>Ga0210059_1006530_pt1 | contig 18676 bp, 12 predicted proteins | sample Ectturendosymbi2_FD_188042 | JGI IMG/M metagenome (GOLD analysis project Ga0210059, IMG submission 188042) | Ecteinascidia turbinata endosymbiont from Florida, USA - Sample 2 (SPAdes) (version 2) | ecosystem: Host-associated > Tunicates > Ascidians > Unclassified | place: Key West, Florida... | reverse complement strand
TAATCTCTTGACGTGCGGGAAATGGTGGAGGTTTTACATTTAGACAACTCAAGCTGCATTGCCTGACCCACTTTCGAAGTTAGTGAAACGTAGCCTATAACACTTTTTGCTTGATTTTGAAATGGCTCTTTTCAAAAAGCACAATACATTTTTTGTGTGTTTAAGATGTACAATAGGGGGTGGGCAAAAAGTAGACGTGTTCTTGATTGCTTTTTTACAATTATGGCTGAAATTTCGGGATGGTATTGATCAATACTAGATCGTTCCGGTAAGAAAATTATTCTACTTTCACCACTGTGTGTATCCCATTTCTTTACGTAGTGGTCTTTGTAATGTTGATTATGCAGTGCAGATTGCAGTTTTGACAACGAAATACAAATATGTGCAACATAAATATACGAAGTAGGATTAAATATGAATTCTGGTGGTCAAAAACGTAAAGAGAAAGCACAACAGCAAATTCAAAGTTCTGCTGCAAAGTTCAGAAAGCTGACATAATTTTTTGCTGCTTCATCACCCCGACTAACAACAATTTAGCTGAAACAGGTCAGTTTGTAATGCTTTACTAGTAATTTTCCAGGTTCAAAGACAAGGTTTTCTTGCCTTTGCTGCTGCAAATTTATTGATTTGTTTCATCAAAAAATTGATATAATTTAAAAGGCCACATGTATTAGCCTAGGAAATATCTAACGCCATAGGCACTCAATGACAAGTTCTTGGTCAGCAATTTTGTGACATGAATTGCGACAATGATGTCCGTCCACGGAGATGTTCAGATCATAAGCCAACTCAAATACAAAACACATATAGCAGTAATTGAAAAATTCACATTTATGACTAGTATACTTAACGCTGTTGCACAGTTTCAATTATTATCTTGAAAAAGTAGTCAGTATTTGTTGCATTTTCTTGTGATTACTCTTTCACCCCTTCATGTTGAGGATATGAGCAAGACAAATAGTAATACATAATTAAATTGATTTTATAATTAATGCCAACCATCAAATCATGATTTAAATTCACTGACAACAAACGGTTGTCCGTTTCAAGTTAAAAATATCTCGCAAAAGCATTTGATACCTTGGTCAAAACAATTTACATGCTTTTGTGCGCCACTGAGCATCTCCACCCGACGTTGTTAGCCGTTTACTTCAGAACCTGTTGTCAAAATGTCTTCATTCTTTTCCACTGCGTATTGAAATTTGATAATAAGTGAAAGTAGTTATAGCTGGTGCGCTGTTTCGGTATTTGTCATACCCCTGTGTTCATGGGAAGGGGGAAATGGGCATTTGCTACCACCTGGAAATTGGGTCTAAGAACCAAAAATTTCTAGAACACCTAAAGTGAGCAGCTTACCGTAATTGACTTAATTCTTGCTATGACAGTTTCATTTGCCGGTAAGACACTCACACTGCACAAGAGCCGGATTTACTGTTCGGGTATCATGCAGTGATGACTGGTGAGCTTGCAGTTCATTAAATCCGCTACATTGCCTGCAGATGCAGGTTGCGAAACTTGGGGGAGGATAGTTTTAAAATTACCCTTTATCGCGTAACAATAACATAGCAACAAAGGTTCACTAAAGTTACGGCAGTAGGCGTTTTGCTGCATGTGACTGTTGAACGCAAACATCTGTGGCAGATAATGCAGCGAGGTAGCGACTGCTGATAGCAATAAATCACGGTGTGAAAAGAAACATACGATGTGAAAACTGAAAAGAAATATTGCTGCCAACGAGTTTTATACGGTGCGAAAAGAAACATTGCTGCCAACGAAGCGCATTTTTGGGACTGTTGCAGTAACGTGGGTCATTTTCTTTGTGGCGTAGCAAAGGTAAAGCGTTATGTGAACGTCTATTTGCATTTGGATCGTCAGCAGCCTGAAATGGACAACCAAAATGTCGACTTTGCCTACCCTGGAAAAATATTTGCGGACGCCCATGCCTGTGTTATATGTGTTTACAATCTGACATCTGCTTTGTACTTCGTTATATAACCATTTTTGTGTTATTCGAGTACCCTTTGTTCCAGCCTCTCGGTTAGCGTGTCATTAAATGTGCGATTCACCACGAACAGGGTATGCTCGAAGACTTACAACCGTATATATGTGGCGCGAACAAACGAAGACTTAAGCCCATATATATGTAACGTTTATGAGTTTTTAGAAACTAATTATTGCATGCCCACACGATGGCTACCCGGCCCCCTTCAGAAAAGTTTTCCCCCTTGGTTCAAACCTCTGGTTACGCCTCTGTGGGGAGCGGCACTTTTCGACTCGCCCCGGGGCGGCACTTCCCCATGTCGGGCCCCTGATTACGACACTTGGAACCACACTTGCGTCGGACTGAGCCGGGTCTACGTTTGCAGAGCAATGAATATATCGGTTATGTTGGCAGTCGTTGTATATATCAACTTTTGTGGTGATTAACGTCCTTACAGGAGAATGAGTTGGAAGTCGTGGTAACAGTTTGTGATGGTGGTGGTAGTCATGGCAGCTGTTTGGTGGTGGTTTTTGTCTTACAAGCACATAAACCACACGTTTGATTAAATTTTGTGCGTGATTGTTTGCAAACTTTACGTTGCATGATAGCATCTTTGTGGTGCTTTCAGCTTTGGGATGCTCTTACTTACCTTCATGACTGCTTGAGCATCATCCATGGCGACCTCCGTCCGCAGCATGTTTTGCTGTCTTCCGTCAGCAAGTGCCGAATCAAACTTTGCGGTTTGGGAAAGGCATTTCCAATTGGAGCATGTCTGAAAATGAATAGCAATTCCGGCACCACACAGATGATGCGGACCTCACAAACCAACTTGCGTTTCCTCTTACAAGGAAGAACTTCTTCTCTGCGAAAGGTACCACAGCGTCATCAAAAAAGTTGCGCATATGTACTTTGCTGCACTTTACGTTTTCGTTAAAACTGATCCACCTTCTTATCCGCTTTGTTTGTATTAGCATACCGAAACGTATGGTGCTGGACTCTCTTCCACAGCGTTTAAAATGTATAATAACTTTAACATTTCAATTTTTCAGAGTGGATGATTGTTTTTTTTATTCTATGCAGCATTAGGCACTGCCAGGCAACAGGCCCGTAACCAGCTTGGGACACCAGGGGCGGCGAAAAGTTTTCTGAGAGTGGCCCAAATTTTTTAAATATGTCCAATAGTTTTCAACTATGTCCAACACATTTGTTCAGGGGGGTTCTCCTCCACTGCGCCCCCTGGTCACGGGCCTGCCAGGAAATATTATCTTTTTCTGATGGTTGGCTTATTTGTGAATATCACTGCGTTGTCCATCAGCTTGAAACCCCACTGTAGCAGTTTTAAGGCTCGTAACGGATCTGTTTGTTTGCTGTTTTAACCGAAAGGCTTGTACAGGAAGTTGTTGTTTATCGAATGAGTTGCAATCAATTAAAATTTTCTTATCGTTTTTAAGTTTAGTGTAGTAACCTACTGCTTCCCTCTTCACAATCTTTGGTGGCATGACATCCCTGACCAAGACTAAAAGTCTTTTGTTTCAGCTGAACGAAATCGATCATTAAATCCAACAAGTGGCTTTAGCCACAGATTTTTATCCTGCGCAGCAAAACGCGGAGTTTCAAAGTTCTGTCTGGCTGCGGTCAAAGATAATTTGATACATTCTTCGTTCGCATAAAGTATAGAGCAGCTGACAAGTGAGACTTAAAAACTTTCTGTGGAGCTTGTAGTATCACCTGAAACACTGAATGAAACGATGTTCTTTTGCGTATATACAGTTAGCACTGAGCAAATTCAGACGTTTTTGGCGAAAACTATTGGACAATATAATTTGGTTGAAAAAACTATAAAAAGAAGGAATGGTTAGGTTTGCAGTAAATGTATGTAAAAAAACTGCTACTGCAGTTTTATGATCTTGTGAACTGTCTGATTGTTGATCCAGAAATATTTGCATGAAACTTGTGTAAGACCAGCAGATCGCAATACAAAGGTCTTCAAAGTAGATACTAATTCCAACAACTTCAATTTTTTATGAATTTTGTAATTTTAAATTTTTGAACTTAGTGACTTCACAAAAAGCTACGTTTCAGCGGAAAGCCGCTTTATAGTTGCCTAACGTTTTCAAATTGGATCTTGATCTGAATTTGGGAAAATATAAACAATTCTGTTTTTTGAGGGAGTTGCGGCATGCCGCTTGAAAAGAATCATTTAGATCAGGGGTGGGCAATAAATTTGGCTCGGAACCCCTTTTGACAAGGCCGCGTTCAGCGGAGGGCCATACCTTTGATTGGAAATTGAAGCAAATCGGTGGAAATAGAATCAAGTCTCAGTTCAAAACCTCAGCAGTAACATCTATTGTGATAAGTTGGAGGAATATTCACACGTCAAGATTTTATCTGAATGCTTCCGAGGGCCACTGAAAACGTTGTGACGGGCCAAATGTGGCCCGCGAGCCGCTAATTGCCCCCTCTTAATTTAGATGGACTGCCTACAGCTCATGTCGTTTTGGACAGAAGGAAAGAAATGCCCACGCACTACTAGTTCTTATGATCTAACAAAATTTTATCGAGTCATTCAGCAGGATGGTAGCCTACAATCGACTTTGAGTGTGCGACGCACTTATCTTCCAAAAGTGACGTGACGAGTAGAAAGTAGCAAGAAAGTTCAGATGGGTATGTTTAATTCGTATCCACAAAAAGTTAACCTGTCGAAAACCTATCCTGCTACAACAGGTATTTTAACAATTTATTCTCACGATTACAAATCCTGAAAATATTGCATCAAGTGTGTTTCGCAAAGTTTGTTTGGTCAAATTGCTGCAGTTTTTAGACGAAATATTTCGGCAAAATCCATAACCGTCAAAATGTTAGTATTTGTGTCAATAGGAGATCTAAGGAATAAGGATGTCCTGAGATAAGAAATTTAAACAATAGTTGAGTTACGAAAACTTCTCTAAATGCTTTTTTCAAATGCAGCTTTGCCTTTTAACTTCTAAAGGTATAGACATCACTGTATTTAAATGTATAAATAGATTCTTAAAAGGATGCTTATTTTCAATGTATAGTACAAAATAAGGCTGCTGACCCCCGAACCTCCCCAGAGGAAAAGCGAGTACGAAAATGAATGAAATATGCAAAGTAGGCGGCTCAAGGACAAATTCCATTTTAACTCGAAATCTCAAGCACGCTTAGAAACACCTAAAGTGCTCTCTTGGATTCATTCCGAATAAACTTCTATTCACAAACTTCACGCGAGCAGTCGGAAAAAACGCGTATCACGCAGGTTTTGGGATCCGAAATCTAAAATGAGATTAGCTTATCTTTCATTCCAAATGGTTTACCTGTGGAAATTGAGTTCCAATATTTGATTTTCAGGAAAAGGAATCGATCGGTCGTGCAAGGTCGATATCTCGAAGGTTTTCCTCTCTGTGCATGCGGGATGGATCGATTTCTAGTGAAGAAGATCAACACGAGTACACTGTCGCTGACGCCAAACGAGAAATTGCTTCCCGGATTTTTTCCTCAGCATTCACTGCACCGGAACTAATCAACGCAACGCGCTGTGTTGCTTCTCCGGCTTGCGATAACTGGTCCTTGGCTATAATGGCTATTTACATGGTCACCGGAATAACACCCTGGAAGAGCGCATCAGTAGAAAATTCGAAGTATACCGCCTACATCCATAGTGACCGCAAAAGATCCCCCCTTTCACCGATTCTGAAACGGAAGCTTATAAGAAGTAAAAGCTTGAACGTCACTTCCTCTTCATCGATAACGTCTGTGATCGGATCATTCCGCAAAAGATACCTTCACGATCGTCCAATTACCCCCGCATTCGAAAGCAAGATGATCGAAGTGTTGCATCCGAACGCAAATATGAGGTGCTGTAGATGTCGAATAGTCCGAAATAGTCCATTAAAAATATCGCAATTGACCAGTAGCCTGCACTGTAGAAAAAGTTTAGCACATTGTAGTAATTCTCAACTTGGAAGAATTGTGCGATGAACAAGTCCGAAACGCCGATTGAAAAATCTTGAGAATGCCTTTTGACAGGTTCTAGTCGTTTCCTTTAAGCATTAAGAAACCTTCGACAACAAGTTGGATTAACTACATTTAGGACTTGGTTTGTTTGCATTCAAGTTGAGGCTGAAAACGTGTCTTTAGCCAAGTGGTTTCGAAGATATTTACCTATAAAAACTGAAGATCCGGTAAAAAACTGCTTAGCAACAGTTTCCCTGCACAATTCATCCTGCTCGTATAAGCAATCTTCTTCCGCCATCACGTATCCACTCAAAATTCACTGATCCAACAATTATCCTGCCACAACTCGTAACTTCACAATTTATTCTCAGAACATCTGATTTCAAGCAACACATTTCGTTCAGGATATTCCTATGCATGACAATCTTCCAAGTCATCTCGCCCACCAATGACATAAGTTGTCAAACTTTAGTATCTTCAAGCACAGACATAAGTTGAGACGTTTGACGAGGAGGGAGCGAAAAGTGTTTGACATGGTTTAACGCTATGGCCCGGTTTCATTGACGCACGTCGTTAGCTTTGTTATACCCTGACTGCTTTTTCTACAGTAAATCGTTTCCTTAAAAAATTCGAAGAAGTAAAAACGCCCTCATCTTACTTTTCCAAGCTCTGAAAAATCCTCTTAAACTTTCATGCGTCATTTGCCTGATGTGCTCTGGTCGCATCTCATGCCAATTCATGGCTGCGTTACGTTTCCCATAAATTGTATCGTTTGTACTTGAAATACACCGCCAGCCAGGCCCGTAGCCACAGGGTAGCATTCCGGAGCAGTGCCTCCCAAATATTTTTGTGTCCCTCCAATTTGTGTTGTGCCCAGGAAAATTTGTTTTAAACATATAATAAAAGCAAAAATCTTACCCCCAAAAGATGTACTTTGCCCCACGAAACCTTAAAAACCTGACTGCGGGCCTGCTGCCAGCACCCTGATTTTTTTATTTTTCACTCTACTGGGAGCAGGATTTCCTCCCAGAACGCCTTCCTGAATGTCTGCACCTTCAAAGTTTGTTTTGGAACTTTTTTCAGCAAAAAGTCGGCTTGTAGTTCTTTAAACGATTTTGAATCTTAGATGAAGATATAATTTAACTTAGGTAATGGTAACATTTTGATGTTCTGATTTCCACGTGAAATTGACGTTTAGTGGACTAGAAAAGTAAAGTAAACGCAGTTTTACTCAAAATGTTCACGGAAAACTAAAAATCTTTCGGTGAAATCTGTGATGAAGAAATCTTAATGTGACTGCGGTATGGTCAAAAATAATAAAATTCGTTAAACGACAGTTTTAAAGTATAGAATCTTCACGAGGTAGAGTTACCCGACTAAATTTTGTGCCTTATCTTCATTTGCGCCAGAGTGCACAAATCACATTAGGTTGGCCGCATCTATTCCACAGTTCCATGTGGTTTCCGCCCTTTCAAGCATTTAACTGCCAAACTCGCGAGAAAAGCGAGATTTTAATTAACATCCCCTTTACGGCTCTCGTGACCAAATGGAAGCAGAGATTATTAGATGATGGCTACAGCTCACGCAGACTGTACTTCAGTTAATTGAGTTATTGCCTATATTGCAGATCTCACATCAGCCTTTCAGAAGATTGGTTTGGACGCAAGTGGAGTGTTAACGATCACAAGTGGGCCTATTACTCGGACTGTTTTTTTGTCGAAGAATGGACCAAGCGCTAATATGAGTGGCCGTAGTTTTGGGAAATACGCGTAATGTATACGTATTTCGGACTGTCCGCAGGTTTAAGCTGGGTTAAGCTAAATATTTCATTACATCATATGGGTAGAAAAAACTACGTCATTCGAAGAAACCTTTCAAGGTTTTTTTGCTGGAAAACCTCAAAAGTTTGAGAGTGCAGGATTTTACCGTCAACGACATTGCGATTTAAGCACGGGTACTGACGAAACAATCTCGCTTTTTTATTTTTTCACCAGTAAACTAGGGTTCGAGTAACAAACAACGCGCTTGGGACACCAGGGGGAGCGAAACGTTTTCTGAGAGGGGCCCACATTTTTTTAACTATGTCCAATAGTTTGAATCTATGTCCAACACATTTTTCCAGGGGGGCGAAAATTTCCGCCCCCCTTAGTTATGGGCCTGATGCCCTCCCTTATTGGAGGTAATTTTGAAAATATCCGTAATATTTTTGAAGTAGTCTGTCAAAGTTTGTCCATGCAATCAGGCCCGTAGCCTTTTTGTTACCCCAAATGTTGTTGTGCCCAGAAAATCTTTTGTATGTTTTTTAAACATAAAATAAAAACAAAATCTTGTCCCTCTAAAATCTATTTTGCCCCCGAAACCTTAGAGTGGAATCCGCATGCAGCTTCTCAGACTAAATTCTGAGGCGCAAAGTCGGTTGCACACCTGGCTGAACTTTGCCAGATTTTCCTGAACGAATTGGATTGCGCTGTTCTGGTGGTGGGCACGGCTAGAATTTGATTTATTAATCAGATGCTGCTCAACTACCAGTTCTGCACAACTTGCACATACAGATCGGTCTGCAACTATGTAGAGTTTATCGCCGGGATTGTGGGATCTAGCACTTTGTTAGAGAGGAATTTATGTAGCTTTTCATGCGCTTTTTCTTCTGCTTATGGACCGTCTTATACTGTAGGTAAAAGCTGAAATTCCTAGTTTAAGATGCGATTTCTCGAACGCTCTGTTTTAGCATTGTTGAAGCACATGAGGCTGTTCCTTTCTGATCCGTGGTGATGATTGGACAAAAGATTGCTAGAATATCGATTTTATGACTTAAGCTGGTTGCCACTTTCTATGTTTTTTATGTTGCAGCCTCTTGTCAGTATTTTCGCTAAAACCTCCATTTCCTGTGGTAACGAACACGCCTTTCCCCTTTAAGGTTCAAGCAGGGGCGCAACGAGATTAGATGGCGCCCGGGGCAAGAAGCAAGTTTGGCGCCCCCATGTTCGAACCTGAGGTCTTCCGGAAGCAAAAGTGCTTGTGACATTGTTGGGACTTTTCTGCGCCCCCGCAGTGATTCAGCGCCCGAAGAATTGTTCCCCTCTTGCCCCCCATCGTTACGCCCCTGGGTTCAAGCAGCAGTCGCAATTTGCTCGTATGAGGGCAGCATATCCTATATTTGCACGTCGACTTTTTTAGGGACTCGTGGAACCAACTCACCTCCAAAAAATATGTCATTTCATTTTCGAAGCATGTTCCTTCAGAAATTCATTTAAGTGAAGGATTTCAAAACCTGGAAGTTCTAGAGCCAAATCGAAAATGTTTTGATTAGGTTGTTTGAAAAATATATTACGTTATTTGTTTCAACGCCTAAGTCGAAATTTTCTGTTTATCCGCCGAATATATGTACTCATCGGAAAGTTGGCTTATGGTTCTGTCAACCATATCGGTTTTGCCATTTTACGAAATTCTAAACAATTCAATTGTTCTTAATAGCTTGGCTAAAAGCAGTGATATTTTTAGTTAATAGAATATATTTTCACGGGTAAAAATGCCTTATCCCGCTGTTAAAGTAAATTTGCTCGTGAATAAGCATGGCAATTTAAATGCTTCCACTATTTCTCAAAGTTGTATAAATAGATTTGTTTGCTTTGGGCACAATTTTGGCAAGCCAAATATATATACATGGGCGACGTAAGCAAGAAAAAAGTCTTTCTTGATTGAGAATCGTCTCTCAACGATTAGATGCTTTTCTTGTATTTGTATGATATCGAGTGACTGCATGCTGGTTAATGCGTTGGCAAATAAACAAACTTGAAGAAGCCGCCTTGCTTGTATTTCGTTTGAAAAGCTGTGTACATAATTGGTTTTTGAACGAAGTGAAGTATTAAACAATTGATGATATTTTTGTTTCTTTTATGGAAAACCCGCACACTAAAACCACTGGTTTGAATAAGTGGCGTGCAGAGGTCTGGTGATGCCCGGGGCGACTGCTTGATTGGATGCCCCCTACCAAATTCTAGTATTAAGCAGTGATGTATGGTGGTCATTGTTACTGGATATACGCTGTTTGTGAAATGAGACGTCACAATATGACGTCATAATCAGGTTTCCAACCAACGTTTTGGCGAAGTTTGTTGACACAACATGCATATTCAGGGACGCCGCGGCATGGGGAGCAGTAAAACAGTTGAGGGCAATGGAAACTTATAAAAAACAAAAAATTGTTACCAGTTGTTTGTTTCTGTTCATCAACAATGTTGACCTCAAAAATAATAACTTAAATTAGAGAAAATCATTCTGAATTTTCTGGATGCCTGAAAAGCTGCAAGAAATTTGTTTCAAGTCGATCTTAATAAGCCACGAAATTACTTATGATACTGTTAAGAAAAGCAGTGGGGGTGCAGGGGGTAAAAGCGCACCCCCATACGTTTAGATTTGCTGAAAATCTGGACAAAATCCTTGAAATTCCGGGTAAGAATGGCGCCCATTGTTGCTTGGCTTAAAAAAAATGGCGCCCAAGGTTTGCAGAAAAACACATGAAGACCTTGAGTTGTTTGGAGGTCACACCAAAAAAAGGTCCTAAAAAAACAATAAAACCCAACAAAAATCTCACTCCTTACTTTTCCTTTGAAAAATGTACTATGAAGTAAAGAGTAAAATAAGCAGCACACTTGTACAGTTATCTGTAAATTCTTTTTAATGAAACAAAACCAAAAGCAACGAAATTTGAAGGACCTGAAAAAAAGAGAAGAATAATTCGAACAGCTTGAGTAAATTCTACTGGTTATCTTCTTCAGCTCTGTAAAATCGGTATATTTTAATCGTTTTTTTGCCTTCTCTGTATCCAAGCTGTTTCTGATGTTGGGCCATACCAAACCCTATAATGAAAAAATACACTATATAGATGTTGAACTAGCAGGGCGTGTACGTAAACTTGTCGTGAAACTGCAGAGTTTGTGTAGGAGTGGCTTTTCTCAATTTGCTGTGCGCATTCTTGCCAAGCCTTACCACTTGAGTGAATTGACCAACAACACTTTGCGAAAGCAAAGATGGGGTAACCTACATTTCTTTACCCTCAAATTAGAATGCCATAATTGCTATAACAACTTATTATGGGGTTATTCTGCTAATGGTGATATTGCATGATGCAATAAGAGCAATTCAGAATGGGGGTTTTGTGTTTTTGTTTAAAAAGAACAAAACCTTCTTTCTTTTCAAAAAAACAAAAAAAAACGGATTAAAAGAAAGTTTTTCTTAACCCTGATTATCTTTAATCCCTTTTTGTGATTCTCCCTTGATCACACGATGTGGAACAAGTCACGCCACTATCAATTTGATTGGGTGTGCGCCGCACACTTAGAGTAAAAGTCCCTGGTAATGAAGAAGCTGAGAATTACTGGCATTTAAATACATAAAAATTAGTGTTGACAAAAAAACAAGTTTTGAAAAATTAAATCCATTAAGCATTTTTTAGTAGACTTACAATAAAATAAAACATATAGTTACAACAATTAGATTTTCGTATGTCACTCTTTGGATGCCCCCCTGCCTTGGATACCCGGGGCCGGCGCCCTGTTCGCCCCCCCCCCTCTGCACGCCACTGGGTTTGATCAAAAAGTAGAAACTACTCACTACCTCGTTTTGGTACACGATTTTAGAGTTATCACAATCGATTTATTCCAGCTGTAGTTTCCATAGTTCTGCATGGACCTTGCTGACAGTAGTTTCGTTCGAGTGGTTTCCGAACAAAACACATTAAACAGAAAACATAAATAAAGGAAGGTCTCCTGCAGTGAAAGTACTAAAGTGGCATGAATGTCCAAAACGGGTAAGCAAATTTTGTCGAAGTCTTTAGCATACGACGAAAGACTTTGCCGAAAATTAAAGTTTTAAATTTGTTTACAAATATTTTGGGATTAATGATGTTAATATAAAGTGAAGTACCCCGTTTTTATTTTGCTTAGTGCAATACAAGCTGACTGCAAACCTAGCTGTCAGAAAAATTTTTCAAACATCTTGTAACTAATACATGTCACATATTACCGCGAAACAGCAAAAATGTGAAATAGTTCAAACCAATAAAATCACAAGATAATTATTTATAGGCAATGAGAAGTAGAAACACCAAATGTAACACACTAGAAGATATTCATCAATTTTTACATTAATTAGCATAGAAACCAACAGCAGTTCATATCAGTTGAAACTAAAGATATTCAGTTTTATTAGCGTTAGGTTGGTGGCATCATCCCGCCGTCATCTGTATTATGTTTTCTGTCAGTATCGTCGTAGATTTCTTGATACATTGGATTTTCTGTGCGAAACTGGACCTGTTTGTGCAGAGGATTGAACGACTGCAAATAAATTACCAAAACGTCGATTAGAAGCTGCTAAAAAGTTTTAAAGACCTTTTCACAGTACCACATACTACATCTCTAGAGTTCCAGTGAAGTCATTTACAGGAGCATTAGCGATTTACCTGGAGAGATTCCCATAGCACAAACAGACTCTCTAATCTAGGTTGACAACGCCCGGTCCCTCTAATAGCCATCAATTTTGCATTTGGCATTACTACTGGTGATTATGAAATAATATACCTCGTTCCAGCGTTTGTTTTCCAGTTCTAGTTGAAACCGCTTGTATTCTCTTGCATCATATTTGGTTCTGAGATACCTCCAGATTATCAAACTTAGTATTCCCAGAAGCACTGCAGAAACGATCGTAGCTACCACAATGACGACTGGATTTAGTGGTTGAGGACAATCTGAAATTTTTTGCATCAACGAATAAGTAATAGCTTGTTATGTTGCTTATAACACCCTTTTTAAACGCAGTGTATTAAGTAAGGCAATCTCTAACATCACCTAATCTTTATACAATGAGAAACCTGACGTCATTTAAAGATACACGTTCGCAATTCCTGTGCTATTTAAATAGAAGGGATGTGTATCTGATGCTTTTTTCTCTTTTCAAAAACTTGTCATTAACTTGGTTACCCTCTTTTTACTGGAAAAGCAAATTTTAGGAGACACGTACTTATAGTGTCACGGACGTCTTCAAATAAAATCTGATGAGTTGTGAAAATCTCCAAAGACTACACTTGAGGCATCACTTTCACTTTTAAATGAAAGTTACATAGGTGGGAAAAAGGTACCTTTTTTCAGGTTCTGACTTGCATTATGAAGACTGCATAAAAAGTAATAGCAATCGTGGAAAATAAACAGTCTTTCCTGTTTAATGACTCCAAAAACTTATTTTCTTCGTGCCTTGGAGAGCGTTTACTATAAATGTTTTCAGTTATTTGCTCAAAGTACATTCTCATGGCCTCCTTAACAAGTCCGGGTGATTCCCACTCACCACCATGTAGAGTTCGAATGATAAGGAAACCACGCTATGCAACCTTCAGAGATGCTGAGACTGCTGGCTTTGCATCACTTTTCGCATCAGCTTTACACTTCTTGCGTAGAGACCTATCAAACCGCATTTTTTGTAGTCTACATTTCGAGCAGGACAAGTGGTGGTGGTTGTAGAAACCACAGAAACGATCTTTCTCTACAGCTTTTCTTGCAGTAGAAGCATAGTAAACACGTGGTGCCATTAGGTCCGTAGGTCTTTCTGAGTCTTTTGTCAGAGGCCGGGCTGAGTTAGGCTCTTCCGTTGCAGAAAATTAACAAGAATACAATGACGATTGCTGCTGGGCTCCATCTAATTCTGGAAAACACTCTTGTTCTTGTTTGCTCTTGTTCGAAAACCGCAGTCAAATCGTCATTTTCAAGCAGCCCCTGTCAGCTTGCGTTCGAGGTTATAACATTTGTGAAGGCATCACGTAGCAAGTCGTCACAATATTGTTCCGCAGTTACACCTTTAAAAGAGCAATATTTGGAAAGGCATTTTAAAACTTGGAGGAACTGCTGGAGAGATTTTCCTGGCTGTTGCTTGTGTACCGCGAGAAGGTGCCAAGCAAATATAATTTTTTCTTTTTGATGTGCACACTTTTCCACACTGTCAAAGCGTCTTCGTAGGAAAGTCAATCCTCGATATAAGAATATCGAGGGGTACGGTGCTGTCAACCCATAACTTCTACAAATGTTTCGGATGCAGCAAGCCAGCATTTAAAAATTGAGGGAGCTTCAGCGTCTGAGTGAAGTACTTCTAAACTTTCGGTTTCTAAGAGTCGATCATTCCAAATATAGGTAATTAGATGGTGGCAACCCGATTGCAGAGACAGATTACAAGAAGTTAAGGAATCAGGCTAAATTTTTTGCTCAATTTCAGCTGAGTACGCTTGCTACAGAAAATTGGTTGAAAAAAGCCGATGAAGCGAAAAGTATTCTGTATCTGATGATAATGCAACCACCTCAAGCAATAAATAAGCTGTAGTAGGCCCTATGTGTAATCTCAGTTCATTAAAAATAGCCTATAATTTACTTCAATTAAAACATACAATTCACAGTATTGAACTGATTAAGTATTACCTCAATGCAGGCGCGTAGCCAGTGGGCAATTTCCGCCCCAATTACGAAGGTAGCACCAAAATTTTTCAGGTTATCAAGCGTTTGGTGTATACGCCGCATATTCTCCTGATCAAATCAATGAAACTGCTTGCGGAACCTATCCTACTTCAGCTTTTACTCGATCGGTATCAAAGTAGCATGGCTTATGAATTGTCCTTGATTAAAGCAAAAGTTGTGTATAGTGTAAATACTGAAAAATGTATGTCATGGCTGACCTTTACCTGAGGTTTAAGCTCCGTTTGGAAGTTAGTGATAATGAAATACAAACTTGTATCTAAGCGCTTGTAATCACTAACCGCAAGACAAAACAAAGAGTGACGCTTTTCACAGCTGTTTCTGGCACACCAACTTGCTGTACCCTACCTAATTGTGATATAGACTTCATTTCAAGACCATCGCAAAAATTCCTCTTTGATAAGTCTGTGTGTTACTAAAATTATATAAAAATTTACTCTTGTCTGCAGGATCAGCCGTAGCCTTGAATGAACATCGTAGATTTTTGTTTTTGTACAGTTTTAAAATTAAATGCATGAATAAAACGCCGATATACGTTTTATATGCCTTGAAGTTCAAACTTTGGCTAAGAAACAATCCAGTTTCAAATACTTTTTTATTAGGCAATTAGGCCATAGACAATATCTAGCAACAATAGCATTCATTCTAGATTTTTATTTGTGATGATTTAAACATGTACTATGACAATAAAAGTCTTAGCTCAACTGTTGTAAAAGTAAAAACGACACCAACGTTTCAACCAACTAACAGCAGGCTTTCATCAGGCAAATGGCGACTCGAGCAGGGAAGCATTGAAATCCACTAAACGCGCGTGATTGGAGACGTGGTGATAACATTGATTACGTTGAAGAGGCACAGTAGAAAAGGGAGCACAAATAAAGTAGAATAAAATAACAGTATATGCGCGAAAGCACTATAGAAGCTGGCCTGCTTCGGGAAATTCCCCGAATTTCCCCAAATTTGCCCGAAAAGTTTTGTGCGACTTTTACAAATTTTCTCCAACAAAGATCATGAAGACCTTTTCTTGATGTGACCTCCAAAAAAAGATCTACATGTGCTTTTCTGCAAACGTTGGGCGCCGTTTTTTGAAGTCCAACATCGTTGGGCGTCATTTTTGCCCGGATTTTCAGGGATTTTGCCTGGATTTTTAGTAACTTTGCCCACATTTTCGACAAATAAAAAATTTGGGGGTGCGCTCAGTCCCGTCGCCACGGGGGGGCTTTGGTGGGCTTAGCCCCCCAAACAAAGCTCCAAACTCCCCAAATTGAAACGTGAAACACTATAAATAAGTGGAGTTTTGGTTAATTTTATAATGTCAAGCCCCTCCGCACAAACGAAAAGCTCCCCTGCAGAACTGCAAAGCCCCCCTATTGAAAAGTTTCTGGTGACGGTTCTGGGTGCGCTTGCACTCCCTGCACCCCCGCCTCCTACACCACTGAAAAACAGTTTTGTCAAGTAATCAGAGTCCGACATGCACATAGTCTGAAAGTGTCACAACTTTCATCTGATGTTAATTGCCATCCAACCCTACAGTAAATTTGAAATCATTCAGCGGCATAACAGGAAGAGTAAGCAGCAAAATCTAACGTGAGTAGGAAGATGCTTTTCATTTTGTAGTTGCTAAGGGCATTGACACTGCCATCACATGTAGATAGCTTGCAGTCTGTTTTGTGGATGAATGCTCATGACTAACATAAAACTAAATCAAGCATGGATAAAAGTAAATCAAGCATCAATTCAAGAATGGCTGCTTAACACCTGTTTTTAACTAGTTATTCACAAAGTTGGACAATATACATTCACATAATACTAGACAGAAAACATCTCAAGAATATATAGTTCCCAGAAAAAGATTGGCAACTGCACAAAAATCTCTTGCTTATATAGGAGTTAAGATTTGGGAATCTTTAGATCAAAATTTAAAAGTACAACCTTTCTGTTTTCAAAAAGAAATGCAAGTTCCACTTCTTAAACCAATATTCACCCGTGACAATTATATGCTACCTTAAGTATTCCCAATTACCATAATAAAACTTTCTGATGGTACAAACCTTAAACCCCATTAATATAACACTATCTTAACATTAGACTAGTGGGGGACCTAACTAGAAAACCACCTGGTTATATTAGGTACCCCGGGAAGATGCAAATATAATTTTGATTGTATTTCTATTCATGAGTTTGCTTGTTTATTTTATCTAGTTTATTTGTGAGTTTTTTGTGTGTGTTTGTTTCCCGAATAAATGAATGAATGAATAAATCAGTTTTGTCACATTAGATTTCATTTTGTTATTTAAACGCTAACGGATGTAAAAAAGGCTTCAACTGCTTACGCTAGAATGGCTAGATCAGCGGTTCCCAAACATTTTTGAGCGCGACTCATATCTGAGTTTGGTGAACACCACACGACCCAAGCTTCAAACAATGTATGAAAAAATAATGATTGTATGGATGATTTTTGGCGATAAGTAGCTAAGTTCGTTTTTAATGTCAGCAATTTCTTTTCTCAAGTACCTACGCTACAGATAGGCAAGTCCAGTTTAGATCGCCTCGGTGCGACCCATTTTTTGACCCTTCGCAGCCCTTGTTTGAGTGGCGACTCGTACTTTGGGAACCGCTACTTTATGTGGACTGAGTTGGTCAAACATATGCAAATTCGTTTATACGACATGTGCAACTTTCCCCAATTTGCAATATTGCCTTTATCATATTGGCGAATTATACCGTTAACTCTAAATAGCTTGCTAAATACCTAATCGTTTTGGGAAACAATCTTAGTGCAAGTAGCGTACAAAAATGCTACCGCAGTCGCATTTCACAGCGTTTAAAATCCAAACATTTTCCAAATGGGTTGAGGTACTGCAGCCGTCATAAGCTGCATACGTCAACCAGTCGCTCAAGAATTGGACAAGATCCTCAGCTTATACGCGCGAAAGCACTGTAGAAGCTGGCCTACTTCGGGAAGGTGGCTTAGAGCAAAATTACCATTCGGCTTCGGTTAAACGTGTGTTGGAGTACATCAGAAGCGTGTAATTACAAAAAAACCGCAATCATAATGGCAATCACAATGCCTTCTTGCTAAACTGCAATATTGGCTGCAAAAGCTGCAAAAAGCATACTGCAGATCTTGCACTCAGAGCATCGAGGTTTTCACAAGCGCTTTTGCAAGTAAACGTTATGAGAAAATGGTGGCTTTCATCCACAGTAGAAGCTTGGGAATTTACTAAAAACAAACTTTTAAAACTTGTCAATTCAATGAAAATATATTTTCTATTTGCCGACTTAAATCTCAACATAATTATTCAAAAAATCGCCAGAAAAATGTACGTTTCATGGATGATGCTTTAAAAACAAGGGGCATTAAATATTTAAATGAAGAAACTTGGTTGTTGTTTGCCCCCCTATCAAAATATCTGGCTACGCGCCTAACTCAATGCTTGCAAGTTAAGATTGCAACAAGCCGTATCCTTTCCAAAATTTTAAATATGCTTAAATGCTCGTTTGCTGCCAAGCAAGTTTTTCGGATTTAGTGTTTTAGCAAACCTATCGAGCCTGTGAACTCAAACGGGCTATTGCCAATTAGTAATTGCTCTGCATTCAACAAGAATTTCAGTGGTGAAAGGCCTGTTACACTCTTGGAATATGTACTTCATCTTTAAGAAATGGCGACATTGCGTTGTAGCATGCGTATGGTTTCAGTGACGTGAAATTATATCTCTTTATTTCAGCTATAAGCTATATTTATAGGCCTATAAATAGGCATAATCGACAAACGACAAACAAACTGCTACAAGCTAGCGGCGTATAACTACTATATAATCATGTCATCAATGATGGGGCCTTAACCAACAACTTGAGGGGTCTCGCATTACCGTGACACAGCACTGCAAACTCCAGAAGTAAACTGTCAGAATTATTCGCCACAAGATAAACGGAGTGTTCAGCACAACCTGGTAAAGTATACTCCACCCTACGAAACCGCACTAAAAGGCAGCAGCAGATCTCCCAGACAAACAGGATAAAAGTAGATTTTGTACAGCATCTGGAGAAAGCCAAAAACCGGCAATAAAGCAAAGTGGAGACAAAAGGAATACTTTGACATTTCAATCCAGCAAGCATAAGGAATCACAAGGAAGACATAAAAACAAAGCCAACTTAAAATTGTATTGAGTAATTGAGTAATGTCTTCACTCCCACAAGCAAGGCGCTTGAA
>Ga0210059_1006529_pt1 | contig 18676 bp, 9 predicted proteins | sample Ectturendosymbi2_FD_188042 | JGI IMG/M metagenome (GOLD analysis project Ga0210059, IMG submission 188042) | Ecteinascidia turbinata endosymbiont from Florida, USA - Sample 2 (SPAdes) (version 2) | ecosystem: Host-associated > Tunicates > Ascidians > Unclassified | place: Key West, Florida... | reverse complement strand
TTTTCCGTTGCCGTGTCCACATACAGGTCTACTTAATTGTCCGGTTTGTGTAGCAAGGTTTTATTGATCGCTTTGGACGAGATCCCAGACGTTTGCAGCTCTTGTTTCTAAGTCAGAGTTTCTCAAACGGGGCCCTCGTTGCCCTTGGGGGCTACGGAACTGTTCTCTGGGGGCTACGTGCAGAGGCCGAGCAGAGGCCAAAACTAGGTATTTTTATCGATGAGCAGGGGACCACGGCTCATGAAAGTTTGAGAACCTGTTCTAAGTGATACTGACAAGTCTTGCTAGCTGATCCCGCAATCATGGGGAGAGCTACTGGGCAATTCCCCCCCGAATTTTTCAAAAACATGTTCAGTTGTTAGTTCAGTTGAATATACCAGCTGGGTGCGGCCCTGCTTGCTAAGTAAAATAAAGTCATGATTTATGTTTTCGTTGAATACCATGGCAACCCAATGCTTCTTTCTTTACAGATCATTGCAATACTCACTTGAAAAGAAATGCCCTGCATTGAAAATCTGTAGATTGAACACTATGTAAATTGTCGTGATACTAATATACCTGGCTATTGCTGCCAACGAAGCGATTTTTTGTGATTGTTACCGTAACATGGGGCATTTTCTTTGTAGTGTAGAAAGGATAAAGCGTTTTCTGAATGTCCATTTGCATTGCATCGTCAGCAGTGTTCCCTATAAGGTGCGCAAATACTCAGGACCACCAGAACTGTTGCGCAGTGAAATCTCATTCTCACGCACAATCGAAACTCCACCGAAAACAAGGAGCTATTTGAATGAAATGTGTGTTCTGTTCGTATTTTGACAAGATTATATATTTAATATGTAATTCACAAAGTTTGTAATTCATTGAAAACTCCACTTACTCAGCCCTAAAATAATCATACTCACTAAAACATACATTTGTTCAGTGTAAAATTATCTTAGAGGGAACACTGATCGTCAGCAATTTGAATATGATAAACAAAATGTCGACATTCCCCACTGGAAGAATTTCTGCGGACGCCCATGAATGATCGTGCTTTCTCGCTTTCATTCATTGCGAATTGTTTTGTTTCTTTCCGTTCTCTTTAATTTCAGTTGCAAAATACGTCTCATTACAGCCTACCCTGTTTTTCATGAAGGCAAATCGTTGAACTTGTTGGTACAGTATTACAATTCAGGCAATGTTGTAAGGAAGTGGTCTACCTGAGATTCTGGATATCATAAATTCAGGCTAAATGCAGCGGCTGTACAAAACTGGAGTGGCAACAAGGAAAGTATGACCTTAGCAAGATAAACGAGGTGAGAAAGTTAAGAAAAAGATGCCATGTCTCTTGACTATTGCTTCGACACAAGCTTGATCTCCAATACCCAAATTAGGAAGTCATCATCGGATGAAGATAAAAATGAATGCGGCGAAACCAACGAAGCCAAAAGAACGTCAAAATCTTGTTATCAAATCTGTTTGACTGGAACTGAATGGGATGCCAATGTCATCGTTTCACAACCACCAGCAACATTAGAAGACAGGCCTACAGCATTGATACAAGCTAAAAGTGTAGCACCTACTTCACAGAAAACTAATCCATTATTTAGCAACTACGTTCGTGGTTGGCCAGGCATAGCAACTGACGTAATGAGAGGTATTTGGGCATATCAAGACAGTGAAAAGGATGTCAGCATTTACAAAACGAGTACAAATCTATTTCAGAACAAGATGGTAATAAATTCCGACACTATACGTCTTCCCTGTTTTATCGGCAAAGTTTAAATGGCAAAATAGTGATGCGTTCGTGGCTATGTTTTCCCTGGAAAAGGTGCAATTTACTGTCTTGAGTGTCTTGCGTGCAAATTGTTTAATGAATCTTGTGATGAAGTTTCAGGGAATGGGGATTCTGATCTCTCGAAACGATCTCCGCACAAACAATCTGCAGCACGTAAAAATGCTCTTATGTCATTGACTGCAAGTGAGACTCAATGGTCGTGTTGAAACAAATATATGACGAAAATGAGTATGTGCTGTATTGTGTCACGTGACAGATGTTATATCAGTTTTAACTGAAAGAGGTTTGGCTTTTTGGGGATATAACAAAGTCGTAGGATCTCCGCATCGTGTCAACTTTTTAGGAATTCTAGAACTTCTAGCTCAATTTGATCCCTTTATCTCTGCACATATAAAGAAGCACTACAATAAATCCACTATTTGTGAAGAATTCACCATCATTAAGGGTACACAAGTATGATATGTTGTTATAAGCAAATCCATTCCAATAAATATTACAGAATTTCCGTTGATTCTACGCCTGATATTATTGTTATGTTGTTGAAATTGATCCTTCGGAACATTATTTCACATTTTTGAAAAATGTTGGTCATAATTGGCAACAGCTGTCTTAGACTTGTGTGGACATGGAATTTATATTGCAAATTGAAGGGGCCAGACATACGATAACGCCTCAAACACGAATGGCATAAACAACGGGAATTGTACCATGCAGTGCACATCCACTGAATTTAGTTGGGCAAGCTTCTATTAATAGTCGCAATGTTGCGGCTGCATTTTTATGATTTTGCACAAGTGTATCGATAGTGTATCGATTTTTCTCAGCCTTGTCGAGGATATGGGCAAAGCTGACATCCGTCGTAGATCAGAAAAATCTTACTGTTGTTAAAAGGGTGCCTGATACGCATTGGTCAACACATGCTGACGCTGTTAATGCACTCCGAATAAGACATCAGGCGATTTGGGAGTTCTTGATGAAATTTAGAAGACAGAAGTGAAAACATTGAAACGAAGGCCAAAGTTGCAGGCAATGGTAACATGTTCGGAAAATTAGAAAATGGCTTTTTTTACCAAACCTTGGGATTGCTTTATATCTCCTTGTGACGCTGCAACTAAGTTACTGCAAAGTACAGGCGTTGTTGAAACGCTGCTGTGACTAACAGAATTTCTATTTCGTTTATGTAAAGGAATGCACCGCACTCGCTTCGCAATCAGTGCAGCGTTTCTAGCCTGAGGCCGCTCGCTATCAACCTTTGTTGCACGCATGATATTTGCGGAGTTAGTTGGTGCCGGGGCTGTCGCGTTGAACGTGTTCCGGGTTTTGAGTGTACTCTGGTTTTGACTTTGGCTGTTTGCGCCGTAACAATACATGGTGTCAGAAGTGGGATTCGAACTCACGCCTCCATTCGGAGACCAAAAAGGCGAAGGCAGCGGGACGTTCCGGCGGAACCGCCGCGATATTATTGCGGTTCCCTCTGAGAACGAAGCAGCGCAGCGTGAAGGAGACGGACATATCCCTGCTGCTCGCGATGATGGTGCAGTGTTTACACGCTATGGCCGGCAAGTAAAAGCGCCGGATCGATTAAATTTATAACTTAATGTACGGTTATCGCTTGCCTCAATGTTTTTGATTTTATGTTCGTTATCCGTTGTGTACTTGTTTCGACCGTACATGTTGCTTTCTAGAGAGGGGGGTGTAGAGGAATGCACCGCGCTCGCTTCGCAATCAATGCAGCGTTTCTAGCCTGAGGCGGCTCGCTATCAACCTTCGTTGCACGCATCATATTTGCGGAGTTAGTTGGTGCCGGGGCTGTCGCGTTGAACGTGTTCCGGGTTTTGAGTGTACTCTGGTTTTGACTTTGACTGTTTGCGCCGTAACAATACAGTTTAAAAGAGAGAAAATGGCAACTTACAGGAATTGGGAACGGAAAAAACTGGCAACAGAACAAGGACTACAAACGAGATGTCGTAGTTCAAAGATTGACTTTGATTTAGGCCTCACATCTGCCAATGAATGTGTGCTTTCCTGTAGAGATATGTTTAGAATTAATACATTTTTATCAATCGTGGATCAACTCACATTGGCCTTAATCAATGGAAGATAGCTTACAGGATGCTCAGTAATCGCTTTAATTTTCTTTCTAAGCTTGGAGAGATTCAGCTGACACTGGTCACATACGTAGTGCTGGTCGGACACTTGCTGCTTTCTATTCCAATGACTTTGAGGAACATTTGTTAGGGAGGGAATTGTTCAAAATTTATGATTTTGTTAAGTTATGTGTCGATGAAAAACAGGAATTGCACGATACATTTATTAATCACGTAATTCAGGCAACATAAGAAAACAAATATCACTTTTACCAAACGTTGCCATTAATCTATGTATATATCTTTGTTTAATGTGCTCAAACTGCAGTGGTGGAAGGTCATTGTGAAACTTAAATAGATAAAAATGATCTTAGGTCATCAATGTCGCAACAATGTTTAATTCATTTGTGATTGATAAGTATTGAGAGTGAAATATTATGAAAACAAAACTTTGACACACCAATACATGAATCTTCTTGCAAAAAGGCAGATGAAGTACAGTAGTATTATAGTGTGAATATTCTATATCAGCCCTGCACAACATACGGTCCGCGAAAGCTTTTCTTGCGGCCCGCGAGCGCTTTCTCAATTGTAGAAAATGTTGCAAAAGCTCGACCTCGAATTAGGAATTGTTGTTCCAGAATATCTTCCATACTACAACGAAATCTGCACATAGAAATGAAATAGACTTTTGCGGCCCGCGGCAAATTTATGTTGATAACTTGGCCCTTCGAGCTTTCTGAGTTGTGCAGGCCTGTTCTATATGGTGGTAAAAAATGAAAACGCTTCCGCATTCCTATTTACCCAGTCATTGGTTTTTGTTGAAAAAGTTGGTACCCCGAAAAAATGTGCCTCAAGGTCCCGAAAAGCATAATCTGGCACTGCATACAAGACTATTTAAAAAAGGAATTGAAACGTAACAGGTGTGAATATCGACACAGCTCACAACAAAAAGTATAAGCAAGTAGATACAATAAATTAAACTCTAGATGACTGGAGCACCTGTAATAATCTAATAGCGGTATCGTCTGCTTCTCGTATCCTTCTAGTCGCTTTTGAACAGTTTCTGGCTTGTCATCATCCCGCTGTACCAGTGGCTCACCAGTTACATCATCAACGCCCTAATAAGACCAAAATAATTGTGGCTATCTGGTACCCACACAAAAAATTGAACTTTGAAACAAGATTCGCTAAAACGCTACACAGCATTCGGCTGAACGAAAACTATGTAACACCTAAATCGCATAGCCAGAACCCATTTAAGAAATCTACAAGCTTCAGTTGGGGCAAATCAAAGGACACAATAGCGGGCAGTTGCTTGTAACGAACTAGAAATCTAAATCTTCTTTAACTAAAAATCCAAAGCTTTCTACTGCAGCAACAATCACATCACGCTGGAAACGACTTGCATGAAGCATTCTTGTTTTCATATTATAACGCAATGGCATTATCTGTCCTTCTATTGAACTGAAAGCTTAAATTATGATGACGATCCACTTACATTAATGATGCGACAAGATAACGTACTAAAGTAGAACGAATGTGTTTTAAGGTTAAACGCATAAGTATGACGTACAAACTTTTTTCTCACCCCACAAAACTGCAATGGAATTAATTTGAATTCTGATTAGACGTTATTTTCACTGAAAATTTTGTTTTAACGAGAGAACAGTACAGGAAACATGTAATAATCTGGACAACACCAGTCATGACTGAATTCTCTGCTATGAAAGATCTATACCGTTGTGGACAAGCATGTACGGACAGGAATCAACGCGTTTTGCAGTTTACATTATTTCGCATGTATTTCCGGCCTCGAATGCTTTTGCAAAGTTTTCCGTCACCTTGTTCCAAAGCAACACGCATAACTTTGCGTTAGTAGTTGGATAAAGTTGCTTTAGGCGTTCTTTTAATTAAGGCTAAGTCGAAGGCAATAAATTGTATAGAGTCACCATTCCAAACCCCAGCCTGCTTTGGGTCTAAACAAGCTGCGAGCCTGAGGAAGGCCTTCATCATGTTTAAGGTCAAAGTGAATCGCATTCATTAATTGATGTGTATATGTGCATTTGCAGTGTGAGACAACTCAATACCATTGAAGATGCACCACAACACCAGACTTAAATTTTGTTGACAGAAGTTTTCAAACCCTAAGAGTCCTAGACAGATATGTTTTTACCATTTCTAGATCAGGAACTGAGCATGGATAATAAGACTGTAATTTCATAATTTACCGTCTGAACCATAGGAGGCGCAAAACTTATGTTAAAACCCTGCTCAAAATTATTTTTATGACTTTTTAGGAGGAAGCAACTACGTGTTAAGCACAGACAGCACGCACGAAAATCCGGAAGATTACGCCACGGGGTCATGTACCGGTATTTCCACTGAATTACCTTTTGTAGTTACCAGCAACCTTCGTAGGGAGATCAGTGACTGCAAAACCAGGGATTTGCATAGATTGATTCAGGCTATTAAGAGAGTCAAATATATTGATATCTTCTTGACTAAACTTTTCACTCAATATCACAGAAATATGTTGATTCAGGAAGACAACAATTTTTTATGGAAAAACAATTCATTAGCTATTTTATTACGGGAAAATCATCGTTTGTCTGTTTCAGCCAATACTGCTCTAACAAGCAGCTTGCTCTACAAACCAGTGCTCTATTAAAGCAGCGTTTACTGTATACTACATCAGCATGATAGGGCCTACTTTGCCAGGATGAAACATTTTAATTGGATCCAACTGCTCCAGACTTTTCTAGACATTATTTTATGAGATCAAAACGAGATATATTCTAATGTGGGGGTTCATTAAAGATGACACTGCCTTAAATTTCAACCAAGTACTGCTTCCTGACTGGGGAATAAGGTCACAATACTTGGGCAATGTTTGTTACTACAATCCATTAGACAGTTTTCTGAGGATCAAGAGCTGAACATGAAACACAAAAACCTGGAGGGCAAAATTTGCTGCTGACATGCATTTTACATAGGTCCAGACCAGAGGTGGGCAAGCTTTTTGATTCTCGGGTCGCACTGCATGCTAAAATTTGCCAGCAGGTCAATTGGGGACAGACGGATGGATCATTGTGAACTAATATAAATGAGGTGTAATTAATGGAAGTTGGCTTCATTAATACCCTTGAGACAAGTTCAACTAGCTCGATTTAAAAGCTTAATAGGTCGTAGTTTACCCTTGCACGGTCTAGAGTAGGAAAACAGACCTTAAAACACCTTTCTCATTTCTACAAAAAAATGCACTAATTAACAAAGCTTACTATTGATTTCGTTAAAGATATTATTTGAAATATTATGTGAAATGAAACACTATGACACAATTTCCTTAAATATCAAAAATATGTGAACTGTTTAGAGTGCAAAATACAATTCAAGTACCAGTGTGATTACCAATATGTCAAACCTGAAACAACAACCTAAAAAATTTAAGACAAAGTTAAGCGATATCTGTATAGTTGCGCACTATTTATTCGAACACACATGCCTGTATTTTTGGAGGATTGAAGTCTTTATTGTAGACCCTGCCACTAGAAAGATGTATCCATCTGCTGCATAAACGTTCTTTGATTATGTCAAATGGCACATCTAGATTAATGACAGAATGAACAGCTACATTTTTATCAAGAGATTTGGCCTGCACAGTTGTTCTTGGAAAACCTGAAACAATTAGTACAAAAACTTTGTTACCAAGCAAATCATAATTATGCTTATGACCTTAATTCACAACCTACCATCTAATAACCAAGACTCTGAAGTTGGTATCTTTCTTATGCTAGCGAGAATCATGCTAACAACAAGGTCATCAGGAACTAGTTTTCCAGCATCAATGTACTGTTGTCCCTTCTGCCCAAGATCTACAACATAGTACAACAATACACATCTGTCCCTGAAGAAAAAATGTTTACAAAAGTCATAAAAATTTACCTGATTTAGCAGCTATTTCAGCCCGTAAAAGGTCCCCACTAGACACATGCTTCATTCTGAAATCCTTTGCAATTCTCTTGGAGATTGTACCTTTACCTACAGACACATGATGGCACTGAGTAAAAATTGAAGCACTGAAAGCCAGCAAATGACAGTTCAGTATTTCGAAGAACAGTTTCATACAAAAAAAACTAGGAGCTTTCTTAAAGTATTTTGCCTTCTGTAGGCAAGCACAGCTTTACATGAAGTGAGGCAAACATTGCAACAGCACCACTATAACAAAACTTCACCCAACACTAAAACAAGTATACAACACTATAACAAAACTTCACCCAACACTTATTTTAACATATTCATCACTACTTATTTTCAACCCTTATTTCTCTAGAGTCAAACAAGCCAGCCTAATGAACATTTAAGATAAACATATAAGAATTGCTTTGAAACTTACCAGAACCAGGTGGCCCCATAATGATGGCATGAAATGTCTTTAAAAACAACCCAAGCCTCATTGTTGAAAAGATCACTAATTGTTATTAGTGCAAGGTCCTACACACACAAAACATAAAAACATTCTATGAGTTAAAATGCAAAGCAATATTGTATTTATTCATAAAGCATCACATATACACCATATGAGGCACTAGCTGCACAGAGCCTACCAAAGCAATGCCACTGCAAGTTATTCCTGCTTGTAGTACTGTGCAAAACACCTCTAAGACAGTTAGCAGAACAACTTAGAAAATTACATGAATACACTAGAATGCCAACATCAAGCACAGTTTGCTAGACAATGAAATAAGACATTGTATGTATGTATCATACATTACACACAACTACAGGGTGAGCTGGACAACTGTCCAATATATATACAGTAGAACTCGTCTACTTCATCATCGTTAAATTCGTCACTTTTTCGTCAGTCCTGGCAGAATCCTTATGTTTTGTGCAAATTTATGTTCGTCTAATTTGTCAATTTGCTCAATTTATCACCTCTTTCTATCCCCGAGAAGCATTTTGTTCATCTACTTCGTCATTTGCAATTTTGCTTCAGATGTCTAAGCAGCTAGTACTTGTGGGAATTCAAACAAATTAAGGATCTTTATCTGAGACTTGTTGCACCTCACAATTTGTTTATCGAATTTATACACAAGGTGCGAACCACGACCCGATTCCCCATTGAGAGAACATGGAAAAGTTTATTAAAGATTAAAAGGTGCTTTATTAAATGGAGGAGTCCAGATAGAGCAGAGGAATTAATTATATTCAACCATGACGTCATAAACTTGTATTTTACTGCAAATAAGAGCATTATGCATGTATTCTAGTTACCATGATAAAGTATACAAGCTTCTATGATAGTTTTCACCTGTTTGCATAATTCGTCACTTCACCTAATTCATCACTTTTTTCTAATCCCCTTGAGGTGACAAATTAGGCGAATTCTACTGTACATACCAGGGGTAGCCAAACTGCAGCTTGCGAGCCACATGCAGCTCTTCGACCCTTTGCATGCAGCTCTTTGAGTTTTCTGAAAAAGTATACATTTGTTTTTTATTTTTTGTTTCTATTGCAAATCATATAAATTTGTAAAATGAGGCTGTGGTAGCTATAGCGTGGCATGCAGTATTACTTCTGCAAGTCGTTCCAAAATAATTATGAAGTCATAGAAGTGTAGACTGCAAATAAATTTGTGCTTTTAGATTTTTATGTTGCGGCTCTTTGTAATTTGGGTTTTACGATATGCGGCTCATACACTGAGCAGGTTTGGTCATTCCTGGTATATACCTAATTTAGAACTTTACATTAAATTTATCACCCAACAACATTGACAGTGACATGGAGGTGAATTAGGCATAAACCTAGGATCAGTTACATCCAGCTGTTCATTCAAGACTTTATTTGAGATCTTCTTGAGACAATATATTCATGATCAATTTGCTTTGAAACAGTTTGACGCCCTCAAGTCTGATACTAGTTCATTGTAAAAGTTAAACAGTAAATTGGTTGGAATATAAAGATTTTAAAACGCCTTTGTCATTTGGATGTATCAAACGAGCTTCCTGTAGACAAGTTCTTAAACAAACAACCCTGAGCAAAAGTTTTCACATGACCGGGCCTTCAAAGCCAAACAATTGCAAAACAAGCATGCCTTAAACAAATGCAATTTGAAGCAATTGGCCTCAATTGAGCATAGTTTTAAATAAAACAGTTCTTAAAAGCATTATTTTCTAAGTTGATATGAAACAGTTACTAGTACCAGTATATATTGCTTTACAAGTTTTGTTTTTAAACACAACAGCAGGATGTCAGAAAAAGCTGTTACAGCTAAATAGAGATGCATGCCTTAACAAGTCAATTCATAAGATGCACTGATTTTGCATCATTTCAACTGACATGTGAATGTTTTTTGACGGAGGTTTGAGAAACACACCTAGTTACAAGTTTTATGGAAATTTGTTACATTTCCTCAAGATGTTCGCTGTCAGTGCACGATATATTCATATTTTGAGCTCCCACATTAGTCGCTATTTTTGTGCCTACTTTGCCACTCATAACTCACCAGGCAATTGAGCTAGAGAGCTGTTCAAACCCTCAAACAATGCAGCAAGTCTTGTAGTTTGCAATCAAAAAAATTTTAGGTTTTAAATTTTGTGTTTTTTGTGAGTGATGTCGAAGTGGGGTAGGTTTTAGGCCCGTTGGCTCAGGTTACCTGGCCCTAGGCCCCAACTGCTAGTTGGCATTTTATGACTCAACTTTTTACTGGAAACTAGGCTAGATCCAAGTCTTTTGAGCCTTTGCTTGGCTTTCTAACATTTCTTGTTCCAAAGTTATGACTGAAAAACAACAAAATAATTAGTCTGTATTTAAGTAATTAATTGATTTGTTGGTTTAAAGCCATAACTTTTGAAACAAAAATGCTTGAAAGTCAATCAAAACTCAAGACTCGGATTCTAGCCTATTTTCTAAGAGTCAAAAAATTCCCCTCTAGCAGTTGGGGCCCAGGGCTAGGTAACCTGAGCTAAATGGCCTAAAACATTCCCCAGTTATGATGTCACCCACAAAAATACAAAACCTAAAGTTTTTTCATTGCAAACTAAAAGACTCACTGATCTTTTGAGGGTTTGAACAGCTCTCTAGCTCAATCGCCTGGCAAATTATGGAGTTGCTAAGTGACACTAGAAACCAAAGTTCATGTGAACTGTACCAGTGGCGAAGGTGTTAATGATTATTCTACATTATTTGTCAGGTACCTGGATTTCATGCAAAAATTTTTTTCATTGTGATTAATTTAACGTTTAGCATCTGTTGTGCCCCACACACAACATGTTCTTCATATATGTGCTTAATTCTGTTTAACCGCAAGAGACAATCACACATTTCAAAAACAAAAATTATCACAATGTAACAAAGCAATATAAATCAAGCATTCAATGATAGGTCGGGTGCTTTATATGATATTAGGCCAAGCTGAAAAACAAGTGACTTCTTTATCATCATCAGCATTTCTGTTTAATATATATTGTCCATTCTAACAAAAATTGACTCAAATCATTTTTTATATTTACATCTTAATTTCACCTTCATAAAGTGTACATCACATTTTCACATCTTTTTACCACAACTTGGGGACTACTAAAAGCTTTTCGCAAGTGTTCTTTGAAGGCAAACTGACAAAACCTTACAGCTGCTTAACACCTTGGCGTCTGGGTGGTTTTGGCGATTTTCGCAAAAAAACAGCAGTTTTTGGTTGCCTTACCAACGCCCTAGCTCCTCTGCCGATTGCGCTAGAGAGCTGTTCAACACCTCAAACGGATCGGCCAGTCTAGTAGATTGCATTCTAAAAAAATTTTTTTTTTTTTTGGTTTTTTGTGAGTGACGTCATAAGTGAAGTAGTTTTAGGGTCATTTTGGCTCATGTTGCCTGACCTAGGGCCCAATCACTAGGCCAAAGTGTTTCGCTGAAGTTTTCATTGGAAACTAGACTTGAGTCCCAGTCTTTTGAGCCTTTGATCGACTTTCTAACATCTCTGGTTCAAAAGTTATGATCTAAAATAAACAAATTAATTAATTAACTAATTAGCTAATTAGTCAAATATTTTTACTAACTTACATCACAACTTTTGAACCCGAAACCCCAGCAGGTCATCCAAAGTATCAAAAGTCTTGGATTGTAGCCTAGTTTCCAGTAAAATCTTCAGCGAAATACTACCACCTAACGGTTGGCGCCCAGGGCCAGGCAAAGTGGACCAAGGTAGCCTAAAAGTCCTCCACTTATGACTTCACTCACAAAAAACCCGCACCCCCCAGGCAAAAAATTTTTTTTCGAGTGCAATCTACTAAACTTGCCAATCCGTTTGAGCCGTTGAACAGCTCTCTAGTGCAATCGGCGGAGGAGCTAGAGCGTTGGTAAAGCAACCAAAAATTGCTGTTTTTAAGGCCGAAATCGAAGTACGAATATACCATAGGCCGGCTCTCAACGTGTTAAGAATCAAACAACCAAATTTAAATGCATACACTTTTAATCAACAACTGATTAGTATTAATAGCAGAACATGAACAAGAATTGCACATGAAAAGTAATGATCCAAATTTCCCAACAACATAAAAATTGTCAAAGGTCTTTGCATTTTAATTTTTGACTAGAAACAAGTTTATGCCACCTATTCAGATACAGTAAATGTGAAATACTGGTTGAACTATTTTCTCACACAGTTGATAGGTTTGCAAATTGCAACCAAGTAGGCATGCATTGATATGGTATGAACCATGTATATTTCAAACATTTAGATGTGTGCACACAGTTCCACATTTGACCAGCATGCAAAGTATGCTATCTTGCAAATTTAACTATAAACAACACCCTTCCTCAGATGCGAAATTCACCATTATATGTTTATGTACGAACTTGAAACTTGCCAGCTTTAGTAATATATTTAACGCCTTTAAATGGCTTGTATTTTTCTCCATACATATCAAGGCGATTTACTCTTAACCCTGATATTGAAAGTTGTTGAATTTTGAACTGAACAGTCAAAGAAGGCTTCTCTTCAGGAGCAGGTACGCCACTTTGCAAGCTGATGGTACCACGGATTGAAGGAGGTCTTCCAGCAACAATCTTGCCAACTTCCCAAACTAACTCTTTCTCAACTGGATTAAACCTGTAATCCCCTTGAGTTGGCAGCAAATTCACATTTAGGACAGATTTTGGCATGGTGGCAGAAATTTTTAAATCTTCAATAACTTTTCCCATTGTGTGGCGGGGACCAACAGTAACTTCAAATTTTCCTCCAGATCCAGCATAGTGAATATTATGTCTTACAAATATTGGAATTGAAACCATGCCTTGTGATCCAACATGGTAAGAGCACAACTTAAACGATCCATCAGGTGGAACAAATGACAGTACACGCTCAGATTCCCAGCGTTTAAACCTCACACATGGATGAAAACTGACATCATCAAGCAGTCGAGGATTAACAAAAGACAGAGTTAGATCAGGCATTCCTGACAATTTCACCAGAGCATCAATGCTGCCCTGTATTTCAGCAAACACAACAGAGCCAGCTCTATCAATGATTGCATCTACTTCTTCAGTAATATCAAAATATGCTTCATTGCTAGCATACTTCACTCCAGTACGTCGCCATGGTACATTTGACAGTTGACCAGTGGGTAAGCGATCTGCAATATTACTTTGACCAGTCACTGTGTTTACAACTGACCGAAGAATGTTAGGTGGTTTTATTAGTTCTTTTAGCACATTACTTTCAGTTGCAAGTGGATATCCATTGTCAAGCATTTCTTCCAGAAGTTCATAAACAACAACATAGTTTTCCTTTATGGTGCGTTCTGAACATTCATCGAAGTAATCTATGAAAGTATCTACAATTCGATGTAAAAATTCAATCACAAAAAGAGGTTGGACCTCCTTGGTGATAACAGACACAAAGTAGAGACGATCTCTGTAGATGCTAATTAAGTAATGATGTGGTGTTGCAATGACAGGTGGAATGTCTTCAGCACTAGAAGCTTTTTCTAAAGCTTCGAAAAAATAATCACATATTGATTTTTTAATAGCACTTTTCCAATGTTTTTCCATAAAAATATCATGGTGAGAATTGATCATAAACAAACTGTGAATCATATTTGCTGTTTTTTCTGTTTATCACAATCAAATTTTTTATGCTACACAATTTACCATGATACCTGTAACAGAAAGTAACTTGATTTAACCAATTTACAAATAATTTACACACCAAGCAGAATATAATATCAAAATCAAAAATGCAATTTTTTGGGCTTCATATTCATTCATTCGGGAAACAAACACACACAAAAAAACTCAAAAACAAACAAGCAAGCTCACGAATAGAAATACCATTAAAATTATATTTGCATCTTCCCGGGGTACCTAATATAACCAGGTGGTTTTCTAGTTAGGTCCCCTCACACAAGTGCTTCTGAAACTTTCTTAAAGATGCTAATATACAAAGTATCTCATTGGATAGAACTCTAGCAGCAAAACTACAGGGTGGTACAAAAGATGACTCCATTTTACTATCACTCTCATTTCATATCAAATATACCCAGGTATTTGTTCACTAAGCAAATTATAGGTAAAGTGCCAAAGTCCTATTTCCCAGCTTCAATGAATTAAACAGCAAGATATTCAGTGCAGGAGAAGATCAAGATGGTAGAGGCCTATTTCATGATGAAACCAGTTGTCAAACTTAACAATTTCAGAGGGATTTTGCAAGCAGAAACGCTCTAACCAGAGTTATAGCAAAGGATCTCCTGAACAAATTCAGGGAGATAGGAAGTGTTCAGGATAGCATCAGGAAAGAAAATCACATTATGACTATGAGACAATGTTTAGAGCATCTTCTGAGGAAACCCACAAGACGTTTCTTCTAGGAGACAGATCTTTCACAGAGTTCAGTTATGAACCAGGATCTTCACCTGATTCTATATAACAGGGGTGGCCAAACTGCAGCTCGCGAGCTGCATGCAGCTCTTTGAACCTTTGCATGCAGCTCTTTGAGCTTTTTGAAAAATTATATATTTGTTTTTTATTTTTTATTTCTATTGCAAAGCGTAGAAACATTGTAAAATGTTACTGTGGTAGCTAGCATGCCATACAGTATTGTTTTTGCAAGTCGTTCCAAAAAGAATACTGATGTCACAGAAGAGTAGATTGCAAATAAATTTGTGTTTTTTTATCTTTGTGTTACGGCTCTTTGTAACTCGGGTTTCACGATGTGTGGCTCATACATAGAGCAGGTTTGGCCACCCGTGCTATATAAGAGAGAGATTTTACAAGTTTAAACCAATGCAAATAAGGCTGGCAGACGTGCCTTTGGGCAAAACACCAGTCAATGATTTGGACACCATCCTGATTTCTTACTCTCAGACTTCATTTTTTGAGAACAAGGCGAATTTCCACCTTAGGGGTCAGGTGAACAAACAGAATATGCACTTTTGAGCTCAGGCTAATGAACATCAGCAGCAATTAGAGATCGACTGATATGGATTTTTGGAGGCGAAAGCAATATATCGGCCAATCATGGACTGATAGCCAAAACCAATAACTGATATTTCCACAATTTTTAAATCTTGTTGTCTGCTTCATTATCAAAAATATAATGTATTCTACAGATCCACCTATATGGCTTTTTTAAGGCCGATGCTGATATATCGGCCATTCATGGACCGATAGCTGATTATTTCCAAAATTTAAAAATCTTGTTTTCTGCTTAATTATCAACAATAATAATATATTCTATGCTTTACCTTTTTTCAAAAACTTCAAAAATTAAGATTTATGAGCTAAAATTTTTGAAATTGCAGCAATTTCAATATTTGATTAACTTGTTAGCATAGTATACACTGTTTGCAATGAATAAACACAATGCCATGAATAAAAAAGAATGTTAAAAAGAACAGAACAATCATACGGCGCCGTACGGCTAGACACTGCCTAAGAAAAAATAAGGGCGCAAGTCACATAGAACTTAAGGACGTTTCTTAGAAATAAGGAGACTAATATTTTCTAAGACGTAGCTCTGTCAAATAAGGACAAATCATAGAAATAAGGATGGTATGGTAGCCCTGGTTTGGTTAGGCAGTGTCTAGCCGTACGGCGCCGTATGGCTAGCTTCTGGGGCTAACCGTACGGCACTCTGAACAGCTAACCCTAACACTAACACTAACCCTAACACGCTTCAGCGCAAAGATGCTCTTCACCACTCTTCTCAACGACAACCATGTCGCACTGCTGCGCACCACTGCTTCTACCAATCACAGTGCGCCATGATGAGAGTGCCGAACGGCTAGCCCCCAGAAGCTAGCCATACGGCGCCGTGCGGCTAGACACTTCCTTTTTCTTATTTTCTGCAGCATAAAACGGTTTTAAATAAGCAATATCTGATAGACATACTATCATACAGACCAATTCGTCTGAGAAGATTAAATGAATCAGACTTTGATGAAAGTTTGGATAAAATAGACTATACCAAGGGTGGGCAAATAATGAAATATTTTTGCTCAGGGGCCACTTTGACTGAGAAGGCCGTATTTAGCGGAGGGCCATGCCTTCTTTTCATGCGAGTAGAAGCAAGTTTCGGTTTATAGCCTCAGCACCAATATTCACTATGAGAAGTTGGAGGAACTTTCAGATTTGACGATTTTCCTGAATGCTTCTGCGGGCCACTGAAAACACTGTGGCGGGCCACATTTGGCTCGCAGGCCACTATTTGCCCACCCCTGGACTATACAGTAAAGCTTTAAAATTGCAGTTCCCAAAAAAGATGGTGAAAGACATTATTAAGCAGAGCAAAGAGATGGACTGAAAGAAGTCCAGAAAAAAGCAGGGAAAAGGGCAAATTGCTAGTCTGGGCCTCTGGCTCCCCTCATCTCCTTGTCCTTAAGCTCAGTCAAAGAGAAAGATCACTGCAGCCTAACCTAAGGCTATGATTACGTTTAAAAGACCACCAGCGGTAAGGAACTACTTAACCAACTAAAAGAGAATTGCCCACGACCAGCATGCAATCGCTGAAGATTGTTCTCCTACGCCCTGCAGACATTGATTTTGCCTTAATGTGGCAACTATGGCAAACATCACAGCATGGTTGAAATGGAAGATTGCCTCTGCACTCTTACAGGAATAATCAACCTGACCCAACGTCTGTCTTGTGCTAAGTAAGTTAATGAGATCTACGTGGCCACTTGTTAAGAACTTGTTTGCTTTTGCAAAGAACACAATATCGTGGGACAGACTAAAAATAAGTTTTACGTCAGATGGACCGCTCATCGGAACAATTGGCATAAATCCACAGGAAAAGAGGAGGGTGCTTTGTTTGAACATTACACCGTGAAGCACCCTGCCATTAGTGACAGTCTACCTCTCTTCCCTAGTTGCTATATAAGCCAAGGTGATATTCGTGGAACAACCTCCGTGCGAATTGCGAAAACCTTGACTGTGGAGCAGTGTTGCCACTCTGTTTTGAATAAAAACCCCAGAATTCATCTTGAAAATAAACAGAAAATAAAAAAAAAAACCCAGACATACAAAATGTTTTAAAAATGTCAAAACCAAACTTGGAAAGCACGCTACCGGTACTTGCACATAAAATTTAAGGTAATATGCATTATTTGCATCATATTTTTAACAAGTTCAAGTCTATTTTTAAACATACTGACAATCACAATTTACAAGTAGGCTAGCAGCAACTCAAATGTATGAAGGAACATAAAAAAGTTTGATTGATCTTTTCCAAAAAAAAACGTTTAACGTTTTCTCTTGCTTTCACTTAAATGCACAAATTGAAACATGAACAGTACATGAGTGATGCATTCAAGGTCCTACAGCTTTTTCTTTTTACCCTAACCATTGCATACATTGCAATATTGACTATAATTCAAAATTTATATTCATAACACGATCAATGGAGAGATTCTCATAAAACAATGAAGAGATTCTCAACCACAGCATCTTCAAAAGCAAAAAGAAAAAGCATTCCAAATTCATGCACAAGCAGCCCTTGATATGTCAGCGATATATTAGAGTGCTGACCTATGCCTAGTTAGTGCTTAATCTGTAAACCGTTATATTTCAAACAATTTGAATTTGCTTAAGCCTAGTCCTACTACTCGAGTCATCTGTACTGGCTACTGATGACTCTGCACACAGTGGTGTGTTTAAGGGGAGGCGAGTGAGGCACTTGCCTCGGGCCCCCCCTTTTTGGGGGCCCCCCCTTGAGGTGTTACGCGCATAAATTTTCTTTAGTTTTGATGAAAAACTTATTATTCACACATATAATGTACTACAAAGCACATCACAAGTAAGTACTCTACTTTCAAAGGGTAACCCTACAGAAACTGTACTGTTCAAGTACTTTGCTTTGAAAGGGGCCCCCAACAGCAACTGCAATTTGAAGGTGCTCTGCTTTCAAAGGGGCCCCTAATAGCCACTGAATTGTGTAATTACTCTGCATTTAAACTTCATTGAAGGGGCCCCTAAAAGAAACTGTAATGTGTAATACTCTGCTTTGAAAGGCCCCCCCAACAGCCATTATAATATGTAAGCACCTTGCTTTCAAAGTGGCCCCAACAGCAATTATAATGTAAAATTTCATGCTTTCAAAGAGGCCCCAACAACAATTGCAATGTGTAAGTACCTTACTTCCAAAGGAACCCCCAACAGCAATTGTAATGTTTAAGTACCTTGCTTTCAAAGAGACCACCAACAGCAATTGTAATGTATAAGGACCTTGCTTTCAAAGGGGCCCCCAGCAGCAACTGTAATGTGAAAGTACCTTGCTTTCAGAGTGGCCAGCAACAGCAATTGTAATGTTCAAGTACTATGC
>Ga0210059_1006528_pt1 | contig 18677 bp, 14 predicted proteins | sample Ectturendosymbi2_FD_188042 | JGI IMG/M metagenome (GOLD analysis project Ga0210059, IMG submission 188042) | Ecteinascidia turbinata endosymbiont from Florida, USA - Sample 2 (SPAdes) (version 2) | ecosystem: Host-associated > Tunicates > Ascidians > Unclassified | place: Key West, Florida... | reverse complement strand
CATTCTTTGTAGCAGGTGTTGCCATCTTGCTTCTTAACAGCATCAGAGCACACAGTTTCGATATTTATAACAAGCCTACAACCTTATTCAAATAGAATAAAGAAACGTGCTCGAGAGACAATTGCTGTATGCAACAACTCCAGCATTCCGGTTCCATGGCCACCTCTGGCATGAAAACCTAACGTTAACTGCCATTTTAGCAGCTCATGCCACCTCTATGCTGAGTTCAACAGAGTATTCCATTGATGCAAACAGTGATCACTTTGGAAGTCTTTGCAGTGACAATTATTATGATGTTGAGAGCCGAAGATAGAGCATAAGTTAACTTGAATTAGTTTCCAAACTATTTACTTGTTATTGAATCTTTGAACTGGATCACATATAGACCTATCCTAATAACATTGATAGGAATTTGGGTTTAAATAACATTTGGTTTTCGGGCTTGGATTGGATTGTTAAAAATAATTTTTGGATTGCCTTTAGATTTGGAAAACATAAATCCGTTCATCTCCGAAAAAAAAAACAATGCAAAAGTATGAGGCTGACAGCCACGATCACGATAAACAAATACATAGGCAGATCCAGGGGGGCTAAGGGGGCTGAAGCCCCCCTTAATTTTTTCAGATACGTTTTTTGATCGATGGTTCACGACACAGAAACATTCATTGGGGTGATTTTTTTGGATAATCTTTAATTAAACCATTTCTTGCACAGGGATAGGGACGAAAATATTAAATGCAAAGCTTATCTTGCTGAATTTGGGCAGTCCGAATGTGTTTATTTTACTATAAATCAAACTTCTAATAAACACGTTTTTATATAAAAAGATATGGTCCCAACGTTACATAAATACGTAAGTGTTTACATAAAGTATTTACATTACATATACGGTATATAAACCTCACGTACATAGGCGTAGCCAGGGGGGCAGGGGATCATGACCTTTCCAAATTTTTTAGAATATCTAGTCATTTTGTGCTTTAAGAGGCAATATCTCAAACAAAATACTGTTGCTCACCTAAAATCAGATATTTTGACCCATACAAAATTTCAGGCTGGCTATGCCACTGCGCACGTAAGTGTTTAGACTCTTGTTTCATTTGGGTAAGATTGGTCTTCTTGTGGACAAAAGATGAATAAGCAGCAGACTCAAAACCGTCGCTAGAAAGTTTTTAATAGGGGAGCTTTGCTTTTGTGCGGGGGGGCTTGATATTCTAAAAATTGACAAAAGCTCCACTGATATACTGTAGTGTTCCACGTTCCAATTTGGGGGCTTGGAGCTTTGTTTGGGGGGCTAAGCCCACCAAAGCCCCGCCATGGCGACGGGACTGAGCAGACTGTGGACAAAAGTTGAATAAGCTGCAGTCTGCAGATCATACTATTTTTTCGTACAAGCTTTTATGAACGAGTGCAGCTCATGCTATTACTGTACTTAAGCGAAGTCATTAAAATTACGCTACAATGAACTTACAATGCAGTTAACTACAGGCTAGATTAGAGCGCTCAGTGACAGCGTAAATTCCAAAACAGCAAACTTAACCGTAGAAGGTAGCCTACATGTCAGGTAGGCTTAAAACGAAGCGTGCTAAATTAACTGCAGGCTATGGTAAAGATGACTACTGATTAGCATCAGACTTACCAGCAGAGATGTAGTGGGGCGGGAACACGTGGAAACGATGTTCCCACACCTTTTTGCCTTAGTCACATTACTTGAAGATTTAGATTTTTCATTTCAATATCTACGTGTAGCGCTTGGAGCAGCATAAATGAATCAATGACAAGTCATCTCGTGTATAGCACCGTAACACTAAAGTGAAACAGGAAGATCAAGTGTGGAAATTCTTGTATGCGAATCAGTCTTCCTTTGCGTTTGGTGTGAGAATGCCGTTCCCACACCTCTTTTTTAGCAATACATCTCTGCCTGCCAGCAAAAATTTTTGGACAAAAATTCAGCTCAGCAAGAAATCAGATGCCTTTTCATCGGCCAATATTCTGATGTCTCTAACAATTTTTTTCAGCTTACTGTACAGTATTTCTAAAATTGCGTTACCGCGATATAGTCACGTTTCGTACAAAAAATTGAATGGATGAAAATTTGGTCGTTGGCTCACTGCAAACTTCACTTTCCCGCTGTGATGTAGAAAATATTGTCTGATCATTTTCAATCCCCTTGTGATGCAATAAACACCTTCCAGGACAAACTGCCAACATTGCTTTTGAGTTTTTTGGTATGTTTGTCTCTACGCGTACCCCAAGCGTTTTTTTCGGGGGGAGGGAAAGTCATGCTTGTTTTCGAAATAATGTACTTTTTTTCCTATCTTCAAGTTACTTTCTATGGTCAAATGACTTCTATAATCAACAGCATTTTGTTGTAAATATTTTGTGATTGATAGTTTGCCACTGATGGGCAGGTATTTTTGTAAACAAATTTCGCCATTTTGGCTAGACAATCGTGATGTGCATTGTGCAGGAGGGGCGTAACAAGTGTCACACAAGATGCGACCCCTATAGGGTGGCATCGTAATGTGCTTTAGATTCAGTAGATAACATGAATGCGTGAGTTCTCATTACTGAATCAGGGACCGTTCTCGCAGAAGGTATGTCTGGTTAACAGACCCTATTAATTGCCCGATTACTACTTACTTCTCAACGGTTCACACTAGAGAATGTACATATTAGTGAAGCACATAATTCTTAGTTTTATAGCTTTTATTTGTCACGACATATATGTTCAAATAAAACAAAATGGTACTCACCAAAGTACGATGTTTCATAATGTTCAAGCACTTCTCGACAAGTCACAACGCTCACATAGCTTTCATATCTTAATTCTGTTCTTTAATATTCGTGATAAGGAGATCCACAATCTCTTCGGATTGGTTCCCCTATTCAAGCAATTTACTATATAAATAAGACTAAAATTTGTATGTCTCGATAATCTTCGCTTAGTGTAACCACTCGGTTACAATGTTTAAATGACATATTGAATATTTCACTTACAAGTATAATATGATACACTAACTGCACTCAATGGGTGCGTACGCGTTTAACCTGCTGATGTTTAACTGATATCGTCATGCTCTCGTTTCACTGCTAGTCAGTTGCGTTTTGTGCTGTGCGGCAAGGAGTGATAGTTCAGGCGGAAATATATTATTAATTAAAATTTCGAATGTTGCTGTTTTCAGATGAAAGTAAGTTCAATCACAAGGGTTTGATCCGGAGAAGGACCAAGATTGTGTGGCGGCTTGGAGATGCGCCACATGTAAATAAATGGTCTCCACTAGATGGTGCCCATGAGTAACAAGTCACTGTGATAGGAGTAACCACAAACGAAAGATCGTAATTCTCTTATCCCTATATAATGATAGTGCAACCTAGCAGTAGTGGAATGAACTCAATGAGGGAGCTCTGTTGCTGCTGGTTGCTTTCCTGTTAGTTAATGCCCCGAATTGCCATCTTTCATTTGTGCTTGCCTAAGTAGTTCAAGGCGATGCAGTCAACTGCAACAGTTGTTTTTAATGACAGCTGCTAAGCTGAGTTCGACCCAAGCGGATTGCAAAGAGATGCAATCGACATGCCGAGCAGGAACGGGTGCACACCGAGATGTACACGTGTGTTGAGAAGATGCAAGTGATTCTCACCCAAGTATGGCTTGGCCATGGCGGCATAAAAAGGGGCACTGCTCTCCTTTTATATGGCATCCCGAGGTGGTAAGCGGAAGAAGGTAAAACCTCCAACGGCTGAAGAGAGTAAACCAATTGACTGGACTTAAACTTGCACAGCAAATTAACAGAGATAAGTTTTAGTCATAAACACGTTTTAATCCTGAACAACTTGCCTGACAAAACTACGCTAGTACGGTACAACATTTACAATTTAAATTGACAGAACTTTACCTTCACAATCCGGTTCTCACAAAACAGTCTGGCAAAACTTAATTTTCACAGTATGATTTTCAAGAAATAATCTGGCAAAGTTCCGTTCGGACAAGCCACTTTCAGTAGTTTAACCTGACAGGGATTAACCCGGACAGAGCCAAATTTTACAGCTTGGTCTGACAGAGATTAACTCGGACAAGCCAGTTTCTCCTGATCATTACTGGCACTTAGGCTCCCGTAACAACTTAACCGCAACCACTGGATGTCGGCGGAGTGAATCTTGAAAAAGACTCACTTTTGGTCCAACTGTGACTGTATTTATACTTGATGGTTGCTTCAGAGTTTGTCAACACCCCTTTATTTCAGGTGTTCTAATTGGTTGCTGTTTGTTGAATCCTCTGGTGATTGGCTGATTTCGAAAGCTTCTGGAACCTTCAGGTGCTTGTTGGCGCTTGGGTTTTCACCCTCTGGTCATCAGTTCGTGTTACGTTTGTACATTTCCGGTCGTAATCGTTTGCTGGTCGTGTTTGACCTTTACCTAATTTTAGCTAATTATCTTGTGACTTCTGCTGACATTCAGTGACGTTTTCACTGGGGTGACTTGAGGTTAGTGTCCTAGGATAGTAGTTTTCAGCCAATTCAGCTGACTAATATGCAGTTTTGATTGGTTGCGGTCTTTTAACATTGTTCTAGCTGTTTCATATTTGAGGTCTTTTCAGCAGGTTTGTTTTCTGTACAAAGATGAGTTGTTTCAGGCAAACTTGCCTGTAACACAAGGTTAGATCGCACCTGGGGCAAGAAATAAGTTTGCCGCCCCTATGTTCGAATCTTAGGTCTTTCGGAAGCAAATGTACTGTTTTGAAAAAGTGCTCATGTCATTGTTGGTACTTTTTGGCCTCCCACAGTGATTTGGCGCCCAGAGAATTGTGCCCCCTTGCCCCCCTCGTTACGTCTCTGGTGTTACGCAATAAAAATCGGAAAATTTTCCGAAAGTAATCCAATTTTCAAGTCCGAACATCATGAACATCTGCAATTTTCGAACACAATACGACACGGATCTTGCACAGAATGCCAACAAAGGTTATTGGCGGCATTTCAGGTTTCTTCGTGTAGTTTTGTGTCACTTCTATGCCTGCCCCACGCATTTTTTCGGCGTGGACCTGTGTTTGTTTTGCTAATAACAAAAGTTTTCGGACGTTCAACAAGTTACTTTTTTGAGGTTGGATAAGTTAGAGAATAATTTCTGAATTGTTTTGAAGGCCGCTTCTGCTCCGGAAATGTCCTAGTAAGCCTGGGCAATGGTGAGAATGCGATTTAGCCAAATATGTATGGTTATTGATCGTTTTGTCAAAAAAGTTACCTAACCAGTTGGGTCTTAACTGCTATGCAGTCAATACACATCCGTATGAGCTCGTTCTTGAGTCCCCCCTGAAAAAATCCTGGATCCGCCTATGAAATACTACATTAAACCACGATGATGCGTTTATTGCAGCCTTTTATGTACCTCTGGTTCCTCAGTGAAAAGCAAAATCTCAGCTCGACCTCCGTGAAGTGGAAGAAGACTTGAACCTATCCGTAAAATATAGTGTTGCAGTTATTTGCATCGCCTTGAACTACTGAGTTAAGTGCAAGAGAAAGATGGTAATTCGGGGCATTAAATTAACGGGAAAGCAACCAGCAACAATAGAGATCCCTCACTGAGTTCACTCTGTTATTACTAGTTTGCACCATCATTATACAGGGTGTCCCAGAAGTCGCGCACCATATAATAATTTTTTTTGTGTGTTTCAGATTAAATTAGATATGGGTGAAAAACTAACAATACAAGAAAGACTTAAATTGGTTTTTATGTTTGGAAAAAATGGGGCGACATACTGCTCTGGTGGGCAACTTCTGGGACACCCTGTATAGGGATAAGTGAGTTAAGATAATTCGTTTGTGGGGACTATCACAGTGACTAGTTGCTTATGGGCACCATCTAGCGGCGACCATTTCTTTGCATCTAGCACCATCTATATTCTCCAGGTCGCCACAACAGAGCTTAACGTTTACTCCAGCTCCTGCTCAAACCTAAAATTCTGACTGCCATCCAAGCTCCTACTCCGGCCTAAAACGCAAACTCCGGTAGGAGTCCACTCCGGCACTTCTGCTCCGCGATCATCTCTGGGGAATAATAACCCGAAAGTGGAGAGGGTTAACCCGCCCTGCGCAGAAATCTACTAAATAAACAATATTATCGTCCAGTATGAGTTGAATCATCTTGTCGGGTTAAAATTTCTGTTGCTGATTACTTTCCTGTTAGTTTGATAACATTTTTCCTTTTAGTTTTTGCGTTTGCGCTCGCCTCAGTTGTTCAAGGCGATCAGGATAGCTGTACCTTTTTGTATCTTTATGTGATTTCTTGGGAAAGTACCACAAAGAGTTTTTCATTTTTTTTTATGGGAATATCCCTTGGACGAAAGCTTCCGCTTGCTGGGGTAACTTGGCAGCGATGGTAGGACAGTAACGTATTGTACCAATTTTTTGTTCCGAAAAATTTGGTCTCCAGTGTTGCCCAACAAGGTCTTGTATTTTAGCGTAAATTTAAATTTTTTCGTCATGCATAAAAAATGTTGAATTTAATTAGAACAAGCACGGTTAATTAAAAACAGAAATGTTATGATGATTAGATTGTTTCCACTTAGTTTACCTGTAATAATACACTGTAAGTAGTTTACGTTACCAAACTTGATGGTTTGGCAAGCAGTGATTTCATTTGAGGTGATTGTGATATACTAACTAAGCTTATTAAAGCGATAATTAACGTATTATTAATTTGCAATGGTAACTCCACTCTCAACAAAACACTCAACAAAGAGCAAGTCAAACTTGCATTAGCAGTTACTTTCTCATGTCTGAAAACAGGTACCATGTAAAAAAGGCGGAGCATTGTGAACTGTGGAGCTTGGTTGTGGAGGTTTGATGACGTAACCGGAGTCGCTAAAACCGATATTTTGCACTGAGCAATGAGAAGTAAATGGTAGTAAAAATAGTCTTATTGCAAATGGTGATGTTACAAACTAGTTTCCCCGTCAATAAACTTAAAACTGTGACTGATTTACTTGCCGCCATCTTAGTGGCCTTTAACTATGGTAAAAGAAGTCTATTTTGAAGTTTGATAATTTTTGCTTATCTGAGTTTCACAACGGTTCAGGGACAAAAAATAGGTTTCAACAGTTGTGAATGTATAAAATTTTTTAACATCGCAAACATCCATGTATTAGATGTTTGGAGGTAATGCATATTTATTTGCAATAATTAAATATTTTTCTTTCGCTTTTTTTCTGTTTACTCTTTTTGCAACGCAACTTTTTTCCACTCCGGTTTCGTCATCAAACCTCCGCAACCAAGCTCCGCTATTTATGGAGCTCCGCCTTTTACAGGCAACCCCTGAAAACATGATGGTGGTAGAAATTTTGCATGCAACCATATTTTCTAAAAATGCAGTGCACAGAGAATAGCAGTGCTTTTCGTAAATTCAATTGAGCCTTGCATTTTGCTGTACCACTTGCACTCTATTCATTCTTTCAACAGGTTTTTGACATGGAAACACAGACAATTAATGCTTTAGCAAGTATGTTTGAAGTCCTTTAGAAAACTACAAATTAATGTTAGATCGATGTCATAGATTTATTTACAGTATAACTACTTTAGCATTTGGAGTACATCATTATCTACAAAAACAGTAAATCTTTTCAACCGAAAGGTAAGTTGGCTTGAAAGTTTATTAGAATGTTTTTTAATGTGAAGGTGATAGATCAGCTTTTTGCTTGTTGCAAACATGTTTGTATAGCGTAGGACTTAATTGTTTCAAGTATAAGTAGTTACATCATGTTTTAATACAATTAATATAATAAAAAAAACGAAACAAATTAGTTTTGTGCAGTAAGCAAAATTAGGAAGCAATGTTGATTATCATAATAATTAAAATAAGAAAGATGTAATATAATCATTACTCGCTTATTTAACAAAAGTACAATTGTTGAAAAACAACACAGTGAACCAGGAAACCAAAATGTCAAACATGGACAATCCGTATCCAAAAACAAACCAACCAGTGTTCAGACAAAAAGGACATACAAACAGTAAAAACAGAACAGACAAGTGAAATTTTAGTACAGATAGAAAATTAAAAAAACACAATAAACATCAACATAGCACACATGATGAAGGTGGGCAAGCAATGGGTGAAGACATCGACATAACACAGATCATGATGGCGGACAAGCAATGCGTGAAGAATTGAGGCATGCACAGATGAGCAAGTGAGGCAAGCATACAGGTGAAGGGAGCAAGCAGCAATAATGATTATGAGGCAGAGAGCAAGGCATTTTAATATAACATTTCATTACAAAAACAAGTAGCACGGGCAGAAAACAATGTTTATACATACAAATTGTGAAGAAATGTAAATTTACCCACAAACCATATTGGGATGGGTTGCATGGATGAGTTGTTCCCGACCAGATGCATGTGGTATGAATAATAGGTTACAGTAATATTAGCAGTAAACATTATTTATTCCAAATAAGTGTTAGGTACATGAAAAACAAAATATGTTTAGTAAGTTGGAGAAGTATTTAGTTCTAAGGCATAGTTTCACAGAAAGTCACAACTTATCTAAGATGTGAACTAGCTACTTATTTCACAAATGTAAAAGGTGTCATGTCATTGAGACCGTGGTTCAGCTTTGTATGACTGTGGGTCTGGGAATTAGGCTGAGGTCATTGTCCGTGAAGTCTTGGAGGTGGACATCACTTCGTTTGCGTCGCAATCCTCGTATTGCAGCAAGGGTGCTCCTCAAAAGAGCAAATCTGAGCTTGGTCCTTTTTGCTAAGCTTTGTCAACAAATGGACAATTGTTTAAAAACCATAAAAACCAACATGGAAAAAAGTGTCAGAAAGTGGAAATAATAGATTCACAAAAAAAGCATACAATACATTCGAAAATCAAAAATATCAAATGAAAAGAAACCATGGCAAGCATGAACAAAGTAACCCCATGACAATTCATGTGAACAACATATAGTACAGAAACAAAATGTCAAATCATTTACATTACAATTCATTAACATAACACAGATAATGACTGACAAGCAATGGGTGAAGAGTTAGGTATGCACAGGTGAAGCATGCACATAGGTGAGAGACATGAGCAACAAAAAGGGTTATGAGGCAGAGAGCAAGCTGTAAGCCCGACATCTCAAATCAAAAGCATAGCCAGCCCAAAAACAGTGTTTATTTGTGCAATTGTTAATTGTAATACATTACCCACAAACCAATACCACAGTTGCATGCATGTGCCACCAGGCACATAGTAGTATCATCAAATGAGATTGTATTGGCGAAGGTGTAAACAGATTATAAATAGATCATAACAAGGTTTAGCAGCAAAACAGTAATCCAATAAGTGTTGGGTACAAGAGAAACAAAATAGGGTTAGTTGAAGAGTGGAATAATTTAGTTTTAAACAATATAATATTTCAATCATAATGTTTTGACTTATGACATATATCACATATTGCATAACTATGATTAATATCATTCATGACGTTCTGTTTTGTTTTTTTTCACTGAGACATTTTGGTCATTTGTCTCACAGCTATGTTAAAACTCGCCCTTACAGTATTCATTCATTAGCCAATATTTTCAAATATTCTGACTGAAAAGACTTAATTTTTTTGGTCATTTCAAACAGATTTTGTTCTGCGTGACTGAAAAAAACTGAGCACATTGACACCATAATCTAGCTTTGCAGACTTGTGGGTCCCGGAACTAAAGTCAATGTCTTTGAGATGCGGGAATTGAACATCGCTCTGTTTGTCTCAAAATGTCTCGTATTGTAGCAAGGGTGCTCCTCAAGTGCAAATCTGAGCTGTGTTCTAATGTAGGTCATGGCAGATGCGTAATATGCATATGGCTCCCTGCATTTTTCAGCTAGTCTTTTGTTGACCTTGGTGCATGAGGACAAGGGGATTGAATGAAGACTTCTCAATGTCAACCACTCTTTGGTTACATTTATCCTTGTTTTTATTTTCATGTTGTTGTTAGATTTGCAAAAGGAACTTATGACTACAGGATGTTTCAAAAAAATGTTGATGATGCTTTCTGTCACTGGCAGAGAAAGCGCTCATTATTAGAAATATAGCTGTTATAAAAATGCTGGCTTTTAAATACAACAATATGTTGCTGAAAAATTATTGTTAAACTTTTGTCATACTGCATTTTGAAGTGTTTTTAACTGTAAAGTTAATGAGTTAAACTAGTACATTAGGTGTTTAATATTATTGTATTGAAATTAAAACCAGGGATGTGGAAGCAGCTGTTGCGTCAACCGCTTCCGCTTCCACACCTATTGCTTCCACTTCTGCTTGCAACCGAGCCTGGACTCTATCTATGAACTTGCTGACAAGCATGATCATCACAACCAGCAGCTTACGATTTACAAGGGCACATTACTAGTTAAAATGATCGCATAAGTTATTATCTGTCAGCACAGTACTGCTACTCTGCTCTTACAAAACACAACCTAGAAAACTGTCTTTAACACATATCAATACAAATAGCACTTACAACACCCTGACCTTAGCCTAACAAATATCAAGCTAAATTGCATAGCGTACTGTTTAAGGTAGTGGTTCTCAAACATCCTGCCAAGTTTGGAATTTAAAAATTGTAGAGAAGAAAAGTTATGACAGTTTTTATATCATCTGGTCCTAGACAGTATTTCTGCTTTTAGACTCCATCCGAAAACGCACATGCGTTCAGCTGTGCTTTGCCGATTGCTAAATAACTTAGTTTGGTTTCCATTTGACTGAAACGTACAGCACTATTTTGTTTCAATACATAAAGCCTTCATAGATATTTTCGTTGCACTAACTGAACTCCGAAAAAAAAATTGTTACACACATTGTACCACAAAAAAACATGCAAAATTTTATTTTCGCATAAAAATGCCACACAAAATTTTCTTTGCACAAAAAAACAACGCAAAATTTTATTTGCACGTGGCCTGAGCATTCGATAATCGCCAGCTCTTGGATGCTGAAATGTAATGCTTATGCTGTTGTGGTTGTTGTTGCAGAAAAAATGTGAATATCACAGAACATGTTGTGATTACCTTGTAGCGGCCGCATGTCAAGATTGTAGGGCATGAAACGAGAGGAAAAAAACTCCAACATTTTTAACAGCTGGTCGTAAATATGGTTTAAGATTTGTGAAAAAGTTATGCACGCACGTTCAGGTGCTTGGTGTTGTTGCGATGGTAAAGGACGAGCGGCAAGGGTGCAATGTGAGCCATTGTTGGCAGCAACTTTTATTTGTCCTGTGTTGAACTCTAAATCTTGATTGATATATATTGTTGGGAAGCAGCAAATCAATCACAAGCCGCGATCACTGAATTACTGCTTTTTCGCAAATCAATGGGTGTTATTCTTCACGATGCCCTTCCTGCCTTACAAAAGCTTTGCGCTAATGGGCCGTTTGAAGACTGCCAAGTGCGAATGTTTGCAAAGCAGAGCCAATTGCCAAGCGAATGCTTGTGAAGCAGCACCGAACACACGGCTGAAGCAGTTACTTGCCGGGGAAAAATATGTTTATCCTAAAGCAAAAATTGTCAAATCTCTACATCATTATGTTCTAAGTCAGTGAAAACGTTTCTGAGTATGTATTTATGCACACTGCAGTAGCATGCATTCACAAATGCTTTACCCTAACCTGCGGTTTGAAATCGGACAAGTGCGAATGTTTGTGAAGCAGCGTGCATTGCCAAGTGCGAATGTTTGTGAAGCAGGGATAATTGCCAAGTGCGAATGTTTTTGAAGCAGCCGAACAGGCGGCTCCAGCAGTTACTTGCTGTTGAAAATAAAACAATTTTGCAGGAGCTAAAACCGTCAACTCTCTACATGATGTTCCAACTTACACTAATTTTTTATCCACATCATGCTGGCATGCAGTCAGAAATGCTTTACACCAACGGGTCATTTGAAATCTGTCAAGAACGAATGTTTGTGGAGCAGTGTCAAAAAACGGCTGAAGCAATTACTTGCTGCTGAAAAAAATATTTATACTCAGGCAAAAATAGTCAAATCTCCACATGATATGTTCTAACTCAGTAAAAAAGTTGTAGGCCTATAGTAATTATTTATGCACACTGCATTGTCATGCGTTCACAAATGCTTTACACTAACGGGTCATTTAAAATGTGCCAAGAATGAATGTTTGTGAAGCAGCGTCGAAAAAACGGCTGAAGCAATTACTTGCTACTGAAAAAGATATTTATACTCAAGCAAAAATAGTCAAATCTCTACATGATATGTTCTAACTCAGTAAAAAATTGTAGGCCTAGAATAATTATTTATGCACTCTGCATTGGCATGCGTTCACCAATGCTTTACACTAAAGGGTCATATGAAATCTGCCAAGAATGAATGTTTGTGAAGCAGCATCGAAAACACAGCTGAAGCAGTTACTTGCTGCCGAAAACAATATTTATGCTCAAGCAAAAATCATCAAATCTCTACAAGATATGTTTTAACTTCGCAAAAAAAGTTGTGGAGTAATTATTTATGCGCTTTGCATTGGCATGCGTTCACAAATGCTTTACACTAACGGGTCATTTGAAATCTGCCGAGAGCAAATGTTTGTGAAGCAGCATCGGAAACGTGGCTGAAGCAGTTACTTGCTGCTGAAAAAAAAAATATATATTTATGCTCAAGCAAAAATCATCAAATCTCTACATGATAGGTTTTCTAAGTAAGAAAATTTCTGAGTGATTGTTTATCCACATTACATTAGAAACTGCTCCCAATGACATATAATATGACAAGACAAACAGCCACATATTTACAGCAGGCCGACCATACGCCGATCATATTTATATCTTATTTCGGGTTATAGCAGGCCCATCTTAGGCCGATCATATGCCGATCTTATTTCGGGTTACAGCATGCTGATCTTATTTCCGCACTCGGCGAAATGCGTGCGTGATTGCGGGCAAAGCCACCATGGCTGCAGGCAAAACAAACTACTGTTGCTTTGAAATGCTCTCCTGACTACGTCAAATAACATTATAAATATATGTTTCTGGTTGCTAGAGACTTGTACGAAATGCTCATACTTCATAGAAAAATACATGCGACCTGGAGCTCAACGTTTGGCATTTGAAGTGAAGTTCAAATATATCGCGTACCGATCCACAAATATACTGTGGGCTGGCGGTCTACGGTTGGGAAAGTTTCCAGACAACCGGCGCTTGATGTGTTAAATTTGCACAAAATTATGAAAAAATCTGGATTCAACTTTTTCAGTAATTATTGGTATTTACAGCAAATCAAACGTGACAACTAGTCATTAAAATGTTAAACACAAATCATTATGTTGCTAAAGTTCACGATTTAATATAATTGTTCAGCAAGTTCATTTGCTTTCAAAATGGTTAGTGAAGCTGGAAGGGGGCAGTTTGCTCGATCCATGTTACCATTCCAAAGAATCACCTTACTATCCAGCTCTGTTAATCAGTGGACAGAGGCACTAACTTTTTTTGTGTGTGTGTCTTCAGGCATTAGGGCAAATAACGTTTGCACATAACTTCCTGCTTCACACAGACTTTCCTACAGCAGCCTCACTCCGCACTGCTGTGCGATGTTTCGTTAACTTGGATCAGTTGGATGATTTGACTGAAAATGACTCAATTAAACGCTTGGCTTTGCCTAACATTGTTTGAAGTGATGCCAGGTTATTTTGCAAAAACAAGCAAGTAAATTTGAAAAACAAGCCAAAAATTGGTAATTAAACCGTAAAACAAGCCCAACATGCATTGGCAGGAAAATTCAGCAAAATGAAAAATCAGCAAGAAAATCAAATAAACAAGTAGGGAGGCAAATCAAAAAAAACAACTTGCCGAAAATGAGAAAATTTTCATAAAAACACGCCCAATATGCCGTAAGCAGTAAATTAAAACAGCAAAAGTGCCATAAAATATGAAAAAAAGCAATCCGCAAAAGAGAAATCTGTGAAAAAAAAGCCCAAAAAACAAGCAAATTTCAATTGAAACAAGCCGGCCATAGATACCTTGAGTGACGATTTGTAGGTAGACAAGCACAGAGTTTGCGCGGTGCTCTTGTTGACATAACTCCAAAAACAAGCAACCCACAACTCCACAAAAAACAAGCCCCAATTCGCGGGAAAACCGCAAGGTTGGCAACACTGATTGTTTGTGAAGTGAACGTAAGTGAATACTATATGATACCAGCGTATTTTTTAAGGAAAATGTTGGGTACCTGGTATGGACCTGTAGAGACCCAATTCTCTGATTCTAGGGACCCGATTTTCTCTGATTTTAGGGACCTGATTTTCAATTCTATGGACTCGAATCGGGTCCCTAAAACATTGTAAAAAAACCTGACTATATGCCTTGCTGAAAAGAATCGTTAGCTTTAGTTAAAGTGTCAATCAGTCTTCAAACATTAGCCCTAATGATCAGTATCTGTTTGCTAAGACAGTTAAAAGCACAACTGCTAAGTTTGCACCTACCACATAAGTTAGCACAAACAGCTCAGATTGAAGTTGCAAACATAACTGGGAGATTGCTGTACTTTCAAACTGTTACCATTTTAGTAAACAGCAGCCAGGTTTGAAAAGTTAGCCTCCGATAAAATTGGGAAGCTGCACGATGACTTGGCATTCTATGAAGATGCTAGTTATGCCTTATCTTGTTCTCTTACATTACTGATATCGCACGTTCATTCCGACTCATAGTGCAACTTCACCGTTTAATTCACATTGGAAAATGGACAAAACTTTTTCGCCAAGTTACTTTTCAAGTCAAATAACCTATGTGGAAGCGGTAGAATTTTCGCGCTTCCGCTTCCACAGAAAAAGGAACGCTTCCAGCTTCCGCATCCCTGATGGAAACATAATAAATTTTAAGAACTGTGGGTGATACACATGATGGAAAAATGTAATACTTCATTTAAGTGGATTGTGATAATATGGTGCAACTTTGTCTAATGCAGTGGTTCCCAAACCTTTTTGTCTGCGGAACGCTGCAAGGTTATTTTAAGTGAACAAGGAACCGCTGCAAGAATTGCCAAGTAAACATAAATGCTTTTTTTCAGCCAAATTGCTGTTATTAAGGTTTTGTACTGTAAACAAAATTATGACCAATAAAAGTAACCATAAAGCAAGCTAGATCAAACACTGTAGCAGCTGTCACACGGCCAAAGGGTTGAAGGGCATATCAGTACTTTTTGCTTAAAACTGGAAAGTGTAGCTGATGGAACGCTTTAGATTTGTCTGTGGAACCCACTTTGTGAAACGCTGGTCTAATGAAAATATATCAGTGTATGGTTTAGCTGTGTTATTTTAAATACATTTTAGTAAAAATCTAGGCATGCCAAACATAATTTTGCATAAGGCTACACAAGTGGTTTAGGTTATGTCCACTGTCCAGTCTGAATTTTATCCATGGTAATTTGTACAAAACCACCATAATAGTTTTAACACACAGAAATCCAAACTTAATTTAGGATACTTGTTTTTTTATGAAAAATAACAAGTTGACATCTGCCCAAATCTAGCTTGTATATATTTGATGTAGATGCATGTAGTCAAATTATCATTCCATACGCTTGTTGTAAGCAGCAAGACCTATGGTTTTCTGTGACTAGGATGTATTTAGACCAATGTTTCTCAAACTTCTTTGTTCCACTGCCCTCTTTACGCTCTCGACACATCGTTGTCAACCCCCAAGCCTTATGAAGCAAACACAAGGTAGTATTTAAAAAAAAATTATTTAAAGAAATTGATATATACCATGGTACCCAGTTCAGTATGATGGATGTGTTTGTTGGCCTTCACAAAGATTTGAAATCTTGGGAGACATTTTAGTAAGGTACAGTCATAGATCAATGACATATATCACCTTGTTTACGAATCACCAAGCGGTTTCTTTGCTTGAGAATATTAAGGTCACAGCTGAAAAACAATCCAGATTAAAAGTATAACGGATAAATTGCTTTGGCAACAACTTCCAATGATTATCATAGTAAATTAAAATTTGCATGAAACTAATAAGTCATAATATGATTGATTAGTAGTAGTGGTTGAGCATTTTCGCCCCATTTTTGTTGTTTTGCCTCCTTATCACCCCTTTGTTTTGTTCACCCATGTGCTTCTCAAAATGCTGCCCACTTTGAGAACCAATGTTTTAGACCACGGTAACTCGTTAATGCTAGGGTTGCCATACGTCAGGTTTTTCCTGGACATGTCCAAGATTTTAGTGGCCAAATATGCGTCAGGGAGAAATGTTAAAAAGTGCTTCAATGTCTGGGATTTTGGAATAATGCCTTTTATGAAATCTAACTGCAATGTTTTTACAGTAAGAATTACCAAGTGCTAAAGATTAAAGTTTGTAATTTTTTACTATTAAAAATAGCTAAGCAAAAATGTAAATTTACTGACGAGATGACGGCAATACATCCATGTTTCCAGAAAGGTAGAAATGAATGGGAAGCAGAATGCTTAGTTTGTAAACCAGGAACATGCATCTCGGTTTCATACATGGTATCGCGGATTTAAAATCACATCTCATTTCTGATAAACAATGCAAAGCAGTAAGTGGAGCTTCCTGATCAAGTAAAGTGACAAATTATTTTGCCACAATGAGATGTAAAATAGAAGATGAAGTTAATTTCTGCTGTTTTTGTTTTGTACTGTATTTATCCTATTCACACGGGAAAACGATGGTGGCAATGTGCTTTGGATGCATCCGGAATTTATACCATAATAAAAGTGTATTCGTCGCAAAAATTGGTTACAGTGACTAACATAAATCTGTCAGGAATTGCACCTCATCAGATATGGTAACCCTAGTTAATGCTAACATTTTGTCTCTCACTGACATACTGCTAGCCGTCTACTGCAGTCATTTTAAGTTTCTACATGGGCTTTGTGGTTTTTCATGGTATTGTACAAATTGATAAATAGTCAGTAAGGAGTGAACTTGTAAAGTGGAACAGTGAGATGAACATATCTAAGGTAGTAGACTAGGTTTAATTTCCTTTTGGGTGTCATTGATCAAAACTTAAGACTTGACTTAGCAACTTCATGCTGAGCATTGTGAATTGTTACCAGAGATAACTTCATATGTGGTGTGTCTTGTTGGTGGCTTGCCACTATAACTTAAGTCACTACAAAAGTAGTTGCGTAACCCATAGTGCAGAACAAGTGAAGGTGCTTTATCACATACCATATGCGATTTCCAATGAGAGCATAAAGCGAGTATAAAATAAATCTATCTAATAAGATCTGAAAAAATGTTTCTTTCTTATCCCTGGTTGAAAAATTAAAAACTTTGAAGCTTCTTTCTATGAGAAAAAAATTAACTTAATATTAACCTAAGTGTTTTTTACCAACCAACCAAAACCAGTGCATGTATATTGATGAGTTTGTGAGAAGCAGAAATTTAGAACCCTGATAGAATGTCAAAATTTTAAGGTCTGCAATGAATAAAGTGCAATGCTAATCTGATGCATTGACTGACAACAGGTTTTACTGTTAACACCTTCACTGCTGGGTGGATTTACCTGGATATCTCGTATTTTTGCACCACTGTGCAACTCCTTAATTCGTCAGTCGATTGTGCTAGAGAACTGTTAAAAACCCTCAAAAGACTCGGCAAGTCTTGTAGTTTGCAATGAAAAAAATTTAAGTTTTGGGTTTCCTTTTTTTAAGTGTGATGTAATAAGTGGGGTAGGTTTGGGATATTTTGGTGGAGGTTATTGGTAGGGCTGCAGAAAGTGTGGAAATCAGGAAGGAGCTTCCTGAGAAATCGTGCATGCTCACGGGAAATTAATCAGCTGCAAGTCAAGTAAAACCAAATAATACGCCAAGAATTGCAAGAAAACCACAAAACGGACTGCACAAATTTCCTTGCTAAGTCACAATGGTCCAATACCTGGCCTTGTGACACAACAGTTCACTAACAATAGTGGTCTCATGCAGTCGTTGGTCGCAGTGCTGGGTTGCCAATTTGGCATTTTTGGAGCCAAATTTTGAAATTCAGGATTTTTGTGACGCACTTGGCTTTTCTTGAAAAATAAAAATACCAGTCAAAATCTTTTTTATTTTTTTCAGTCTGAAAGGCTTGGCTCTGGCTAAATATTGTCTGAGCTGCACATTCATTACAAGACTATGCAGGGTGCAAAGAATATTACAAAGATTTCACTGTTGCCCTAAAAATTTTCAATGTATTTAATAAGAAACAAATGTACGACAGTATATTTATGGGGAAAGCAAATGCTTCTAAAAATTGGAATTGAACTTATATCGATGTTTCTGACAAATTTTAATATCTATTTCTGTTTGGTTATGCATGTTTTACTGTATGTGTAACCTATATGTCTTAGGACTACTATCTGGTTTATTTTGGCTTTTTTGAGACAAGGTCTGCCTTTTTTGGTGAACCTGGTCACATGTCGTAGACTTGTAATGGCGGCGGAAGGCTGTTAGTTTTAGTATTGCTGCTATGATGACAAATGTAGTCAGAGGATTTTGAGGCCACTACGTGCATTTATGCGAGCGAACTTTATTGCGTTAGATAGCAGAGTGGACGGTAGCGCTAGCATCAGCTGGAAGCTTTTGAATACATTCAGATTGTTGATACACTTCTCTGTATGACTGCTTTGGTTAGTGGTTGCCTTACTGAGTTACCAGTTGAAATGGTATTGTATTCCGAATGCCATTCCGGAATGGCATTCGG
>Ga0210059_1006527_pt1 | contig 18677 bp, 13 predicted proteins | sample Ectturendosymbi2_FD_188042 | JGI IMG/M metagenome (GOLD analysis project Ga0210059, IMG submission 188042) | Ecteinascidia turbinata endosymbiont from Florida, USA - Sample 2 (SPAdes) (version 2) | ecosystem: Host-associated > Tunicates > Ascidians > Unclassified | place: Key West, Florida... | reverse complement strand
CCCCCAAAAATTTTTCAGGCCTCTTTCTGAAAGTCCTACACAGATCATTGACAGCTCCCCTTGTTGCAAAACTGGCCCCTCCAGTGGCCCCCCCAAATGAAAATGTCTGGCTCCGCCCCTGTTCACTGGCGTATGGTGGTCATTTGTTTGTGGTGTGCGGTCTTTGTGACGTCACAATTTGACGTCATATTCATGCATCCAAACCAACGTTTTGGCGAAGTTTGTTGACATAATATGCATATTTTTTTACACGCACTCCCCTTATTTTATGTGTCATAGCACTGAATATAAACTATCAGCGTTCCAAGTTAGGATATCGGAGAAAAATAAACACAATGCTGCGACACAGGAGTTCATTACTTCCAAAATTTGGCTGCGTGTTGAAAAAGGGGAGTGAAACAGACTCATCACTGCGGCAGAGCAATTTGCAACTGCTAAATGAGGCTGCGCTGATGTCTCGTCGAATACGAGCAGTCGAGCATAGGTGTGCGGTTGGACTGGCTGGCGCACACCCCGGTTTGCAAGATCGAATCTTGCTGAACTACACAACAGGGTTGCCAACCTGTCTTCACGAAAAAAAGCCAGACCTTGTCCCGGAAAAGTCAGATAGCAGTTTTGAAGCATACACAAATAAAACATGCACAACCGCACGCAAAATAAACCTTAAAACTGGTCAAAAACATCGATATAACACAAGTCCAATCTTTAGAAGCATATTCTTTTCCCGTATTTACACTGCTGTGGGTTTGCTTTTATCAATAACATCGATCATTTTCAGAGCAATAGTAAAATTGATGCAATCTTCTGTGCACCCTGCGTGGTAATGGACCCTCGTCGCAAGAGATTTGTAATGGATATGCAGCTCAGACAATGTTTTGCCAGAGCCAAGCCTATCCGACTGAAAATAAGCAGGAAAAAGCCAGATTTTTCTGTCTTTTTAATTTCCATAAAAAGCCAAAGGTGTTCAAAAAGCGCAATAATTTCAAAATCTGGCTTCAAAAAAGCCTATTTGGCAACCCTGCTACACAAGAACTGAGAATGCGCATGAAGTACGCAAGAAAACTTTCAATTTTTTGTTATGCATAGAACTCCAGAAAACTTAGTTTTCCTTTTCCCCTGCTGAGAAGTCATGAAATGCCTGAATGCTTCTATGTCAAAACTGCTGTTTTTGAGCTCGTGTAACAGTTCTATCATGCTACAATATTTGGTAATGTAGCTAATACGGTCAGCGCTTGCGCTGATCAGCCATAGTAGGCAAAATAAAGGATAGAGTGAACTATCACGGAACACAATCTTGAACATGCGCAGACCCGTATCAAGGAAGCCCCTAAAAATTTTTTCGCCCCCCCTGGAAAAATGTTTTGGACATAGTTCAAATCTGTTGGACATCGTTTAAAAAATTTGTGCCCCTCTCAGAAAACTCTTCGCCCCCCTTGGTGTCCCAAGCTGGTTACGGGCCTGAACACGCGTAGTGGACAAAAGGTCTGCAAAAAGTGGTGAGATGGTTTCTGGACGCAGACGATAACCCTGATTCTCACCAAAACCTAAGTATTACTTTTTGGCCCATTTACAATGTTCCTTGAAATTTGCATGCAAATTTATTCCGTGGTATTTGCATTAAGTCGACAAATTGAAACCAAAAAGTATGCGAAAACATTTAATTTCGTTTGCGCAGGTAATAAAGATTTTGTAAAATATCAAGCTCAAGGGGGGGTTAACCCCACGCCTTGCGTACGCCCTTGGGGCTGTCTGCAGGACCGATTCTCAAATGACCTGAATACCGCATGCGCATCGGAAACCAAAATAAGACAAGCGGATTGAATACATTAATTTTTTAGACCTTTGAGCACTACCTTGTTAGTGAGTGTGGGCCAGACCACACGCCAAAGAATCAACCACTTTTATGTCAACGAAGCAATTTCAATGAGTGAGCACAGAACGCATGCTTAGTAGTTCCAATCGGCGATGGTATCTTTTACAGCGTATTGTTTACATATTATGCTACACACAGGCTTTTTACCAGCCTAGGGATTGGGGGCCACCTAAATGTTGGGGGCTCTTGTCTGTAGCTCAGTCAGCACTCCCTTAATCCGCCACTGCCTCCCGCTTGTTTTACGTGTTTGTGTCATTACCCGCGGGCAAACCGCCTTTTATGGCTTGCTTTGGTTGTCATCATGAATCGGACAATTTCCTGTTTTCTGCCTCAGTGCATCCGCAAGCTTCTACACTCTTTGTTCGAGCCGCTGTCACAGGGTAGGAATGAACTGTACTTGTGCCTCTATGTGCAGTGCCAGTCTGGCACTCACGCCCGACAACATAAGTAAAAAAAATAATTCTACGTGTCAACTTTGGTGACAATTCCACGCCGCTTTCTTTGAGGGGCATTCTACAGTGTGCATAAAGATTTCAGAACTGAGGATGCGCACTGTTACGTCAAATCGATTCAACTCCGTCACCTTTGTGGAGACCACTTACTTGAATACCGATATGTGGAAGTCTGAATCATCGCAGAGCTCAGTGGGGTAGTTCCTCGAAAGCTTGCAGCAAATATAGCTTTTGATTGTCTTGCGGAGATAAGACCACCGCTCGTACGACTACGCTGACCTCACTGTTTGCAGCGTACGGTGTGTCTGCGACTTCGCTTACAATCCCCAGCACAAGTTCCTAATCCTACGCTGGCTCCTCTGAAACGCGATTAACTTTGAACTGCATCAGAGATAAGTGCTGTTACGATTGGCAGTTTCGCCGTTACATCTTAAGCCGAAAACGTTAACTAGTGGTGGTTAGGCGAAACAACAGTTTTGCAGTAAAGTTGCGCAGACTATTTCACATGGCGCTGTACCCAGTGGTGCAACTGACGGGGTGCAATCGTCCCCCCTGGAAAGCTAAATATAAAAACTGACCCCCTTCAGCTGACATTTTGGTATTTAGTATACTTTTGATTTCAGCAGGTTGGTATAGACATCCACGATATTCAGATTCATTATTTTTTCTTTACTTTTTTTCTAGTGTTGGCTAGTGGGCCCCCTTCAGCTAAGTTTTACACCCCCTGGCTCAAACCTCTAGTTCCGCCACTGGTTCTAAGAAAAGGAACTGAGTTTAATTTGATGTCTGGCGCGTTTACCGTTCCGGATGAGCTTATAAACAAAAAGCCAACACAAAGGTTTACGACCCGGGAGTCGCTGTAGCGAGGATTTCCGTGGTCAGAGTTATGCGGGTTCGCGTGAGACGATCATAGGACAACTTTGTGTCTGGGTACGTGCTCCTGGCGTCGTTTGTTGCTGTCCAGCAACATACGATGGCCAAATTTTACCATGCCGTTGCTATTTTGCATAAATTTTATTTGTAATACTAGGAAAACAGCTCTTCCAGGGACAATCCACACAATCAAGCCATTAGGACTCTGATTAAGATTCGCTTTTGCTCGCAATTTTACCAATTTCGTTCTTCAACGATGAAGCGTAATCTCAAATGATTGCTTCCGTCGTGCTCGCATTTCATCTTATTCCACGAAACCGCCTGCTTCTGCAAGTATCAGCTTTGATTACCATTAGCGAGCAATTTTCGGTTTCGCAGAAATCCGTCCAACGTGGAACAATTCAGCAAAGCAAGACAGAGGATTTCACGCAACAAAATAGTTACCATACGAAGATGGTCAACTGCCAGTAATGCGGAAAAAACACACGCGCCATGCAGCTCTTGCGTATCTAACACTTGAAACGCTGAAGTCAATGTGATTGGGAAGGAAACGAGTCAGAGCAACAGCCGGAAAACACCTGCAACAAACGTGTGACACACACGAGCAAATTGTACGCGGCAGAAATGGAAAAAGCACGCGCTTGAGAAAGTGGCCAAGTTGGAAGTACGACCTTACAACATTGCCTACTTCACAATGAACATAGCACTACTGAAACAAATCGTTTAAACAACAAAATAGCGCCAAAACTGTATCACTAGCTGGTAGTTCTGCGCGTCAAATAAATGGCACAGGATGTTTCAGATCACATGACAGTTTCAGAATCGAATTTCGTAACAACGTTATTATAGTATACCTTTTTTGCCACAAGACACAGCGGGTTCTATAGCAAAATATAAAACCGGATAGCACAAGGATAACTAAAAGAGTTTTTTACAAAAATAATTCCACTGCATGGTCTTTACCACGCCTAAGAGTGTTTTTCAAAAAAGGCGTTTTTACATTTTTTACAGCCAATCAGCACTGTAGTTCAATAACCCTTGAAGTACAATGACGTCTGGTTATGAAATCTGTTGATTTTTTCTTGACAACTTCCCTGCGCGGCAGAAAACAGAGCCGTTTGAACAGTAGTTTGACGACATGAGACAGTGGTTGGTGTCCGATCGCAGATACGAGCGGCGCAACGCAGTGATGGACGGAGCTCGATTCGAATGAAAGACTTTTTCAAAGTTTTTTTTTTAGGTTAGGGAAACAATTGGTGAAAACTGAGAAAGTTTTCCAAATGCACGATGTTCTGGCCGGAACGAAAAAAAGTTTGTACCACAAACGTTCAGTTTATTTTAAGACCGTTTTGAATCGTCTTTAATAGAAAAGAAACAAAAAACGAGTGGAAGGAGATACGTCAGACAAGCACGCGAAGCGAAATGGCAATCGGGATAATCTCAGCCACCTCATGAAGGATGCAAGAAGCATACCGAGTAATAATAAATAATCGTAACAGTCGATGTATACACTGATTTTTGGCACTACTTCTATCGCAAAACACGTCATGACGTTTTAGAAGAACAAACGCGTGGCGTGTGCAGTGAACTTCAATGAAGCGCAGTGTAAAAAATGTTGCGATCAGCAAGGATATATGTTAAGCAACAGCGATGACAGCATCGTATCGATGACATGCAGTACTACGAGTTGGAGCAGTACGGCGCCCAATCGTTTAAAGACGACATGTAGAAATGGGGAAGGCGTTCGTTGGCGACAGGATCACCTGAAGCCTTTTGTTTCACTTCGTTCAAAGCGGATTCGGTCGCGACGCCCGAGAGAACCAGCAGAGTTTTGAGACCGTTCCGTTTGCCGAACAGTATATCGGTGCTCATGTTGTCGCCGACCATCAACGTGCGATCAGGATCCACCTTGAATTTTTCCTGGAAGAGACAGACGGTGCTTTCGGTCAATGCCGTCCGAGCTGCAAGTCCTTCGCAGCACACGATCCTCGTTTCAGTTCGTAGTTTTGGACACTAAGGCCCAGTTTATTGCGTAGCAGTAAGTAATTTGTTTGCGGCAACGCTAACGAATTGCGTGAGTGACGAGTCGATTCCAAGCCTATAGGTTGCATGCATTATCATTAACTTTGGTTTGTTTATTTATTTCTTTTGCAATTTTTGTAAAAACAATTTCATTATGTTCCGCAAACGCGCTATAACCTATTGGCTGCCTTAAACATATTTAAATCCACTGCAAAAACAGACCATATTTCATCTCACACCGCACTAATTTCGCGGTCACCCACCTTGATGCACGTGAACATAAAAGGCGATGGCTTGCCACACCAAGCGTCAGGTTGTCGCTGTGATACGAAACTGACGGCCGCAATAAGGCTGCCAGTGCCGGGCACGACATGTTGCGAATCACCTAAACAAGCCATTTATTTTACCGTCAGCATAGATGTTTGTTGATTGCCTTACCGTTCTTAGAATGGAGAGCACCATCACGAAGTTCGAATACTTTTTGCTGCCCGAAGGCAACTCATGCAGCAGAACGACCAACGATAAATGCCTCAAGTAACCTGCTGAATGACGGTACGGTACAGCACATGCCTCTTACACTAGAAAATGCCATCGATTTTGTCAGACCGGATGACGAAATGGTATCTGCTGCCTTCCACGCATACTTGGCATTTACGGATTGGTGCAAAGAATCAAATAAGTACTTATATGCGGTGTTGTCAACAAGTTGCCACCAATGCGTTGCAACATTCACTGCGCAAGTAGCCGTATGCCCTATGCCGCAGAGATAGGGGACTTCAGATCGCTGGTGGCGCCTGGCCGACCAAAACGATTGTGATAAAATTTGAAAAGACATGTTTGTTGAAGCGCAAGGTATTCACTAAAGTAAGCAAACATGCAAGACGGAATAATAATTAAATGCAATCCCAAACACAGCTAAAAAATCGCTACACTCATTAACTCAGCAGTTAATATTGGTGCTACAAAATCATAGGCGGTAAACAAAACAATGCATTTACCCAACGGTAGTCTGCTGTCCGCGTTGGTTGCCACGTACAAGCAGTTCGGGTCGCGTAGGTACGACGCAACTTTGACAAGTTTGGTGAAGCTGAAATGTCCGTCGAACCCGGCAAGGACGGCATTCACATCAGGATCCAAACTGCATCTGTCGACGAATACATCAGAAATATACATGTTTCACGATTGCATGGCAGGCGGCCAACAATGACACACACCATAGGCTTCATTCTAAAACAGCGGTTCTAAATTGGGGGGCTCGCATCCCTGGGGAGTGCGGGAAAGGACGTCTGGGGCACGAACCTCTGATAATACACAAAACAATACATCAAATGGCGCAAGGGGTGCAAAAATGATTTTTCCTTCAGGACGGGGTGCGGGCTTCAAAATTAATTGAGAACCGCTGTTCTAAAACATGCACCAGCCCGATTACTTAACGTACAAGTCGAACTGAAAAAATAATGTGGTTGCACCATCAATTGACAAGTTTAGTAGTTTTATTTTAATCGCTTTCGAACTCCTTTCGAGTGTCACGAGTGGTCTGTGGGCGCGTATTTCCGCTTGCTTGCGCCGGTATCACGCGGCTGCTTTCACAGCTGAATTGGAGGCGAGTCAGTTGTTTAGCGGCGCATGCGTCTTCTTCGCACCCAACCACTAACAAATAGTATGAAACTGGACAGGCTACAAATATCGTTTTTCGAGACTTCGGTAATCAGTATGACCCGACCGAGAACTGAATTCGTTTTGGTGTCCCATCCACAACCCAATGTATCACACTTTGTCGGTAATTCAAAAGTAACAAGCTACGCTTGAGTGTTACCTCTGGTTGAAACTTACAATGCCAATTATAGACTAAACTAGCTATGCCCAACCCGCGGCCCTCCGGCCGCATGAGGCCCAGGCGAAGGTTTTGTGCGGCCCAGTTTAGGTTTTCGATGTAGCAAAAGAATCCTACAGACTGACAACGTGTCCTTATTTTGATGATCTTGAATTTGACATTTTTGATGCAGGTGGTCCTCAGTGCCACTATCGCCTCTGTTACCATTGCAGTTAGGATTCGAACGCTTTCAGCAGATTAGCTTAAGCTAAATTTAGTTTGCTAAGATCAAAGTAAGTCATTCAATGTGCGGCCCTGGTTAAGATGGTGACATAATTTTTGGCTCAGTAAGCCACGTGGGTTGGACATAGCTGAACTAAACCAATTATAACAAAGCGATAACTTTGTGTAACAGGCAATCAGAAAGTATTTACTGACATCCAGCAACACTGGCTAATTGTAACGAGTTCAGACCGCTTCTGGAGTTTAGAACGTATTTTGCATGTTTCTTTGACCATAAAATTTAACCAAAAAACAAATTCGTCGCACGGTACAAGTGGCGGAGTCTCGAGACTTGTTCTCGGTATCGAGACTCATCTCAACATTCCTTTTTGCCAGTCTCGATCTCGAAGGCTACAGGTCTCGGTATCAAGCCTGCTGTGTTGACACTGAATACTGCAACGATACGGCTTAGTAACACTTCTGTAGCTCAACGTGTTTTTGCCTGCTGTATCTGAAGGTAAGGAAAAACCAAAACAGGCAGGAAAAACGCCAGAAACTCGAAAAACTTTCTTGGAAGCGGTGATGACATTTTTTTGAAAATTGTTACAAAAATTAGTAAAATCCACAAATTTCGAGTCTCGGATTTTTTATGAAGTCTCAGTCTCGAAGTTATGACCAGGTCTCGGAGGTTACGGTCTCGACTAAACCGCTGCGCGGTACAATGCCTTTGACCAAAAAATATGCCTTTGATTAAAAAAAGTGCTATTTCGTCACCCGGGATAATGTTTTTGATAATGAAAATTAATATTTTTTTTAGTAAATAAAACTAAACGTTGCTGTTAAAAACGTAAAGTTACGAGAGCTCGACAAATGTCGCTTTGAGTTCACCAACTTAGTGAAGCAAAAACAAATTGTCTTGTTGCAATACACCCTTGGTGTTCGCTATATCTTACTTTTTAACTTCATCGTGGGCTTGAGTGGTGCAAACGTTGTCTGGCCCAACACCGATGTGCTGTATGCCGGCGAGGTCGAGTTCTTCAGCCATGCTTTCATTTCCAATCACGTAAACCTTTCCACTTACCTGGGGACACATGTAGTTTCATCAACGTATCTCCTGCGCTACAAGATCCACGCTTGACACAGAAGTACTTATCAGGCGTGGAAATAGATGAACGATAGAAGTCTCTGTTTACGCTTTATTGCGAGAATGGCAAATCCATGTGCAACACACGGGGGGAAAATTTTGAGACGTTAAAAAGACAAAAATTGTATTAGATGTGATTTTGTCAGTGGCATTCCAAAACGACCATTACAAAACAAGTTTGTGGTGGTGGACGGTTTGGGAACAAGGTACTGCATCGTGCACAAATGGATATTAATATATTTATCATGTAATTGTCACCGTAACACCTCTGATCAAAAGAACAACTTCTAACCATGACATCTACCACCACAAGCAATTTCGTATCACAACATCTATCATCACAACTTATTCGTTAATTGCATTGTTTTTTTTCCCAAACCGATAGTATGCGAAGCCATTTTGTTGCGATCGGAAAAGCCCGAGCGGCATATGCGCAAAGCTTCGCACTGTGGCAGCAAGCAACAATAAATTTCACATGTCACGATCACTCTCCGCGTACGCTAGTCATTAAGTTCAATCGTTCACACGTTAACATCGGCAGAGCTTCCCCGCCACGATCATTCTATTAGTGCTTGTTCGCGCCACGTATATATATTGTTGTCCTTCGCGCACATCCCGTTCGTGGTGAATCACACATTTAACGCAACGCCAACGGAGAGGTTGCAACAGCATTCAAGGTGGTATGGTACATGTGTACTCCTACCTTCTGTTCTTCTTCTTGAAAAAAACTGTATTCACAGCTTTTGCTTTTAATTATTGGCTTCTATTTATAAATTCATTAATCTGCAATTCTTCGATTTGTTTTTCACAATGGCCATTGTTTCCTCACCGCCATTTTGCATATGTCGCTTTTGTGCCAAATTTAGTTTTCTGAACTTTGAATCAAATGATATTTGGTTGAATGAGTTTTCCTGGAATAAGGGCGGTATGCAGTGACAGTACTGGACCCCCAAGTGGTATGCGATTAGAAAAAGGTTGGGAACAACTGGCTTATGGTGAGAGGTGTCAAGATAACAAACTGCCAGTATCACGTTGATAAATTGATTATGATGAGAGGTTTCATATACTACGTTTACATGGCCAGTTTCGCGTTGTCTCGTTACCACATATGGATAACGAGTGGTCTGGTTCTGAACGTGATTAGCTTAGTCAGCGTCCTAACCGAGCCAATGCATTGGCCACCTCGACAGGAAGACGTCTCGTTATGAAGTGTACGTGGTCTCGTTCGCGCGGTACTAGGCTAGCACCAAGAACGGCTGGCATTCAGTGCCTGTTTCCAGATAAGATGCGACTGCACCGTTATTTTAACTGTTAGTGTGTTGAGTTCAGTTTTAGAAGTGTAATACCAACATGATTACCATGTAGTAGACAAGGCACGTCGGCGAGGTTGGGTAGTTATACAATAGATAGCAGTTTAGGCTTTCGGTTGGCAGTGTTAGGATTTGTAATTTTGAAGGCAAGAATCTTAACCAAATGTTCAGAAACCACCCTGCTAAAAGCTGTTTGCTTCTGCATTTTACATGTCATTAAAAAAATTGAGTGCAGTAATTCTATACCATCAGTGGTGATAGAAGTAGAAGTTTACTACAATAGGATAATGTTTGGTATGGCGTCAAATGCATGAAGATTTATCACCATACATGCTTCGTAACAGTTTAAATGTCCAGATTCCTTTGGCTAAACAGAACATATTTTTTAACTCATTTTTATTCGAAAATCTGCTAGTTTGTGGAATGCATTACCCATGTTTGTCAAATCTTCCGCTAGTTTTTCGTCCTTAAAGTTACGTCTAGAAACTTTCTACTGCGGTTCAAAGCGTAACTGCTGGCACCTTCATGGTAGCAACCCCCGTATTGCGCTTGGGTCACACTGTCCTAAACCTGAACCAGCGCACTTATCGTATGTGTTTATGTGGTAGTAAAGAAACAGAAGAACATCTACTCCTTAACTGTTCTCTTCACTCTGTGCTTCGAGTTGACCTGATGCAATCTGTGAAATCAATTTTACTGAAAGAAGATCTGCAAGATTTATAGTCAAGTGTGTTACACGATCATTCAAGACTGTTGCAACTTCTACCATTTGGACATCCTTCGCTTAAACTCAAACCCACAACTAATATGCATAATGCTGTCACTAAATATCTTGAATTAACTAACCCCTTTACCTCGCCATAACATAATGGATTTTTCTATTACAGTAACTCCTTTAATCATTCTGTAATTAATTCTCCATTTCACATTTTTTCCCTCGTTGTATAATTTGTTGTATGCTTGCAGTTTACCAATCCGTGTCATTCGTGCCTGCAATCTTTTGTTAATTGTTTGTCATTTGTTAGCAATCTTTCGTTAACTGTTCGTCGTGAAATGGATCGCTCGACATGACGCAACGAAGAATATATTCAGGCTCCGGCCTGCCGCTCCTCGTCGTTAAATAAATAAATATAAAAAATCTAAGTTACTACAGTAACTAAAATATACTTTTTGAAATGTGGGCTATCCGCCAGTCTTAGATATCCCTTATTGTTTAGAAATGAAACATTACTGAGAAGATGCTTATTCATAATAAAGGCTGAAAGCTGTGCACAACATATAAGAGGCTCTGCTTAAATACAAATATATATATATATATTTTAAATAGATTACTGATCAGCTGGAGTGGCTTGGCAGTGTTAGGGATAGTTGTTTTGAAAGTAAGAACCTTGTGTGTTGCACTAATCTTCATAAACCAGGCTTGCAAAAATAGGGCAAATTTCTGGCATCCATGGTGACAGTAGTAAAAGATATAATTATTTTACTAGCTCCTTGAAAAATGTCATGGGATATATTTAATATAACAAATACTGAATGTTTTGTGTTCATGTGACATTAGGCTATTAGTTTATGTATCAGTGTAAATTAAAGATTTTGGCTGATGTGTCACCAAAAGTTCTACCAAGGCACTTGCAGCCACATGCAATATTAAGCGGTAACCTCCAAAATCTTTTTCAGCATTGTGCTTAGGAAACCTGTGTGAAATTTGTATGCTTGTAACTTTGCACATGTGACATCAACGCATGCTGTAAACGTCAGTGCACGTCTGCTATGGATGAATTTTACAGGGTGCAGCATGATCCATAATTCACGGCACCTATATGAGAGGTATGAACAGCAATTGCCACATTCCTGAAATCTGTAATCAGTGTACATGCTTTCCAACTCCATACAACCCTTTGTTTACTAGCCTGGACAGTAGATGTTTACCGACGCGTATGCCGCACGTGAATGACTTTCAGACATGTAAACTGAACAGTACATTGACGTCAGAACCGGCTGTCTCGTTTTTACGGACCTTCGCTTGACATGTAAACGTAGTAATAGTGGTATTGCCATCGACTTGTTTAAATGCTCTACCATTTTACACCACCAAATTTTTTTAACATTAGACGAAATTTGCTTAAGAGTAGCTATTGAACAATGAAACAAATTAAATTTTGTTATTTGAGATGCTTATGCATATCCTCCATACAGCCAAAGCTGTAAAGTTGATCCCTGAAGTTAAGTTATCAATGTCAGGATTTGCAAAAATCCAACTACCATTTTCTCAATGAAACTCCAGCTTTGGATTAAAATAAAATTTTGTTAGTTTGGACCCGCTTTTTTTGGTAACTGGTTAAATAAAACAAGCAGTTGCAATGTTACAACAAGAAAATATTTAACAGACCTTAGCAATGTCTCTAAGATAGATTGCACTTGTATAAGCAGTTCCAAAAATCTTTTCTTTATCTGCTGGGAAACCAAGGCGCTTTAGTTTCACTGCATATTTAGCTCTCGATTTTGTGCTGTTGTTTGTAACAAAGATAACTTGTTTTCCATGGTCTTGCAGGAAGTTAACAACTTTGGAAGCTCCTGAAAAATAGTAAAGAATACAATTTTTACACAAGTGATCAAATTTTTCACATGTAAAGCAAGCTCGCAATACCTGGCTTGGTATTAAAAAAAACATTGAATTGCTTGCCTTTACAATATACCACCACAGCTATCTGCTGTATTTTATAGATGTGAACAATCAACAACTCCAATCCAAAGTTAAGTTATGTTTCTGAAAGGTATGTACTCTGCAACATAAAATCTTATGAGTTAATACGTAATCCTTTGAATGGATTCAATTGATCAATAGAGAGAATGTCTATCTATAACTTGAAAGTTCTTATTTGAAAAGATACCTTCACTACCCAAAGTTGCTTTCAACATGCCTAATCTACTTTAAACTACTTTTGTTTCGCTACAGGCAAGTTAAAGAAATGCAGATGTCTGCAATGTATCAGTATATTTATTATGCCGAAACCATTATCTAAAATAACATTAAAATGTTTGGAATAATTTGTTGAATATTAGCTTGCTCTTGTGAACAAATTCATCAGTATGTGCTGTGGTGTCAGAAACGAATTATTTTAATGTCTTTAATTCAGCAGTGTCAAGACCACTAAACAGAGTATCTTTTGTTATTACTGGCATGGATCTTGGCATCTTTTTATTATTACTGGCTTGCACAAAAGAGGCATATTAAACTACATTAAAAATAATGACTTAAAAATCTTTAGGGAAGTTCTGATCTGGGAAATCACTTTTAGGGAAGATCACCAAGAAACCATTTTGGTAAATATCTTCAAAGCTTTGAAGATAAATATGAGGTGTTAACAAAAACTACCTTTCACGATGAAATAAACAAACATATTGCCCCAATGGTAACAGTTTATATCTCAAAACTGTACTTCACAAAGAATTTTGTATCACTGCTTGATTTCCACAAACTCTTGAGTAATAAATAGGAATGCCACGAAAATTTTTTAGCACCAACCACAAGTTTCTGAAAACAATTTAAATTTTGAAAGCAGGTTAAAATAAAATCTACTAAAAATGGTTTAATTTGCTACATTTCAAGATGATAAAAGTTTTTGTTAGTGACAAAGGTGCAGCATGAAAAAAATTTAATACAATCTTAAAAACAGTACTCAAATATAGCACAATTAAAAGCTTCAGGTTTGCTACAAGCTTTCATGGAATCAGTTGACTAGGTTTTGTTTTTATGACTTTGTGATGATTCAGAGTTGCACATATCTGTGCTTACATAATTATGTAAGTCTTCACAAAGGGTGGCCTAGTCAAATCTATCAGCAGCTTTGTTGATATGGAACAGGTTTTTGTTGTTGTGACATAAATCATACATCATGGACATGCATACACTGGTTAAATATTATCATAAGTGCTTGCACCATTCTTTAGGTATAGCTTTCACACTTGGGTCAAAAGCTAACACCACAACAGAAAGTTAGTATGTTGACTGGTAGTGCTCATAGCCAAACCATGTTTCCAGAAAAATGAAATAATAAATGATATAATCAATTTGAGAATCACAATATACCCAAGGTTTTGCTGAAATGTCACAAAGAACAATTATATTTAAAAATTAAAGTTAATACTCAATCAAGTGCTAATTCAATTGAAACATTTTAACAGGGGGTTGGACATGCAGACTATGTGAACAACCTCTACAAGAGACGATGATTACTTTAAGAAACTTCAAAAGCAAGCCAAGGCAAGGATTGTAGTTACACTCACTGAATTGCCCACTTATCAGAAGAAAACACTTTGCATTCCTCAGACAGTCCTGGTCAATATGAAGAAAGGCTTGGCCAATACATTAGGCACAGGTCCCGCTGCAGGCTAGGTTGGATTCCAGTACGCATGCAAAATTTTCTTAAACATTTTTCCATCACACTCTGAGAGCTAAGCATCCAGGTTATTATCATGCTTGAACAGATTTTGGAATGAAGGAAAGAAGTGTGGACTGACGAGGTCAAAAAACAAGTTATTTCTTTTCAAACCAGTGTGCCACTTTATTCAGACAGAAGTTTTACTCTTCACTTTGCTCAACTGGCAACAAAAAAATCCTGATTGGGGAACTCCATAAGGCTGCTGGTAAACCACCACTACCATAGTACCACATAGCAGTTAGTCTGCATGTCATGCTTTTCATGTCTTATCTGTATGGTAAAATATCACACATAAGATCTATTTATCATTGGCTGCAGGCAATGCCAAAGTGAAAAAATATTCCCACCTCCATCAACTCCCTTGACCCTACACCCAAATTGATTGCCTTGCCTGGTTGAACAACTTAATACTGTCCTTGAAAAAGACAATATATTAAATTCATAGTTTGTATCCTTGGAATAATGATGGCTGAAGGGCATTCAGTTGCTTGAAAACAGCAGAATTTTGAACTGCATTCCAATCATCAGTTGTAGTTTAGTGTCAAGCAGAGGAATCAAACAGATAATACATCTGATTGAAGGTTTTTTGACAAAATGGCTTCCAGGTAACCAACAGATTAAATGGGGGTCCTGAGTCTAAATCTACTCTCTGATTACCCTGATAAAGTATAAGTTCATCTGGGTCAGGATACACTGTGGAAAACATGGTTGTAAATCAAATAATTTTTGCTAATGATATGTGTTTGGTCTTAGCACCAGTGGTCTTCAACCCCTTCTAAATTTTTGTTGTGATTAAACTACAAAACACAAAATGATTTTTAATTACAGCAAGACAATCCACATACTTTTTCCCAAAAAGTATAAACAGGCTGAGAAACAAAATCCTTTTGTTTGAAAATGTCTCTATGTATGTTGAATTGGTCAAATATTTTGGTGTGTTTCCTACCTCACTGAGGGGTGGCAAAGACATTTAGAGGCAAGTGAAATAACTTTAGTGTGCAGCAAGCCAGCTCAGAGGCACATTTACTTTGCACAACAAAAGTTAAAATTATTCTGTTTCATGCATACTGACAATTTTCAAGCAAATTCAGCTGTCTGGTATTAATAATTCCCCTGTATTGCCTATTAATTTTTCATGATATTCTTAGGAATGCAAGTGCTTGTCAATATCTAGTTACTTATTTTGTGAGGACATTTAATGCCTTGGTTAGAAACAATTCATATGCTTTTGTTGAAAAATGTTGTTGTTTAAACACTTACTTTAACGTTTTTCACAAATCAGTAGCTATGGAACCGCCCATGAATCTTCTTATTTCAAAACTTATTCAACCGCATCACCTCACATGCGGTTCGAATAAAGTGGTCAGTTTGTCACTCAAGCGTTGTTGTGCTGGTACTGTAGTGGATGCATTTCAGGTCAGCTGTGCCAATGGTTTTCAGTTTGTCTCTCACCTTGTCAACTTAGGTTTTCGTAGTAGTGACTGGTTGCACGTTTCAATTCATGGGACCAGTTTTTCCTTACTTTTTTCAAAACTTTCAGTTAAGGGGTTAGGTTTAAGGGTTAGCATTAGGGCTACGGCTGGGGGTTAGGTTACGTTTTCCTTTTACGTTTAATATGTTTCTACCAAGCCTACTGCATTCTCATCGTATGTTACTGTCATATTACAAGAGGCAGTTGAACAAGGTTTCAAATTAACAGATCCACAGGCGGTTCTGTAGCCACTGCCATTTCACAAATTGCAATTTTCCTAAATTATTATGTAATGCTACTTTTTCTGTTATGATGATGACTGAGAGAATGAAGTAGTTGCTAGTGCATTGTTTTAGTGGTTGTTTGTATTTGGTATTGCCTGTAAATACCAACTAACACTCACATTCTGTGATACTCTTACATCTAAAAATTGCTGTATTGCTGTGTTCTTCTACTAATCCCTATGATAAGGACCACTTGTCTGAACTAAAGAAAAATTGTTGTAAACAAAGAAAAAACACAAAACAAAGATTAAGCTATACACCTATGCAAAAAAACACAACAAAAATTAAGCTATACACTTTTGGCAAATGGCCCATACTAAATATGGAAAAACGTCTTTGAAGCATCTAGGCCCTAAGATCTGGGACAATATTGATCCCTCTCTACATGACAGCTCCTTGCTCACATTTAAAAAAAAGTACAGAGATATTTACTTATCTCTATATATGATGACAGATAGTATGGTGCTGAAACATAGAGTTCTTTATGTCAACTATAGCCAACTTCATCTTAAATGTAGTCCACTCCTTTTTTAAATTGCACATTCACCTTTGATCACATTCTCCCATAGCTATCTTTATTCTATACTTTTCTTAACCCTATTGTACATACTCCCATTCTTTACATGAACTAGGTTGTGTTTGCTTGCCTAGGTTTTAATTGTTTTTTTTATGCATTTGTGACTTGGGTTTTCTTGTTGTTGCTGTCGTTCTTTTGTTTGGCAGGAACAACACGTTTCCCAAAGACCACTTCTGGTGAAAAATGAAATTTGAACACTGCATCTATGCAGATTTGATTCCAAGAGCACCAAACCAACCGTTATCTACATGCAAAAATACATTGCAAACAATTTGTAGAGCTCACTAGATACGTAAGGGTTATGGGCAGAGTTTCATTTTTCAGTTACGTTTATACTTTCTCTGCCATGTGCACCTCCTTGCGGATCTGAGCACCCCATCCACCAAAAGAGACCAGTTGGAACCCAGCACCCCCTGCGCAACTGTGTTGGTCATCTAGCAGCTCTTTCCCACGTATATGCAACACCATGATGAGTTGAAACTAGACAGGAACAAAGCAGATTTGACCGTTGAGGGGCATTGACTCGATAACCTTCTGGTTCCTTTTAATGCCCTGGCGTTCTTGCAATAATTTGTGATTTTCTTGCTGAATATTAACAATCACCAAATAAAAATCAACTCAGCACTGATGCAGGGTTGTTGCGTAACTGTTAGTCGATCATAAATATAATGATAATCTTGCTGGCCTTTTCGTACCGTAAATATTCAGTGAATTCAGTGGCGTACGCAGTAGATTTCTGAGATGGGGGCAAAGTTTCGTCACAGGCGTGTGATGTCACAAATCAACTTTAAGGGGAGTGCCAAAGGCACGATCATTCTAGGGGGGTCCGGAGGCATGCCTCCTGGAAAATTTTGTAAAATTACACCTAAAATACGCATTTTTGTTCATTCTTTCTTGAAGCAAGTTTTAGTATAATGCTTTTACGAGACTTATTAGCCGGTGAGACAGAAAACTGAATTTTTGTTGTCTGAGGCTCGTGAAATAAACCTATATTCATGCTTGGATGATACAAGTAATTAAACATATATCGCTTATCGAAGACGCTTATTGAAGTTTGTGGGCTCAAATCTCACGCCAGCCAAAGCTTTTTTCTGGTGTTCATTATTACCTATACCTCTGTTAAGTTACTTAACAGCCAGTGTGTGAAGCAATTTTGTCAGTGAAATAATGAAATCATAAAATGAAAATCAAGCAGAGGAAACATATAGTTACTAGTAGTCATAAAAAACTTTGCATAGTCAGTGCGTATATCAGTGACCATGAAACAAAGTCAGTTTATTTTAAATTGAGGCCCTTGCCCCCCCTTAGTTACGCCACTGCTGACTACTGTTCATATATTTTTTTATTTTTAGGGTCTGAGGGGGGCATGGCACAGTGCTCCTCACCGTACGCTAGTGAGTGAATTGAACCCAGTAATTGAGTAAATAATGTATGTTCATTTACTTGCCTTCCACAGCAACGTCTCCCATCCACAGAACTCCATCGCAGTCAAAAAGGAATGTGTCATATGAATTCATCATCTGTGAGAAAACATCTTCACCTCTTGCTGAAGACATTTTGTTGCAAATGTAGCGAACACAAAGTTTTGGACGTCTTCGCTCTCGCTTGCAATTTCTTGTGAAACCTTCAACTGATCCGTGTGATAAGGAAGGGGTGGTGGCTGGAAAAGAAACTGTTAACAATGATGCAGAGGTGGAAACTTCGTAACAAGCAATAATATTTTAGACCAGAGGTATGAACGCAGTCAACCATACCTCCGCGGTATGCTTGATTTGGTCCAATTGACTTGAAAAATTTCGGTACTTTTTTGAAAGCATTACGTAACCTCAGTGTTTCCATAGAGTATGCAACCAAGCAGCAGCTAAACCTATACCAAAATTCTAAAACAGACACTGCTGCTTTACTTTCTTTTCAAGAGCATCTGAAGAACAACAGTACTTTACATTGGATCGGAATTATCTAATTAGTTGTCTGTATATGAGGAGAGGATTGGACTGGACATGGATTGGACTGGAACCGGACTATAATGGTAATGGTAATGGTTTATTGTTTCATATGACTCAGCCAGTAAGCAGAAGCACCATAAAAGCCATCGCATGCAGTAAACCAACCATTAGCGAACATTAGAGCAAATGAGAATACAATGGCACAATAGCTGATCAGTGTAAACAAAGAGGGGCGCTGTGTCACATAG
>Ga0210059_1006526_pt1 | contig 18679 bp, 8 predicted proteins | sample Ectturendosymbi2_FD_188042 | JGI IMG/M metagenome (GOLD analysis project Ga0210059, IMG submission 188042) | Ecteinascidia turbinata endosymbiont from Florida, USA - Sample 2 (SPAdes) (version 2) | ecosystem: Host-associated > Tunicates > Ascidians > Unclassified | place: Key West, Florida... | reverse complement strand
TAACCTGACCCAGTTGGCAGTCATTGCGAAAGGCACGGACAACATCGCCTCTGAAAGCGACTACGACAATCTGCAATCCGCCAACCAGATGTTGTTTGAATTCTTGAATTATTGTAAGTGGATGTTTGTTTTGATGGATCTTCCGCTTTAGATTCTTCGAGACCAAGTTAAACGTCGATGCTTTCACGAAACACCCCCTCACTTTGTTATAGCGATTCCGAGTTGAAAACTAAAAGCAGCTTTCGGTTTGCCGAAAATTAAAAAAGTTCTGACTGCAGTGACTGGCGTTTTATGAAAAGCAAAAAGACAATATTTAGTTTCTTTCGCAGTGTAATTATTTGATGTGGCAATTTTGGTCTCAGACTAATTAGAGTTCGGATTGTTTCTGGCAATAGAACGCTCTGTTAGTTGTTTGCAAAGACGTATAAAAATCGCAAATTTGACTGCAAATCGGAAACAGAGCTTCTTTTCGGCCTATTTGTGGCTGTACTAAAATCTTCATGGAGCAATTCTGATCCATGACTGTGGAATTCTTTGATCGCCATGCTAATGCCAAACACCTTTGAACCACGGGCGGATCCAGCCAGTAGGTTAGGGGTGGGGGGTAATTTCGGTAACAATTGGTAGTCAAGTCTCATAAAGGCTATCGCTACTGTGAGAGAGATGAAGTGTACTTCACAACACTGCTGTGGCAAAAGAATGGACAACAAAATGGCCTTATACCGCGAATCCTGTTTTCCGAATTGTATAAAATCGTGGTGAATAAAGTTACTCGCGTAGGTTTTTTTTGCGATCATCCCAATCGCCCCCCTCTGATCCGCTCCTGCTTTGAACCATTTGTCGAAAGAAATAATGCGATAATCACGTGACTGAGGGAGGGAGTTAAATCCATGTGGAGATTGTTTAAACAGTCTTCACAACAGGGGGTTTCCTAACATAACATGCACGCATATCTGATGCAGATATTTGTCGAAATCTAGCAAAATCATGGGGAATTGACATTGAGTTAGTTGTACATCGGACAACACCTTTGATTGTTATTGTGATGCGGACGTAACAGCTTGGTACGGTAATAAAAATCTTGTTATTGTTTTGCAGAATTGCACTTCGTTCAGGGCTATAAACCTGAACTGTCTGTTTTTACGTCAACTTAAAGTCTTCGAATTTGGTGACTTGTCAAGAAAAGGCCTACTTCACTTGCGTTTCCCGTGTGTTGTGAATGTATTGCTTTATTTATAAAACAATAATATTGCTGTTGTTTCTTTCCTTTTGATACTTTGTACATGACATTAACAGAAGCATGATTTTGTATTTCCGTTCATTCAGCGTTTTTCTTATTGCATTTAGAGTTGAAACATACGAGTTCCAGAGTAGTGATCAGCAGGGTTGTTGAGTCGAAGGTAAAATGTCCGATTCCTTAACGTGAATGGAGTTTGACTGCAAACAATTTTGCAGCAACTAATACTCAATGGAATTTGTGGTACACAGCAAGCATTATCTGTTTCAATAAAATTTTCAAAACAAATTGCACTGTTTCAACAGGAACTCGCAACATAGGAGTGTGATGTAAAAACTAAAACAACTGAACTTCTAGAGTCGGATGAAAAATCCGACTCTACCTCGCAGTGTTGCTAGGAATCCGACACCACCCAAAAACCTCTGACTTCGCATCCCTGGTAATCAGTTGCAATTCTAACGGGGGTCATGCTCCCCCACATTTTTCCTGCCCCTCACTTGTGTGCTTATTTTCACGTTCAAGTTTGTTTGATTGACATATTGGCTGCAGCAGATAACGTTCAGCCAGCAATATTTCAAACGATAATTAAGAAGCCCTTCAGCCTGCATTCAATATCTCCCAAACGCATGATAAGCTTGGTTGGTGTTCTTGACGGCCGGGTAATGGTAGTTATTGACGACGACACATACCAATGGTCGGTCGTAGAAAAGGAAAGATTGTTCTGGAACAGTCGTAGAAATAAAAAGATTGTTTTGCCGTGGATTTTAGTGTGAGGTAGAACTGGATCATATCACCCACATACTGGTAGCAAAGTACTGGTGTGTTCTGCTGTCTTGCGGTGATGTGCCCGAGTGGTATTTGACGAGTCTGAGTCGCGTCACAAGAACGGTGGAGTCAAATAGTTTGCAAATACGAGGCAACTGTAATCTATTTTTGGTAAAACTTTTTGCCCAACGAGCTAAAAATTGGCGCCCATTGTTGCTTTAGCACAGTGGTTCTTGATCTTTTCTCTACCACGATCCCATTGAGGATTTTTCTTTTGTTTCACGCCACCCTGACTTTAAATAAGTTGTAAAAACAAATCTGTTTCTCAGTAAATTTATCGATAACGCATCAGTGAGATGCTTGACAGTGCTTCTTTGCAGTGGCGTAGCTAGTGTGTGGGCTGCCTGGGGCGGTCCTTGCGTTTTGCGTCCTCGAACCCCATAAAAGTACATATTGCACAGTGACTGGCTCTTAAAGCTTTGTAGATTTATTAACTAGTTTGTGCACCATTATAATATTACAGTCCTGTCACATGCTCAAATATGGTATGCTTATACACACCAAAAAACTCGAACACTAAAAAGCAAAAATGACGTATGGGGAAAAATAGTAAAAAAAGTGTAATAAATTAGGACCGTCTTATTTCTGAAATGAAAACTACAATTTCCTACACAGTAACTTTTTCTTGGCAAATTCTTCAATGTCATTGTCAAAATTCATTTTATCTGTCAATTGTTGCTCTATAGACAGTGTGGCAAGATTTCTCAACCGCAAGATGATCATACTAGATCTTAAGTAATTCTTGATCAGTTTTAGTTTCGAAAAACTCCTCTCACAGGTAGCAACACTAACGGCAATTGTGAGGAAAATCCGTAGCATTTTTACTATATTAGACACGGAGTTCCCAAGGCTATGCTTTTGAATAAGCTGCAAAAGTTCAAGGGGGCCTTCTTTAACTGTGAACTATACATCGGCATCATCGTATAACCATCAATATTTCTTTTTCGGCTATTAACTGCACTCAATCTCCTGTACAACTAACTGGACTACTTGGAATCTGAAGTAGGGTTGCCAGATGGCCGGTGATGCACTGGCCTGGCCGGTATTTTGGAAATCTGTGCCCGAAGCCGATATTTTGAAAATAAATACATTGGAGTATATCCAAAAAGAACTTAACGCGGAACTTCTCAAATTGTAATGACTCTAGTAGTTTAGGGTTACCATATCTGATGGGGCGCAATTTCTGACAGATTTATGTTAGTCACTGTAACCACATTTTGCGACGAAAACATTTTTGTTATGGTACAAATTCCGGATGCATCCAAAGTACATCGCCACCGTCGCTTTCCCGCGTGAATAGGATAAATACAGTACAAAACGAAAACAGCAAAAATTGACTTCATCTTCTATTTTACATCCCGTTCTGACAAAATAATTTGTCACTTTTCTTGATCAGGAAGCTCCACTTACTACTTTGCAATGTTTATCAGAAATGATATGTGATTTTAAATCCGCGATACCTTATATGAAACCGAGATGCATGTTCCTGGTTTACAAACTAAGCATTCTGCTTCCCATTCATTTCTTCCTTTCCGGAAACATGGATGTCTTGCCGTCATCTCGTCAGTGAATTTACATTTTCGCTTAGCCATTTTTAATAGTAAAAAATTACAAAGTTTAATCTTTAGCATTTAGTAATTCTTACTGTGAAAACATTGTGGTTAGATTTCATAAAAGGCATTATTCCAAAATCCCGGACATTGAGGCACTTTTTAACATTTCTCCCTGACGCATATGGGCCACTAAAGTCCCGGACATGTCCGGGAAAAACCTGACGTATGGTAACCCTATAGTAGTGAATCTTGTGATGACAGTTACTTCAGCGAAGTTCATTTAAAGTCCAAAATGTAGCAAGTTATTATTACTTGTAACTTTAACAATACTCATAGTCTCTTTGTTTCTCTGCTCCTTTGGTGGTCATATCTACCATACTCCTTCATGTTAAACTTGATCTGTATAAGCATTTTTTGGCAATTAATCGTGAAGCCAACGCAGGTGGAGTTGTTGTCTGAACGGCTGCAGGCTATTGCAGAAGAATGCAGGAAAATCATAAAAGCGGACAGCAAGAGAGTGACATTGTAGCGATTAGTGAACCTTACACCCCACTGCGTAAAAAACAGTTAATAAGTCTCACCTATTTTCGTTGATTCGGTGTTTTCTTAATTTTCTTTTCGTACAAAGCAGTTTTCATCGCGAATGTGATTAACTGTACAAAATTTATCTCTTGGATAAAGTTTTTACCTCAATCACTGTTACCATCGCCAATGGCAAAGATATGGATAGGCTGTGTTTGAATGCACAATGTTCACTAATAACTGCAACTTAGCCTACGCGTTGAGTACTGTCCCGACATTAAAACCACTTTTATTTCAAAACAGCCTTTGCAGGTTAATAACCTAGCCCTACAGCAGAGCCCATAGTGCCGCCCTCATAAAAGTGCCGCCAGGGGCGGACCGCTCCCCTTAGCTACGCCACTGCTCCTTAGCTACTAGATCTGTAACGTGTGGCTTCCTACCAGAGTTCACAACATGTCTCCTTCAACCCTCCGCTTGTTCTGTACTTATTCTTGATAGCAATGAGCGCAGAGAAAGCAGCTTCACAAAGGTATGTGGATTCAAATGTAGTTAGAATCCGAAGAGCCTGAGTTAAGATATGAGGGTAGAGAAAAAGGTACGACCCAGAACGTTTTTAGATCAGTTCTTTGAAGTTGTCATTAGCGAGTTGAACTGCAACTTAAGAATTGTGGAGTTGAACTGCAACTTAAGAAACGTTTCTTGTCCTTCATTGAAAATATCGACAACTTTACACTGAATCGGATTCTGATGAGCTTTCAGGTTTCTCAATTCGCCTCGATGTCCGGAAAGTATTTGCTGAATTCTGTTTGTAAGCCATTTAGATTAGTTATCACCAGTTTCCTTAACTCAAATTCAAGGTTTCCCGTCTGTGAGAGTAGAATCCAAAAGCTCGCTGGATTTCCTTGTTGAAATCGACTCTTCCATAGATCGAGTGTGGCTACGAAAGTTCGAATGATGTTATAATGCTTGGTTATATTGATGTTTTTTTTGCAGTTGAAGGTTGGCGGCATTAAATGCTTCGAAAATGTCCACAAGGTAAGCCAGTGATAGTTCAAAGCTTCTGCTTTCGAATAAATCCACTTTTTTCGCGAATCTAGAAACGTTGTGACTTCTCGTAATTTGTAAAGCCGTTTACGCATATTCCCCTTGGACAGGCCCGCAACCAGGGGGAAGCCCCCCCCCCTAGAAAATTCCTCAACCTTTCTGGAAAAATGTGTAGGACATAGTTTAAATCTATTGGACATAGTTTAAAACTATTGGACGTAGTTCAAAAAATTTGGGCCCCTCTCGGAAAACTTTTCGCTCCTACTGGTGTCCCAAGCTGGTTACGGGCCTGCCCTTGGACAACCATCGAATATTCGTGTGGAAAAGCAAGCCTTCATGTTCAGATTGTATATTGCTCAAACAGAGGCTTGAAGAGACGACTGTTAAGACCCCCGACTTTATACAGTTTAATACATCAACAGCTATGTTAAAGACATCTTTTAATTCAGGAGGCAATTTCTGGGCGCTAAGGTTTCACAATGAAGTGATGGATTTCTTTTACTTTGTTAGTGAAGCCAGAGCGTAAACCAATCATATCTGGAGCTCTATCTGTGCACACCCCTACCGCTACCAGTGATTCCCACGAACGTTGGTTTTCTTGGAAGAATTGTGACACAATATTCAAAGTATCTGCTGATGGTTCAAACTCTCCAAGAACATACCAACTCACACGCTCAAAAATAAAATTCCGGACCCCCGAAAATCTTGTTTTGGACCCAAGGGCAGGCCCCACAAGAGGGGGTGCAGCCAGATCCCGTCAGTAAGGTTAGGGGGGCGATTTTAGTAATAATAGGTAGTCAAATCTCATAACGGCTCTGCTACTGTAAGAGAGGTGAAGTATAGGCTACCTCATAACACTGCTGTGACAAAATAATGGACGGTAAAATGGACTTCTATGCAGTCCCGTCGCCACGGGGAGAATTTTGGGGGCTTAGCCCCTCAACTCCAACCCCCCCAAATGGAAACATGAAACACCATAAATCAGTTGAGTTTTGTTAATTTTTTGAGTGTCAAGCTCCCCCGCACAAACCCAAAGCCCCCCTATTGAAAACTTTCTGGCGACAGTTCTGCTTCTATGGTGGATGCTGGTTTCCGAATTGTACAAAATTATGGTGAAAAAAGCTACTTTTGTAGGTTTGCTGAAAGCAGGTACCGAGCACCTGCTTTCAGCAAACTCCTTCAAAAAGTCTACACCGCAAAGAAAGTGCCCCATGTTACGACAGCAGTCACACAAAATGCGCTTCGTTGGCAGCCATAGCCAGTTATATTACGAAAATTTTTGCAATAGGCGATCTGCAGATTTTCAAAGCAGGGTAAGGTGCTTCTTGTCACAGAAGTATTGCCGCAACCTTTAATGAAACCAAAAATTTCATCAACGTCACTAACAACAAAAACTGCAAAAAATTAGCAAAGAAAAGCAAGGTTTTATTGAAAGGGTGATTGATGGAATCTCGTCCAGAGCGATCAATCACCCTATTAATAAAACCTTGCTTGTCTTTGCTGATTTATTTGCGGAGAACGCTCATCATACATAAGCCAAATAAGTAGACCAGGCCTGAACAACTCAGAAAGCTCGAAGACCAAATCGACCAGATAAATTTGCCGTGGGGCTCCTCAAAATCTATTTCGTTTTGTTGTAGTTTGAAAGAAATTCTGGAATGACAATTAATTATATGCAGACGTCGGGCTGTTGCCTGTTGCAACATTTTCTGCTGTTGTGAAAGCTCTCACGGGCCGCAGGCAGTGCTCTCGATGGCCGTATGTTGTATAGGTCTAAAGACTTTAGACCTACCATCCAGACATGGGGCGATTACAGCACATATGTAATCGATTACGATTACTTGCCACCTGCTCGATTACGAATAAGCAAAATCACAATGTAATCGATTACGATTACGTTGGAAGTAATCGCGATTACATTTATCTTGAAACATCTTCAGAACAAAAACAACTCAATTTACATGGTTTGATGTAAGTATATTATCAGATATATTGATAAATGCAATAAACGAAATTACTAATCTGTAAGGATCAAGCACCGGAAAATATTTACAATAATTGTTTGATCAGACGTCCGTGCAGTCCACAAATCAGTGGCGTAACTACAGGTTTAAACTAGAGGAAACTTAGCTGAAAGAGGCAGACTGACCTTTGTAGGTGAATTACAAGTCAACATTCCGAAAAAATACTTGAGAATCCGGGTGTGGATGGCTATATTAAAACCACAAATCAACGGAAAATCTCCGAAAAACGCAAAAAGACGACAGCCCACTGAAAACCAAAAGAATACTAAAACCGAAATATAAGCTTAGTGGGGTTCTGTTTTTTACATTTATCTGGCCAATTACTCCACTGCAACAAACACTTTTAATATTAATTAAACAAAAATGATCAATGTTGAAAATCTATGTAGTTGATAAACATCAAGGCTTCAAGCTCAGTCAAACGACATCTATCAGGCTGAACATTCGTCCAGCAACGCTGAAAATTTGTTAGTTAATAATTTCAAAATTGCTGACTATTTCTTCTAACAGCAGGATAAGATCATCTCCAAGCCAGCATAGCTTTGTGCAGCTTTTTAAAATGTAACGACAGTGGCGCCAATATAGCTGCACATTTGTCTGTTGGACCGAACGTCAATGGTCAACAAAACCTCACCGGTTTCATTTAATTTTTAGCAGTATCTGGTGAATCACGGATGAAATGCTAGTTATGGAAAAGTACTTTCGACTTGGATCAAAGAACTTTATTTCACTGAAAAAACTTAATTTACTGTACATAAATTACTGCACTTATTATATACATAGTCTACTCTAGCACGTACATTCACAAGTTCACTCTGAATACAGTGTATATAAATAAAACCAACACCTTTCCTCGTAATGTCCCACTATTCTGTTACAGAAATATCAACCCGTTTTTAAGTAAAGCTCTTCTTTTTGTTGCTATGTCTCACTAGGCTCGCTACGTTATTTCTGGCGGCCAACAAGAATAGCTGCAACAAAGTGACAATTCGCTACAAACGCTGTGCTTTCCGCTGGACTATCTGGATTTAAAGCACACAGACGGGGAAATAGCCTCCCCTGAAACTTAACCATAACAAACCATGATAAAGAAGGAAACCCAGTCACCACAACCGCGGTTCAGTGCACAGTGATGTAGGGTGAAAATATCCAATTTTAATCGGGAACGTAATCGTCGATTACGATTAAATTGGCAATGTAATCGATTACGATTACATTTCATTTTTGGTCAATTCAATCGATTACGATTGCTCAAAAAACTGTAATCGATTGTAATCGATTACGATTGACGATCACGATTACCCCATGTCTGCCATATACGTCCCGGTTTGGCCGGGACTGTCCCGGTTCGAACGTCTGGTGTCCCGTCCCGGTAAGCAAAATGTCCCGGAATTTCACTTCAGTTAAATTTTCAAAATTAACTCCAGCCTGATGATGCATTGTTATGAAATAATTCCACGCAATGGCCATTTGTAAAATTGGGGGCTTATTGTTGTGTCAATAAGACAAAAATTTTCCGTTTTAAAAGTACAAAACTTTGTATGTACTCTCAGACAATCTTAAAACAAATAAGTAAGATATAAAATTTGCCAAGCTTAGGCTTTGGCTGCTCGTCAGGTTATTTCATTCATGATTTTGAATTTGTCTCGGTTTAAGTCTTGGAAATTATGGTAAGTCTGTCTAAAGTAGACTATGTTGACACGACTATCGGACAACTTACTAAAATCAGAATACCGTGCAAATTTTTAAAAATTTTAGCAATGTATTATTAAAAGACCCCACAGAAAATATTAGCTTGGCACTCAGCACTCACTCAGAAGTCAGAAATAAACATTAACGATTAAGATGTATTCCCACAAGCCTGCATAGACGAATGTACTAACTAGCAACGCAGTTTTATAGCATTACTGTGTGAAAAGCAGTGGCGAAACTGACGGGGGGGCCAGAGGCAGTGGCGTAGTCAGCCAAATTCTTTTGGGTGGGACAAAGTTTTTGACTTTAAGCGTGCAACAGTATTTTGTTTGGGATGCCGCCTCTCAACGCACAAAATAACAAGATATGCTAGAAATTTTTGGGGGTAGGCCCCATTGGCTAGGGCTACGGCCAGATGGGCGAATCTCCCATTCGTCCCCCTAAATGTTCAAATTGGGCCCCACTTAGACTTAGCTTATATTTCGTTTTGAGTAAGCTATTCTTGTGGTTTTCAGTAGGTTGTTTCTTTGCGTTTTCTAAGTATTTTCTGGTGGTATGGGGTGTAGGAAGTGACTACGGATACGCCTGTCCTGATAAATGGGTCAGTTTGTCAATCAGACGATGTGAATCTCGTGGTGTAGTGGTTAGGTCTTACGGCTACTATGCTAATGTTTTAGGTTCGACTCTCACCTTGCCAGCTTTCGTTGTTTTTTTTCATTACTTTTTTAGGCTTAGGTGTTACGTTTAGGGTTAGTGTTAGGTTAGGTTAGCTTCAGGTTAGGATCAGGGTTAGGGCTACGGTTAGGGTTAAGGTTAGGTGTAGGGTTTATCTTTTACGTTTAGTTTGTTTCTATCAAGCCTGCTGCACTCTCGTCGTGCATAACTGTTACGTCACAGGTGGCGTATTCATAAGTTTTCAAATTTCAAGATCCACATGCGTGTCTATAGCCACTGTCATTAGTATAACCATCCACGTCTGGATTCACCGTCATTTCTTAAGTTTTTTTCTAAGTGTTGGCTGGTTCCCCACCTACAGTGGCAAGTGGGACCCTTTCAGTTTAATTCTCCCCCTTGGCTCAAACCTCTATAGTTGTGCCACTGTTGAAGAGAAGCCTGCATAAGAGTAGTTTGGTTAAGCTACTCACTCAGTTCAGGCAAATTGTTCACACTCGCAGTCTCATACTAACAATGAAGTTTTCAAACTTGTGGAGCATTGCTAGAGATTCACCCACGCTTTTTTCACACAGTACAAAACTACGTGCGCTTCCGCTGTAAACAGTCACTGTCTCGCTGTATTATCCTACCTGGCAAGATGTCCGCGTTTAACAGTAACAAGCGGCAAAACGCTTTCTACCATTAGTTTAAATAGGGCTACTACACGTCCTTTTTTTGGAGTATATGGAGTACATGTCCACTTTTTACATGAGAAATCAAATAACATCTGAGGACTTTCAAAAATGTCAAAATATCCTTATTTTACATATCTTATTTTACACAGCTATCATCAGTGGCATAACAAAAGGTTTGAGCCAAGGTGGTAAACTTAGATAAAAGGGGCCCACTGGCCACTGCACGGGGCCCATTAGCCAACACTCAGAAAAAACTTGAGAGATCATGGTGAGTCCGGTTGTGGTTGGCTAAACTAAAACCCTGAATCGCCGGAAAATGATCCGAAAAACTCACAAAAACAACAACCTACTGAAAACCAATAGCCACACGCGAAAGCCTGAGGTTCCGCGGAACCCCGGTTGAAGAACAATGTTCTACAGCACACTATTAAAGCTGGTGTGCACTTTAAAACATCTTTCATGCAATTAGTTTCATACTAATGTTGAAGGCAATTTTACATTTTAAAGAAATTTAAGGAAACGGCAAAATATTCATGAGTTAAGTAAAACAAGTAAATAAGGATTTTGTTTTGTGTATTTTCACTGAAATATCGTCCACACTGGACGTCTTACTTCAATGCTTAAGACTTATCAATAGGCCTAACTGTTATCTGACTTGTTAAGTGTTGGTAATACACTCCAGTAAGTGACAGTCGTGAGTTGACCCTTTCATAACAGACCCGTTCACAACAGACAACCTCCATAGTGGGTCTGTTATGAATGCAGTGTGTTATGAACATGATCTGTTTTGAACGTGGTCTGTTATGAACGGGTCTGTTATAAACGTGGTCTATTATGAACGTGGTCTGTTGCGAACGTGGTCTGTTATGAACGGGGCTGTTATGAACGTGGTCTGTAATGAACGTGGTCTGTTATGAACAGGTCTCTTTTGAACGGACACCTCAAGGGACTACTTTACAATGGCAATGAAGTCCAGCGGAGACAGCCGGCAGAAAATCGAAGAACATGTTGTGACAGACTTAGATCCATGCAAAGATGAAAACAGACATAGTTCAACCAGCAGTGCAGTAGCAGAAGAACGTCAAGAAATATAATCAAAAAATATGATAGATGAGATGGCTGACGCTATCACTTGAGGCAACGATATCGGTCTCTAGGCCCTCTGGCCAGCCAATACACCGGAAAAAAATGCGAGAATATTGGTTGAAATATGAAACAAGTTCTTTTTGATATTGTGATGAAAAGTCATTTTTGAAACATGATGTCCCACAACACAGAAAAGACAGAAACTTGTCACGGAAATGCGCCACAAATCTTGTTCGTCGCCAGAACCACAATATCGAAGTAGTTGACAGAAGCTGGCTTTGTTTTTCTCCTTCACAAACTTATGTTAAATGTTTCACTTGCAGACTGATTTGTGCCGATACGACCAAATGTGGCATTTCCTGATTAGAAAAGGAATCTTCGACTGGAAGCACGTTCTTGAGCGCCTGAGGAGCCAAGAGCATTCAGTGGAACATATAGATGTCACGATTACATTTAGTCGCAGATGTAATTAAATACTATGAAGAATTGATACAGAACTAGCCAGTCAGGTCAATCAATGCGAACAATAATGGAAATCGTCTATGCCTACAACGTTTGGTTTCTGTCATAAAATTTATTGCTGAGCGAGGACTGGCATTTAGAGATTACGAAAACATTGGATCGCCCAGAAGCTTTTTCCTAAATTTTTCAAAGCTTTTTTCAAGCAAATAGAAACAAAAACGATGTGATGCTTGTAACGACTGGTTTGCAATAGTTCCACAAATCGCTAATCCTTGTCAAATACCATGTTGCATCATAAAGTTTTGTTACAGTTGAGCACTGGTGCAGGAGGTGGAGGTGCAGGGGGTGCACGCACACCTCCAAAAGTTTTGATTTGGTGAAAATTTGGGCAAACCCGAGGAAATCTGGACAAAATCTCTAAAAACCTTCACAAAATTCCTGAAAATCTGAGAAAAACCTTGAAAATATGAGCAAAAAAGGCACCCAAAATAACATGAAGAGCTTCTTTTTGGATGACACTTTTTCTTATGGATTTGTTTATTTTTGGACAAGTTTGCGAGAATTCGGGAAACAATTGTTCGCGCCCCTAAAAATTTGCCTGCTCCTACACCGTTGCAGTTGAGTTAACAAGGTGACGTCACAAGATTAAGTCATAAATATTAATGGTGTGTGGAAATAATAGTGGCTTCATCGATCATCCTCTACCTAAAGATTGTGTGGGGCCTCCCACCACGCCTGGGCCCCAGTCCCCCACCATCTAAATCCGGCACTGTATCATCCTATACCACATACAAAAAGAATTGTGACCTTCTTGTCACGATCGATCATAAGTTCATTTTGGCAGCAATTGTGGCCATGGCATTCATTGATTTCAAAACAAAAAATGTTGGCAGTGTCTATATTGCCTCACGAAGGAAAACCAATGCTGGAGCTATTTTTCTTTTAGCCTAACATGATTGGTTAAAAAGGTTACATGACAAGTTCGGAACGCATTTCCTGTTTAGTTCACCACGACATCTGTAATGACTTAAATCCAATAGATGTGTTGTCAGGGTTTCAGTGGTGGTAAGCTGTTTGTGGCTTTTTGTCTGCGTGAGCTGTAGGCTAAACCTGAACCCTACATCCTAACCTTAATCCTAAACCCTAGCAATTTTCTTTTTATGCATCGTCCTTGTCAGATAACCACTTCAAATAATATAGTGTCTGACTAACGGCAAAATAACCACAGCCCAGCTTTTGCCTCATGAGGCAAAATGGACACTACCAAATATATTGACTAATGTGTAACTGAGTGAGTGGTTTCGGATTTGGATTGGATATCGAAGTCCATAATTTTTAATTTTCGGGAATGGATTGGATATGGACTTCATGAAAAAGTTTCGGATTGGATCAGGATTGCAAAATTTCCATATCCGTACACCACTGTTGTGCACAGTTCTCATACACTCTCTTATAGAGATGTTCAAATCAAATGATATCCTACTACTAGTCCACATTTGTGTACCTGCTGGACTCCATGCAATGCCAACAGCTATTGTACGTTAATTTAACATTGACAGATGCATCACGATAATTTTATGCCCAATGAAATTATTTCTTAAAGCAGTGCAATGGATGTCCATCTCATTCCCATTTTCATTTGAAACTCTTACTCTTTCCAAACTGAACTTCCAGTACTACTGGGCTTAGAGAATAAACAACTTTGCCGCTTTTTGTTCACAAGTTTTCATTCTCGGTTCAGGTGTATTTCAACTTACAACAACATGGTGAAAATGTCAATACATTTTCACCATGTTTATTACTCTTACTTAGTTGTGAGGTGTTGCAATCGGAAAGCCCGAGCGGCATATGTGCAAAGCTTCACACTGTGGCAGCAAGCAACAATAGAGTTCACCCGACGAGAGCACTCTATTATTGTTTGTTCGCGCCACATATGTATGGGTGATGTTCTTCGCTCACATTCCGTTCGTGGTGAAATGCGCATTCAGCGCAATGCCAGAGGAGAGGTTGCAACAACATCCCCTCCTTTTTACAACAAAATGCACCGAGGGCATGTTCTTTTTGTGAAGGTTGCACCCGGCACGACCTTCACATCCTGGTCACAACACCATTTTGTTGCGATCGGAAAGCCAGAGCGGCATGTATGTAAAGCTTCACCTTATGGCAGCAAGCAACAATAGAGTTCACCCGACGATATCACTCTATTATGGCTTGTTCGTGCCACATACATATGGGTATTGTTCTTCGCGCACATTCCGTTCGTGGTGAACCGTGCATTCAGCATAACGCTAGTGGAGAGGTTGCAACAGAGATAAGGCCGCTTAGTGTTTGAGTTGACAAGTGAGCTAGGCCGTTGAGACAGAAACTGGTGTACTTCATTCGACGCTGAAAAAAAGCTTTTATGTAATGCCTTATTAAACACCAACATTTTACTATAATCTAGGCTACTAATAAATAGGCTATATATCAAAAATGAAACATGTCTTATCTGAATAACGACGGGCGGCTTCATAACAAAACCATACAATCAATTATGCTCATCTTCACACAGTTCCAAACTACATGTTGCTTGAGATGTCCTCAGTCTGAAAGTTAGGATGCTGAGCGGCGGGAAACATTGCAGTCTTAGAGAAATTAGACAAGTAGATTTTTAGTAATATGATTTCAAAATATCGTAATTTTACCTCATACAACAACTATTGAAGAGGCTTGCCTGCACGCTAAAGCGCTAGACCAAAGGAGATCTCCGATGGCTTTCGTACCATCGGGGATGTTATCATTAGCACGCCACATGTAGCAGCCATCGCGCTGCTACATCACTACCCCTTCTCTCTTTAAGCCGCGCTCCGAGCGCTGTCACAGGCGAAGCCTAGCACAAGGACTGTAAGCTTTAGTGCTCGACGCAGTTTCGAACTCCATACCACGCCGATCTCCACCATTTGAAGCGGCTTACCTGCACGCTAAAGAGCTAGACCAAAGGAGATCTCCGATGGCTTTCGCACCATCGGGGATGTTATCATTAGCACGCCACATGTAGTGGCCACGCGCTGCTTCACTATTTTTCCATATCAAGATTTTTTGCATGGCCACATTTTATTTCATTTGGATAATCCGGATCTGGTCCTGGTTGAAAGGCAAACGATATCCAATCCAAAAAATCCAAATATCCTGCCGGATTGGGCTCCAAAATCCGGATCCTGTACACCACTGGTTTGTAAATCCAGATCTGATTCGGTCGAGTTTTTGTCGAAATCCAGTCCGATCCGGTGTCAAGCGAAGCTTCTGACCTCTGCGAAATTTCTGACCTGTTATTGTTTTTCAGTTATTTTGCTTCTCAGAATAAAGAAATAAAGTCTGGAAATTACTTTTTTGATGTGTGTTTTGTAAATTAAAAGATTTTGGCTAGATGTCAGGGACACACAACAAGCTATAGCATGGGAATAACTTCAACCATAGAAAATTTTCGGACTTAGTCGTTGACCTCAAGTATTTTTCTTTTTCTTACCCTAACACACTAAGCTAAACACGAATTCTTAAGCCCCAGAGGTGGGCAGCAGCGAGCTACTAAAATAGCGAGCTACTGTAGCGAGCTAATTTTTCAGGAGTGATAGTGGTAGCGCCGCTCTTTTTTGTAAAAAATAACGCATGCGGTTGCGAGTTATCCCACTTCACTGTTACCACTATTCGCTATTTTGGCATGAGTGGTTGCCAAAGGAAAAAGTTCGCAAGAGCTTTTCCGTCCGCACGCATTGGTAGTAACTTCTCTTTTCACTGTTTTGTGTTGACTTTAGATGATTTTTTTGCGGTAATCTAGCAGCGTTAGCAAATATTTAGTTCAGGTTGCTTTTGACCTGAACGATCGTTTCCGTTTTACTGTAGTTCACAAAAACCAACATCATCAACAATCTTAAAGCAGCTCGGCCTCGGAAATATAGGCTACTGCTGCTAGTAAAGCTGCCTAAAAGTGAGTTGTTGCTTGGAATAAATGTTGCACTGGATTCAGTCAGCACTTCACTGCATGTGTAGCTCCAGTTTTTGTTTTTACGTATATGTCAATATAACATTTTTTTAGTTTGGTTCGACTTCAGCGCATTTCTCTGTGTGCATAGCCCATTGCGAGTTTTTGTTAAAGTTACAGAACAGGATATGGCTTTGACGCTCGGAAAAAAAGCAGCACGTGATAATATTATCACCACATTCAAGTTATTCAATTAAAGCAAAAAAAGATTGCGGCAATGACCAATTTTCAGTTTGTGAACGCCAACCAACTGAGAGCTAACATCGTGAACACATTGGCGTGATACAGTATTGCAGTTCTGAGTAGACTGTACCAAGTTTTTCAACACACACCGTCAAATTTATCGGGAATGCAATTAAACAATTCTGATTTTTATTGTGAAACTGTTCCGTATAACGTGAACTTGCTCGTAGGTCAAAGTTATGCAAATTATCAGTGATGTAGTCGAGACCATAACCTCCGAGACCAAGACCGAGACCTGGCCCAAATTTCGAGACGAGACCGAGACCGAGACTTTGTCTTAAAAGCCGAGACCGAGACCTCACATTTCTCTGATGGTAATTAAAGCTAACTCCTTGAATAATACTGCGACAAAATATCTCGCACATTACCAACAGGGCGGGCATTAGAAAGCGCGGGGCCCGATTTGAAACACTTTTGCGGGGGCCCACTCAGTGGTGTGCAGAAATTTTTGATGGGGTGCGGGTCGTAATGATATAAATCGGTGATGTTACAAAAGCGAGGCCCGTAAGGGTGACGCCAAGACCTCTCCAACATAGACTTCAATGGACAGTGCCGTTAAACCTAATAAATCAAAGAATTACAACCCTCGTTAATACCTCCCCTCTGGCCAGGCACCTCCCTGATCAGAAGAGAGTTGCCAGTGTATTACCTACAGAGAGGAGATGTATTGAGTGCTGTGCTCGTGGATACCCACAGCCGAAAAGTTTGCAGTAGTAGCAAAAGATTATATTTTTCCAGGTCGGAATAATAACCAAGGATGACCTGCCGCTTCACCATCTGATGGTCTTCTTTTGTAGTGAAACTTAGAAAAACGTGTCTTATCACTCTCGTTTCTGGGAAAACTTCTATTGTGATTGCAGGGGTCCTATTTGGGCTAAATAGTCGAGGGAGGCCCTAATATACCGACTCATGACTTCTGGCTAGGTAGCAGGATTATTGGTTCATCCAAATTCTGAATTTTTTTGCTCGCATGCCTCATCAGATGCACCATCCGACGAGGTTCCTTCTTTGTCAGAATCAGCACTTTCGAAACAACTTGTATCACTTCCCGTACATAAACTTCCACTTTGACTGTCTGGCGTATTTGCCTACGTTGTCTCCATCGTGAATGTGGTGTGGCATTGCAGGTATATCCCCAGTGGTTAAAATGTTTTTCAAACCCACCTTTCTTTTTTATTCTTCCGTCTGTTTTTGCCTTAGCTTCAGGCCTCTTTTGGCTGCCGCTTAATATTTTCGGCCTATGTCTCTTGGTCTTTGACTCATAATATTTAGCTTAGTTACAGATAAATCGTATTCTTAAATAAATAGCCCAATTTCGACTGTCCAAAACACCCGGCTGTCACAGTATACCTTACACGTGGAAAATAATTACAGTGAAAACCACTTAATAGAGCACCGAATAAAGGAGTGCAAATCGCTTATTAGAGCAGCCTTTGAATATTCCGGAGAAGGGTAAAAATTATTTTCTCTATTAACACTAAAGAAATGTATGAAGTGATTGTAGATCTCCCAATAAGTTTAAACCTACTTTTTAATTTTTCAAATCAGGCAACTACTGTAATACCCCAAATGTCCATTAAAAGTTATTCCACTTTCCACCTTTTCAGACTTTTTGCAACTTTCAATTTGTCAGGCTATATCTCAGAAATTACAGCGCCAGTCTGTGAGATTGATGCCACAATCCTTGTTTCAGTAGTGTTTCATGATGCAATTTTCACCACATGAACATCATGAGGCTTACTTCACTTGAACCAAAATGTCACTGTCTGCAAATGGCTTAACTGTTAGTAATTTTCTGTTACTTTTTAAGGAATTGTTTTTTTTGCAAACCTGAAATAGTCATTCATGGTAAATGCAATAAAAACTGGGTTTATTTTAAACGTTTTCGCCAATCTCGGGTTGCCTCATCAAATCTTTACCAGAGGGAAAATGAACAACACTATTTAAAGACAAAGCGGCACACATTTGCAATTACAAACTAGTTTGCGTTGGTTTGGTGGAGCACAGGGCCCCCTTTGGCGCGGGGCCCGATTAGAAGAAATCGGTCAAATCGGCTTAAAACCGGCTGTGATTACCAAATACCAAGATAATAAAAATCATCCGAAATTTATACAAACGGCCAAATACTGCAGACGTTCATTTTCACTTTCCTCTTAGGAATTTACAACCTCATGAAGCGAACTCCCTGGTTGTTAAGTCCTACGTCAGTGTGGGATTGATCCTCGAACCTCGGGAAGGATGGATTGTGATGTCATTGATGTTAACGTCGCACCAGACGAATTGGCCAAAGAGAGCTTTGGAAGTCACTTATAAGCGTCGCTTGCTTGGTCTTTCCCTACTCCTTGCTTTGGCTGACTTTGCTCACATGTAGCGGTCGCGTTAGCATGACTGCTACACTCAAACCTGTGGCATTGTAGGGGTTTCCTTTTGGTGTAGGAACCCAATGTTGAGGTTTGGGGTGTTGCCCAGCGTAGACGTTGCTTGCGAGGAATGCATCCGTTGCATGCAGAGATGCTGGTTTCCCCAAACGCTACCAACGAGGCAGTCTAGTCGTTGTATGAGTACTGTTCTAACTCCCGACTAAAACTGCCTGACATTTAAGTTGCCAAGCCGAAGCAAGGCGT
>Ga0210059_1006525_pt1 | contig 18679 bp, 14 predicted proteins | sample Ectturendosymbi2_FD_188042 | JGI IMG/M metagenome (GOLD analysis project Ga0210059, IMG submission 188042) | Ecteinascidia turbinata endosymbiont from Florida, USA - Sample 2 (SPAdes) (version 2) | ecosystem: Host-associated > Tunicates > Ascidians > Unclassified | place: Key West, Florida... | reverse complement strand
TGGTCGCCCCCCCCCCGAGCGGGGGGTACGGGGCTGTCTTGCCACGGCACTGTCCTTAAGCACTTGAAGTTGACCTTCTGATTGCTTGATTAAAGCAGTGCTGGAACATGAATTTCTTTTCTCCAAGGAGCAATTCAAGTTAATGCAATTGTCTCTTCTTATTGACATTACAGTAGAACCCATTGCTTTTGCAAGTTTTCCCTGTGTAGTGTATGAAGCCAGAGAGAACTTCAAAGTTTTGAGCTGGTGTAGCAGACACAGGTATGATTTGATATAACTTATGACAGCCGACAGTGAAAGGCGGGAAGCTGACAGGGCAGGAAGCTGACAGCTGTTGTCGGACAATTGACTGTTTTGGAAAATTTCGTTTGTTGTCGGTCATCTGCCGGTTTTAGAGGATGCCACAAATTTTGTCGGTCAAGTGACGTCGACCCAAATTAACCAGTAGGACAAAGAAAAATTAAAATAAGACTTTTATTAAAAATGATTAGAATACAAAATTTCATCTTTATTCTTTGAAACTTTCTGCCAATGTCAAAATTGCTACGCAATGTTTTATTTTCATGGGGGGCAAATACCCCAAATGCCCCCCCTGGTTGCGAGCCTGCCGCGAGTTAATCAATGTTTCACTAAATAATTGAAAATACGTTTTCAAGATGTTATCAAACTTTATAGCAACTTTATGCGGCATCGCCACTGGGTGCCGCAATTATTTATCTCTTCTGCAGGGTGCCGTAAGCGTGAACAGATTGGAACCACTGATCTATCCTAAAACGGAGACACTTCAGTTCAGCACATCACAAATGCACGCCTGGCAATCACATGACAACAAATTTTCCAAGAGGTTAGTAGTAGAAAAATGAATTTTGAGTGTATTAAAATGGAGTATGTATTAAAATGCAGCACAAACAAAATTCCTGATATGAAATAAAACTATTCTTGGTCGGATGTTAGGTTGCAGCCAAGGCGAAACAACCTGAACAGATTGAAATAAGAATTCCACCATTTACTCAAAGAGACATGAAAAGAAGCCATGAAAGAGAAAATCGATCAACTTCATAACTATGTATTGTTAACGCGTTTCACGATGCAGATCACATAAAAGACAAGCGGCACGTTTTTGTGTCACATACTCATGATTCGTTTTTCACTGAAAGCAAGTGCAAATGAAGAAGACTTAGATGCACTGCAATTTATTTCGTTTAACAGTAAGATGTAATTGATTTTGATTATGCGAACTTACCGTCTGGGTTACAGCAGAAATATAACTTGACCAGAGACAAAGAAGGCTGTGCGGTCATTGAGGTTTGTCCAGGCAAACTTGGACATTGTTTCCTTGACTTTTCATCAACAAATGCCTTTAGTGAAGCTAAGAATGAAAGACAAGTCAACTAGAGTTTGAAATTTGTGCTCGAAAATTATTTAAAAAAAAACATGAGCAAACACTGTACAATTCTTAATCATTCTTAAACAAGATTTACTCAAAACAGAAGTCTACTGCATTCAGCGACAATCAATGTCAAAAAATGAAACTTTACCAAAGAGATTATTGCCCCATTGTCATACAGGAATGCAAAGAAACGATGCAAAGAAACGAACTCTCTTCGTTTGAATAGACATTTTTTAAGAAATAAGTTATCAACAACATACTGGAGACTCCTTTAAATTCTTCATGGTACACTGGTGTGTTTAGTAATTTCATAATGAGATAGGTTTCCCCAGATCAATCAAGCCATATTGCGTTTATGTAGTGATGTACAAAATGAACTGAAAATCTGATTTTGAAGAAAAATCACCTAAAACGCTGTGTTTCAAATTTGATAAAATAACACTTTTCGAAAGGAAATTTCTCATTTCACACTTGCCAGCAAGCACCCATGTTACCGATAATTTTAGCAATGCAACCTTGTGTAATTCCTTCTAAGGGGACTTCCTGCATGGAATGAGGTAAAGCACTATTAACAACTACTGATGTTACTGCTAAGATCGTTAAAAATTTACGAAGTCGACCACTGCTTGGACTTGAGTCGGTCTCGTTAAAAACATGGAAGTGTTGCTGTTGTTCGAAAAAACGGTATGAAAGCATGTGTACTTTTGGATTCAACTGGATTGTTCAAAGGTACGACGTTCGCATAAAATCCTCTGTTCTCGCACAGAAGTTGCAACGCGATTTGCTCGACCGAACACTCAGCGGTATATTTGTGAAACTAAACCCGGTAAAACAAGAAGGTGCCAGATCCAGTGGCGTAGCCAGCCCAAAAATTTGGGGGGGCCAAAAAATTTTGGGGAAGCAAAAATGCTTAATTTTAGGCGAATAACACTGTTTTGCTCAGAAAAACGCCCCTCAAAGCACAAAATGGCTATAAGTAATCGTTCGTGAAACGAACCATCTTGCAATCAACGCTTTAAAATATTATGATTGACAGTTCCCGCGGTTTCCAACATTCGTTTGTCAGTCAGATGGTGCAAGCAGGTCAGTTGCGAATTTGCGGCAATGAGCAACAAATTTAACATCCTAAAATTAAGTTATCGTCTCCGGTGAAGTGCGAGGCTATTTTAAAACACATGTTTCCTGTGGACAATACGAAATTGGGAACTGTTTCAGACACAGCAGGACAACATATTATTAATTCGCACACCTTTGTTAAAGACTGACAGCACATTGAGTAAAAAAGTGTTTTTCAGCGTGAAGAGTCTGCATCTTTTCATAATTGAACCACTGGCAGCATGTGATTTTCTGTGATTTCGAATGGCATTACAAATGTTTACAAATCATAAACCTTTCGAAAAAAAGTTTATTGAAGCAATATTGTTTTGATTTCTGCAAAAGCAAATGCAAAGTAACTGCATATGTTAAAAAGAAGCCATTGTAAAGCGTTTGGCAGACAAAGAAACCACTGATTGCAAAACAAGGAGTTTTAGGCAAACTAAAGAAGTATTGATTTTTGTTTGTAAACTGTATTTTGTTGCCTCGAAGAATGAAAACACTCCAGTGAGATCGCAATTGTTTTGATGAAATCTTACTCCTATTCGGTGACTGACAATCACTTAGAAAAACAAACGGAAAAAACACCGAATGCTGTGTTTAATTCGTTGCACTCGTACTAGCTAGCGGATGATACAAATGCCACAACAACGTTGGGTCCATGGGCGTCCGCGGGGGGGGGGGAACGGGCATTTGCCCCCTCCTGGAAATTGGGACTAAGAAGCAAAAATTTCTGGAAAACGTGAAATCAGGAATTGAATTCTGATTATTTGGGTTAATTCTTGCAATGACAGTTTGTTTGCCGACATGACACTCACACGGCACAAGAGTCAGTTTCACTGTTTTGATAACATGCAGTTATAAGCTTGCAGTTCACTCATGTCCGCTCCTTGCCTACAGAGGCAGGTTGTGAAACTCGGGAGCGAATTGTTCTATTGTTGGCCTTTGTTGCATAACAATAACATGACAACAAATCTTCGAAGATGCACTTCAAGTTACGGTGGTAGGCGTTTCGCCGCATGTAACTACTGAACAGTGTTGCCAGTTGGACGGCTTTCCCGCACAGTTGGGCTGGTTGTTTCGTTGCGTTGCGGGATTTTTTTTGCTGTTGCGGTTTTGTGGGCTAGTTTTATGAAAATGCATGCGTTTTTATGGGCTGTTTTTTCGAAAGATTTTTCTATCAAAGAGTATAGTTTTTGTCAATTTTGCTAAGGTAGTGAGGTTTGTTTTTACTTCAAGTAATGTGATCGCCGGCGTTTTTCGTTCGTTTCTGTTCTCTTGATGTAAGATCCAATAGATCAAGCTTCGAGATCATGTGATCGTGTGTGTGGGATCGTATGGTCAACAGTGTTGATCTCATTCAGACTTGTGGACAAGGATATGGTGTTGCTGTGGTCACATCATGCAGTCCATTACTGCTGTTGGTTATCGATACTACGAGTAAAGCTTGTACGCACGCAAGACGTAGTCACAGTAGGAAAAACACCCACAGCACAATTCGCTATGTTCGTTTATGCGGAGAGAGTGTACGGTATTGCTACAGCTTATGCTTTTGCTGACGCTACACAGTTGATTCAGTTAAACAGCAGCGTACAAGTATCTGAGTTTCATGAAGGATTTGATGTAAAGCTTTGAGTTGATGGGCCCAGTATGACAAGCGATACGCCTATGCGAAAAGCCAGAAAAGGATCACAAGTTGAAAGGCTGGATACAAAACACGCTGTAAGTAGCGGATAAAAAAGCTTATTGTATTAATGCTGATTTGAAATAAGAGCACAGTGCAATGATTTAAATTTTAAAGAATCATTCTACAACTGCTAAGCACATTAAAAATTCGGCTCTATTTTCATCTATACGTAGTCTGTTTGATGCTGGCTATACCAGGGTCATAATACTATTCGCCTACATGATAGTGCTTCATCTGCAGATTTGAGATTGAGTCTACAAATCGCTGCACATATTGCTTGCCATTCTAGAATAAAGTATGTAAGCCTACATCACCTTAAAGAATTACTAAGCAGTATATCAGATCAATAGTATTCTTTCTTAGTTTGAAGTTGCATTTTCAAGTTGCAAAATATAAAGAAAACAGGAAGCTTTTTCTGTTCTATTCCTTAAAGAACATGCTTGGTATAATATGCATGGCCGCAATTAGGTGGGGGACACGGGGGACGCGTCCCCCCAATTTTTCAGACAGTGGGGATATAATAATAATATGCCATGTCCCTCACATTTTTCTCTTTAGGTTTCGTAATGTATTGGTTTCACACTAAGCTGTCCCCCTCACATTTTGCAACAAAATTGCGCTTGTGATAATATGCACCAGGGTGCTGCATTTTATTTCGACTGCAATATGTGGTATTATTAATGATAGTTTGATTGTTGTTATGATGTTACTACCGTTGTCATTTTGTATGTTTGAGGTTGCTTTGTAAGAAAGGTCAGTTGTGTGTTGCACAAAGACTGCAACTGCAATGAGATAATGGTGGTTACTTTCACTGCAAACTGTTAGTATTATCGCATATTTTGGACTGTAATTTGGGCTAGTTCGGAGTTTTTTGGGCTGGTTTGGGGCTTGTTTTATGAGGACACTGGGCTGGTTTTTCAACCAGCATCTGGCAACACTGCTACTGAATGCAGACGTCTTGGCAGGTAATGCAGCAACACAGTGACTGCTGATGGCGGTAAGGCACGTAGGTTCAAACCAATAGTGGGCGAATTGTGGGCAGGCACGTAGTCAGAAATTTTGATAGGGGGGGGGAAAAACAACGAAGTCTCAACATTTAAATATATATTGCCACTTGTTTTTAAAGCATTATCCACAAAAGTTGCATTTTTCTGGCGCTTTTATTGTGAATAATTATGTTCAGATTTAAGCCGGCTAATAGAAGTCAATCTTCATCGAAATGACAAGTTTTTCAAGTTTGTTTTTAGTAAATTTTCACTTTTCTATTTTGGATGAAAGCCACTATTTGCTTATAAAACGTTCATGTAAGACCGATGATGAAAATCTCGATAGTTTAAGAGCAAGATTTGCAGGATGCTGTTTGCAGCCTATATTCCAGTTGAGCAAGAAGTCATTGTGACCGTCATTATGATTGCGTTTTCTATATTTACGCGCTTCTGGTGAAAACCAGCACACATTCAGTCGAAGCCGAGGAGCAACTTTGCTTTAAGACACGGACTCCCGAAGTTGGTCTACCAAACTTGCCCGCGTAAAAGACGTGGATCGTATCCAATTTTTCAGCGACTGATTGACGTATGCAGCTGATAACGCAAAGACTAGAATACCTCCACGCGTTTGAAAAATGTTTGGATTTTATTTCGTTAAACTCTTCTGACATGCAAAAGTTACAAACTTGCGTATGTTTCACCCACCCTCAACACAAAATGTGAAAATGGTTGTGTATTTGCGGAAACGAAGCCACAAGTAGATTCTCACCACGGCTCTGGAGTGAAGTTATTCATACTTGTCGCCGCAGCTTAACATAACGGTCAGCTAGTTGATCTAGCCCAGTGGCTCTCAAAGTATGCGTCGAAACCGAAATAACAGTGGCGAAGTGTCAAAAAATGGGCTATGCCGAGGCGATCCAAACCGGAGTTGTGCATTTTCAACGTCACCGCATTGCTTGTCTTGGTCTGTAGCATAAGCACTTACTGAGAAAAGAGTGGAATGCTGACATTAAAAACAAACTTAGCAACTTTCTGCCAAAAATCCCCAATAGGCCTACAATCATTATTTTTTCATATGTCGTTTAAGGCTTGGGTCGTTGTTTGAGGCGTGTTCACTAAACTCAGCTTTGGGGAACGCTCAAAAAAGTTTGGGAACCGTTGCTCTAGCCATTTTAGTTGAAGCGTTTGAAGCTTTTTTTTATCCATGGGTGTTTAAATAACAAAAAACAATCGACTGGGAAAAAATTCAATTTAGTTTCATTTTAGTCACATGCGCTTTATCAAGAAAAGAGATTACAAACTATCTGTGAGTGATGGCAGTGTCAATGTCCTCAGCATTTGCAAAAAATCTTATTATTTGCGTTCGATTTTGCTGCAGAGTCTATCCGTTGCAGCTGAATAATTTCAAATTTACTGTGGGATAAAGTTTAACATCAGATGAAAGTTGAAACACTTTCAAGCCTATGTACAGGTCAGACTATGATTACTTGACAAAACTTTTTTTTTCGCCGGCAAGTTGATGTGGAATCATTGATGAAAACGTTAACACTCCACATGATTGTGATTGAACCGGCACAATGCATGCTTAATCGTAACAAAATAATATCTAGAATGAATTCTGGGGTCTCAAACACGCGGGCCGCATGTCGCCCGCGAGGGAATTTTGTCCAGCCCGCTATGCTTTTTGGGAATTTTGAAATGATTAACATTTAAGTTATTGTGTTTATTCACCGGTGTTTAAAAGTGCTCGGCCAGCGTGTCAACAAGTTCATTTTAAACCAGCTATGTCCAACCCAAATGGCTTACTGAGCAAAAACTTATGTCACTATCTTAACCAGAGCCGCATAATGAGTGGCATATTAATGTGGGCCGCACATTGAATGGCATACTTTGATCTTAGCAAACTAAATTTAGCTTAAGCTAATGTACTGAATGCGTTCGAGTCTTAACTGCAATGGTAACAGACGTATTAAAGTCAGGGGCATAACGAGGTTAGATGGCGCCCGGGGAAAGAAGCAAGTTTGGCGCCCCCACGTTCGAACCTGAGATATTTTGGAAGTAAATGTAGTGTATTGAAGAAAGTGCTTGTGGCATTGTTGTGACTTTTCGGCGACCCTGCAGTCATTCGGCGCCCCCGCAGTGACAGGGCGCCCGGGGAATTGTTCCCCCCTTGCTGCCCTCGTTATGCCCCTGGTTAAAGTGGTACTGAGAACTGCCTGCATCCAAAATGGCAAATTGAAGTTTATCAAAATAAGAAGTGGCTGCCAGTATGTAGGATACTTATCACTGCAGCTAAAACTGAAAATGGGCCGCACAAAACCTTCGACTGGGCCGCGGGCTGGACATAGCTGTGTTAAACGAACATGGAGAGGGCTAGAGATAAACCCCCTATAACTCACGATATCATTCGCAGGAAAAAAGATGCAAAAGCTGTTTCTAGTAAGTTTCCGGTACAGCCTTTTTTGCGTCAGCGTCATTTTGCAGCTCTAGAATAGTCACAATGCGGCCCTGTTTCTTTTTTAAGTCCTCGTTTGGCCCTCGTTTTGAGTTTGAGGGCCGTGGTCTATGGCCTATTTGCGTAATAAAAAAGACTTCGACACTAGATTTCTCCTCAGCCAAAGTTTGAGCTGCAAGGCATATAAAACGTACATTGCCACTATTTACATTAAAATTGTACAAAAACGAAAATACACGATGTCCATTTAAGGTTACGGCTAATGCTACAGACAAAAGTAATACTGTATTTGTAGCACGGTAGGGTCAACAGAGAGGAATTTTTGCGATGGCATTGAAATGAAGTTTGCATCACCATTAGGTGACAAACAGCAAGCTGGTGCGCCAGAAACAGTTGCGAAAAGCGTTACTCCTTGTTTTACTTTCAGTTAGTGATTACAAGCGCTTAGATACAAGTTTGTATTTAATTATGATTAACTTGCACACGAAGCTTAAGCCTCAGGTAAATGCCAGATATGACATGAATCCTCTAGCATTTACAATGCTAAATGCACACAGGCTCGTAACTGAAGCGCCTCCCTAGAACATTTTTCGCCCCCCCCCCTGGAAAAATGTGTTGAACATATTTTAAAAATATTAGACATAGTTTAAAACATTTGTCCTCCTCTCAGAAAACTCTTCGCTCCCCCTGGTGTCCCAAGCTGGGTATGGGCCAGTATACACAGTAATGAGCGTCGAAAGGGTAGGGGCCTTGGAAAAATTGACATATTCCTATCAAATTTTTAGCAAAAAGGTTGTTTTCTTAGTTTCGAGTGGAAAAAAATTCATCATTTCTGGCCACCCCCCTTGAAAAATCCTTTCGCTTCACTTGAAACAACTACTCTTTCCCGCCCTGGATAACATTTTTCGACCCTCATGTACACAACGTTTGATTAATCATGGACAATTGGTAAAACATAGTGCTTTGATCAGGTTCGACTAAAGGCTGATGTAACAGGTTCCGTAAGAAGTGTCGTTGATTTGCACTGAAGTATTTCTTTGGCTTACGCATCAAAACCTTGATTCCCTGAAAATGTTTGGTGCAACGTTTGGAATTGGGGGGGGGGCATTGCCCCCCTGGCTACGCGCCTGATTGTGGGTCGCCGACATGTTTTGTGTGGCTCTGCTAGATGAATAGCAATATCTCAAATTGATAGAGAATTGTTGCCTCAAATTTAACGCTTGTTTTATTTATCAGTGGGTTTACACACGTTTGTGAAGTTAGTCACCAGCAGTGTTCCCTGTAACAAAATCTTACATTGAGAAAATATCCGTTTCAGTGCGCATGCAATTTCACAACCATGTAGACCAGGGGTCTCAAACACGCGGCCTGCATGTGGCCTCCGAGGGCATTTTGTGCGGCCCGCGATGCGTTTTGGGAATTTTCATATAATCAACATTTAAGTTTTTTAGCTTATTCACCGATGTTTGAAAGCGCTCCGCCAGCAAGTGAACAAATTTTTTTAACGAACGTAGAGGCGGCTGGAAATGATTTGCCCATAACTCACGATACATTTCGCAAGAAATAAAATGTAAAAGCTGTTTCTTGTAAGGTTCAGGTACCGCCATTGTTGCGCCAGCGTCATAATGCGGCCCTCCGGCTGCTTTATAGGTCCTAATTTGGCCCTCGGAGCAATTTGTGTTTGACACCCCTGATGTAGACCCACAACCAGTGAAACGTTTCGACAGGGCTATGCGATATATATATATATACGATATCGCATCGAATTTGGAATGTTGCAAGTGCGCAAGAATGAGATTTCACTGCGACAATGCTCTGGTGGTGCTGCGCAGTTGCGCACCTCAGAGGGAACGTTGGTCACTAGGGAGTCGGTGCGATTTGATAACAACGATATTGAATCTAAATCGCAAGTTAGGCTATCTTTTCTTCTTTCCCTAAGTTAGGCTAATTTTCTTCCCAGAAGAAAATTTAAATTTTTCAAAGACGCATATCGTCAAAAGCATTCTGTCATTTTCCCAATGTCGAATGAGAACCAATGTATTTCGCGAAGTGGCATTTGCAGACCACAAAGTGGAAGAATACCAAAATAAATTGTAAGGCTACTGGAGGAGTTCCAAGCCAGATTTGACCATTTCCAAGAGTTAAACCATACTTTGCATTCCTTGTAAATCCATTCAATGTTAATGTATCAGTGATGGCTGTTCAGTTGGTTAACCGTTTGTTACAAACTTGTCTGCTGTAGAAAAAAAACTTACCGAAATGCAAGAAACTTTGGGTCAAAAAAAACTTTAGGCAATGCCACTCTACAGTTAAATTTTTGACGACAGGTTCCAGAAAGTGAATACCCACAATTTAAAATACCAGTGTACGACTCATTTCTGTAAAAACCACAACATATTGCCGTGAATTTTTTTTTCTCTGTAATGAAGTTCGTATAAAATCATACCACCGCGCAACCCTGAAAAATGAACACTTGGGAGAATTAATTCGCACAGCTTTAACAACATACTTTCCAGGTTTTCGGTGACTACAAAATCAAACAAAAATTCCATACCAAAAACCGCTGTACATCATTTAATGTAAAACTTGCATTCTTTACCGTATTTGTATTGACACAACAAAGTGGTTTTGCGGCTCGCTGGTGTTTTTGATTTCCTGCAAATGACTCTTCCATTGGGCAAGTTTGCCCACTCTTGGTTTATACCATGTGTAAAGAAGCATGAGTGAAAAAGAAGTATTGCTGCCAACAAAGCGCATTTTCTGCAACCAATGCTCCTCTGAAGGCACGCAAATGCGCAGGACCACCAGATCATTTGCGCGGTGGAATCTCATCTCGCGCACTTGCAACATTCCAAAACATTGGAAAAGCACGAAAACAGAAACTATTTGAATTAAATGTGCAGTTTGTTTGTATTTTCACAAGATTTTACACTATTATAAAAATTCACAAAGTTTGTAATTCATTTAAAACTCTGCTAACTCAGTCTTAAAATACCCATACTCACTAAAACAAACATTTGCTCAGTGTAAAGTTGTCTTACAAGGAAAGCACTGTATGCAACTGTTGCCGTAACACTGGACATTTTCTTTTTTGTGTGCGCCAATCTGCGTTGCATCGTCAACAACCAGAAAAAGATAAGCAAAATGTCGACTTTGCCCCCCCCCTGGAAAAATTTCTGCGGACGCCCATGGTTGGGTCCACTGTTTTCATGCACAGCAACTACAGCCTCATGGTGTGGTGCATTGCCGTTTTTCTGGCACTCTGCAAGCCAGCAATTTTTTCAGAGTCTTGACATAGCTAAGAGGTGGCGTATTAATATATGTTTACTTGTTACCGAGAGCTTTGAATTAAGAAGGTTGTGCCTTCAACGTCATTGTTTTATAGCGGCCTATAGTATCGATTTGGGTGGCTTCTCCAGGCTGCCCGTTAGTTCAGGATTCCCAACCTTTCTCTGACCATGTACCCCTTCAATATGTCGGCAGATGAGCATGTACCCCTAAAATTTCTTATGCCAAAACATTTACCATGACTAACCATAGATAATTTAACAATAAGTAGCCTGTATAAAGATTTCTAAAAATATTATTCACTGATTTATGTATAAATATGTGGAAAAAAGTCATATATAAATACATTTTTCCCTTCTATTGCTAACCTCAAATGTACCCCTGGCGGTACATGTACCCCAGGTTGGAAACTCCCGCTTTAGTTGGATCGATAGGAGTGTGACTGCAGCGAAATGCAGTTGACCCTGTTTTGCAACTTGCTCGTTCAACACGGGTTGGCATGTGTCGTGTGTTGCGTGTGTACGAAACGTGCCAACTGTTTGTCAAAACAGCTCAAAATTTCAGTTGAGCTTTGTTAAAATTAGAATTACATGAAGTATTTTTAAACATCTAAAAAGAGCTTTTCACACACTGCGAAACATCTCAAATCTCTTCGTATGTTCCTGGAAATGTTTGCAAAGGTAAGTAAAAGTTTTTCCTTATTTTTTTGGGCTTCAGTTGAGATGAGAAGCTGCTTTAAGCAAACCATGACCACGAGATACTAAGGTTTCGTTCCAAGTGTGATCTGCTCGTTCACAACAGTAAATTTTGTTTCGTGAATGGTGTGCGATGCTGGTAATAAGCAGTGAATGCAAAGAGAAAACTGATAGGCCAAGTACCTGAAGATGATGTCAAGTCTCCTGGAAGACGACCAAGAGCGGACATTCTTGAGAACTTCTGCGCAATGTCTGTCATGGACATGTAACGGTTTTGGGTGACCAGATGGCCTCTCTGTAAAAAAGATGTCCATTTGAAGTCAGTCATAAAATCACACCAGTCTCGGCTAACTTGCACAATTGAAAATTCTACCTAAAAAGGAATTTCTCTTAAACAAAGGTTAAACCCAGTCTTTGACGCCTCAACTTCAAGGCAGTCAACGATCTCTTTACCAAAACGGTAAGTTCAAGGATAACTTATCGCATATCGTATGAACTGTTTGGAAAGTGGAAAGATTTGGTGGTTTGTCGCCTTTCAATCTTGCAGCTCTGACAGACGAAAACCTCCGTGCCTTCCATCATTTTCAAATCGCTAGTGGTTTCAAATTGCCAGCTATCGTTCGTTGCTGCATTCTTCTCTCAGAAAGAAAAAATTTTTGACCGAATGTTCGGATTTTACTGCAAAAATAAACGTCAAAGCGATATTTTGAAAGGGGTCATTTACTGTATAATACGCTTTTGAAAACTCTTCGTTTAGGAGGCTTCTATAGAAAGGTGGTAGTTACATTTTCAGAACTCCGTTACTCACGGTCAAAACGTGGTCTGTTATGGAATGGATTCAACGCAAAACCGGTTTTCACTTAACGTGGGCTAATGTACATCCTCATTTGGTGCCATAATACAACATCTTACTTGTTTTGTTGTTGCTCAACATGAAAGTTTAATTTGATCAGTGTTTTAATGGCGGTGGTTATGAGACAGAAATGAACCAAAATATTGTCCACCCTTACCATTCAAGGAAAGTGATAGTGCAACGCACAGCTTCTCCTTTGCAGGTGTAGTAATTTCTGTAAGTCTCCTTGTGCACAATCTGCACGATGCAAGGCTACTCTTACACAATTGTGCTCGTACGGCATCTTCCTGTGGTACTCTTTGTTTCTGCCACGATTGCTGCGCAGATGGGGCGACCAGTTGCAAAACGTTGTAACTTAGACGGAATAAGACCATGAAATGCGCAAGAAACATCAATATCATCGCACAATGGGAATCACCCCCTCAGCTAAGATAGCGTTCAGGTTTCAGGCAGGGGGCCATCATCAGTCATCCACCAGTGGAGGCTCCATTTTGCGTCCGTTTCACACCTTGGGAGAAGAATAGGGACAGGGCGGAGTGCTCCAACTCCTGGAGACTCGAGAACGACGCGTAAGTAGCAATTTGTCACAACCTGGTGATTGGAAACTGGAACATCACTACACCCACAGGGAAAGAGCAGAAGTGGTTGAAGAACCAAACGATATTTCTGTATTGTTGCGATCTCTGCGACAAAATGTCGTGGCTTCAACACTGTGGAGCTGGGCAAAATGAGGAAACTCTTTTACTTCGGTGTTGAGCCTACAACGTCTTCCCAAGTTCGGGATAATATTACCCCCAGCTGACAGGCTGTGTTGATTAATGGATCGCATACTGGGAAAAGGGGCGTGTTGAGGTTGAGGCTGGTATAGACGCCTCTGTGTGTCTGACACAAGTATACGTCCAAAACTCAAGTCCACAGTACCGCAAGTGCGTGGAGAAAACAATGTGTGCCTTACAGAGTGTTAAAATTAACGAATCCACGATCTTGTTGGGAGACTTCAACGCACACGTTGGAAATTACGCTGGTGTATGGAAAGGTGTGATGGCTCAACACGGTAATGCTAACCTAAATGATAACGGGAAGTTTTTGCTGTAATTGTGCTGCAATAAAGCGCTTTACATCATGAACACTCTTTTCCAGCATAGGGTTTTGCACAAGTCTACCTGCTATAAAGAATCGTTGGAGCACCGCAAGCTGAATAATTTCTGCATAGTTTCAGCTGATGTTTTCCTATCACTGTCGGATGATCGTGTCAGAAGTGATGCAGAACTATCTACCAATCACCACCTGGTTTTCTGCAACTTCTTTCTTGAAAAAGAAATATGATTTACAAGAACGTGTAAGACTAAGACCTGAGAGGTCCTGCCGAACGAAGAAGAAGGCCCTGCTAGACAAGGACGTAGGAAAGACCTTTGTAGACGACATATCGTCTTTGTTTCAAGAGCTCTTGGAATGCATGGTGGGCTTGGAAGAGCAGTGGCAGTTGTTCAAATCAGCTGCCATTTTATCATCTTCTCGGGTATGTGGACAGAAATGACTCGGCGTGAAGATAGACGAAAAAACCAACCTTGTGGTGGAACCAACACGGAAAAGAAATTAAACTATAAGGCCTAGCTTCGTAAAAAAAGCCGATCGTTCTTTACACTGGCGATAAGCTAAGGCGCGAAAATCCGTATTTCAAGTGGTAAAAAGTCCAAAATGTAGTTTTGGGAGAATTGCGGACATCATGAAATAGATTTCAATTACGAACAAGCCAACAAAGCATGTTAGCAAAACATCCGGCATCCGGGATCTCCACGGAAAAAGATCTATTACTGCAAGATCCATCAAACACCAAAACGATATCTTACTTAGAAATGAGGAAGATATTCTCGAAAGGTGGAAAAAGTGTTTTAAAGATCTTTTAAATACAGTCACTCTAAGATCATCGTACAGAGAGAAGGGGCATTCTTGAGAAAAAAATACCATCACCATGACGGAACCCTCCTGGCTCTTTAAACAATTGCAGCTAGGATGATCGCATGCGGTGATGCATACGAACTTAAAATGCTTGAAACCTTGAACACAGAGAAGGAATTCCCTGGCTAATTCGTGCTGGTCAACTCGCCAGGTTCGCTAGAAATGCACCGAAGGTTGACAGCTGGGGAGATCATTCCCATAGACAAGAAGGGAGACAGGAAGGAATGCATCAACTACCGAGATATTTCCCTCGTTGGCTTTTCTAGAAAAGTGTGTGCCAAGTGCTTTGAAGAAAAGCTCCGGGATAACTGAACTTAAACTGGAAGACACCCAATAAGGTTTTTGTCACTTTCATTCTCCAACAAATTTTCGAGAAATCTTGGAAATATGCCAACGATGTCTATGCTTGATTTGTCGACCTTAAAAACCATAAAAACGGGTTCCTTGAAAAAGGTTTTGGGGAATTTTACAGTAGTACAACCTTGACGGCTGCTTGCTACTGGCCACCCAGGCATTGCATTTCTGCTCAGAAGTTTGTACCCGTGAAGACTCAATGAAACATATGCGCTCGCGGTAGGTGTAGGTATCCGACAAGTGTGTGTACTGTCACCGCTCCTCTTCATAGTCTATGTAGTCTGGATAGACACACAAAACTGAGTCGACGAGGGTGTCCCAGCTGGAAACCGCAGAATTAGCTGTTTGCTTTTTGTGGACGATTGGTGCTGCTTGCATCTTCGCAGGATCTTCAACATGTACTTGATTAGTTTGCAGTTGCGTGCGGTCAAGCTGGAACCCCACAAGACCCCGCATTTTTATCCCCGACACCGGCACCCACCCCTCCCAAGTAGAGCCTGGGTCCGGCTTAACCGCCTCCGCACCGGTGTCGGACGTTTCCGCTCCTGCTTTCACAAATGGGGTACGGCCCCTTCTGTGGCTTGTCAATGTGGCGCAGAAGAACAAACCGCCGACCATGTTGTCTTCGAATGTCCAATCCATCGACCTCCCCATGGACTGCATGGCCTGACGGTGCTGGACGATGAGACAACCGAATGGCTGCTCAACACCTGCCCCGAGACCTAGCGCGGCCAAGCAGTGGTTTGAACAACTAGCTCAAAAGAAGAAGAAACTGGAATGAAATTTACCACTATAAAGACTTTGTGTCTCTAGGGACACCGAAGTCAGTGCACTCTGCAAATAAGCGGCCACACACTGCAGCAGGTCGAGAAGTTTAAGTACCTTGGGGTGTATTCACGAGTGATGGAAGGAAGAACAGAGAGATGGAGTCCCGGATTTAAAGCAAACACAGTTTTGCGTAAGCTTCATCATTCTGTGGTCTTAAAACGGGAGCTTACAAACACTGCTAGTTTTTAAAACTGTTCTTGTTCCGATCATCACCTTTGGTCATGAATCTTGGGTAATGACTGAAAGAGTGCTGTCTCAAATATAAGCGATAAAGATGGGATTTTTACAGAGGTCTTGAGTAACGTCAAACGACAATGTGCGCAGTTGTATCATTCGTAAAGCCAGAATGCTGCGCTACTTCAGAGATCTCTTCATCAAATAGATCTCAACTACGATGGTTAGCCACGTGACCAGAACGTTCCAAGAAAGTTTGGCGAACGAGTCCTGTTGCCAACGCCCACGGGAGCGCGCCCAAGAGGCCGAAGAAGGACTAGTTGATGTAATTACATCACCGACCCGCCGCTGCCGTGGACGCGCTTTAGAGCCAGCAGAGCTAGGTTGCTGAAAACCGCGATGGATTTCGAAAACTCCTGGAGCTGCTGCCTTCGCGACTCTCCCGAAAAGAAACGCGTGTTAGAAAATGAAAATAAAATAAATGAATGATCGATATAATGGGCAACGGAATCAATGTAATTTAAGGGAAAGGTTCTCTGATAAATCGCAGATGTGAAAACGTGAGGTCGATCGAGTTGCATCGATACTGGAAAAAAGGGTGTTTTGAATACGCAGCATTACCGTTGATTGTTTTTAAGTTATGGGTGTGTATATTCAACCTGCCTCTTTTTATGGCAGGCATGTCGCCAGGTTTGGGTTGTTGTGAGCCAGCAAACGAAACGGGAGAGTCACTATCAACGAAAAACTGGAAAAGGTCATCAGTTGAATCCAGCAGGGGACATTTGGTGCAAATGAGGGTTGGTCACCACGACCCTAGCTTACGGTAATAACTTGATTACAGTTATCGGTTATCACACCCAACAACAATCTCACAAACCACGCTCATATCTCTATTTCATACATTTGATGAGCTTGCACTATTCACTTAGGCACAGTAGCTGTACAGCACATATGCATTATTTGGGTTGATGTAATCGTTTCGGAAACAATGGTCACGCCAATGGTAGCAACTGAAAATAGCAGATAAGGCAGAGGTTTTGACTTCTTCGGAACAGCGAAAGAACGATTTTGACTCCGAAACAGCGAAAGAATGATTAGTTTAAAATTGCTCTCGCGAGCTGTTGTTAATTGCATGGATTTTTATAATAATTCACAACAAAAACTTATTTTAGGATGCTGGTCAAAATAATTGTAAAAATTGCAACACCTTGACTTTAGCACGCAGACCGCTTGTTCTTTCCATTTCTTGCTTTCTTGATCACTTCTGATATTACCAAAACGAATTATTATTTCCTAGGCCTACCCCATTGTTCTCATTACACAAGTAGTTGCACCACCCTCCTGTGAATTAAAAGACTTTGTAAACTTAATAAACTTTAATTTTGTGTCATAAAGGAATAACCTCGGCACCGCTTGTTCATAATCATCGAAGCGTCGCTCTGTTACATTAACTGCAAAGCATCATAATCACTCGCGGCACACGTTCCGCCATCGGCTTCCTGCTCCCTTGCTTTGTAGTCGCAAGACGTTAGAGGATGTTTATGAACGAACCTTTTTGCTTTAAGTGTGTTTTGAATTTAGTTGGTTTGATATGAAAATGCGTGTTACGATTATGGATGTACTGTAACTACATCGGCTCTGAGTAATCCCAAATTGCCTGTAAAAATCCTGGAGATTTCGTCAAGTCAAGTGACAAAAGTTTGAGAAAATTAATGTTATTTCTTGAAATTAAGAATATATTAAACAATGACAAAGTGGAAAAAACAAGAAAAATGCTTTAAAAGCAATTATATTTACGATGTTCAAGCACTGTAATTGTACTCCTGAGATATACGACCCACCTTTCAGTGATCAGGTTGTAAAAATCGTGTTTTTCCAACACTCTTTTCAAAAACAAAAGTATGAACGTTTTTGTGGCAGTCATTCTGAAACGAAGAGAAGCTGCTGGTGATTTGGCGATGGGGACTTAAAATACCATGAGGTTAACAATAAGAGGCACCGTTTATTTTCTATAAACCAGTCCTCTACAGATGAAATCTGAAGTGGTGCACATGAGCGTCCTCAGGGGGCAAAACGGACATTTGCCCCCTGGAACATGGGACTAACAACGTTTAAAGCGGTTTGTGAACCGTCCATTTGTACTGCATCGTCACGAACTTGAAAAGGATAAGCAAAATGTCGGTGTTGCCCTCGTGGAAGATTTTCTGCGGACGCCCATGGTGGTACAATTTTCTGTTGTGCGTGGCTGGCTCGAGATGTGGGGCAAGGCAATCGCATATTCGGGGACAAAAAGCATTTTTTTCTATGCGCTTCGAACAACAACAATCTTTTGCCAAAGTTCGAGACCAACTTTAAAAAAGGCATCGTAAACTGTGTATATTCATTAAAGTTCGATTGTGCTCCTGCAGAAGTTTTTGACAGTACGATCGAGGCACGCGATGAGTTGCTTTTTCTATCCCTCCGTAATTCCTTTGTTTTAAATGAGCATGTACTGCCGATCAGGAGAGGAGTCAGTCATTTTGGAATAGAAACATAGGAGCTTATTAGCTTAGGGGTCAGTGGAGTAGTCAGACCAAAATTTTGGGGTGCCAAAATGGTTGATTTCAGGCGAGCAACAGTATTATTGTTTGGGACGAGGCTTCTTAATTACGGGCCTGAGTTGGACCGATACTTTGCGCGGCATGTGGCACAAGCGGGCTGTGTGCTGAGGATAGTAGCCATACAAGCAGGGCCGGATTAAGGGGGGGCAACGGGGGCAATTGCCCCGGGCCCTCCGCTGTAAGGGGGCCCCCCGTGATGAAATGTATTTGTTTCAAATAAAATACTCGTTTGAAAAATTTCGTAATTCAGAAGCGATACAAGAATACAACTCTATATTATATTCCTATATGTTGCGTTAAGTATCAAGGGGACAA
>Ga0210059_1006524_pt1 | contig 18680 bp, 10 predicted proteins | sample Ectturendosymbi2_FD_188042 | JGI IMG/M metagenome (GOLD analysis project Ga0210059, IMG submission 188042) | Ecteinascidia turbinata endosymbiont from Florida, USA - Sample 2 (SPAdes) (version 2) | ecosystem: Host-associated > Tunicates > Ascidians > Unclassified | place: Key West, Florida... | reverse complement strand
GATTTCCCTAGTTAATATTCCACCATTTTGCCATAACTCATCAACCAGAAATGCTAAATAGTCCATCGACTCCTCTAAAACCTCATACTATAGCCTAGAATGCATTTAAATCTCGCATGGTTTCGCACTGCTGATGCTGCTTGCTTCACGCACTCCCACGGGCCGTTGACGTCACGGATTGTTCAGAGAAACCTGTCAAAACAACCTGTGGTTTTGTAAACATAGCCAGAAAGGCCAAAATCGCATGGTGAAAAGCTTTTTTTCAGCCTAAACTACAAGTCTTTCCCCATTCAGAACGGATTTGAACAGATCTCTAGCTCGATCCGCTGGCGAGTAATGGCCAGTTAGAAAAGGGGTGTATTCCAACCCAAATTGGGGTTTGCGGGTGCAGAAATTTTCACCAAATTTTGTTTTTTTGTCTATAATTTCGGCTACAGATATGCTAGAAAGTCATTCAAGGGCTCTAAAGACGCGGTTTTTGATCTAGTTTCCAAAAAAATCTTTAGCCAGAATAATGGCCCAATGGGTTGGGGTCCAACGCCAGGTAAAAGTGGCCAAAAAAAGCAAAAACAACCCCACTTGCAGTGGTCCCCGAGCGAACCCCCAACCGAAAACGAAAACCGTTTTTTTTCAAATTCAAGCAGAAGACTTGCTGAATCCGAGGATGGTTTGGATAGCTCTCTAGCTCAATTGGGTGGCGAGTTACAGCGTTGCAAACTAGTGCCAAAATTTTGGCAGGCGCGGGACTTAAAGAGTTTTAATGGCCACTCCTGCTATAGACAATGCTTTAACTGCTTTCACAGTTTTTTCAATTATATGAAAATAATTTGCATCTACTAAAATAATTTTTTCAAAAAATAGGATGTATTTTTTGCACTGTTAACAGGCTGGGTGCAGCACGGTGGTGTTGTGTCTCATACCCAACCGTGCGAATCATTGTCGCAAAGCAGTATCATGTCTGGCCACAATTATTTACGTAATGCGAGAAGCGGCGTCTGGCTTGAAATTGATTTGTTGTTTTCGATTCATCTTTTGACCATAACTTACGAACCAGAGGAGCTATGAAAAATTCTGATACATCATGAGAAAGCTTATTTCGTACCATCTGCAATGTTTTTTTTTACTTTTGCGACATCACTGTGGCATATTACAGCGTGGTAACCACAGCCCTGTAGTTGGTACATCCCGTTGGAAAAAACATTGCTAACCAATTGCAAATACCTTTATTGAGAATCGGGTACCATAATCAATTACAACATCTATCGCTTTCTTTGCTTGGAGTACGAGCGCAGAATGCAAGGAATTGTAATACACCAATCAAAGGTATTATTGAATTTTGATATGCCAAAACAACAAAGAATGGTGGTAGGACACATAAAAAGGAAATTACACAAGTTTCAAGGTGTGATCTTCATTGAAACAAGTTACAATGTACAGTGAAAGCCCACAGGCAACAGAGCATGTTGTCTTTGCTTTTGCTGCACTTTCTGCACAGTTTGCACGTTTGATGAGCCCTTTACTAGGGCTGTTGCTGGAATGTGGGCCATTTTCAACACAGATACTGTTCGATTTTATATCTAGAAATAAACTGTATTTTATTAACTCTTTTGCGTCCTACAAGTTACGAACATTTCGCGCCAAAACAACCGGATCGCACGTGGCTTTGCGCGAGCATAACTCTGGCGCCAAAAGCGGTGGAGAGCTGTTCAAAGGCTCAAAAGATGCAGAAAGTCTTATAGCTTGCACTTGCAGTAAATATTTTTTGGTTGGGGGTGACACCATAAGTGAAGGACTTTTAGGCCACCTTGGCTCACTTCACCTGGCCCTGATCGTTAGATGGTAGTATTTCGCTGAAATTTGTTTTGGAAACTATGCTACAATCCGGGTCTTCGGCTTAGCTGTTGGGCCCTAGGCCAGGTAACATGAGCCAAAATGGCCCAAAAACAACTTCACTTATGACGTCACTCACAAAAAATCCACAACCCCCAACAAATAATTTTTAGTCGAGTGCAGACTCGAAGACTTGTCGAATCTTTTGAGGGTTTGAACAGCTCTCTAGCGCAATCGGCAGAGGAGCTATGGTGTTGGTAAGGCAACCGAAAAGTGCTTGTTTTAGGCTGAATTCCAGGTATGAATGTATCGTACCCGAGCATTTAAGGTGTTAAATGTTTTGCAGTACACAATTAACTGCAAACCAACAACGCTCATTTTCAATGTGGAAACAAGTTCAGCAGAGCATGAAACGGTGGTGAGAGCTCTGTAATGTTGCAGACTGCTCCTCCACTTCTCTCTTCATTCTCTTAGTTGTGCGAACTCGATTGACCAAGAAAAAGGGTTTGCCAGTACCTCACGCTAGTCACGCTTGTCTGCTTGATCAATTTGGTAGTAGATGAATGTTTCTGGTCACACTTTTCATGCGTATTTTGCAATGCTAGATCACGCCATGTTGTATGCCGTGACACACGCATCACAACATGAAATGTTGCCATGTGGCACATAACGTGTTAATATTGGCACAAGTATGATTGCAGAACAAATGTGATACCTAGCTCAATTTCCAAAATTCTTGCAATGGCAATCCATGGGGTCTACCAAACACAATGCCGAAGTAGTCCTAGCAGTGCAATCTAATAACGGCAAAACTTGTTACTAGATTTATGGAAGAAATATTTCTCAGCAAACAAAGGCAGGTGGTTTATTATGTGGGAATCACACAAGAAATTTGGCTCATATATCAAGCAAAACAATGACACCATGACATTTACTGTTGTATTCATTGGCAGTGAAATTCTATTGCTTATCCATTGCTATTTCACATAGTTGTTACTCATAATACAGAATACAATGCTGTACCAAAACTCCTGCACTAACTCTTACTCTGCCCCTCAGCATTTTGCACATTGTTTGCTGCTGTGCCTTAATCTTTTTTGTTAAAAATATTGCACTGCTGTGATTGTTTGATATAACTTGGAGCTAGTACTGTCACAACATAGCAAAATTACCTTCATGAAGGTGAAAATTGATTGTAGAAATTTTTCAAATGTGATGCTCACAACAACCTAATTTAGCTTGCATAATAAAACTGCAATACCTTGCATCCCAAGTCTAACTAAAACTACAGGAAGCATCACTGTAACAACAAGTACTTTTAGTAAGGCCGTAAGATCTATGTTGGCTGTCACAAATTTGGATACCTAGATGTTATTTTAAGGAACAAAGTCAGCTGTTCACTTGTGTTGGAAGGGTGGTTTTAGAATTCTTTGCATTCTTACAAAAAGGTTTGAGAAAGGTTTATGCCTTTTCAATAACATGCACAATGATGGCTATCTATCTGGCTTAGAGTTGTCAGCAGACCTGTTTTTATTCAACTACTTATGCTGGACATTTTGAAAGTCTTTTAACGCAGACATGAGGGAACATGTTAGCCTACTTTTAAACAAATCTAAAGAAGTCTATTTACGAAGTTACAATAAAACACTGCAGAAATCTGAGCTTGAATTACCTTATCATTTCGCCTTTCGTGGAATCGCACCAAGTACTGGCAAGCACGGAACTTGTTAGGATTCATCACATATAAAAGCATACGCTTGCGAGTTTTTATTCCCAAGTACTCACGATAAAACTCAGGAGTCATTGGACACCAAACTTCAGCGCACTGCACTCGAGCAATGTATCCACCATTTTGCAATTCCTATGAAAGATTTAAGACTGAATTCAATCCCTCCTATTGTGACATTTCAAGTTATCAGCCAAAACTACTACACATTGCTTCACTCCACCCAAGTTGCAATTCATTTGTAGGTATAAAGAGACTTACAACTAGGGCTTTATTCTTTAAAACAAAAGCACTGGATCTCATTTTTAAAGTTTTCCAGCTTTTTTTTCAGACTATGTATTTAATTCAACTAGAATGAGATATGTCTAGGTATATGTGAAATGATTTCCATGGCAAGACTTAACCATTTATACAGAATTCCAAACAAAACGTCTGTAATTACTTCAGACTCACAGACATGCAATAGAAAATGAAGTCAGCAAGCAAGTTCAATTTTTTCTATTAAAGAACAACAATAACAATCAGCCATTCACAATATATAAAACACTACAGGAACAGCCAACAGAAATTTTATACAAAATAACCAACAATTTCAGTGTAAGAAATGAGGTCAATCACAAAGATTAGAAGCTAGAATTGCAAGAAGTACTGCAGTCTACTCCATATCTAGGAGTTAAACCCTTCGAGCGTGACTCATGCACATGAAACACTTTTGGCACTAAGCTGAAGTTATGGGGCTTTCCTCACTTAGACAATAGTCAAAAACTCTAGTAACTATGACAAAAACTCATCAAAATATAACATGCTTAAAGCATACTGGGAACACAAACAACACAAGGTGTTCCAAAGTACATGGGTTCAAAGAACATGACACTTTGTCAGAACCTAGAATATAGGACTAAACTTTGATTTATGGGATTTCAAAATTTTACAGCATGTTGCATTAGTAACAGATGGATTGATTCATTGTTTGTGTAAAATAATACAAAATAAATATAAGTGTTGTAACAATGAAGGCTTGGCGCTTAATAATCGGTATCAACCTACAAAATTCCAACGCTTATTGCGTAACATATTTTACAACAAAAAATGTCTTTATTTCAGTGGGAAAAGTATTGTTTAAAATTGCCTGCATTGCATTTTGATTTAACTAATTTGTATGAATGCATTGTGCATGTAAAACCTCATACTCAGAGCAACAGACTTTTATTTAGTTCTGTTAACCAATTGTTTACACAATAATAGTTTCTTGCTGGGGATGTCTGCAGGCCAAAAGCCCCTGGCCCTCAGCAGTCTCACACACCCCCATACATTTTTATGAAGCAGGCTACTTGGAACTTATCACAGTACTAAGCAGTAGTACTGAACATCATACCAATCATGTTGGTGCCATCTGTGTGAAGATGTTAAAAAACAAACATTATATATATCAATTGAGAAGTAAAACACAAGAAAAATTAGGAAATATACTTTTCTATGTTTAACTACAGCAAAATCCACTGAGTAAAGGTTGTAAAATAAATATTTTTTATGTTTGGCTATAAACTTTCAACTAGAATCCTTACGTGATGACACTTTTTCATATTATTACCAAGCATTCAAAGTCATTCAATGATTCCTTTTCTTAGTTTTGACAATGATTAAATGTTACACCACAGTTTTCACACAAATAATTTAGCAATAACGGGACCATGTCCCATTATCCTCACCATCCAGTTCGCTTCATACAGTTTTGGACCTATCAAAAAATTGAGATCAGAAATTTTATCATCCTCTCGAACTAGAGTAGCAGTTAAACCAAGTTTGCAGTGTGACTGAACAACTGTAAGGACTCGACGAAACTGTTTTGCAGGAATCGTATGTACCTGAGACAAAATGTAAATATTTAGACCTCAGAGACAACAGCACACTGAACAGTACAAACACATGCAGCATTATGAAACACCTACTTCATCAAGTATCATCAAACCCCATTCTTGACTTCGAATCCATTCCATAACACGTTCCGATTCATACGCCCGAGCTTTTGTGTGGCCCATCATTGAATATGTACTAATGGCAATGCTACAGCCTTGAGGGCGATCTTTTGCATCAGATGTAAAGCGACAAATCATGCTATCATCTGCTGTTGACCACATCTTGAACTGAGACCTGAAGAGACAGCAGGTTTGTTACAGCTTATTTTCACATGAAGAAACTGTCAAAATAGATTGATGCATCATGTCCAGTCAAACTCATAAACCACGCTCTTCTGTGTAATTTCTAACAATCACACCCAAAAAGTCAAAGAAACTAATAAAATTTGATAAAATTTATCAATAAATTTTTTTATAAATGACACACAACAATGTTATATATGCTGAAAACTACAGCTATATCAGTTGAAGAAAGTTTTATATTTTATGTTCGTTGGCACAGTCAGACTTCTCAGTCACTTTCAAGAATTATCTTCAGTTTGAAAATACTAGCAAATCTTTCTGATAACATAGTACAATAGAGTTTTAACACACGAGGTTAAAATTTTAACTGAGATATTGGGGAGTGTGACCAACTCATTTAATTGTGAGTATTGACAGCCAAAGCAATGCCTCCTATCCACTCCCCTATTGTGAACATGAGTCTGTAACACTCAACACACAGCCTCTTGCTTTATTTTTATCATGTATCTATATGAACCATCCTACCAAGGTTTTATGTAAATAACATTCAAACTTTATTTTGTCTTTACATCCTAGTTGATTCAGTTTGTTCTTTTTGTGTGTAACTAAAACTTCTTCTGGCAGAAATACAACTTTCATCAACCTTCTGTGCATAACTGTATTTGAATTACCTTGATGCGATACAATTTTTTTCCAGTTCTACGAATCAAATATGTAAAATGTGAGACAAAAATGCAGGAGTGAATTTTAACTTGAAACAACTGCAGGTCAAATAATGTCTGTCATATATTAAGAACCATATCTATCACAATACTACTCAGTCCCCATGTCTGCATACCAAAGTTTTAGGCCAAACATAAATGCACTTCAGTAACAAACTGTTGAATTTGATTCTGTTGCTAATCTTACATATTCCCCTTCAGTTAGGCAAATGTACCCCTAGGGGAGCCACTGGTTTTGTAAATGGTATAATTCTCATCTAAATGACCCACTTAAACCAGAAAACTAAGCATGACAAACCACATAAACCTAGTGGGATACACTACATAATGTTTCAAAAAAGTGCAACTCAAAAGAACCTCCACATGCTGCTTGACAGTCAATGATATACTGGCTATACAAGTTAATCAGAGACATAAAATGTAAAAAAAACAAACATAATTAGCTAAATCACCTCCACTGTTCCACTGCAACACCGGAAGTGCACAGAACCATACAGCGTTTCCGCACAGTGCATGCTGCAGTGACTCCAACTAGGGTTTTTCCTGCTCCACATGGAAGAACTATCACACCTGATCGTGCACGCCCATTTCCAAACATTTTCCTGAGACTTTTTTCCTGAATCACAAGAACCGACATAGATATGTTCATACGTAAAAGTCTAATCCCAAGAAATGAATATGGAATCCACCATATGAAACAAATAATAATAATAATACCAGACAATTTTAACAGATACTTGCATTACACCACTTAGCTCTGAACAGTTAACACTTGGTAAATATTTAGTAAAAACACACAAAATAGCAAACTTCTGAAGTTGTTCAGTGAAAAAAGGAAAAACACTACATAAAAACAGCCTCTTTCTGAAATGGTCTGGCAACAGCTAGCTATCTGGAATGAAATATTCAGAAAATCAAAAGTAATGGTATGACATTCAAGATACATATTGTACAAATTCACCTGATATGGCCTCAGTACAGTTGTAGGCTTTAAGTCAATTTTCAGGTCAGGATTCACAGTATCATTTCGAAAATCATACTCTGCAAGCAAAGGATAGTCCATCTCAATGCATCTCTTTTGCAAGGTTTCAACATGTGTTTGTTCAATTTCAAATGATATTATCTGGAAATTCACAGCAGTATTATGTTTAAGATTGCCATAAGAATACACAAAGTACCTGACAGCAGGGCTGGGGAGCCAGAACATAAAGTTCAGGCTCTGGCTCTAGGCATCTGAATTGTTTGGCTCTAGTTCCAGAATCATTTGGTCCATTAAAAACTGAAAAACATTGTATTATTTGTAGAGCGCAATTTTTATTATGTATTATTGGTACAAGTCACTTGCCCCACGCACTAGGGCAGTGGTTCCCAACTGGGGTACCATTTGCAATGCCCAGGGGTGCCACGTGCTAATATGTTTATCAATATATCATTGAAAAGATATTTTCAAAATGTCACCAAACATCAAACCAAATTGCTATGGGTTCACCACTAGGTGCCACGTTGAAAGGCTCTGCCTTTCTTGATTTTTCGTGAACTGTTACGCTCTGTTTAAATCGCATGGCTTCTCTCTGGCACTCGTTCATCGCCCACGTGTGTTATCTCCAGAGGAAAAGTGTCTTTGTTAGACAACTGCTAAACGCATATTTTCTTAGCAGTGACTGGTTTATGAGGCTCTGGGAAGGTCAGCCTTTTAACTTTGAAAAAAAATTTTAGTAATGTTGTTGCAACTAGCCACAGTTCGTGTGTATTTCTTTACTTGTTTCGAAGTGCCAACATTTTGCCTGTAAGATTTGTCTTACATTTAAAGGACTGATGATGCGTTGGAAAACATGAAACTAGTTTCCCTGTCAATATACTGTGACTGATTTACTTGCCGCCATCTTTGTGGCCTTTAACTATGAAAAATAGGTGCCACAAATTATATTTCCTTTTGTAGGGTGCCACAAGCCAAAAAAATTAGGGAACCACTGCACTAGGGCTTTGGAAGCGGAATCCACATTTCAGGCTCTGGCTCTGCAATGTAAGGTTTTTGACTCTGGATCTAGCTCCAGCCATCTATAGTTGCTTGGGCTCCAGTTCCACAGCTGACAGTCAGTCAAACTAATTAACAATTTCAGGGTAACCACTGTTGAAAATCAGAGCCTGACCATACCACTCTTTCACATAATTCATAAATTTCTAAGGGGATTATACCTAGGCAGAAGAGCCCTTTCATGGCAAGCATGTTGTTTATAACACAGATGGCCAAGTGGCCTAGATCGTGTGCTGCTGTAGCTGGTAGGGTGGATTTGATTCTAAGTCAGGTCATGAATACCAAAAAATGGTGCTTGTGGTCTTTCCAGCCTCATACTCGGCTATAGTGGATGGTTGCAACGGAAAGCTTCATGCATGGTACTGCCACTGGCCTGTCATCAATGCAGCATTCGCTGTGAAAGTAGCCATATCTTCCATGGTAGGAAGTACGCAGAGATAAGCATTCACATGTCACATACAACATTCAAAAGGGAGGACAAAGCGAATGTAATGGAACTCCTTTATAACGAAGTATTTAGCGTACTAAGCCGGCACTCAACATAAGATTCGAAAGACATCAGGACAATACCACTTTACGATAGTACGGCATCAGCATGTCAGATAGTTACTTGTTTCCTACATGAAGTGTGAACTTAAAAAAATAGAGAAAATATTAAGAACACAAAGCCCTACTTGCTGCTCTTCATCATCTACATCATCTTCTTTATCAATACGTTCATAGAAATCATATATATCTTTGGGAACAACATCTTGATCCTCACTGCCTACTTCAGCAGATGCATCTTCCTTGTTTGCAGGTTTGTTGATTTGCAGGGCCTGCTTGCCAACAAATGTTGATATCTGAAAGCAAGACAGGAATAGGCATTAGTACATGAAACATCTATGAAAGCATTGTAGGAAAATGTGTGTATCATGAAGCTTTTTACTTTTACTATCTATAAAATGAGCAGAGCGCCCACAAAATTACTTGCAACCCATCTTCAATAGAAGATGTCCCTCCTTGTCCAGATTCTGTTTGTTTTTTGCATGTAGATATTACATCATCTTTCAGTAAAAGTCGAATGACATCAGCATGGGTGCTTTCCACATAGTATCGATTATGTTTTAACACCAACTTCACCTGTTCATTTAAAAAGAATCACTGTGATGCAAATATTCATGATAAATCCAGTAGTTGTTATCATACATGGACCAAATGGTTAAATTAATTTTCACTATAAAAATACCTTTCCGTAGCTCTGTGTGCAAAGTCTGATAAACTCGATAATTCCTTGTGGAATTGTGGTTTTGCTAAGACGACTCAAATATTCAATTATATCATCAGTTTCAAGGCCAACACTAACAGCTGCATAAAGTGAATACGGTGTCAAGCAAAACTCATGAACAAATCTGCAAAACACAAATCATACCGACATAAATCATATTATTATTACTACACATAAAAACACATACATCATATTATAATTGGTACCAAGCAAACAACAGGGAAACAGACAAGTGTTTGAGCAAAAGAAATACAAGCCAGGCTACAAGGAACTTCCTGATTGACTACAATCAGAGCAATGCATCCTTTTCCAGGTTACAATTTCCGCATGCAACACTGTCTGCTCTTGACAGCAGTATTTGCCAACTGCTTTTACCCATGGTCAGGTTTTGCACTAAGACACTTTTTCCACTGTACCAAAATTCTACTAAAAACTTAATTGTTGTATTCACAGGTTAGATAAGCAGTAATACAACTCAGTTGCAAACAACATGTTGTGGAAAACATACTCAAATCAACTTGGTATTTGTTGGTAACTATGTGACTGAGACAAACATAGAAATGATTGCTTAACACATTGATTTTTTCAAGGTATTTCAATTGTATATAGACCCTGTTTATGACAAAACAGACAGGTCATTCCATGTCAAGTGATCCAGCAATATTGGTATTTTTCCTGAGCCTCAAAAAATTCATGAAATATCATAAGAGGAAACATCTCAGACTTCTGAGCTCAACAACGTTGGAATTTTTGCAATCGAACCTGCATTTGTAAAATTATGAGCATTTGAAATTTTGATATTTTTCAAGAAGATTGGACCAAATTTTTTTTGGAATTTTGCTGTTGGAACTTAAACTGATTGTCACTCCTAATCTCTGAACATTTGCATCCAATATTTTACAGTGAAGTGCAAGGTTCCATGCTGAACAAAACATGACAGAAAGTTTTTCACTGGTGACCTTTGAACCCTGGTTAATTTTTGTTATAAGGCAACATGTGCATTCAAGCATGACCATATTTCAAATATCTATAACTCAAACAGTGCAACTTCAATTGACTTCATTTTTTGATTTAAGGGCTGGTATTATGGAGATACTACTGTATCTTGGTGCCCCATGCTTATTTTTGAACTTCAGGTGAAAAATTATGCCTGTATACTAGTATATAACCATTTCAAAAAATTTTCAAAAACTAAAAAAAAAATAATTAAAGTTTAACAATACAGTTCTTAACATTTTCGGTACTGCCCCACATGTATATACGTGAGGAGAAAACATGCACGGGTAATATAAATTTTTTTTCACTTTTTCTCAGCTGACAGGTATAAAATATTTTTCACTTTTTCTCAGCTCAGACCAAGGATTATAAGTGACAAATGCTGTTGAAAGCATGCAGCGATGACAAAACATTTATTGACAACATATGGTACCCTGGTAAAGCAAACTACCAGTATGAACACAATTCCCAAATGAAATTTATAATTTAAAACCCTTCCAAATCCGATTCATCATCAGATTCACCAAACAATTGTTTCCCACACAGATACCAGGCAGTAAAATGCTAACATGCAAGTTTTAGGAAGCCCTGTCCCATTTGACAGAAGCTCTAGTATACGAAAAGAACTGGGGCCGCATTCTACATTCAGGCCATGCACTGTGCAACGACTCATTGAATTCTAGAAAAGCGCAGCCACTTACCAAAGCTACCCAACGTCGTGCAACACAGATACAGCAGGAGTGAAAACTAGGCATGCTGCCATTTTGTAACGAAGGCTTAAAGTTCTTTTTTTTTGACCAAATTTTTAGTTGCGCAGTGCGAGTGTGCGACTGTGTTTTTGAACCTCTGCGCTATGCTGAAACAGGCTACACGAAATTTGCCATACTTGTGCGTTCTCTTGCGTATGGCTTGTTTATTACGCACACATGTACGTATGTGCCCTCTGGCGTAAAGGCATAAAAATCTAAGACCTCATTTATAATGCGCACCAAACTTTGCGTTGTTTTTTTTGGTATACAATTTTGCATGTCATACTCGAATGAATATGGTCACCATCGTCATTTGGCTAAATAACACGCCAGCTGCTCGAACTAGTGAGCTGTTCAAACCCTGTAAAGACTCAGAAAGTGTTGTATTTTAGAATTACTTTGGCATCTAGCCGCTTTTGGGGATTTCTGAGAAAAAACACCAAAACGCATGTGGCTTTGCACGGGGATTTCTCCGCTCCTGTAAGCGCTACCGACCTGGCCAAAGTCTCAAAAGACGCGGCAAGTCTTGTAGCTTGCACTCGAAAAAAAACTTTTTTGGTTGAGTGGTGCGGATTGTTTGTGAGTGACGTCATAAGTAGAGGACTTTTAGGCCACCTTGGCCCACTTCACCTGGCCCTGGGCTCAAACAGTTAGATGGTAGTATTTTGCTGAAGTTTTTATTGTAAACTAGGCTACAATCCGAGTTGATAGTTTGGATGACCTGCTGGGTTTCAGGTTCAAAAGTTATGATTTTAAGTAATAAAAATATTTTACTAATTAGCTAATTAGATAATCAATAAATTTCTTTATTTTATATCATAACTTTTGACTCAGAAATGCTGGAAAGTCGATCAAAGGTTCAAAAGACTCAGACTCGAGCCTAGTTTCCAATAAAAACTTCAGCGAAATACTGTGGCCTAGCAGTTGCGCTCTAGGCCAGGTAACATGAGCCAAAATGGCCCCAAAACTATTTCACTTATGACGTTACTCACAAAAAATCCGCAACCTCCAACAAAAAAATTTTTTTTCGAGTGCAGACTAGAAGACTGGCTCATCCGTATGAGCTCTTGAACAGCTCTCTAGCGCAATTGGCAGAGGAGCTATGGTGTTGGTAAGGCAACCGAAAAGTGCTGGTTTTAGGCCGAAATCTAGGTACTAATATATCGTACGCTGGCTCTCAAAGTGTTAAAGTGATAAAAACTATATCAAACAGGTGAATAAGCAAAGGTTTCCTGAAATAAAAAAATCTTCTATTCTATAGCTTTCAAATAAAACAAGTATAAACTTCATACCAGTTCACCTAATTTCGAGTTACAAGCAATTGAAATTGGACAAAAACTATATCTTACTTGACCTTGATTACATAAGTTCAAAGGTCATAAGGAAAGTGCCAATGATTGATTTTTAATAAACACACATTCTGACACATTCTTGCAAAGTTCCAGCTAAAAGTATTCACAGATGACAATGGTACGAGGGTTTTTATGTCAGAGCACTAAATTCACAAATTATATGGGAATGCTGCAAATTTCAACCAGCAATATCTTTGCGAATACTGGTCCGATTCAAAAAAATTCAACGTGTTTTGAAATCACATTGACGAGATCTCTCTGCTTGTGAAATTTCATGGATATTCCTCATGTTCAGATATATAGCTCTGGATCACTTGACATGGAATGACCCAGGCCCAGAAAATTTCAGCCCATGCTGAAACTACTCTTTCAGCACAGTTAACACTTTCACAGTCGGTCTACGAATATATCATACCTGGATTTCAACCTAAAACCAACACTTTTCAGTTGCCTTACCAACACCATATCTCCTAGCTGCCAATTGTGCTTAGAGAGCTGTTCAAGGGCTCATACGGATCGGCCAGTCTTCTCGTCTGCACTCGAAAAAAAATTTTTGTTGGAGGTTGCGGAGTTTTTGTGAATGGCGTCATAAGTGAAGTAGTTTTTGGGTCATTTTGGCTCATGTTACCTGGCCTAGGGCCCAACTGCTAGGCCAAAGTATTTCGCTGAAGTTTTCAATGGAAACTAGGCTCGAGTCCGAGTCTTTTGAGCCTTTGATCGACTTTCTAGCGTTTCTGGTTCAAAAGTTATGATATAAAATAAACAAATTAATTAATTATCTAATTAGCTAATTAGTCAAATATTTGTATTGCTTTAGATCATAACTTTTGAACCCGAAACTCCAGCAGGTCATCCAAAGTATCAAAAGACAGATTGTAGCCTAGTTTCCTGCAAAAACTTCAGCAAAATACTACCATCTAACTGTTTGAGCCCAGGGCCAGGTGAAGTGGGCCAAGGTGGCCTAAATGTCCTCCACTTATGACGTCACTTACAAAACCACCATCCCCCAAGCAAGAAATCTTTTTTAGAATTCAGACTAGAAGACTTGCCTCATTTTTTGAGCCTTTGAACATCTCTCTACCACTTTCTGCGCCCGAGTTACATGCATGCAAAGCCACGTGCGATCCAGTTGTTTTGGCGTGATAATCCCCGATTCCTTCTGGACATCAAAGTGTTACGATTTTTATCAACAGGATTTCTCTGATAGACCTATCAAGATATGGTTGAAATATAGCTAAGCTAATGTTGGCAATAATGTCTATTCTAGCATCTAATTAAGAGCAACATTTTTGCATATGACATTTTGCAAAAATCATCTATGTAATATACTGACAAAACTACACAAACTATTTTTATTGTGTACATAAATATTCCAAGACTTTTACATGTCATACATTACATATTTGAAGTCATTTGTAACCAACTAACATAGCTCAGACAAAAAACACTTCAAACTAAATAAAATACATTGAAGAATTTCTGGCATATTGTAGTGATGAGGTAAGAGCTAACTGGTAAGTTGACAAGTAATGTGGATTTTCCCATGTAAACTGAAATCAAGTTGTTTCCACTATTTCGATTAAAACTGGACAGGATCACAATATGAGTCTGATCAAAGATGAAAATATTTTCAATCAACACGGTAGATCATGAAATACTTGTTTGATGTATTATATACACCAAAAAACCTATGCCATGAAAATATATTTGAGTAATATAAAGAAGTGAAAACCAAACTGAAAAAACTGCACAGTAAATGAAAGTAATCAAACACTAAAATGGTGTGACCAAAAAGAAATTGCCACTTAAATGACAAATTGCTAAATCTGCACACCTTCTGCTTCTAGAAGGTTAAATACTGGACAGAAACTTTTAATACATGAAAATATTACACAAATTGTAAACATTTAAGATGAATATCAGTCTTTCATCTATTTCTCCTTCGAAGATTTTGAACTGCGTTTTAGTTTTTCATCAAGCATCTCACAATCTATGGAAAGACTAAATGCAACAATAGTTTTTCACAGGTTTAAAAAACTGACAACCTAGCTTCTAGCCCTGGAGTGAATTACCACTTAGTCATAAAATGAAATAAAAACATCAAAGAAAAGCATGTTTTCTTACCTAATACTTCAATAACCATTGTACTTCAATTTAGAAACTAATTAAAAATAAAAACATAGCTTAAGCTCATAATCTTCCCTTATATCATATTATTAACACCTTTGCAGGTGGTATGTTTTCAGCCAAAAAAGGCAGTTTGCACGTGTCTTAGCAATGACAGAAACTCTTTTGCTGATTACGCTACAGAGTTGTTCAAACCCTTAAGACTTGGCAAGTCTTCGAGTCTAAAATTAAAAAAAAATTTTTGGTTTTGAGTTTCAGATTTTTTGCGAGTGATGTCATAAGTGGAGTAGTTTTAAGTCTTTTTGACCCACTTCATCTGGCCCTGGGCCCAAAAAGCTGGATGGTAGTATTTCTCTCAAGTTTTTATTGGAAATTAGGTTAAAATCCAAGTCTTTTGATACTTTGGATGACTTGCTGGGGTTTCGGGTTCAAGATATGACCTAAAAACAAAAAATAAGTTATCAATGTACTAATTAGATAATTAATTTGATGTTTTTAGATCATAACGTTTGAATCATAAATGCTAGAATGTCGATCAAAGCATCGAAAACTCGAATTCTATCCTAGTTTTCAATGAAAACTTGAGCGAAATACTTCTGTCTAGCACAGAGGTTTCCAACCTGGTGTACATGTACCCCTAGGGGTACATTTGCCATCTGAAGGGTTATGCTTAAGGTTAGCAATATAAGACAATTATATATTTATGTATCTTTTATTTCCAAGTATTTATCCACACATATATCAATGAATATTATTTTCAAAAGCCATTATATGCTTATTGTCAAATATATCTGTGATTAATCATGATAAAATATTTTGTCGTAAGAAATTTTAGGGGTAGCCTACATGATCATTTGTCAAAATGCTGAAGGGGTACATGCTCATCTTTCGAAATGCTTATGGGGTACATGTTCATCTGTCAGAATGCTGAAGGAATACATGGTCAGAAATAGGTTGGGAACCCCTGGTCAAGCAGTTGGGTCCTAGGCCAGGTAACATGAGCCAAAATGGCCAAAAACCTACCTAACTTATGATGTCACTCACAAAAAACTGAAACCCAAAACCAAAAAAATTGTTTCACTGCAGACTCAAAGACTTTCCGAGTCTTTTCAGAGTTTGAATAGCTCTTTAGCACAATCAGTGGAGGAGTTATGCCATCGCTAAGACACGTGTAAAGCTGCTTTATTTACGGTGATTTCCAAGTATGATATATTTTAAGGCAACATGAAGCTCAGTTTGAGAACCACTGTTTTAAACGTTTGACTCCCAAGATTCCACAAACAAGAGGTGATGATGTCAACTGATTTGCAAAGGTGACAGTATTACTGATATTTCTTGCAAAGTATCATTCAATTCAATTTTCCATTGTACATATTTTTAGCTGCACTGCCCTTTGCAAACAAGTCACTACAGTTATTGAAAGAATCAAACCAAGTTTTTCTTTGCAATATGTCACACACGTGGAAAAATTCTTCAGAAGCTGTGCAATCTATAACATACTTTCCAATAACGTCTGAGATGTTGATGTAACTCCTTCAATTAGCGAGCTTGGACCAAAATGGCAAATCTAAAAAACTATGATTTCTTATCTCTTCAGGGTTAATCTTCTCAAGGGGGCACGCTAAGGTCCTATCCAAATTTCTAGCATGTCTTATCATTTTGTGCTTTGAAAGGCAGAATCCCAAACAAAATACTGTTGCTGGCTTTATGGCAAATGTTTGGCAATCCCCAAACTTTTGGGTAGGCACCACTACTGCCTTGCGAATTTGAGTACAAATCTGGGCACTATCATGAGAAACAGCATCTGCCTCAGTGTAGTTTGCATTGAAGTTCAGTGGATGGTTTAACTTGTTTATATTCAACCTCACGGCAATGCTCAGTGTCAAGTTGATCTTGGTTATTCTACTTTTAAAATGCAAGCAACAAATGACTGAGCAAATCTACAGTTCAATGGTGCTGTTACGGCCAGCCCAACTATGTGGAAAAGTATGTCTGGACCGGAATTGATGCATTTATGATAGACTGCTCACTGAGCCTTCCTGTTAGGCATAAACTGTTCACACCGTGTTCGCATGTATCACATGACTTGTCATTCATAACAATGCATTGAATGTGTTTTTCTGTTGGCATTATTTCATGTTTACTTATGACCTCATATGCTCTCATTCTGTAAGTCCATGGATTTATTTGTTTCTGTGGGTGCTATCAGCTTTCCTCTATCTTTTTTTGTGAGTTAGCCTTGCCACTATGGAAGAAGGTAGACACCTTGCTATTTGTGTCAAACATTGAAAGTTGCTGCATGTGCTCTTAAACATAACGCAAAATCAAAGGTAATAAATTGTATTGAGTCACTTCTTAAATCTACTGCTTGCTTTGTCTCTCAACTAGCCATGAGCTTGAGTGACACCTTCACCCAGGTCAGAGTGAATCAGATTTACTGGTCGAACTTATGCAATTGCAGAACAAGACACACAGCAACAATGCCTTGGAAATTGAATTTGTGAATAAATAACTGCTCTCTTTTACAATAACAGCACTGCAACACTAGTAAACAGCAACTTAGACAAATCCCAGAAGATAACAAATTATACAAGATAAAGAAATTCATCTCACTTGGGTCTGCAAACTGGTTCAGATATGGCTATGAGAAAGTCACGAGCATGACGATAAACTGGTGAAAATGATTCCAGAAAAATATGACCATCTGGAGCAACATATAAAGGACGAGATGCATGATCTTCCTTCATTTGCATTTGATTTCGATAGTCTTTAGCACCAAACCGATCTTGAACGCTGTGAGTACTTTGTATGTTGCTCACTATCTGCATTCATATATGCATATGCATTCATACAACATTTGCTTGTCAAAATGACATCATGACACTGCTTTGATATCTAGTTTTAGTGCAGCTATGTGACAATCAGTGATAAACATACTGCATCTATTCAGTTGACCTTGAATTCTGTTCCACTAGGAAGCTGGATGTAGTGTGCATTTGAAATGTTCACAAAATAAAATCAAGCTTTGCTTTATACAAGGTGCACCATGCCCAAAAAATGCATTTGTGTGTAAAGCCTAACATATACCAACTCATTCAGTGATCTTGCTTCAATGTACAGATGCAAGTCATTCTGTTCACAATGTAGTTTTTTTGTCAGACGTTCTTACCAATGAAACAGACAAGCAAACAATAATGGCAAATGGTTGTGAGGAACATCAATAGAAAAGAACTTACTTGAAGCTGTGGTGCTCATAAAATAGTCTTAATAACTTGGGAGCTGGTGTACGAGTATATTGTACTTTGAAATCAAGCATTGAGCTGCTATTTTCACGCCACCTTACAACTCCATATCTTGCCAGATGATTGCGTTAAAGAGCTGTTCAAACCCTCAACACTTTGAGAGCCGGCCTATGATATATTTGTACTTCGATTTCAGCCTAACAAACAGCAGTTTTCGTTTGCCTTACCAACGCCCTAGCTCCTCCACCGATTGCGCTAGAGAGCTGTTCAAGAGCTCAAACGGATCGGACAGTCTAGTAGATTGCACTCGAAAAAAAATTTTTTGGTTGGGGGTTGCAGTTTTTTTGAGTGACGTCATAAGTGAAGTAGTTTTAGGGTCATTTTGGCTCATGTTGCCTGGCCTAGGGCCCAACTGCTAGGCCAAAGTGTTTCGCTGAAGTTTTCATTGGAAACTAGGCTCGAGTCCGAGTCTTTT
>Ga0210059_1006523_pt1 | contig 18680 bp, 9 predicted proteins | sample Ectturendosymbi2_FD_188042 | JGI IMG/M metagenome (GOLD analysis project Ga0210059, IMG submission 188042) | Ecteinascidia turbinata endosymbiont from Florida, USA - Sample 2 (SPAdes) (version 2) | ecosystem: Host-associated > Tunicates > Ascidians > Unclassified | place: Key West, Florida... | reverse complement strand
CTTTCAGAAACCCTTCGCGGGCCACAAGAATTAATAATCTCAATAAAAATTCTCTAAAAAATTCTCTTAAATGATTAAAGTGTTAAGTTTTCTTTCCAATGAAAATTGCTTCGCGGGCCACTCCAGAGGGCCTTGCGGACCACATGTGGCCCGCGGGCCACGGTTTGAGCACCACTGCTGTGTCAAAGCGACTAATGCTGGAAGTGCGTGCGTGCGTTAAAACTGCTGTTGGATAAACTGTTGACCTCACTCAACTTTTCATATTCTTTGTGGATGAGGCGTTCAACAATAGGAAGCAACTCCAGGCAAGCTCCCATTGTTACCTGTTTCTGGTCTGTGTCGTCATCTGCTGTTACTCTGAAAAACACGAAATGTATAGCAAGAGTTAATTTGTTTGATGTTTTTACACTTACGCAACACAATAATGGTTAGTTCGGATGTCAATAATTTCTGCTATCCGGATAACGGATGCATTTGTATTTTCGCTAACCAGTTAACCGTCCGCATTTCTTTCTATTTTTTGTAAATTTCGGCCGCCAGGGAGTTCAAGTAATATTTTTACACTGCTTCTGTTTTGCTTCCATACACTGAACCTAGCCTGCTTCCAGAAAGTTGATTTTGTTGCCCCTAGGGAAGAAACAACCCAACTTAAAGAATATTTGACGTGGCCTACTCTTGATGGAGGGAGACATTTTTCCACGGAGACAGGTAGATTTATTCATGCATTTGTGACTCAAACCACCAAGTAGCAGAAATGCATCAAAAAGAAACACACCAAAGTGCAGAAAAATTAATTTCATGTTAATAAAAAATAAAATGAGAAAAACAAACGAGATAGGATTTTGCGAATTGGTTTTACTACATATTTCAGAAATAAAGGGTTGGAGAAAGACCTTGCGGGTCAACTACTCATCAAGTCCTATTGCAGGCATAAATTAGCACTAAATTGAAGGCGTCTCAAGTGAAGAATAAAAATGAAATGACAAAATGCAACAACTTAAAAATCGGACAGAAGTTAGTAACAAATAACAACATGAAAGAAAAACAGAAACAGGGTGAGAACCATGTTTATGCAAATGGAGGGTCAAGTGTACACTTGGAAGGATCAAGGGTACACAAGAAACACTACATACAAAATTATAGAAAAATGGAATAAAACAGATCCATGACGAGCGCTCCATAGCTTTTTTTAGTTCGGTGGTTGTCATGTGATCTGCTATTGCTTGTTGAACTAAGTTACCGTATTTATTCGTTTGTACGCTGCGGCGTATAAAAGTTTTTTTCATCATTTCAAGCGGCTTCCATTTTTAATTTCTTTACCTTATACTAAAAGTTTTAGACGACGATCAGTCTTTCTATCGCTACGTTTTGTCGACCAAACTTTCTTTTCGCATTCTATTCTCTTCAGGATCACTTGCACATCCGTCACAGCAGGGATTATGATGAACAGAAGCCAGTTGTAGTGGCGTAAGCATCATTACCAGGGTTGCCAATTAAACGCGAAACGTACTAGTACGCGAATATATCTTAGAGTCTTAGGTAACCTATGTTTAAGAGTGGCTTACATTAATTTTTTAACACCATTTCGTGCGGTTTACAATCAAGGGCGGCTAACAGTCGAGTAAATACGCTTTTGTTAAAGTAACAGCTCAAGGGGTGGTATGTAATTGGCTTTCGTACGAAATTGGCAGATACAGTACTTTGGAAAACACGAAAAAAATCCACTACAAGAAAATGCCAGCCTTTATTGATTTACTGTCTGGAGTCGTCACATTTCCACGAGCATTAGGGGCGGCGGAACGAGATAGCGCGTGGTCCGGGGTCCGATCTAGGCGTAGTATACCTACTTCATGGTTGATTACTTGTGGGGCGTCATCGGTGACCATTCAACCTTGGAATGCCTTTTTTGCACAATTTCTAAAAACGATCGGAAATGCAGAAATGCACTTGTACTCGCTGCCATTTATCGCAAAAGTGTCATATTTTGCTAATGCCAATTCCATCTATGTGGCATCGCAGTTTGCGTAAGCAATCAATTTTCGAGTGACTCCGCCAAGTTATAAATTGAAAAACGTCTTCGTCACATCCACTGACTTTGTGTCCTTAGGTTCTGAGCGCCAACATCTTGTGAGAGTAACATTTATTTGGAACTTTGTAACATTTTGAAGTTAAGTGAGCACACGACCAACCCGAGCTTCCAAGCCGCAAACAGATGTTTCGTGCATTTGTCACAGAGGTTCTGCGTATTTAGACCATCAGTGAAAGACGCAGCGACGCGTGCACGGCACAACCACGCCACGTCGAGACTGAAAATAAGCTTGTCTTATCGACAGATCAAGCGCTTAGGAAAATTTTGAAGGTGATGTGCTTTGCAACGAAAACCTAAAAATGTAGTAAAATAGTGGGGGTCCCTTGTGTTTTGCACTAACAATTGAAAAATAGTGGCGAGTCCGGTCCCTCCCCACACCCCTTGCTCCGCCGACCATAATGAACATGCATGGGTATAGCACGAATATTGTGGCTATCATACGTACAAAGAGATATGCTAAAAGTGAACGCACAGCGGGCTAAGTGATTGAAAATAGTAGATGGAGCATAAACCTCTGAAAAGCACGCAAAGGTTGTCTCACAGAGATATTACACTGGTTAGCAGTCAGCCTAATCATGAAAGAGCTGTGAAACCACATTGATAATGTTCCACAGAGTGTTTTTTTGGTGCAAAAACTGTAAAGCACATCTCCACAAAGGGCCAGGATACTATATGATAATGAATCGGCTCAGCGCCGTAACCGTGGAACGTTTGCACACCCATGGAAACGCTACCAATGAAGTAGCTCAAATGCGAACCAAATAGGATTGGATGAAGCTTACTAAACGTGAATCCCCCCAAAAGTCGATGTTTTACAGTTGTTTCTTGAATGTACAAATAATCGAGGATAGTTCGTTCCTTGTACAGCAAGTGGTTCCATTCATGATTCAAGAAAAGATAAAACTACAATATCGGATTAAACCAATCGGATTTTTCACGGTTTTTGATGTACATTATGCATTAGGACTTTTAGTTTTTTAGGTACACTGAAAATTATTAAAAATATTTTCATTTGTGGAAAACAATTACAGTCGGAAAATTTGGTTAGCAGACCCCTATACACACAAGTCCACTGGCAACAATGTACAAAAAAACAGTCGACACGACCTGTTTTTTCTGAAACATTTCACCTAATTTTAACACCTTGATACACCTCGTAACCGCACACACATTTTTGGAACACACTATACCAGGGGTGTGCAACAAGCGGCCCACGGGCCACAACTCGGCCCGCCAAGCCATTTAGTGTGGCCCTTGCCAACACTCTGATTTTTCCCCATCATGCATGAAAATCCTGATGTACATGGAAAAACTGAAGTGTACATGAAAAAACTAAATTTTTCGTGTGGCCCAGCTAGATGTCTGAAGTTGGTTATATGGCCCACCGACAAAAATGTTGCACACCCCTGCCCTATACGGTTTAGTACACGTTGTTTGTCCGCAGCACTGAATGGATGCACCAACGTGTAACGCAAAGCAATTCATCACCCTAATCCACCAGGAAGTAACACTTTATTAGCAAGAACGCTACTAAATGACTTGTTCGTAGGGATTCATTTCTTCCAGTGTTTGCATACGCTATGAAGCCCCCTTCACAACGTTTTTCTACCTTCGCTAAGCTTAGCTTTTAAGGCCCTGCCTAAAGTACGCCTGCCAACCATAAGACCGCCATTCCACTTATACGTTTCTGCAACGCACTGTGTTGCGTCATCACGACGTGATTCCACCGACGTGGGTTTGTTGTCCCGTAATTGACGTTCGATAGTTGATTTAGTGAAAACAAAAATTTGAGAACAACGTATTTTCTAATTTTTTTTTGCTGCGGCTTGTCTTTTGATTCATTTATTTTAGTATTGATTTTGGTGGCTTTCTTTGCTCTTGCTTTGGTTAGACCTTCAACATTTCACCCAGAAGATTTCTCTTCACATTTCAGGACTGAGGATGCGTAAAATACGTGAAATCGATTTCCTATGAAACCAATGGCTGATAGATTCAACTGCGTTGCCTCTACGGAGACTAGTTACTTGAAAACAAATTTGATTGAAAACAAATTTGATGCAAGTTTGATTCATCGCAAAGACATGTCATGTAAGCAGAGCCCAGTCGGCAGATTCCTCGAAATCTTGCAGCTAACGTAGAGGTTTTGACTGTCGCTGCAAGGCCTATGACATTTCATTGGTATGCTGAAAAATTCCGTGAGTCTGGCAAGCGGATGGATTGCAAATGAACCTGCCTGAAACCTTAACCTAACAGTTTCCTGTCACAAGGAGCATGTAATGCGCTTTACTACTGGCCAGAACACATTTGAGTTGTGTGAATAATAAACAGTGCAGGACCGATAATGTGCAAAACGCGAAGTGTGCAGACCAAATTAAGCAAAGAACTGAACTGCTTGGGAAAAGATAAACGCAACTTTTCTGTGTGCCATGCACCCCCTGAATTTCTAACATATCTTGTCATATTGTGCTTTTAAGTGGCTGCGTCCCAAACAAAATACTGTTGCTCGCTTAAAGTCAAACCATTTGGCCCCCGAAATTTTGGGCTAGCTACGCCACTGACGTCTTCTTTGATTTATATGACTCAACGAAGCTGCATCTGAACCACATTTAAACTGTGGACACTGCTAACAACCCACGTCTCCATCAAACACGACGACCCAAAACTATGTTCAGAATACACAATAGACAACTATGAAAATTGAAGGCCTCACTAATACGTCCAAATTACCCGTAATGATGCAGGGGCAGGGCCGGATTTAACTAATTCGAGGCCCTAGGCTAATCCACTTCTTAGGCCTCATCTCCCACTGTTACGAGGAAAAAATGGAAAAGCGTTAATTAATTTGCGCAAAGTCGAAAATGACGATATTGACGCTCGAAATGTACGGTCAATAAAAAATTCTAAATCATTGCTAGAGTTCCCCACGATCACTATGCTTCACTTGCTACTTTCGACGCAAAAACGTTCAATGAGACGTATGGTTGAAATCGCACTTGTTGGCTGGCGGGAACAGGATATTTAATTTTTGCAAGCAAACAAACCGAAAACGTCAAGGTTAAATGTTTGACAAAACACATGGCCTACGTTTTTCATAAGTTTCACATTTGTTTTTCCTTATCTGTGCTCAAAAGCCAAACACACTGCACACATGTGTGGCGGCATAAAGATGTTAAAGCACAATTTGAGGACTACGTTGCGACTTGCCGCGACCATAAAAATCTCGCACACACGAGCAAAACACGTCAAGTAAAACGACTTTAACGGTTGCAACTGTAGGTCCACGATTCGCGTGTTTGTTACTTTTTCAAACTCCTAAGAATCGAACGTAACGAAACCGTCGCGCGAGAGGATGTGAGGTTTTGAACGAGAATCGTAGCCAGAAAGCTTTCAACATGGAGCTTTACATTTGCGCAGGTGGACTTCACATTCCGAAAACTTGATAAAATCTCCACTGATTTATAGTGTTTCATATTTAAATTTGGAGGGAATGAACCCATCACACCCCCCATGGCGACAGGGCTGGTTTAAACTTCCCTTGTGCTGTCATTATTGAAATACTTACAAAATCTACAATCATTGAATCAAGCAAGGTTGAATAGAGCCCAGTAAACAATTAAAAAGTTTTTTTATTGGTCTTCTTAAAAAATCATCTAGGCATTCATTACAATCTGTTTGCCTAAGTTTCTCACTTTAATGCACCGAACTCTTATACTGGGCAACAGAGATGAGCATTGGACTGGATCCGGACTATAGCTAATTTTGTTGAATTTGGATTGGATCCGGAATATAGATCTCTTCAAAATTTAGGATCAGGACCGGATTTGTACTGAGTAAATGGAAAAGAAATGGGGCATTTTTGTAGTGAAAAGGCTGCATTTTTCAAATTTTTTGGACTTCATTTGGACTTGGACTTTACATTTGAAAAACTTTTTGGACTGTGGTTGGATTTGGACTAAGTTTTAAACCATCAGGACTGGATCTGGATCGCAAAACATGACAGTCCATTCATCTCTGCTGGACAACCTCTCCTGGAGCGTTGCGACCTTTTAGTCGTTTTTAATTTTTATGAATCTTGAAAAAAAACTTTCTCCTGGGCAGTTAGGGATCATTATAAGCTAAGAAGTAAGGGTCTACGTTGTTGGTTAAACCAAAAACCACTAAGGCATCATCAGACCCAAAACGTGGTTTTGTCATTATCTGCTGTTACCCCTTTCTTTGTCTCTTTGGGGTAGAGTTATGTGGTTGCCAGTTGGCAAAGTGACTTTGCTTGCTGTTCAAGCTCACTAAGATCTTCTCGCACTAGCTTAGCATGGGAGCTGTACAACTTGCGCAAGTACTCAATAGCAATCTGATTTCTGAATAACTTTGAAAAAAATCAAAATGGAAAAATCACTTTTAAAAGTACCAAACGAGCTTTACGTAATAGAAACGCTAACAAAACTACAGTATTGCTCAGAATAAGCAGCTATGTTTTATTGTAGGATAATGCTGCTTAGTCCTACACATAGCTCTTATCTGCAGCACAACCTTAAGCTTCGATAAGGTGCATTTCAAACACGAACAGCCACAAGTTCTTTCGACTGATCCACACGTAACAGCCGGTATGATTCAGCAGAGGAAGCAGCCAACGTGCTTTGAGTATATCGACTCAATCAAGGCTCCCACTTCTGTTTTTTCCACCCAGATCGTTTTTTTCGAGTGCATCTGACTGTCTAGGTTTAATTATGAAAAATCTTGTTAAATCTTTTTTTGTGCAATATGAATTTGGGAATTAGCTACAGTAAATGTAATAGATCTTCCTGCCATTACAGTGTTCGTATGCGATCATCAGGTGAAAAAAGTTCGCATATCGGTGACACAAAACAAGTTCAGTCAGTGTTGCACCCTCACACCAGTATCAATATCAAATACTGAAGGTTGCTTGCGATCCGGTAAAGTTAGTCACGCAGTTGGATGCACAGCATAAGTAACATGAATAAGTAACAAACGGATACGTAAAAATTGAAAGATTTACAGTTGGGTGAACTACGTAAAAGGTCATTGTGTCAGATGTCAATTGAAGGAATTGAATATTGATGAAAAAATGTTTTGAAAATGAATGTTTAAACATTTTGGGTACCCTATGCATGCAAAATGAAAAAACGATTTCCATTGCAGGAAATATATATTGCAAGCTTACGTATTTTAGATTCCTTTGCAGATCAAGATCTCACAAAAGATCCAAGTGCAATAGCAAATGTGGTCCTACATTTTCCCCACCTTGTACCTGAAGAACAGCTGGAGGATATATCGATAGTTTAAACATGTTGTTGTCCAATAAATCTAAACCTGATATTTCTGGTATTATCTGCATAACATCAAAGACGGCGTGGATAACCTGGAGTTCGGAATATTTTATGATTTAATGACCAGATTTATGTTTTTTTCCAGTCTACTGCATCACTAGAAAGAACATTTTCGCTTGCTAATCATGTTGAAACAAATACAAATTTGCAAAAACCAAAACTGTTTAGAAAAATTGTTATCAAAACAAGCATTGTCAAGAAGCAGCCATCAAAACGGGTATTGGACACCTAAGCCTGAATTACTGAGAAATGTCAGTAATAGAATATGTCACCATCGTTACATAAAATGTCTTGAGCAATGGGATCCAAAATTTTACATGTTCACGCTGCAAACGAAAATTTGGAAGAGGAATTTTAAGTAAATCAGGATTTCACCTCAGGTATTTTCATCCGTTCTCTTTTGCAAATTAAAATTTCCGTAAAAACTTGTTTGGTAGAGAAATGTGTTTTTCATTTGCTGTACAATCTGAGTGTATTAGAAATTACTGAATGGGAGCCCTGGACACAATAGTTGGCAACTCGGCATGCGGCTTGACCAACGGTTGTACTGAGATTCATGCAAACTCGTTCAAAGACCCTGGCATTATCAACACGGAATCTGATTAGGTGAATGAAGCTAAGTTTCATGAATAATTAAGACATAAAATTTTGACAAATATTTATCAATTTAATCACATACTAGCAATTAAGTCTATGCGTACCACAGTTTTCTAGAGGCCCCCTTGGATCTTGAGGGCCTAGGCTTAAGCCTATATAGCCTACAGGTAAATTCAGCCCTGCGCAGTGGTGCAGTAGGTAAGATTTTTAGGATGTTTTCAGCTCGTACTTAAAACAAGTTCTCTTGCTTTAATGATGGCACCATTTAATCATATTTTGACATGAACACAATTAACTGCACCAGTCATAAAACAGCTACCGTACCTAAAATCTTTAATTGTTAAATTGTTTTGTTTTTTCATTTACGTACAGATACTACACTATCGACTCATCAAAATTTCAAGTTCTACAAGTTTTTACTGTGCATCAGCACCTTGCTTCCTTAGATCTGTACCTGATGATCAACCCATAAATTTAGTATGATTCAGTAACAGAAAACAGTGCTCTGCTTACCGTTTTGTGATAAAAGGAAAGACATCAATGAACAAGCCATCATCATTGATTTTAAGAAGATAAGCAATGAACTGAACCATATCTTGTCTTTTCCAAAACGTTAATGCAGCTTTTATTCTTAACAATCGATTTTCAAGGACATTAAGCATGACAGTGTGACCACTTGTAATCTAGAACAAATGAAACATAAAGATAAGAATGTAAAAATCACTCCATAAAGTTTTCAAATAACATATATAGTTCTTAAATGCTATTCAGTAATTTTGCAGAAGATTTTCAGTTATGACTTCAAGTTAAATTTCAGTTTGCTTATGACAAGCAAGTAAGGTTTTTATTTTGTCTTTCTGTTCTGAGCCAATGCGTTTGAATTAGCCATCAAACTTCAAAATACTGACAATCAGTTACAATTAAAGTCTATGTTTATAATTTACTCTATACCATACAATGTAGCTAGGAGTTAAAGAGATGTTCCACAACCAAACTATTCCAATCGATGGCAATGATCACTCAATATAAAAAGCTCTATACATGAATTCTTAACACATTTTCAAATAGTTTGGACTAAGTAAAAGAGATTACTGCATTTATTTACTTACATGTTTAACTCATCTTCATGGTCCATACCACAGGGTTTATGAAATGAATTATAAACATAAAAATGCTTAATCATGATACATCACAAGGTGAGTGTCAGTTGTTCTGCGCAGGCAACAAAAGGAGCAAACACTGAGACAATGCAACAGCAATTACTGCAGTTTATACATCGCAACTCATTCAGAGTATGAACAAATCAGTATTTGTATTACATCCTTAAAGTTTGACACTTTTTATATTTTCACCACACATGATCCTCTAAATCAGTGCATTCAATATGCAAGAACATTCTGCATGAAAAGTATTTTGACAATTTGTGTACCTTTTGTTCATCATGGTGGATTGGTGTTAGTCTTTTAACAGCAACAAAGCCAGTTACTTATGTCCTAAAAACATTTGATGTGCTTGAGATGATCAAATGCAGAACGTTATGTAACAATTAATGCAACATTTTGATAGGAACGCAGTCTTTCTATGAGAAACTCTTAAAGTACAGTTATTCAGTGCACAGGTCGCCAGTGTTCAGTATTATTAACATGTTGAAGTAGTCCAAAACATCATTAACTTGAACACGAAACATGTCTAAACTTTAGTGATGGCTGTAGCTTAGAAATACACAAAACTTTTGCCTTGTCTGACATACCAAGCCAGTAATAGGTTTTGGCTCCAATGACAAAAGACGTGAAGTGTTTCCTGATATTTGGAAGAATTTAGGCACCAGATCAATTGATGTTTTGTTAGTCAAAAATATCAGCCATGTTCACCTTCTACAAAATTAAGGAATTTGTTTAGAAAAGAAAAAGATTTGGAACAAAAACAACAAACTAATCCTGTTACGTTACAGTGTTTAAGAAGTTTTATGAATAAAACCATGGAAAGTATCATTTCATACCAACCTGCTTAGGATATACTTGCAAGTTTGTAGCCATAACTAGTAATGTATCTTCATAAATCTTCACCACTGATAATGCAGAAAAAGCAAAACAATTTTTAAATATATATATTTTGAATGAAACAGCTGTAGATAAAATATAACATACTCATACCTTCTTCATCACTTTGTTTGTGGTAAGCTTATGGCTATACTGCTCTACATCGATCAAACTATTTGCGATGTCAATGTTTGGTACCAGCCTACATAGATGCACACATATGACTGAAAATCTTTCTTTTTGGTACTAGCCATAATCCCTTTCTCTTAAAAGTTTGTTAATGTGTGCATTTAGACTGTGAAAGAAAAGAGCAGAATTCTGAGAGAATTGCTGGTTTGCAGCATTGCCAATTTAGTGTTTTTGAATCCAGATTTTCATATTCTGGCTTTTTTTGAACACACTTGGCTCTTTGGAAAATCAAAGCTTTTTTTTGAGCTACCTATTCATTACAAATCTCTTCGAATGAGAGTCTGTGACTATGCAGGATGCAAAGAATATTGCAAATATTTCACTGTTGCCTTAAAAAGTTTTGATGTATATAATAACAGATGTATGACAGTGTAATTAGGGGGAAAGAAAATGCATATAAAGATTGGGATTGTATGATATCAAAATTTCTATATATTTAATATTTATTTTAAGACTACTATCTGGCTTTTTTGAGACAAGGTCTGGCTATTTTTGGTGAAGACAGGTTCGTAACCCTACTGGTTTGCTATAGAAGTTAGTTCATTTCCAACTTGGCCATGCCATAGTGAGGAGCTTGCTACAGGGGAACTTACAGCTATAGCAAGGTGAAGGTAGTTGGTATGACAGGAAAGTTTATGAAATACTTTAATAGATGATTGCTTGCTTAAATATAAACTACGAGCATCTAATGCCATTTTGTACTGCATTTACATGTTTTGAAGTAGCTTAGTAAATTTGGTATTGTATTATGGTGAGGAGCTTCTTTAAGTATTTGGGTTTTGCATTCAGGTTACTGGTAAAGAATAACAATATTTGTATGAGACATTATAAGTTATTGTTGCTTATATAAAATGCCATTTTGTAATGATTTCAAGTTTTTTGAAGTAGCAAGATAGGCAACAACTGACCACAGGGATAAATCATGAAACTCTCCTGGTACTCTGCATATTTTTGCTTGGCACAGCACCTAATACTGAAAATGTTAAAGCATGAATGCAATCACTAGTTCTTGCCTGCACTGTTCAACCAATGCAATTTCTAATTATTACACCAAGGCTATCCACATGTTTCAACCATTTGAATTTTTCAAATTTCAATTATCTGATTAGCTCTTAAAACAATCTCTTAATATTGAAAAGTTTTCAAAAACATGAACATAAAAAATTGTAACAGTCAAACACACACTCACTGTTTATTAGGTGAGTTTAATCCTTACAAAAGTCCCATAAACGAGTAGGGTAATTTTTATAAGGAGTTCAGTTACTAAGCTGTTCACCCTGTGAACTCTATGCAAGAAATGTGGCTCATCATGTTCAATGGGTAACTGTATTCCTTCTTCATGGTACTGGTATGCGTTGTTAAAAATTTGTTTTTTGTCACTGTCATGCACACCATATATAATGTCATGGTTGCTGCATGGCTTTCTGCTTCATAACCTCCATTGCCACTTACTTTTCTCATCAATCTGCATGACTCACTTCTTCATGTGCATACTTCTCAGCTGTTCAAACATTGCTTGCCCTCCATCACCTTTTATGTGAAGAACTGTTATCTTTGTGATCTGTTGTTTATGGGTTTGCTCTGTATTAAGTTGTGCTTGTTTTTGCATTTCATTTGTTTTTTTTCATTCTTTGGTCTGTTGTAATGGTTACACATTTTGTTCTGGATATGTCTAAGTTGTTTTCAATTAATTTTTGTATAAGTTGATTTAACAAGATCCAAGCATTGTTCATCACTAGTTACTAAATCATACTTGATCATTGAACTCAGCCATGAACCAAGAAAAGTGAAAATGCAAGCATGTTAAACAACCAGTCCGCAAGCTACTGGCTACACTCTACTGGTAAAAACAAAATATGCTAATGAGGCTGAGGAAACAGCCTTGTGACCATATTGGGTAGTGATTTTGACAATTCAGCAGGATTAATATGCCAGCTGTCAGCCTTCCAATGGAGGCAGACTAGTATTGACTTAGCTAGCTTGTGCTATCTGATTTGTGTCAGACACGTAGTTTGTAGTTTTGTGGTCTTCAACCTTTTTTGTTCAATCACCCCCAACAAGAACTTTGCTCAAAAATCGCCCTCAGTAATGATTTTAGTGCAAAAATATTACCGGTATATTATCAAAAAGAGATTATTTGAAAGTATTTTAATGCTAATGAAATAAACAATCTGACTAGCACAAAAAATAAATGCAATTGCATTTGTAGAAAAAATGTTATTCATTTCCAAAAGCAGCTGATTCCAACTACTGCAATTCTTGCCCCTGGCCTTTTATTTGTGAGTTTTTTGAAGCAGGTTGCAAGTTGGTCAGATTAATTCCTATGGCGTTTCCACCGGTCTTCTTCATGTCAAGATGAGTGCAGTATTTATTACACACGTGCAGTAGTTGGTAGAAACTTGCTCAGCAACATATTTCGTGGGAAACACCAGTAGAAATAATAGTTTAACTTTCACCAAACATCAAACATCTGAAAAACGCTCATAGCACTTGATCCAAAAGTCTAAACATCCATGTTAATAAAATATGACATGGGCTCCATCATTGCTTTGGAGGTCAATGAAAAGTCCTGGATGTGGAATAGCTTTCACTTATGTTAGGTCACTGACAAAAAGACACTTCACCCAGTCACTTTCTATGCAATCCAGCTTTTGCTGTGATCTCCACAACAGAATGACTTCTTAGCAAGTCTATAGGTGGCAAAAAAGATATTTGGGAATCCTTAGTCTAGCCAAGATGGGGCAGGTGGACTTACTTGCTAGTCTAAATTATCCCTTTCCTAGCCTACTGCACTGGTATATTCTATCATAAGTCAAATGAACACACTACAGCTGTTGAGCTATATCCACACGCAAAGTAAAACACTCTAACTGACTGAAAAACATAAGACGTTTTACAACTTACGACTAACTGCAATTGATTTTGCTAGCCATCAAGTGCTATGTAAATCCTCTTGCAACAGTCATTTTCATGCATTTTTTCAATGGGAAGACACTTGATTCTACTGTTTTACTCAAGTTATGAACCAAAGTTTATAAAACACATGACAGACTATGACATGTTTTGCCTATGAAACATGTTTTGGCAATGCTGTACCGAAAACAATATTAACTCTTGTTTCAAGGCAGTTTTGCTAATAATAACACATACAGTAGGTGATCCTGGAGGCGAACATCACTCCTATTGCTTTGAAAGCCTCGCATTGCAGCAAGGGTAAAAAGGGTAAACCTGAGCTCTGTTGTAAGTCAAAAGGGTAGATCTGAGCTTTGTTCTAATGTAAGTCATGACAGATACATTTGGCTCCCTGTGTTTCTCAGCAATTTTTTCAGCCAGTCTTTTGTTGACATTGGTGCATTCTGGTGCCATCCCACCACTTGTAAAAACATGGAAATTGAATGGAGACTTTTCAATGTCAATCACTCTATGGTTGTACTTATCCTTCTTCTCTTTTTCATGTTGTTGGTAGATCCATGCAAGGGACGTACCGGAATAAGACTGAGGTAGGATGTGTGATGCTTATGTCAAGGAATGTTTTCTCAGAGCTATTCCACAGTCCTCTCACATAAATATCCATCGTTGCATTGTCAGCAATATTGACTTTTCTTTTAAATCGTTTTCATTGATTGGCAAAAGTGTGGGTTTTATCTGAACATCTCTACAGACCTCTCTCATTTAATGAGAGATAATGAGTCATTATCTATGCCTCATTGAAGTGTAACTACCCAGTTTACTTATGAGGCTATGATCCATAGAGTTTGTCTCTCCATAAGCACAGTGTGTGGGTATGTCCTTCACCTTCCATCCATATCTTATGCAGATAGCATCCAATAATTCTTGTTTGTTTAGTATACTTATTGAAATTACTTTTTATTATTAAACCTTTTGTAACCTGTTTCCATGCTTGTGTCTTCAACCTCATTTGAGGATGTATGTACCTTGCTGGACATACATGCAAGTGCGGTACTTCATTATGGTCTATGGGTAATTGTATTGTTTTTTCATAATTTGAGTTGATAAAAATTGTTATGAGCCTTTACTACATCCCACCATTCTGTTAATGTCATGGTTGCTGTATTGCTTTCTGTTTTATAAACTTTATTGTCACATATTTTTCTCACCTATGTGCATTCCTCACTTGTTCATCTGTATACACCTCCATTCTTAACCTATTGCTGCTGCTTGCCCAATATTATCTGTGTTATATAAATGACTGTTGTGTGTATGATTTAAGGTTTGTGTACACTTAGTTAAGCTAGCAAAAATACAGTTCACTTCAGGGTATTCCTAACTATGCCAGTACTATCTTGCGAACTTGCAATATAAGAGTAATAGTGTGGTATGAAGTGTTTTCAGTATAGCCTATTGGGTTGTATAATTATTTGTGTATTATATTTGAATATCTGGTACAGGCCCAAGCTATTTTGTTGAGGCAAAAGAAAAAGAACCAAACCACACATTGTGTATTTAAATAGTTCAATCGACTGCAAAACAGTGCCACTTGTAATTTCACTTTGCTTTTTGTACCTAAAACCATCTTCTCCTAAGCCTAATCAAAAATGGTTGATAGTGGCTACAGAAACATGTATCTCCATATTTGAAACCTTATCTTCCCGAGTGATGACGCCATTGATTGTGTCATCATTGGAAGATGCAGTGCTCTCACTTTTAGGTATTTTGTCCCTAGATCAGAACTTTTGACCCTTTTTAAAGATTTTTGGAAAAATATGAAAATGAACTATTTTAGTTTATTTTGTAAATCATACTTGGTTCTGTTTTTAACATTTATCATGGTACTCCGATTTTATGCTGCACCACCACACATCCAGGGATTTTTTGGTACTGTTCTAAAGATTTTTATAGTTGCATTTGTGAGAGCTGTGGCAAGATGGTGGCGAGAGAAAGTCGCACACCAATTTTGGTGATGATGTCACTACTATGTCATGAGATACACCCTGTCAAAGTTGACGGACAATGCACATCTAAAGACATTCATTTCACTATACCTAAACCTTATTCGGCAACCACCTGTAACATGACAGTGCTGCACAGCGAGAGTGCAGTAGGCTTGGTAAAAATTACTAAATGTGAAAGTTAAACCCTAAACCAAAAACATAAACCGTAACCCTAAAGCTAACCCTAATGCCAACACTAACCCTAACACTAATCTTAACCCCTAAACCTAAACTTTAAAAACTTTTGAAAAAAGTAAAGAAAAACTGGTCCCATGGATGAATATAATTAAATTTATTTGTTTGTTTATGACCAGACACGAAGTTCATAGTATGAACACACACACTCTGCAGAACGCAGGTCGATAAAAACAGACAAAGCAGAACATAGAACAAGGCATTGAAGCGGGCAGAATCATAGGGTTACAGACACTTTTTGCAACTGCATTGGAAGACAGGACCATAGGGTTACAGACACATTCTTAACACTATTGTTAGTTAACACGTAACACCTGTTACAACACTACTGCGGAGTAAGGGCCAATTCCTACATTGGTCGAGTCTAGGTAAAATGCAAAAGCGTTGTAACATGACACGCCATCAAGCAAATGGATACTGCAAATTTCTTTCAATCACTCATTCACAGAGTAAAATACGATTGTAGTGTTCAAAGAATAGGGACGATAACAAACAATCTGACTGCGTCAAAGCATGTAACCATATATGATGTTAGATTTTCTGCATCTTTTGCAATCACTACTTGAAATCTGCAATCATTACTGCCAACACAAAAGTCATCAAGGTGATGGTGAGACACTGAAAGCCGAACCGAAAACTATTGGCACAGCAGACACAAACGCATCTGCTATGCTAACCATGACAGTGTCGCTTGAGTGACAAACTCAGCGTTTCATTCAAACCGCGTCATGCGAGGCGGTTGCGTAGCCACTTCCAAAATGGTTACTGGACTGCATGATGATGAATAGCTAGGCCTAGTCTAGTCCCACATGTTTTCCCATTGCATACACACATTACACTTTAGTTTTTAAGTGATTTCATAACTATATTAACCATTTTCATCACCAGTAAGCAGAAGAACAGTAACATTTCAAAGATGTGCACATGATGACTGATGACATGATCCACGTACCTCAGCAACATCTGGCGATTTGAGCAATGAAAGCAACGACTATGACATGAGCTAGTACACAGCTAACTGCAGCAGGCGTATATTCTATCTAAGCGACCGTCACGCACAAACGACGTTATGGACACGGACAGTGTTTCCAATCGGGTCAGTCTTTTTAACATCAGATGGTTAACTTTTTTCAACATTAGATAACCTCAGATTTGTACGTTACTGTTTCATATAAGCTAAATGCTTCTATTACCAATACCTAACAAAGCACGATAACCCCCGTTGAATTTAACAGAGCAGTAAGTATCGTAATTCAGCGGAAAATGGCGATTATAATTGAAGTTCAATGTCAACGGGAAGTATCGTCATTCAGTGGAAAACGGTGGTTGTAGTTCAAGTTTATTGCAAAAAAACAACACACTTACTTAATACTTATCGTCATTCAACAGAAATGGCGGTTATAATGAAAGTTTAATGTTATTCTCAACGCAGCGACGAGAGCATCTGTAGTTTGGAATGGCAAACAAACACACATGAGGGTGAGAGATTGCAAACTTTTTTGGATTCTTAAAGGAGAGGAAACGTGGAAAACATTAGCAACAGCCCACTCAACATCAGATTTGTCGCCAAAACTTCAGGCATAACAAATTTCTCTGAAAACTTCCGATGTGATGTTAAACATCAAAAGTGGCAACTCAAGACACAGAAACAAAGCATCAAACCACCGAGTTTCGTCGGATAGATCGGAGGTAACCATGGGGCTGCAGTACTGGAGTGGACTCCTGAAGGAGTATAGCCGTGTTTTCTCGGAGCTGGCAATGATAACGTGACTCGAGTCAATTACTCCGCACGAGTCACGACTTTTGGTGGCTCTGACTCGACTCGAGTCACGTTGACAACGATTGTGACTCGACTCAAGTCACATTTTTCACAAAATGGCTCGACTCGAGTCACACTCAATGACTCGAAACTCAAGTCAGAGTCATTTTTACAAAACCTCTCAGCCTCTGATGGACAAAGCCAGTTTGTTTGCCAGATTTTGGCAACCGCTACTTTATTATTAGTGACACACCCACTTAATGCCGTATCAGCCCAACTCTTCAGCCCCAAAATCCTTACAAGGGTCTCCCCTGATGGTGATTTACAAAAAAAAGTTATCGATGTTGTGCTACATCTCGAGGTTGAATAGCCTTTAAAAAATACCTTAATTACAGATACAGTTTTAACAGAACCAGGCTCGTAGAGAGGTTTTGAAGTTTTGGGGGGCAAAAAACATTTTTAGCGTGGAAATATTTTTATTTTTATCATATGTTTGAAACAAATTTTTCTTAGCACTACAAAATTTGGGAGGAACAAAAAAGATTTGGAGGTAACTGCTCGCACATGACCTACCGTGTCTGCTGGCCTGGACAGAACCGTGTCCAGAAAGTCTTCCATTCGGGGCCTTCTTGTTTATGCTGGGGGCTAGACATTCTGAAAATTAACTTTTAAATAACAACATGAACAGCATTTGCAGATTTTGCAAAGTAATTATCAATTTTTTCCCGGATATACCCAAAATAGGCACGTAGTTTCCAATCAGAATTTTTGAACGTTTTAAAATTTTTTTTGGAGCATAAAATTGGGATAGACTTAACAGTTTCATCAACAATAAAAAAGCCTTCAAAAAACTATACATTTTTATTCTGAGACGTTTCGGATTAATCTTAATCCATCTTCAGTCAAAAAAATAATAAAGCAACTCTTGGCAGTGCCAGCAATTCAAAAGCAAAAGACTCTGTGACGCAAGAAATAACAGTGTGACGCAAAAGACGTCAAAAGCAAAACCAAGACCGTCAACCCTGTCAAATTCGCTAACAGTGAAAGCAGGACCAACAGGTATGCAGAAAGTGCTAAAACAAGACCTACACAAGTTCGTAATCCACGTAAATAAGTCAAGACCAGCAGCAAAAGACCATTCACAGAGCACTGCAAACGAAGGATGCAAAAATTTGTTTAACATTTTCAAGTTCAACAATCAGTACGATATGTCTACGTCAGCACCAACAGCAATGCACGCAATATGTATAAACATAAGAACTAAGCATAAACCAATTATTCGACATGAAATCTACGTATTGAAGAGGTATAAAGGGGTGGAAAAATTGTCCACATTAATCTCGGGTTGTTGTTCTTGTATCAAAAGTGTCTCTTTAATTAATAATTCGCGGTAGTTAAAAGCAGATGCCAAGATTTCGGGATTTTTAAAGTCCATGAAATGATCTGGATATGTGTATAAATGTTTGGCTACATCGGTAGCTTGGTGGTTCGATTTTAAAGGATTGTGTTCATCCA
>Ga0210059_1006522_pt1 | contig 18686 bp, 14 predicted proteins | sample Ectturendosymbi2_FD_188042 | JGI IMG/M metagenome (GOLD analysis project Ga0210059, IMG submission 188042) | Ecteinascidia turbinata endosymbiont from Florida, USA - Sample 2 (SPAdes) (version 2) | ecosystem: Host-associated > Tunicates > Ascidians > Unclassified | place: Key West, Florida... | reverse complement strand
ACAATTTAAGCCATTCCAAAGAGGCCGACATTAATCTGGAAGAAGCAAACTCGACAGGCACCTACTTCCGCAAAACGATTTCCGAAGCTCCTTTCGTGTACAGACGAAAACTACCGTCCTCGTTTTCCAAAACGGTGCTCATCGATTTTCGCACAGAGTTGAACGTGTACACCTGGCGGTGTAAATAAGATATTAATTACATGCGAAACGGCGCACTGGCCTTTGGAAATTAGAGCGTTTTAAATATTGCTAAAAGCCTGCAAATGCAATGAGGCTTTTAACTCTGCCACCACTGCATCCATATGTGATGAAAATTCTGAGGTGAACGAAATGTCTGAACGAAATGGTGAAAGAGGTGAACGAAATGTCTTGAGCTTGTGGCTCAGTCGAGACTTCGACGAAGCAGAACAGAGGCATTGAAACCACCTCAGACGCGGTACCACCAGTTTGAAATTGCGTACTTTCCTTGCACAAAACAAAAATGGGAATGCAGCACACAAAAGATGGAAATACTACTCCAACTAAAAAGAGAAGGGAAATATGCAAAAAAGACATCAGCGGAAATATATTGTGTACAATGAACATACCGCCACCGTGTTGCAACGAACTACAGTGCCACACGGAGCGTACATAGGAAGGTATTTCGATTTTTGAGCTTGCAACTGTACTACACGAAACCAGAGTCAGTGATACTACATTCAGTGTTTTTTATGGATTTCAGCAAAGTTGTTTGACAGCAATGCATCAGTTCCGAGAAGATTTTCGAGATATGAGTCTCACCATCTGCTCATGCTATGATGCGTCTGCTAGAGATGGCATGGGCCGCTGAAATGGCGGTTAACGGCAGGTTTTCATGGGCCGGCCAACCGCCCAAACACTTATTTTTTTCTTCGGTACCGCTACGGTCCGCTCACTTTTATGAAGAACTTTCGAGGATGTTGAGCAAATTATTTTCGATAACGTAAGTTGTCGATAGCGTCGCCCACTGGTGGAATTTGTGTCAGAGTTTTTGTGAGCTCTGTGAAGCGTGGTAAGAGCGAACAACGCACAATGTATTCTCTGTGTGTTGTGTGCTCGTTGTGCTGTGGATTGTACGCTCTCTTTGGGAGTGGTAGTATTCGTTTGTAGTGCGCGCAGAGGTCTTTGGAAGTTAACCTGAGTCATTGAATGTACAAATATTAGTTCGCATTTACAGTGCTGTCGATCGGGGAGGAGTCTGTGAAACTGCTTTCCAACAAGTACAAGTGCTACAGTACAAAACCGAGTTTTGAAATACCTGACTTTTACCTATAGAAGATGAAGTTCACACAGTATTTTACATATATTTAAAATTTTCAAAGAAATAAATTCATACCAACTCAAGTTGCCAAAGTTTATTTTATGTAGAAGTAAAATGGCAAAATAGCTGCAGCAGTGCTTTTACCTCATGAGGCAAAATTCACACTGCTTTCTTTATGGGCCGGGCCGAATACGGGCCAAAATTTAGGAGGAGTTACAGGTACGGGTTGGGTTACGGGTTTATTGCGATTGGTATGGGTTGGGCCGGTGTCAAGCGAAATTTCTGACCTATTGTTTGTCTGTTATTTTGCTTCTCAGAATAAAGAAATAAAGTTTGGCTGTTACCTTTTTATGTGTGTTGTGTAAATTAAAACATTTTGGTTAGATGTCAGGTACCCACAACAAGCTATAGTAAGGGAATAACTTAAACCACTGAAAATTTTTGGACTTGACCTCATTCTTTTTCTCGCCCTAACACAAACCCTAACGCGACACACTTAACTAAACACGAATCCCTAAGCCCTAATCACCAGTTTTCTCAGTGAATTTGATATGTAGAATATTACTCTGTGCATGCGCACATGGTGTGAAGTCAGAAATTTCGCTTGACACCGGGTTACAAAAATGTGAACCCGTGACATCTCTAGCGTCTACTAACTCGTGACCACAAATAGATTAGACTAGAGCGTATTTCGGATAAAATCACTGCCAGCTGGAAAGGTAAGCTTGCGGCTTGGTTACCATTGACCTTTGTTGAACGTGTGCGCCACAAACTTTCACTGGAGCTGTGGCGCTCAGTTCTCAGTGTGTGCCAGGCAAGAAGGTTATAAAAACCAGGTAGCAGCAAGTGTGATACATGAAGACCGGCCCGATCATTACTAAACACGTTTGTAGGATATTAAGTTTCGCAACAATCCGTTGCTGATCACTGCAACGTAAATCCGAGCAAGCTTACTTCGCGCCAACACATGACGATGCTTGTGACGTGCGTCATCACAGGCCGAAAACGAAAGGATCACCACCGTTACGCAGACAGCCAGAAATATCGATCACAAACCTGACCGCCTAATCATTGTTTCATCGTATCCACACAATGCGGTGGTGTAAACCGCATTTGTTAGAAAATCTTAAGACTCCAGTCTGTAGCAATTTCAAGTTCACCAAAAAGTCAAACCTAGTGAATCAGCCTTTCGACTAGGGTGCTGCACGCTTTATAACCTGCTATAAGATTTCCAGCGTCAGTTAAGTTTTGTGTAAATATCACAAATGATGTGCTATGAAAAATTTTTTTCTTCAAGTTGAAAAACACTAACAGTGTGAATGCTGAAGGACTTCAGTGAGTATTAGCTTAACTCGCCTGAAGTTTCTGGCATAGTTCTCAATCACGTTGAGCATGCGGCCAATTAGTTTGATTCTCCGATGTAACACTGACCAGTCAAACCAAACTTCTAAGCTGGTGAAAAATTTGTTTACAACATCTTCAACAAAGTAACCTTCCCTCAGGCAGTTTCGACACAAACGTCAAAATCGAACACCCTGACCAGAGAACTCAGTCCACAGTTCCAACTAAAATGTGAACTGAAGATGTGAATTTGACGCGCAACTCCCCGAGGCGTTTGTTTCAAAGCCGTTAATTTAGTTACACTAGTAGAAATGTACACTATTTCGCAGCATTACATGGTAGATAGCTATATTGTTTTGTCTAGCACAGCGTGTTCCAACGACTTCTGACCTACGGGCCATTCTATAAATACGTGAAAGCTTGCGGGCCAATTTCAACAAAGTGATGTATTAAACACCATATTCACAAGATTTAAAGTTGAAACGGGAAAATTAGTGAGTGCTTCATTGAGATTATTACGCAATAGCAAATGGCAATTTACTACAAATCTCCGGCAGTGGAATACCTGTGGACGAGGCTTTTCACACTATCGTTCCTATATTTATACCAGTCCAATATGTTGGTGGCAGAAGTCGGAGACTGTTGACCAGTATTTCGTCAGCCACTCCATTTCTGTTTTTAGATTTGGCTTGGTTGCTTCATGGTAGAAAATGTTCTCTAACACACGTACTGTATGTGCTTCCAAACATCGAATACAATTTTAGCGGGCAATCTTTGTTTGGGAAACCTATTTTTGCTGAATAACTTCCAGAAGCTCTCTACAGTCTAGTCTAACGCCTTTAATATTGTACATTTTCATTAAAATCTATTATGCTTGTTCTAACTGAAATTACCTGCTGTGACACACACACAACAATCAATCCTGAGAAAGCTCACGGTCCTTAAAAATTCTGTCCTCGTGGCCCGCGGGCCTGCAGTTGGACCACGCTGGACTATAGTTATTTTTGTGCGTTCGCGGATTCAACTTTTTAACAGAGAAGTAGACACTGCACAAATACGATCGGATTGGCGAAACCACTTCGGGAAACAAGAAACATCACATTGCAATCTCGGTAGCGTAAATGCAGAGATCAATCAATAGATACGCAAACTTTCAAATATGCCCTGCGCGAAACATTAGCTCGCTGATTCTTAACTTGGGGTCCGTGAAGGTGACTTAAGGGCTAATACGCTTTGCACTGACATTTCGATAGGATTAACAAGCTTTGCATGCATTTTGATGACTACTACGATGCTTAAGAAACAATTTCAAATATATAATGCGACGGTTCTTCCTCTGGGGTCTGTAACCTTCATTAGGATGGACAAGGGGTCCATGACTTCGTAAATGTTAAGAAACCCAGCACTAGCTTGTTACAGCAAGACATATCTAGCGTAGATTGTGTTGTACATCACGAGATATATGTTCATGCGTCAAAATCTTCGAGATTGTTTTAAAGTCATGGTTATCTGTCTTTTCAACATTTTCGTATTGAAACGCATCACCGGATTAAGTCGGTGCACTTATCCTTGCGCACCCTGCAAATGCTCAAAGCAACGAAGTTTCAAATTGAATAAGAATTCACATTAATTCAAATACATCGTACACCTTGTAAAGTTTCTCTTCGGTTATTTCGGAACGCACGCTTTCGTAATCTCGGCCCAGATCGCGAACAAAGCCAAGCAATGCACACTCAGTTTTGTTGCCTACTTGCATAGGTTGGCCGCCTTCTTTCTCTGGAGGCTGTAAACGAAAAACACGATTTTGTGAAAATCTACGGCGAAGAAAGTGCTTTGCGTACAGGTTGTCGCGGCTGCTGAAAGCGGGAAAATGCTAATGCTTTCTTCCAGACAATCACTAAGAGCCACCAGTTCAAGCAATTCAATTACAATCTGCGCGGAGGGTCACAAAAGGAAAAACTACATTCATAACCCATTTGTTAGGAAATTATTGGAAGTTGGATGAGACGGTTCAGTGTACAATTAAAACGTTTACGTTCGTAGCTACTTTGTACCTCAAAACAAACATAAAATCACGAGTCAAACAACAAAAAGCAAAGGCAATGAAATGTTCCAATCCTCTTTTGCGTAGTTACCAAAAGCTTCGACGTGTATGAACTGTTGATTGAAATTCCAGTAACAAGAACGTTTGTTGTAAAAGGAGGGAGGCCGCTATATTTTGGCAAACCTCTCTCGTAGTGCTTGCCAGCAAGGTAACACTGAACAACGGTCATCCTGTTGGTGGTGAGAGTACCTGTTCCGCGAAAATGACAAAACTTTACGTAAGTCTCTTGTCTCACTATTAACCATTTTTAGCAAGTGCTGTATCTTTGTGTCTTTACTCGTCATACCAAAGATGCAGCTTGGCTTGTTTACATATCGGCGGCGATGCGCAACCCACAACTTGATATATGATTACGCAAGAATGAAATCCAGCATTAAAAAATCCCAAAGTTCCTTCGACGCCAAGCGCGTCAATGGACGCAATTTTAACGAAGTGGACGTTGAAAAAAATAAATACACCCATTAACACAACTTTGTGCTTTATTTTGGAAATAGCTCTTCCGGTAAACCTCTTGAAATAGAATACAAACAAAACATCCTTCCACAAAACGTAACCTGTTTTATCGGAACAGATTGCAGTTGCGTTTCCCATAGTCTCGCACGCGTCGAGATGCCTAACGAGGTTGTTGTCCTTCATCATTTTCTTTCATAAAAAAATACCCACCAATAACATGGCTGGCAAGTAAAAGTTGAACAACAATCAAACGTATTTTTTTCTTTAACAGAGGAGTTCTGGTAATGTGTACTGATTGCAAACATCCATTAATTTTGCAGACCTTTTAAGACATTAGGTGAAAGAAAAAGGTGCTTGAATTTTGCGTTGAGGTACGCATCATATAAACACATATCTTTTTCAATCAGCTGCTTTCGTTTGGGATTTACCACTGCTTTATCCAAGGTGCTCACTACCTGACGGAAACAAAAACTTCGGGCGGCGCAGTGATCGTTTTCGCAAGGCCCTACTTGAAGGCGCAGCCTTCATTCTCGAACTACATCCACTATCATCCGTCGCGTGTAACATTCGTTTTGCTTTACGCGTTCTTGTGACACAAACGGAAAAATATTACACAGCAAATTCGTTGCGTTCTGTGGCTGCAAATGACATTCACGCGTTGCGCGTTGGGTCGATTTTACTGATGACAACTTATGACATGTGCGTGCTGCACTACCTCACTTCGATAGCATAATTTGATATTCGCTCGGCGTCGAACGCAGCGCAACTGTAATTGAAGTTCCCATAAAACTTTCTTCTGCTTGCCTTGCACCCAAGCAAGCCGGCGACAACTTGTGCAACGTCAAGTTGCGCGCGCGATCTGCATCATTTGGCAAAACATGCGTCATACTTGTCAACATTTTATTGTGTTGCTGTTTCGACGGTAATATCAAAAATTAGTTTTAAGATCAATCCAATTAACTTGATGTTGCTACAGGTGACAGGCATCGAAGAGAGCTGACTGATTTATTCAGAACTTCGAAATTTTTACTGCAAAATTGAAACTCCTCACTGAAAACTATTGGCTGATTTTCTAATATCAGGCAACGCCTTACAATTACTTTCTTAGTTTCGCATCACGAACACTTACGGAATCCGGTTGACGTAGATTGGCTCGTGCCATGAGTTGTGTTGTAGTCATAAAGTACTCGCAACCTTTTATGTTTTAATATTTACGCCGACTTGCCAAACATATACTTGGCGTGAGTCCACCACATCAGAGTCGTTTAGTATTTGGCACCTTCAGCAGAAATGCCAGCCAAGTTACATATGCAGCTATATCATATACCGCGTTTTGGTCTTGCGGTTTAATCCACGCTGCTGCTAAAAGAGCAGATGGGTTTTCAGACAAGACATAACGGATCTACGGCAGTGACGACTGACGTACTACAGAAGCAAAGACTACAAGCAAACGGCTCGCGTCAGTTGTCGGTCGAATGTTGAAACGCTTAACGTGGTCAGAAATGCAATTGCAGCTTAACCCACCTTAACTGAAAATGCCAAGGAGATTGTGACAGCGAGAGGCAATCCTTCAGGGACAGCGACGACAAGAACAGTGACACCAATGATGAAGAACTTGACGAAATATTGAACATAAACAGACGTGCATTCAGAAAGCCATGGATAGCCGTTGGTACCAAACAAATCAATGCAAAATATCATGATGAGGATGATGACAGTTAGCACAGATATGACGAAACCTGCAAACGAATCGCCGCTGTTACGACCTTGCTCTGCTCAAGTAATATTTTCCAACACCTTTAAAACACAGGAAGCAGCAGATCAAGACACGCTGAAAACGCTGAAAAAAGGTTCAACCAAAAGGTTTTCTGCCAGAGGGCAGCGGGCTGTGATAGAACAGGCGAAGAGATCTTGTGTTTGACATCATTTCACAGTGCATCAATCAAGTCATTTGACTGGGTCTAATGAAATACAAACATTTCAGCAAACAAGACAGTTGCAACCGCTTTCCGCTTTTATACGTAGCACTTTTCAAGAACATAGTATTGCAACCAAAGAACTAAGAGCTGATTATGACAGCAAAGCACTCCACGAATATCGCACAGAAGTAAAAGCGAAACAGCAGTGATTTGTTTATAAATCACTGGTATCTACGTTTTGTTTCTAACGCGGCTTTTTAGGACATTCACGTTTCCTCTGCTCTAACAAATCATACAGTTGAAATAAGTTAATGCTTGTAAAAAAATATATCGGTTCCACGAAAGCAAAGCGTTCAAGTGGAAACATTTTAATCGTTTGAAACATGCACCGTTTAACCTTTTCTATCAAAGACAAATTTGCCAGGTAAAAAAGTACAAAATATCTGCTAGTAGAAAATACCAACATGAATGTGGAAAGTTTTTATTTTACAATATAGCACTCAGCGAAGCATCAAATTGTGCTACTGACTATACCGGAAACTTCGAAAATAACAATATTGTCGGCAACTTTTGACATTAAAATGAAAAATCATCTGAGAATAGTGCTGAACAAGACCACCACTTGAGTTGCTTCTGCGCTAATCACACAGAAGACAACTGGACAACAAAAACAGTTTGTACTCAAAGCAAAAACGAACAAACACGACCAAGCCCAACTATTGAATGAATGAACGCAGTGTCCTCCATGGAACATTCTCTATGTGACATGCTGCTCAAACATGGAAAGGTGGCATTAGAAAGAAATATATAGCAGGTTGTCTTGGTGAGAAGCTTTCTTTCAGCCACCCCAATCGTCAAAATAATAATAACAGAATTCTGTCTGGCAAACTTTAAACAATTATCCAATAATCTTTAAATAGCAGTGAAAGAAACTGTTCAGATGCGGATACCATCGACAAAACCTCAAAGACGCTTTTACAGTGAAACCTGCACGGGCCTATTGAGCGAAAGCCAAGTAGTTCACTGTTCTGCACCAAGCATCATTAGTCAAACACCTGATAGTAGAGAAGCGTGCTTATTTTATGGTATTTGGCAAAATAAGCATTTGCATTCAACGTGCAGTTTGCATACAACCGTCTAGCAGAATGTGCCGTATTTAAAACAACCTGATATATTCATCGAAAAAAGACGAACTAATCTTGTTTTGCAGTAACAATTTCGAGGGTTAACGTTCATTGTCAAACATGGTATAGGATGGTAATAACTTCGGAAAAGTTTTTACTAACCGGCATATCCTATCTCCAAAAAGTTTTATCTGACCGGCATATCCTATCTGCACAAAAGTTTTCACTAACCGGCTTGTCCTATCTGCACAGCTAACTTCGTTAGTTTCGCTTGCAGAATCGACTGCTCTTTTCTTCGAGACTTTTTTTTCACTTGCTCTTTGTCTTGCTCCTGTTCCGCACTGCCATCATTCACTTCAGTGAGAGGTATATTTTCAGGCGATGCGTGATCATGGTTAACACTGACAGAGGTGTGATCGTTCTCTTTTGCTCCATTTCCACTTCCTGGTATGGATATAAAACAAAGCATTGTCTGCAATATTTACAATGAGTGCATTTGCAGATATGTAGCCACAAAGCGCTTTACAATCAAAACGCTACCTATGGTATGACTAAAAATTTAAATAATCCAGTGAAGTGGCATTAAATACTAAGAAAATCACGCGTGGATTGAGACGTACGCAAGAGAAATGGTTCGAACGCACCAAGATTGGTGTAAAACACACACCGCTACTAAATAATAATGGACGATAAATGTTTAAGTACATGCATATGCAGTGATTTTTTGAGGTGTTTTGAAAGACTGAAACAGTCTCTCGACATATAGTAGAAACTCGCTTTACTACCACCATCAAAATACGTTAAAACTTCTCTTTACAACCATCTCGGCAGTCAGATAAAATAGTTGCGGTCTCTCAAAATGTTTTACGGTCACCAAGGTCAAACCTTTAAAAGAAACTTGTGCGTATGAACACATTCATTGGCAAAGCACTAATGAAGCAGTTTTTCATGCGTAAAATCAACGCACCGGAAAAGTTTGCCAGAAGCACGTGATCTGGTGTTCAAGTTATTATGATGTAGCTTATGAAATTACAAATTCACTCAAGTTATCAACGTTGCAATGTCAGTCAACACATGCACTACAGCGAGTATAGATTGACATTTGTGAAGGACAAACAACATAAAAATGACAAAATTAAAATAAAACGAATGCAAGCGTGAACTTAATCACAGCTACACTGCAAACAGTAACAAATATCAAGCCCTTACATTTTACGTTAACGACTCTTTAGATAGCACGCCTCCAATACGAACTTGCGAATTATTTTACGGATGCTAATCTTCGTTAGCATGCAAAAATATTAGGGGATCTAAGCTGTCCTTATGCAGTTGACATTAGTACGTGCGGATCCATCTACACTTCGGTCTATGGCCTACATATTGAAGCTCAAGAACATCAGTGTTCAAGTCCAACCTCAGTTGTACAAAGTTGAAAAATAGCTTGCAATGACGTACACAACATTGCACACAACTATTCTAAAATGTTGCGTGTGAACACCATTTTATACGATGACGATTATTTTTACTGCCAAGACACAGATTGTGCGTCACAAGCTCCACGACGTAACAATCAGAAGCCACGATGAGGTCGAACTGTCAATGATTTGCATTTGGAACACAACGTTTAACGAAACAACAGTACAGATTTCTTCGTGCATGGCCATGCAAACAACCTAGTTGAAATCACCTGATTTACGGTGATTAAGTGCAGCTTCCTGACCATTCCTACTTGGTTTCTTCACTGATAATAAAAACCATTATGCCACAAATGTAAGACGCTTAGAAACTGTAGTCATTTTTAAGTACATGTACAGATCAATGGAATAAGTTGAGTCACATGCAACAAACATTCCATTTCGACAAGGTTCTTATTTCAAAAACCAAATTCATCCACGTGCGTTCACCCCTTTCTTGTTCAGTAAACTTCAAAACACGAGTGATCTAGTTTCACAAGCTGGATGAAAGGTACAATAAGTTTCAACCAATGCATTGCAGAAGCAGTTGCAAAGGAAAATACAAGAGCATGAAAAGCAAGTGGTTAAAAGCGCCTTCTAAAAACCGTGCAAACAAGCTAGTTCCTGAGCAAACACCAAACATTGCAAAAACAAGTCAAACGTATTGTTTTTGTTTTTTAAATTTTTGTTTACATGGTATGTTACAATTTTTGTTTATGTAGCTCCCGTATGCACTTTGAGCGTTCAAAGCAAGTTCTGTTCTTTTAGTTCGGATGTCTCCGCTCAAGGTATCTTGATTTGTTGACAGGCATAAATACCCCACACTGATTAAAATTTTGTGATGTACTAACATAAATCTCGCAAAATGTATGATACGAAGTAGAATAGAATAGTCAAAACAAGCCTAGTGTTGGGAGCGTTTTCACTGCTGCTTATAAAATTAATACTAAAGAGGTTGACAATACTTTTTCAACTATTAAAATTGCAAACGACCTGTACATAAACGATACCTTAAGGCAATCAAACTATGAAAAATGCTGGTGATCTTAAGGCAATCAAACTATGAAAAACAATTTAAATGAACCATGCAGTTCCATCGTTTGATTGTTTCAAACTTTTTGTTCAGGCTCACGTTCAGGAACTGACGTGAATCTTAGAGCACTGAAAAGAGTCTTGCCTGGTCCAGACTGCAATCGGTTTCGTACTATTCATAGCATTTAATGAAAACGCGATAATTTACCTTCCCTATTTTCTAGCTCGAAAAGGTGATGACAAACCATTGCAGAGTCGCAGCCTAAATGGCAAATATACTTAAGAGTTGGTACTGGGAAAAAAGTACAACCTGTTTTGTGAGATTTCTAACTACTACGAGAATATACGCAGCATTGCACTTTGCTTACAGTAAGCTAATTTTACCAACAAGCTATTATGCATATTCTCACCGACAGAAATGCATGTCATTCGAAAGTTTAAAGACAACTTGAGAAAAGTCATGCAACGGCTATACTGTAAAGCTAACGAGCTTTACTGATGCATGCTTTCATGCCGAAAACAACTCTGAAATGGAAATATATTTGTACCACGGTTGTATTCTTCCGATTGTGACCCACAATTGCGTGTCATGCCTTGGCATGTGCAATGGTTGAGATATTTTCGCAGACTTGATATAAAGCGTAAGCCTGTTGGTATCGAATTACATTCTTATGGAAACCTTACGAATTTGAAATGCAGTAACAAATAAACTGTTCGTGCAAACAGAAAAAGTTGTGTGACATACGGAAGTACCACATTTCACCTTTACTGCAATGATTGACTTATTGCTAAGATCACCATGTCAACTCTAGTCAGAGAGCAAATATTGAACAAACAATTGTTAAGGTAGCAAAGCAAGCCATACATATGCACAAATGCACTTCTTCGTCTCATGCACCTCTTGGTTATCAACATAATGATATCCATATACTAACCTTCTGCTAGCTCTGATGCACCAAGTAATGAAAAAATGATACCAGTTTGAGAATTGACACCCACAGCTGTAACAACCATCTTGCCACTTCCTTCCATGACGTGAGTTCCTACAAAATGTTCACAGATACATAATTTCCATTTAAAATTCTTTTAAAAATATTATTTATCACATTCACTGACTGAAGTCATTGAATCACAAGCTAATAACAATGTGCAAAGTTGTCAGCCACATCAAGATTGCATTCTACCCACTGCAGTATTTTGCAAAAAATGTAGTCAGCAAGAAGCAGCTATTGAGTTATACAAGTATGGGCTATACATTTGCCAAGGAAAATTATTGGATCAAAAATCCTACCACATAAAACTGTGACACCAAAGGTTTACATGACTGCCATGCTCTAAAATGAGTTTTCAACCTTTCTCTGACCATGTACCCCTTCAGCATTTCAACAGATGAGTGTGTACCCCAAAATTTTCTTATGACAAAAAGGCTGAGTAATATAACAAAAATCCACAGAATTTTTAATATAACTTTTTGATTTTAAAAAATATAAAGGTAGACTCCATTTTTATGTCTCAAAGTTAATATCTTTAAGCATATAATGATTTTGAAAATAATATTCACTGATATATGAATAAACATTTGGAAATAAATGATATATAAATGCATTTTTCCCTTCTATTGATAACCTAAAATGTACTCCTTCAGATAGGCAAACGTACCCCTAGGGATACAAGCACCCCAGGTTGAGAATCCTTGCCCTAGATGATCCTTAGAACCATTCAACTGTGAGTTTATATTCTAAACAGTATGTATAGTATTTATTTATTATGGTATATATTACCAAAAACTGTTTGTTTGAAAAGTGCCACACCAATTAAAACAAACTTTATAGTGTTGTCATGTGCAAACATCACTTTGTAAAGTAAACCTGAGAAGTCTTGTAAATGATGAATTTCTCCAACAATACTCCTTTGTTCTTGTAACCTCTACAACAGGGATAGGGAACCTGCAGCCCATGTAAACATTTGATATGGCCTGCATCAGAATTTTCATTACCCAAGTTAAAGTACAACAACATGTCAAAACGAATCTCCATGATAATCTCCACCTTGACAGTAAGTGAAGAGAAGTCACTCTTCCTCAGATAAATGCAATTGATTTTGTGGCCCACCAGCGATAATGCACATTTCATGCGACCCGTGATAGTAAATAGATTTCCAACCTCTGCTCTACAACATGATTTGAGTAATGAAATGTTATTCTGGAGTTACTGAAAAATATTCACAAGCACTCCAGCAAATAAATACATTATTTAGCACCTTCTTTTTGTTCAACTTCCAATGCAAAACAAACCAACCTCATTTGTTATTGGCATGACAATATCACAGCTAGAGTTGAAATAAATACCTAAACCTGTTTTTTTTCACTGAGACATTTTGGTCACTGGGACATCTCGGTCATTTGTCCCATACTAGTATTGAAACTCGCCATAACAACATGCATTACTCTATGCAGGGTTCCACACATATTTAAAAATCATTTTCCATACTTTTTCAATACTAAATTCAAAAAGTTCAATAGCATTACTGCTCCTCATTTTTCAGAATTCTTAATCATGAAAGTCAGTCAATTTTACACATTGCATAACACTGCATAAATAATGAACTACTTTTCCTTCAGTAAAATTTTGCTCAGATACTAACTGATTTCTTTTCCATTTATAATTCCCCAACTTTTTTAATACTTCAGGTACATTTGGTCAAATTCAATGCTTTTCCAAGGTCTTGAAAACTGAGTTTGAAATTCAATACTTTTTCAATACCACGTGGGAACCTGTTTATATTTTCAGATATTGTGACTGAATTGACTTAATTTTGTTTGGTCATTTAAAATAACTTTAAGTTTATGACCTAAAAAACAGGATATAAACACTGCTAAAACCAACAAAACACAGCTCTGAAACCCCATGATTCTGAACTTTTCAGTTTTCACAACAGTGCGTTTTGTTAAGCTAAGGCTGATTTTGGAGAAGTACTTTTATGAGAATCATATACCTTACATCAAAAAAAAAGATAAACAAAAGCACAAGGACCAAAACTAATGATGCAGGACTACTGAGAAGGATTTGTTGAAACACAACATTTGGCATCATACAACAATCATTCTAAATTGTGTAAACTTCATCAGTTTTTCAAAATATTGGTTTGAATGAAGTGACCCACTGCTCCACTTCCATGTTATGAACACTAAACAAACAATTAAGATTCTTACAGATTAACTGTTTCAATTCTTATAATTCTTGAAAAATAATCATTAAAATTCTTCTACATGTCTTATTGATTGTTAGTTTTGCTTAGTTGTTCATATAGTGGCTTTTTCCTACTTCATGTAAAGTGCACAGCTTTACTATTTGTGGGTTTTGGTCAATTCCAGTTTATACTCCATGAACTTTGCACAACTGAAGATGCCTGTCCAGTGTCCACTAGGCAAAAAAATACTCAGCAAACATGTCTGGTTCATTTCTGTGGAAAGATCCCGAAAAAAAAAATTGGAGTCACAAATCGAAACTGGTCCAAAAATGTCAAAGCAAGCAGAAAAAGGTTTGGAGCCACAAATTTGAAACTGGGCCAAAAATGTTTAAGCTTGTTACACATAACCTGATATGCTCCATTCCACTGTATATTCAAAATTACATTTTTCTTAAAACTATTGACTTGTTTTACCAGCAAAGCATCCACCAGCTGTGGATGGCCTGGCTTAGCCATGGTAAAATGCATCCACCACAATGGGCATGAAAGAGTGATATCAGCCATTTGCAAGTACTGTATATACTCACATATACGCCAACATTAAAACTAAAAAAATTATCAAATTAGGGGGTCGGCTTATATGCGCATAAATCTGATCTCACGCAAATGAATTAACATGACACCACTTCTCAGTTCACACAATATCACCGATATTACCATTCAGTCATTATATTACATCAGATTCTTTTCATAATTAACTTAGCGGTAATATTGTTTCCTAAACAAATGCTTTGATAATGAACCTTCATCAGTGCATTGCATATTGATACTCTTTTGTTATTAGCCCAAACAACACACCGTGGTGTTTTGTGGGGTCAGCTTATATGTGAGTGTTTGCAAAATTCCTCATTTTGGGGCAATTTTTTAAGGGTTGGCATATACGCGAGATCGGCTTATATGCGAGTATATACAGTATTCATTATAGGGAATTGAAGGCTTTAGGTTTGGTGTGAACTTTCAAGGAATCTGCATGCAATGCTCTGCTTTCATAACTTTGCAATGATTTGGATTCATTGCCCACATACCAGCAGTAAATGACCACAAAAATGCCATAGTTTAATAAACTACAAAATTGTTTTCCAAGAAATTTGATTTCACGTAATTTATGCATCCTTGGTCCTTCTTTTTTTGAGCGAGTTCTTCTTTTATCCACTGCTCGGCTGCACTAAATCTCAGGGCAGGTGTTGAGCAGCCATTCGGTTGTCTCATCAACCAGAACGGTCAGGCTGTGCAGTCTATGGGGAAGTCGATGGATTGGACATTGGAGGATGACATGGTCGACGGTTTGTTCTTCTGTGCCACACTCACACGCCGCAGAGGAGGCCAAACCCCATTTGTACAAGCAGGAGCGGAAACGTCTGACACCGGTGCGGAGGTGATTGAGCTGGAACCAGGCTCTTCTTGGGAGGGTCTTTCCGGGAGGGTGGGTGCCGATGTCAGGAATTAAAATGCCGAGTCTTGTGGGGTTGTCCGCCCACTTCGCATTCCATTGATGACCCGCCCACTGTGTCGCACGTATGTTGTTGTTGTCAGAAAAACTGATGAGTTGCTGTGTGGCAGGTAAAAACGGGTGTCTTGATTTGAGGCGACATGCATCTGCACTCGATGGATGGGCGAGTGCTGAGTGGAGCAGGTGTCCAGGCTCCATGGCACAGCGTCCTAGAGATAGTGTAGCTCCACTGCGACAAAGCTCAGTAGGTTGGATGCCTGCGAGGATTGGAAGGTTGTCCACTGGTGTAGGACGCAGGCATCCAGTCACAATTCGCAAGGCGTCGCTGATGGCGGGGTCCGTGAGGCAGGTATGAGCACTGCGGAACTAAATAGGAGTGCAGTACTCTGCAGTTGAATGGACCAGGGCTAGGCTGGCTGTTCGCAACATTGTTGCTCCAGCACCTCAACCGGAGCCAGCAAGCTGCCTCAGTAATGCAACACGTGATGTTAGCTTCTTGCGAAGTGACTCAAGGTGTTGGCGGTACGTGAGCGACCTGTCCAACGTTACTCTGAGGTATTTGGGCTCGGAGCAGAAGGGCAAGGTTTCATTGTTGAAGTTGATTTTCAGCTCACGCTTAGCTTCCTTGTTGTTGAGACGGAAGACTGCCGACACCATTTTCGTGGTGCTGAGCTTTAGCTTGCAAGTCTGGAGGTATTCACCTGGCGTTGCCATGTCCTTGCTCAACGCCTCTTCCACTGCCTGCCAATCTCCATCAGCATGCATGATTGCTAGGTCGTCAGCATATGTATACTTTCTGGAGATGGTGGTTGGCAGGTCAGAGATGTAGATGTTGAAGAGAAGGGGCGCCAGGACAGATCCCCATGGGGCACCGTTCTTGAGGCACCGTAACCTGCTCCTTTGGTCATTTCCAGTAGTAAGGGTAAAGCTGTGATTGCCAACCACCTCCATGATCATGTGGACCATGTGTCTATCAGGCAGCAATCGCAGCAGCTTGCAGGTGAGGCTGCAGTGCCATACAGTGTCATAGGCTACTGTGAGGTCGACAAACACAGCTCCGGCCTTCTTTTGAACTGAAAAGCTATCCTCAATGTGTCAACAGGGTTACCTGGTCTACGGCTGATCCCCCATGTCGAAAACCCGCCTGCTCCTGTGGGAGCAGTGGGTCGATAATTGTTTCGACACGAGTGTAAATCCTTGGTCCTGAAAAGTAGTCTTGATGGCAAGTGGTCACAGATTGTAATTGACATTACAGTCCTTGTGCTTTTTCTAAACTTGCCTTAGTTATTCATCCTTTCACTCATAAATTTTTGCTTGCAGTTTTTGGGATCAAGGATGTAATACAAAGTGTAATACAAAAAATACAAAAGTTAAATTATGTGAAACCGATTTCCTATCAAAACAATTTGTTAATTATTTCAACTCCATCACTTCTGTGGAAACTAATTGCTGAAATATTCATTAGAACTATTTCAATGATGAGCTTGTGAACATATGAATGAATTGAAATATCATTTTGAAAGTGAACTTGTTACATGAAACTTTTGTATTTTTCTATGTTCGTTCATTCGCAAGGAAACACTGACATAACTTCCAAAAATACCATGTAACCAATGTGGAAAAATTATGCTGCAATTTTGCACAAGTTGTCACAATGTTGGTACACACAACACTCTTGTGTTTGGGACTTATACTTCTGTTATAAAGCATATACTTTTCACATTCAACAGCTGAAACCCTTGAACCACAAGCTAACAGTGCGATTCAGTTCAGTTTCATTTATACTTGGTTTCTGTACTCCTTTTAGAGTGTCACAAGTGGTCTGTGGTGCTGTTTCCGCTTGCTTATGCCCTGGGCCACACAGCCGCTTCCGCAGTGAATGCTGCACTGGTGGCAAGTCAGTGACAGCACTGCACCAAAATCAACATTTATCCAATTGCTTGAGTATTTTTGCTGATGCCTTTCTAGGCAATTCAAACATTCAAAGAAAGCAATGTTGCTCAGATGGATTCCAAGCACAGAAAAAATTCAAGCAAATACAATATGACCATTGTACAACAAGGACTATGCGCTTGGTACCACTTGATTTTCACGGGGATTACAGCACTGGTATAACAACCGGACATGTAGCCTAGTGGTTAGAGCATTGGTTCGTGTCTGGTAGGCCATAGTTCGGTATAGTTTGAATCTCACCCGGGTCATAACAAGACCTTAAAAATTGGAACTTGCTTCAGTCTAACCAAGCACTCAGTTGACTGCAGCAGAGAAACTCTCCAATGGGATGCAATCTTCATTGCAGTCTAGTCATGTTGCTTCCTGCCTTCTCATTGGAACAACTTCGTCGAAGACAAAGTGCACACATTTGAGAAATAGGTGATCTCTTCACCACCCTAAACAAATCTCTGCCCTGGCGACCGTCCAAGGCACTTGAAGGACCATTCTTGTGTTGTGCAGTTATGCTGGTGTAATCTTGTACTTGCAATTGAATTGTGAAAGAATTTTCTGCAGATTTTCTCATGTATTCACCTCTCAGATCATTGCGTTTGTGATGGCAAAGGCCATGTATGTTGTATAACAACTATAGTGTCTGATTAAGTAAAGCCTAAAGTTTCACTTAACCCTTTAAGCTATCACTAAATTATAGTAAAACTGTCTACATGATATTTAACTCAGACAAGAAGCAGAGCTCCCTATTTAGAGTACAAATTGGTAGCCACCTAATTAATAGAGTCAATTCAACAAAATATCTTGGAATGCACTTAGATAATAAACTAAACTGGGATACACGTATTTCAAAGCTTGAAAGCAAGCTTTCTTGCTATTTTGGTATACTTTATAGAATTCGAGAGTACTTGAGCACAAATGAACTTAAGATGATATATTTCAGCCTTGTGTACTCCCATCTACAGTATGCCATTGGTGCTTGGGGCTCAGCAACAAGAACCAGTCTACATAGACTAAACACCATCCATAACAAAATCATTAAGACCATTAGTTGGAGCTCTTTCCGATGCCATGTAACACCCGTTTACAGCCAATTAAATTTATTGAAACTGGAAGACATACATCAACTAGAAATTGGTAAGCTTATGCACAACTTCCACAGCAACAGAATTCCCAACACGTTTGACCATCTATTTGCTGCTGTTAATTGTGTCCACACCCATGAAACTAGAAGTTCTACCTCAGGCCAATACTTCTGTCACCCAGTCTGCTCCCAATATGGAAAAAGATCAATCAAATTCAAAGGCCCAAGAATCTGGCAGCAAATAGATTCCTCT
>Ga0210059_1006521_pt1 | contig 18687 bp, 12 predicted proteins | sample Ectturendosymbi2_FD_188042 | JGI IMG/M metagenome (GOLD analysis project Ga0210059, IMG submission 188042) | Ecteinascidia turbinata endosymbiont from Florida, USA - Sample 2 (SPAdes) (version 2) | ecosystem: Host-associated > Tunicates > Ascidians > Unclassified | place: Key West, Florida... | reverse complement strand
GACAACTAATTCCCTCATGTTTAATATTAAGTCCTCAGTCAGGTTTTACAATGATTTGAGACCATTTTTACACAGCGCGATGGTTTGAAAAAATTAAGAAAGAAATAAAACCTAGAAATCTCATACAAATTGGCATCGGCAGCATTAAATAAAATAATATAATAGAACTAGAACAATTGTCATGGCAGATGTCAGAAAGATATTTTTTCAAAGATTTTTTTTCAGTGGGCAAAAACATTTTTCCAGGGGGGTGACAACAGTGGTGACATTTCATTTTCCAACTCAAAATTAAGAGAACAAACTTTTTCTAATAAAGATTTGGAACAATATCAAATTTTAATATCCGGGATAGAGTTAGCCCCCTTGCCGCCCCCTTACGTCGCCCACGCTTGTCAAATACGATAAATCCTTAGAAATAGTGCTGATTTGGTAAATTGAAAGTAGTGAAACAAAAATTGGTGTCAACGCTATCTTATGTTGCGCTAAAGTTTTGTGGTTATTCCCAGGAAGTCTATTCTTTGTTTCCAAAGGAGGGCCGGATTAAAGGGGGTGCAACGGGGGCAATTGCCCTGGGCCCTCCGATCCAAGGGGGCCACCCGTGATGACTTTTATTAGTTTTAAATAAAATATTCGTGTGAAAAATAGTCGTGATTCAAAAGAAATACAAAAATGCAACTCTACACTCCGATGTTGCTTTGAGTATCGTTAATGGTTTCTCTGCAAGTTTAACTTTCTGCCAGTTTTAGTAATCACTACTGAATATAAATATCTTCTGTTTTGTTCAATGCAAATCTATTTTAATTTTGCTTTTAATTTTTCCTAATAATCGTTCTTTCGTCATGGGTTTATCTACTCGTGCATCATGTCGACTGGACAAATGTCGCGAAAACGATATTATTTGCAGCAAAGCTAGTTCTGCCGTGGTTGCTGTTTGGCATCAATGATTCCGTAACTTCTTGTGCCGTCTCGAGGTAGCTGCAGCCGAACTGCGACCATTGTTTCGTCATAAAGGATAACGTATGGTGGAATCGCACTTTTCTTCGATGGGTACAATTCTTGCGTTTCATCATAAACAAATGAAGTCAGTCAAGCCATTTACCCATGTTATTACGTGGTCTGTCAGAAAAGGTTTTCGATCAGTCTATTTGTATGAACGAAAGAGCAAAAAGCGAGAATGCAGTGTTTAGCTAGCGCGATGCCGAAATCTGAGATGCCATCAGGAGCAGTGGCGATTCTAGGGGAGGGCCGGGGTGGGCCATGGCTCCCAAGATTTTTGGTTGTCTGCCCCAGTTTTTTTCTTAATTTCCCGTTCAAGTTCGTTTGGTTGACATGCACAATAGATAACTTTCGGCCAGCAGCCTGTGGAAAAATTTTTTCTTAGTAAGAATACACTGCAGTGTTTACATCATAAACTCTCTTCTTGCAGCTAACTGTAGGTGCAGTTGAGCACTGTATTCATTCGACTGTAAGTCGGGGCTTATAAAGTTTTTTTCACCATTTTATGCGGCTTGCATTTCTTATTTTTTTACGTTATCGAAAAGTATAGATAACACTCAGTCTTTCCTTGGCTACGTTTTGTCGACAAAAATTCTTTCGAATTCGATTTTCTTCAGACTCACGTGCACATCCGTCACAGGATGGATTATGATAAACAGAAGGCAGCTGTAGTGGTGTGAGCATCATTAATATGGGAAACGCACGAGTACGCGAACATCGCGAATGCTTCTCAGAGGCTTAGGTAACCTCTGTTCAAGTGCGGTTTGCAATCAAGGGCAGCTTACATTAATTTTTGACATTATTTCGTGCGGCTTACAACCAAAGGCGGCTAACAACCGAGTTAATACGGCAAGCACATAATCGACTACTGGAAAAAGCAAACGAAAACGTTGCAAATCAACGAAAACATAAAATTCACAAACTATGACGTCATGGAATACGTCATAGGGGCCCTCCAGTAAAAATTTCCCCGGCCCTCCTACTCCTAAATCCGGCTCTGCTCCAAGGTACCAAGGGAAAAATGAAGTTTGTTGTTCTGAAAGGAAAACATTGACATCATTCAAACATGCAAGCTGAAATAAAAAGAACGACAAAAGAAAGTCTGTAACTGATAAATATCATTAGTTGTATCAAATTGCAGCAGTTTACAATGAAACCACTGACCTTCATCCAAAATTTTGTGAAAGGTTATATGCTTACATTTCTGTATTTTTATAAAATGTTGTTGATTATTTTCCGAAGAGCTTTCTTTTTTTCTCTCTGCGTCATATCATCTGAATGAAAAATTTGTCTTTGAAGTGTTGCAATTTTGTATGACACTTTTGCACTTACAACAAGAATAATGATAATAAGATATGCTTCCTTATAAGCGCTGCGTTGTGGTAAAGAATTCTCCCTACAGTTGTTTTTTACTGTCGTGCGATAGCGACATCCTTGGGTAAAATTTTGATTTGCTTGATGTGCAAAATAAACATAGATAAAGTTGGTATCAAGCAATCTTCAGCATAAATGAGTAGTTATTTTTCTTCGAAAAAACAATTTTTTCTATTTTTTTAAAGAAACAACGTATTAAGAAAGAATTCAACTTACGAAATACAGCGTTGGAATGCCCTGTCTATACGTTGGAATGCACTCACATCAGCGACCCTGCTTATTCCAAGGACTGTTCAATGGGAGTGGAGTGTTTTCTTCCACGCAATACGAAACAATGAGATGCCAACAGCCACAGTGGCTCAACTTTATTATACTTTAAAGAAAATCAAAGGCTTGGTTGATCGTTGTCTTTTGTGGCGTGGAATTTGATCTCAAAGGACGAAAGCTCGTGGCAAGGACTGTGCACCACCAGCTATTCAACTCTCGCAGCCGTTAAATGGTTTCTTTGTAATAGTTGCTAACGACAACTGGAGAGTGTTTTTTTAAAGGCTTGTTGTGCCGCGTATTAGTTGCTAAGCAATATGAACAAAAGTAGTCGAAGCTGGACAACTCCAAGCAAGAGAACGTGATGGCTGAAGTCAACTATAATTCTTTTCACACCTTATTGCACGCAACACATTGTGCCTGTCATGCATCACGAAACCTGTTGAGCAAGAAAACCTATAACATTTCCAGAGAGTAACGAAAACGTGGATATCAGACGCAATTTCAATCCATGTGAGCTAGTCATTGAAACCCACGCAGTTTAGAACATTAGTAAGTGACGCTTGCACTTTTTTTGCAAAAAACACTCCCAACTGTCATAACTATTTCACTGATATACGTTTCGTTTTTTCTCTCGTTTCCGCTTTGTTTCGGTGTCTTATCTACAAGAACTTACCAAACATATCTGTGGTTTTGACTGCTGTAGGCTATCTATCTACCACTCTGGTGATTAGCGTCATGTTAAAACCAACAAAAGAATTTACTTCTCAAATGTTTGTTTCATAGTCAACAATATAAAATTTACTTTTAACACGTTTTGTGGTAATAACGTTTTCATTTTCTGAGTTACCACAGGTTGTTGACTAGAAAAATGAATTTTTATGTATATGAACTTTTGATTTAGTAGACCTTAGAGCAGCTATGTCCAACCCAAATGGCTTACTGAGCCAAAAATTATGTCATTATCATAACCAGGGCCGCACATTGAATGACATATTAATGAGGGCCGCGCATTAAAGGCTTACGTTAATCTTAGCAAACTGAATTTAGTTTAAACTAAAGTACTGAAAGCGTTCAAATCCTAATTGCAATGGTAAAAAACGTGATAAAGTTGCGTTGAAGACGACCTGCATCAAAAATGTCAAATTCAAGATTGTCAAACTAAGAATAGGTTGTCAGAATATAAGACACTTCGACTGCAGCGAAAACCTAAACTGGGCCGCACAACACCTTCGGCTGGGCCGCATGCGACCCGCGGGTTGGACATCACGTCAACTATGAATGGAAAAAGAAAAGCTATAGTCAACTATGACTGGTAAAAGAAAAGCATGCACCATTGCAGAATGTGGATCATCATCACTTTTGTTGCTTTTGTGGATACTATTCCAAATAGTATACATGAGGAGTATTATGGATTAAATTTTTACAAGCAGCTTGCCTGGTGTGAAAAACTGCTGACACCCTAATTACATTAGGTTCAAGTTGTTCTGTTGCTGAATCTAAGAAAATTAGCTCTAATGGCCCCTCCCTATTGTACTCACATTTTTTTAGATGGGTTTAACTAATAGATGGGTTTTACACAAAAACGCACAGTCAGTTGTCAATAAGAACAGAAAAACTAACATGGCGTCATTTACCCTGCTAGGTAACATTTAATGCGTGTAATGCCTCAGGTAGGTACAAGTCAGAGGGATAACTATAAGTCAAATTTTTTTGAAGAACTCCAAAAATTTTCGTACTCATTCGAATTTCCTTCGTAGCTTTGGTTTTATGCAACCCATGGTTCATTTCATTTTACTCTCTTTTTTAGCATGACTGTTGTCATCGCCATTCGTCAAAGTTATAGTCTTAAAAAGAATAGTGGTAAAAAACCGTCCAGGAATAGTGTTGAAAATGATGGCAGAACGAACTTTTATTTTTTTAAAATTATTCTCATCGTTGAGCGTTCAAAGCTGTGGCTATTGTTCCAAAAAGGTGACTTTTAACATGTAAAAAAATAAATAAAAAAACTAATTGTATTTGTATTGAGTAACGTAGTCACTCCCACACGCAAGGCGCTTGAATTTAAGCATGCATCGCAGTAACATGGACTACGCAAATACATGAAGGAAGACGAGGATACATACATCGCCGTAGTAGAGAGTATACGCTTGTTGGCGCAAATAAATTTACTTTGATGAAACACAAGCTTTTGAGACATACGCATGAATGACGTCATCCTGCTTATTATAATGTAGTACTGCGATGACTTCCAAGTACATCGATTTATAAAATGCTTGAGGGAGTGGGAGGCTGCGAAAGACCAAGGGTCATCTGGGCTGCAGACCTCCCAAGGGCGAAACTGCCTATTTTGTAAAGGGAATAGTGCATAATAGTTTGTAAAAGTCTTTTGCTCTCGGTACAAAATGTAATATGGATAATGCGGTTACAGGGTAATTTCAAGCAAAATGTAGTGCAAGCAAATGTACACCAATCAATAAGATCATAGCCGTCATATCGGTGAATGAAAAGCGTTCATTAGTTGGTTGGTATATCAGTGCGTTTTGAACCAAAGCTCCCGATTGTTCAGATAAAACAGAAATGGTGTGCACTGTGCACTATTTGGAAGTAAAAGTCGGGCCAACTTATGAAAAAAGAGTAATGATAAAGCTTCGCTGATATTTAAAAAGCGTGCATCATAAAATCTCTAAAGTATAGCAACAAATTAAAAGATCTTGTTCAGCGATTCTGGAAGGATGTTCCTCATGCCCCCGATATAGTCAGGTTACAAAGAGCCAAGCTTCACTGCTTTGTTTGTTTCCTTTTCAAAGACAAATATTTTTCCTACGCCGCTCCCCTTTGTCGCATCGGTTGCGCGCTTGACATCTGATAGGTTTAGCAACGAATATTCACGGTTCGATGGAGTAAACTGAATCATTGACGTCCTGTTGAAATCACTGACGTCCACTGTTGTGGTCGTTGCTAGTGGTTACGAAAAGTCTATTTGTTGGACAGGATGTTCACAAATGAGGTCAGTTGCTTGACGGCTTCGTCGTAACAAGGAACGTTTTTTCGAAGGATTTTATGAAACATAAGGCAACAGAGGGTAACAAATAGAAAGTGCAAATAGTTTTGAAGGCAGGGTGAATTGATTGTTTCTGTTAAGAGAGTAAGAATATTGCTTGTTGTCTTTTTACGTTGTGTTGAAAATTACTGGGAAAAATAATGGTTTCGAGGACCTAATTAACAAAAAACTCAAATTATTTATCTTGAAAAACAATGCTTGAATTTACTAACTGATGTGAAAACTCCCCAGTGAATTTTTGGAGTTAGTGAAACCATTACTTCCGAAGTATGACGTAAACGAGAGTATTTGTTTCAGTTATGCCAAAACTAAATTTTAGTCTTGTTTTAAGATTTAAAAATTGTAGCCAGATCAAATTAACACATGAGATGACTTTTAGTAGAATTAGTATAATAGAGTTCTACAAAAAATGGAACCTATAGCTAAAGTAAATACAGTCATCCTTATCGTCACCTTCATGTTTGAAATAATATTAGAAAAGGAACGTTTTGAACGTTGTACACTTATGAAAGGTAACTAATTTCAAGAGGTGTTGTTGAGTAAAATAAGTTATAGATGTATGTCAGCAGAAAATATTTCCCCAAATTTCTTGAGATCGAAGTCAAGGATATCCTATATTGTTAAATAATACAACCATATCCTATATTAGTGCAGAAGAAAATCCTGAAATGTATTTTTAATATGTTATTTTATTCCACAACCAACCCTTTTAGTCCCGCTCGGGCCCCTTTTTGAAACCGAGTGTGGAACTTTTGTAACTCTATAACTCTTCAGCCGATTGAGATAGAGAGCTGTTGAAGCTCTCTACGGATTCGGCAAGACTTCAAGGACTCTAAAGACGCGGATCATAGCCTAGTTTGCAAAAAAATATTGAGCCAAAAATAGCTCTTAGAGTTGGCGTCCAGGTGTACTTGACCAAAAAGGCAAAAACATGCCCACGTTGTGACGTTATCACAGAGAACCCCAAATCCGAAACAAAAAAAGTTTTGTCAGACTGATCTCGAAGACTTGTCGAATCCGTAGAGGGTTTGAAAACCTCTCTAGCTCAATCGTCTGGCAAGTTATGGAGTTGCAAACTTGGATAACATATGGTCGGGGCAGGGCGTTAAGCTCATCTCACAATAATTATGATTAAAGGATGTTTCATTAGACTCGTGAGATTCCACACCTAAACTTATAAATTTTTCTGCTGAAATAGGAGGAAAGATCTGCTCAGATTCTGTTTCTGAACTTTTTATGTCAAAAATAATTTGAAAGCGCAATGCTAACATTAGAAATAGAAACAAGTACCTTTCTATATTCAACCACAAAAGTTTCCTTTGTATGATTCGTTTACGTCCCTAAAACACTTGGTCAAATGTTTCTACACAACTATTCACTGTTTGCAAATAAAGTTCCTTATTTACTTGCATTTGTTAACTTGTTTGATGTATTTGGATGTAAATACCTTAGGGATAGTTCCAGAAATGTAATTAACTCCAAATATGCTTTAAACAAAGAGAAGAAGTTATTTTATGCTTGTTTTGTATTGCAGAGAATTTGTGCAGCAGGTAAAAACACCTGATCAATATGACGGAGAAAATCATATTAGCTGCATTGGTTTTTTCACAAGCGCTAACATTTTGCCTTGGTAAGAAGTTTTTTTTTTTAATATTTATATCGTTTTACAAAAGTAACCATTCGGGTACAGTTGCACAGCTCTTGGTTATGATTTTAGTGTGATCGCAAAATTTCACACACGCAGTAGAAATTGTTTTGGGGTGAAAATCGCTGCTGATTTTAATTTTTTTTTAATATTTTGTAGGTTTTGATTGTTACATGTGTAATTCCACGTTCTACAATGGGTTACCAAGCAGCAGTGACAATCACTGCTACGATGAAGTAGCAGCAAATATAGGGAAAATATGGTGTAATGCTACGAATGGAAACGTAAATGCCTACTGCTTTACGAAGACTACCGTAAGAGACGGTAGGTTACCGGAGTGCTGCAAATTTATTCAATTTTATTTTCTGTTATTTAACAATGTTTGCAGTTTCATGTTGACTTCGTGATGAAGACAGTTGTTTTAGAATATATTTCATTAATTTGGAAAATATCTTACAAGCGCAAGATTTCTGTTTGTGCTAAATTCTAGGTGTTTTTTAATTAATTGTTTCAAAATTATAAATCTTGACCAACTGTAGTTGTGAGATACGTAAGGGTGTAGAAATCATGTTGAGCCTATTTATAAATTTTGACAATAATATGGCAAAAATTAATAGGTATAAACGAAGTTTGAAAATCACTTTTTAACTAATGTCAACGTGCAAGTTGCTACACATTTTTGGTGAAATTATAAATGAATTTACTTTTTCTATTGAAATCACTAGAAAGTGCAAATATCTGTGTTGCAAACGTTTCTAGTTTTTACCATTATCGCTAGTATGAAGCACTTTTCTGCAACGGTCTCCAAACAAATCAATAACGTTTAGGACCTTCTGATTCAGGGTGAATCTTATGAAGCTTTCATGCATAATAAAAATTTGAAACATTTTTCGTTTTGTGTAATTGTCTGTTTTCTGAGTGCTCGGTTTCTAAAGAGTAGTTGTGCTTCTCAGGTTTAATCGTTGCCATTGAAAGAGGATGCGATCACGGGAATGCGGATCAGGTAGCTCATACCCTAACTCGTCCTCCTACAAGTTGCCTTACTACTTTCAATGATGGTAACACTGTTGCGAAGACCGAATGCACGCGAACTTGTGCTAGTGACAGCTGCAATGTAAACGCTCCGAATGGTATGTGCTGAGATTTATGTGTGCAAAAAAGTTGTAGATGCTTTCAACAGAGCAAAAAGATTTTGACAAAGTTTTAATAGAAATTTCGTTAAAATGTTTACTAGAACTTTTAAAAAATATCTGGAATACTGAAAATTATTGACGACAATAACGTAGTCCTTATGAAGTGGGCGCATTACCTATATATTTTTAGAGTGACTGCGGCTTTACATGCAATAAAATTACAAAGATTATTCGCTATGCAGCACTATGATACGAGTAAAGCCCCAACCATGAAAGTGATAACAAAATATTTGATTCAATTTAAGAACACTTTTCATGAACAATAGTTGATTTTTGTGCAAAAAAATAAATATTTTTAAATTATGTCGATCTCAATAAAATTTCTCTCAAACCTGAAGTAAGGCTTTTCTGTGTTATCAATTTTACGCAGATTTTTAAAATACGTTGCTCTGTTTGTAAAATTTCTCCACTTAATTTTTGGACAAGGATTTTGCGTGGCATTATGTGGCTTACGTACTTCAAAATTGTCTGGAATTGCTGATAGTGTGCAGTGTAGTGCAAAGTTTCTCTGTGAATTTCAGTTGTAGTGGCAATTTACCAATTGATGAAAAAACGCCAAAGCTGGAGACCAACCATCAGTTTCTTGATGGTAACGCATATTTTTGCACACATGTTTCAGGTTTTACAGCTTGCACTAGCAATTGTTCTGTCGACACCTCGGGCAGCGAATGCAATTATTTCGATGGGAGTTGTGTATGTGCAACTGGATACAGCGGTGCTGCTTGTGCTACTGCACGTAAGTAGTGTCAAACGTTTGTTGCAGACGAAGCACAGGTGTGACCATGGTTTATATATACCAAAAAACATCAATATCTGCTAGAGAGAAACTCCCACGTTTGTGGCAAATATGACGTGTTTTGCTACATTGCCTAACACGATATTTCTTTGTTGTTAAATAATATGTGTTGTAAATTGGATTAACTGTGGATAAATTTGCAGAGGCGGCCACGTATCAAACATGCCTGCAGTGCGACCAGGATTCGGATTCCGGTTGTGCGGACGGAACCATTGCTGGCGTCGTCTGTCCACGGCCAATGAGTGAACAACCATATTGCACTGTCAGTAATACAAGCATGTACGATTCAAGTGAGAGAAATCCCTAAGGCATTTTCAGTTTTGTATTCTGTTGTGTTTGAAGTAAGCGTTTAGCAGCTGTGAAAGAGCTCGTTTGCGAAAGACATCGCTTTTTAAGTCGTTTTTGTTCTATCTGTCGTTACAATTTTGATTAGTTTTAGTTTTTTTTATTTGCTTTTACAGACGGAGCATTTGTTCGTTCACGTGTCACTCGTGGTTGCGCAGCCCTTCTGAATTATCATGACGAATGCTTCTTCTCCGCCACTGCTCATGAAGTACCTGGTATTAAGTACGACTATACTTGTATTACAACATGCAACTCATCCAACTGCAACACTGGAGTCCGTAAGTCGTTACGCTTTGCGGTTTACAATATTTTTCTGCAACAACAGTGGCTTGAAAAAATCGCAGCCAAACGTTTTTTTGCTCGGGAAGGTATTGATCTGTTTTCTTCTTTCCGAAGATACTTTTATATATAAAAATATTGTTACACTACCAATAGCTGCTGCAATGCTGAACACTACACTAACGAGATTGTGTTCGCTGGTGTAGGAGGCGGGGGTGTAAGTGCAACCCCAAAACTTTTGATTTGGTAAAAATCCGGGCAAAATCTGTAGAAATTTGGGAAAAATGTGTGAAAACCTTCGCAAAATTGCTGTATGTGCTTTGATTTTACAAAAATGGCGCTGAAATTGAAAAAGCAGATGTTTTTTTGGAGGTCATGTTTTTACTTAGTTTAATTAGAGCAAGTTAAGGGAAATTTGCGCACGTTTGGGGGAAATTTGGGCAAAAGTGCTTGAAATGCTTTGATTTGAAAAAGTGTGCCCAACATGAAGTGAAATTCAGTCGTTTATTCGTTTTTTTTCGAGAATTTTTGGGGAAATTTGGGCAAAAATCCTTCGCATACCCAAACATTTGCCTGTACACCTATGCTTGTGCTGATGATTCGCTCGAGACGCAGTGTGGGGCAACCTCGGCTTATCTGTCGCAAAGGTCACATCTGTGTTTAGACTGGGGAAGAAAACGCTTATTGCTTTGCAGAATTCAAATCGAATAAAGCCAAAATGATTACTTATGATTTCGCCTCACTACTGGTATTTGGTATTTAGTCGCAAGAGCTTAAAAAAAGAATCCTGAGCTGCAATGGGCATAGCTAGCGAAAACTTTGTTGCAGTTTCAACTATACGCAAAAAGCGTTTTCAATTTTGCACAAAAGTTTTTTGCCACTTCTTTAACGGCATGCATTGTATCAATTACTGGGTTGAGGTAATAATTGAGCTAAATTTAATCATTGGCAGGCCCATATCTGAGACCACGGACTCGCGCACCATTAATAGGCCGCATACCAGACTGGAGATTTCCTGTAAAATGTTGTTTTTTCAAGTTTTTTTTATCTACAATTCAAATGTTACAAAGTCTTCTTCCTTTCCAAGTAAATATGGTTATGAAAGCCTACACGTTTCTTTCATCTATAGTGTATTACCAGAAGAAGCAAACAGCATCATCTGCTCTTTGACGATTAAACAGTGTTTTTGATATAAACCGATATGTCTTGCACATTGCGAAAAGTTTACTGCGTTTTAAAATGAAGTCTAATAAAATAAATGTAGCATTAGCTCAGTAAGAACACGGTTTTACAGTTGCATTTTGAAAGGTACCGCGGGTAACTTTGTTAAAGCAAAGCATTATGTAGCGACAAAGTAAAAACTATTTTTGTTTTATCATAGATAAAATTCTTTTGTAAGATTTACTAGTAAATACTCTGCTCTTCCGCTCAATAAAATGATAAAATAAATGATTGCAAAAACGGCATGTTTGTAATCTGGTTCGCATCAGACTTTCACCAAAAATTAGAGGTACAAGTTGAGCTCCATGTTGTTTCAAACAATGCGTTGCTTCAGGTTCTGGTGACGTTATAACGTAACGAGATTAAGTAATTTTCTGCATTCTGTAAAAATTTGTTTGCAACAATCCCAGTAGCGTTGATCTTATGTTTTTTTCCTTCCTAAAATATTAAGCTGAAAAATCTGGCGATGTTTTATTCTCCGTGTCTCCCTTCGTTTAAGACTACGCAGGAAATTTCTGATAAAAAATCGAAATCGAATACGTTTGTTTTGGTTATGTGCGGAGACCGTCGCAGTTAAATTCAGTGACGGCATAATGCATTTTATGCAGTTTCATTTGATCTGAGCTTTTCCCCATCCAGTATGCTTTATAAATGTCTAATAATTTCGTCTGTTGCAGTGAGGGCTGCGATTTGCTTTCGTTGAAATTTTCTGCAAGCTGACGGTGGTATTGTGCGCAATTTACAAATGGTTCAAAGTATTTCCAATCTTTGTAACGTTTCTTCAGCCGACGGACAACTGACTGGAACTGAGCAAAAGGGACTGTATTGCGTTCAGTGCAAAGAAGATACGGATTCTGGAGCATGTGCGACATCAGCACTAACGAGGACGGCATGTGGAAACGGAGAACGTTATTGCTACTCAAGAGCTACGTACTTCATCGCGAACACAACTCACGCTGCTGGCTTCGGTAAGAACTTGGCAAATTCAATGTGAAGATAATTTGTTTTTTTATGGCAGGCAGTGCCAATTGATTTTAGTTTTGTTTGCCCTTCATTCCACCAACGCATGCTGATTTCCTTCCATTGATTGAAAATCCCCTTGACTCCCATTGTAGCTCCGGTATAATTGTTCGTCCTTTTATAGAAATCCATGAAATATATAATTTCACAGTGATATTCTTGAAAAATTTACGAAAACAATTAGGTAAATGTACCCGGTAAAGAATGAATGAATGAACGCATGCTGCAACATCAGCTTATACGCACTTGTAAAGTTCTTAACCAAATGCCAGCTTTTCAGACACGGGTTCCATGACACATCGTTAATTTATACTAGGAAAGCCGGCATATTTTGGCATTAGCGGCATTATTGAAAAGTGTGATTAAGTAGTTTGTTCACGAGATGACGATATGACTGAATGTTTTATAAATTCAAAACAAACAAGAGCAAGCATGGGCCATATCATTCCGTTGTTTAAACCATTTTAAATTCCGCACTTTATTGTAGTTTTTGTTGAAAGTTTTTATTTTTATATTTTTTTGATTATTGAAAAATGGTGGTAACGTTTGTGAAAGATCCTAAAGCCTTGAGGTAAAATGGAAAGAAACACTATTGCTCTTTTATTTTTAAATACACAGCTCTTTAAAAAAACGTTTTTGCATTGTTTTCATCAAACTAAACGTGGCATCGAGCAAACATTTTGATGACGACCCCTTCGTTTTTATCAGTATATAGAAAAAGAATTTAGCTTAAAAGTAGAAACCACAATCAAAAAAAGGAAGTAATAAAGCAAACTTTCTAGCTTACGACCTCACTTGTTTTCAGCGGTATTCACTGAAGAAAGAATTGTTGCTCATCTGTAGGGAAACATTTCGAAGAAAGCCCAGGTTATCAGAATGAAAATGTATACAAAATTTCCGCACTTTTTGGTCACAATTTTTTCGTGACCGTGTTTTATTCTACAAAGCGGGTCATTGCGGTTATCAGCTCAAATTAATATGATTGCACCCGCAACAACACATCAAATTCCTGATGGTAAATCCATTTACACAAGAAACTGTTGCTCTTTTTTATTAGTAGCAGTTGTTAGTAGCATTACCACAGTTTAGTTTGTCAAAGCAACTCAGTTTCATATTTTCAAAGGTATCTGCGCAAAAAAATGTCTGCTTGAATCGAGCACTGAATTTGATGCAAGCTCAGTTTGCTCTTTGTTGAGCCCTAATCATAACCCTGATATTGAAGATAAAGTTTTGCAGCGTTACTGCAGTGCAGAGTATCTTGAGCCTGTAAGCGACGAAACTTTTTCGTGTTAAACGAGCAAGCTGACGTGGAAAAACACCGTAGCCGGGAGTCCAGCTCAGGCCATGAGACCAGCTCTGATATGGCTTGAATACAAAGTTAAGAGCAATGTGTTCAATCAGAGGCGAATTTTCATTTTCGGGCCCCCAGGCTATTTTAAATTGGGCGCCCTTCTGGAAGCTTTGCGACGACTGATAACATACAAATTATCACTACACGTGCCCGTTATGTTCACTGAAGAAGTTGTTCCAATTCATGCACGTATTACTTCATACTGAGTTCCCTCGATATCAGAATCAAAACCAGTCACAATGAAACTACGGAAAAAAGGCAGCGGTGAGTTATTCGACCACACTTTCATTACATATTTATTGAGTACCTCACTTGCCTCGTGCAATCTGAAAAATGGATTCAGGCGTTTTGTTCCACACATTATACGTAACAACAGCCAATTCTCAACGCAATAAAAACAGAATGCTCATTGTCATTCACTTCAATCCTTCGCGCTCATTCTAAAGCAGCCCTGCACAACAAACGGCCCACGAAAGGGTTTCTTGAGGTCCGCGAGAGTTTTCTCAATTGTAGAAAATGTTACAAAAGCTTGATCTCGAATAAGTAATTGTCGTTTCAGAATTTCTTCGATACTACAACGAAATTTCCACATCCAAATGAAATAGACATTTGGGGCCCGCACCAAATTTATGTTGATAATTTGGCCCTTGGAGCTTTCTGAGTTGTGCTGGCCTGTTCTATAGCGATCTTTTGTTAGCGGCATAGTAAAAAAAACGTGCTTTGAACCAAAACAAAAATACAAATATAATTGCTTACAGAAATGCTGGAAATTGTCCTTACTCCCAAAATTTTGATGCGCCCCAAAATTGGGGGCCCTAGGCTTAAGCCTTTTTAGTTTAATGGCAATCCCGCGCCTGTGTCCAATGATAAACGTTTCCTCGTATTTAACAGAATTTTGCATCAATATTTTTCAGATGCACCAAAGTACCAATTCGTGTCTATCGAACGTGGCTGCACGAACGCTAGTATGGCAACCTGCACCAATACCGCCATGAGTAAAGGCGTGGAAAAGCACGTTTGTGAAGAGTCGTGCCAGGACGACGGATGCAACACTGGCTGGCGTATGTTTTTTTAAAGTTTATGCTATAAAAATTGTGTTTTTATATAAAATTGGTTGAATTTAACTGCTAATAACCAGCTGGTTTCTTATAAACAACACGTTTGGAAAGAAAAAAGCTCCAGAATATTTTTAAAAACCGGCAAAGTTTTGCAAGTTATCGAAGAAGCCCTCGTCACAACGTGCAGTTCGTAGTTACATCGTAGCCTACAACCAGTGTGAGGCTGAATGTAATGACGCCATCAACTCGGGGATCAGGTTGATGTTGTATTGGCGTGAACTTTTAAATTAGAATTATTTCCCAACGAAATGTCAAGAAACAAAAGTTTTTACGTTGTCCAGCCAACTTTTCCGCAGTTTCTTTAATGAATGTAAGGTTTGGGATCGAATAGCCTCAAATAGGTTAATTTCTTGCGGTTTGAAAAAGTTGAGTATGAGAACGTTGTCATTCTCATTATATTTTGCAAGATGGTTCACACAGTTATTCATGAGACTGGTAAATAGTACGCGATTTCTATCAGCTCGGATTGCAAGAATCGGAGAAAGGCAGAGAAATGCAAATGCAGAAAAAACGAGTCTCTCCAATAGTTGTCAAAAATATTTCACGTCCAGATAAATTAGATGCGCTGCAGCAGTTTTTAGAGTGAACCCAGAAGATTCCTGACAATCAGCGTTTGGCCTTTTTGGGAGAACAGTTCGCCACGACATCAGTCGACCGTTGGAGACACTCGAAACTTTGAACTGTAAAGCCAGTATGGAACTATTTGGCGCCGCCATTTTGGCAACGGCTAAACGACTATTTGGCATTGAGCTGTTTTGGCGCCAGTCTTTCTCGTTTTTTTATCAGAAAAGCAATTTTATTTTGAAGAAAGCAACAAATGATGTGTGTTTGTTTTGAGATGAGATCAAAAGTATTTCTGGATTTGACACGTTAACGCAGTTTTTTTCTTAAAGCGTCAAGCCATCTTTCTTTCATTTTTGTGTAGAGTTAATATGGTTAAATCTTCTTAGCAACGGCGGTGCCAAAACGTACCCGACCCTCTAAAGCAGGGGTGGGCAATTAGCTGCCCGCGGGTCATACGTGGTCAGTCACAGCGTTTTGAATGGCTCGCGGAAGCCTTCAGAAAGATTCTTCAAATATAAAATTTGTTTAAAAATGTGTGAGGTTACACTTGTAAAGTCACATTGCAATGAATTGCTTCAGCTGCAAAAAGTGTGTTTGATCAAGAACAATAAAAATAAAACTTTTCTGTGTATCATTTTTGTATTTGTTTTATTTATTTATTTTACGATCCAATTAGACGGTACGGTCATCCACTGAATGCGGCCTTCTCAACGAGGCCATTGAGCCAAATTAATTGCCCAGACTTGCTCTAAAGCAGGGGTCACCAACATGGTGCCCGAGGGCACCAGGTCGCCCGCACGGACCTCGTGGGTCGCCCGCGAGCTTGTTCTGACAATAGCATAAACATGATCAATGTCTTCGCATGAAAATCGTTAATTTTTATGAATTATAACATGATTGAAGACAAATTGAGCAAATTTTTATTTCAGAAGTATGTGTATCAAAATGGTAGCCCTTCGCATGAATCTGTATCAAGACGTAGCTCTTAGTTTTAAAAAAGTTGGTGACCCCTGCTCTAAAGCATGGTATAATCAACAGCGGCAACTCAAGCTGAAGTCAACAACGATCGTTTTAAAAGTGACGGGCAATTTAAAGCAAAACTCTGCAACAACAAAAAACACTGTGGCAGCAAAGCGAATGGTGCAAAAAACACAATCAGTGCAAATCAACAGAATTTTCAAAACAACAGTGTAAAACCAACTTAACACAATTGCATAACTTTACATGCAGTTGTGATATTAAACACTGCATAATCAGACACTAAACATTACTACACTTATATCTCGTGCCTTACTTTGTATTTTCTTTACAGCAAACAGGCCAAATTGTGTCAGGTGCGCGTCAGAAGCAATATCCACCACCCAATTTGAGGACGGGTTCAGTACCTGCGCTTTCAATCCTCCTGCCCCAACTATGTGTCACAAGCCGTACGAAGCATACTGTGTGTCCATGGTCTCCGCGAGATCCGTGGATTTAAATCGTAAGTTTGGTGATGAATGCCTTCGTTGTTCCACAATCAACTTGAAAAATATTAATTTGGGGAATGGAGCATGGACCAAGTTTGCAAGAAAACTTCGTGTGATATGCATGTTATAACAAACAATACATTAAAAGTAGAAATTATGAACATGTAGCTCTGAGATTCAAGTATTTGGCAGTTACATAATTGCAAGATACGTAAAGCGGCTTTATGCTGTTTTTTTTCAACAGCAATGTGACCACGAAGTTAGTACAACTACATTATTTTTTATCACAAAATGTTAGGAGAGACAAAATATATTGTTCCAATTGCACAAAAGATGGGAAGGGCATGTCTCTCCTGTCCCCCCATGAAACTCGGTCTGTGAACGCGGAAAAATAATCAGTGCCAATTTCAAGTGTTTTTTGTCACCAATATTTTTGAATTACATGCCAAGACCTGAAATCTACATCTCTGTACATTTTCTGCACATACCATACCGTCTACCAAACAGAGAATTAAGATACGTATTTGAAATTTACATGGTGGTGCGATTTATTTTAGATTTTTTTCTTCATGAGAAAACAAAGACATATGCACAGAGGTGTAGTGGGGCGGGAACGCGTGGTAACGGCGTTCCTACACCTTTTTCACATTTTGCTTTAGATTGAGTTGGAAACTGCTTTAAAATGGCTAATTTTTGGATGCATTCCCACACCTGTTTTGTTAGAACAACATCCCTGGGCACGCAACATATGAGAACACATTCAAACGCTTTGTGTAAAGATTTTAAATCCAATAGAAATTTATTTCCGTAAAAACACCAAAATTGTCACTGCCTGTTTTAAATTTCACCAATCGCGTCCAGAATACCCCAGCCATGCGGGAACCATGAGGAGGTTCGCTCATCCGAAAAGCATGCAAATGCAGTAACCACTTTGAAAAATTTTGATTAGTTTTTTTCTGTCATAAACAGACAAATCTTTTTTTCTTATAAATGTCGGTTTACCTATGATCATGGGCTTCGGAAGGGGCGCTGGGTCTTAAATCCGTTTGATTTTAAATTTCGATAAATTCGTCTTGAGAATTTGGTAGAAAATGTTTTTTCTTAGTTTTGAGTTGGTAAATTGAAATTTCCCCACTGTTAGCCCTCCTGGAAAAAAGTACTTTTGGCAACCTCTGGAAAAATTTACTTCTGTCGCCCCTGGAAAAATCCTTCCGACGCTCATGCTTGCAATGCTGAGGATAGCACGTCTTGTATATGGTAGGAATTGTAGGCAATTCTTCAAGCACAGTACAAGCAGTGGCGTAGCCTGGGGGCCACAGGCCTCGGGCGGCACTTTCCGAGCAATAATGCATATAAAGTTGAAATGTTACATTTCTTTTTTAAATGCCACGACTGCTGCAATGTTTTAAAAAAACATATTTGCCTTTTATGATACGACCCTTCTAAGCCTGATTTAATAAAAATGCGATTGTAGAGAGCAAATAACATTTTAATTTACAGCGATAGGTTTGAACTAAATGTTTTGTTGACAGTCGCTACAGAGGAAGTCAAATAGGTTATATTGTTTATTTACAGAGTGGATTGTGCGTCAGAACATGAAAAACAAAAAAAAATGTTTTTTTTTCTGATAATAATGGCCATCTTAAAAGCGCTCAGCGGTTCTTGTTCAGGAATTGCCCTGAATTTTCATCTTGGATGCGCCACTGAAATTTTTACTTAACAATAATAAAAGTGTTTGTTGCAAGCTTACATTCTACTTGCAAAACGATAGATCCAACTAACATATCCATTTGTTCGTTTTATACCTATGCTTTATTTTAACACTCAAGGAAACGGCACTGCAAACACACCAAGAAAAATGTTTGCATTTCAATGAAAGAAGCATGAGTTATCTCTGTGTTTTCGTTTTTTTATTTCACTTTTTTTCTTTACTTAGCGGCAGTGATATCGGGCAGAACAGGATACAGACGAACGGCGATTAGAGGTTGTTC
>Ga0210059_1006520_pt1 | contig 18688 bp, 11 predicted proteins | sample Ectturendosymbi2_FD_188042 | JGI IMG/M metagenome (GOLD analysis project Ga0210059, IMG submission 188042) | Ecteinascidia turbinata endosymbiont from Florida, USA - Sample 2 (SPAdes) (version 2) | ecosystem: Host-associated > Tunicates > Ascidians > Unclassified | place: Key West, Florida... | reverse complement strand
ACGCCGCTTATGCGATGACGTTTTCAGCACACTTGCCGATGAATTTGGCGATTTCGGGGCTGTCTTCGGCACAGCCCTAAAGGAAAGAAACCAAACAATGGCTACAAGAAACATGGTGGTATATCCGCCTATTGCAAAGCATTTTTCTTATTTTGACGATGAATTTTTAAAGAAAAAACGAAGGATATATGATCTTGACTGTTCTTTACTACCTGATTTTCTTGGATATTGAATTTTATAAATAAGTTTAACAATACTTTTACTAGCACTTTGGCGGTATTGGATTCAAATCTGGTCGCCAATCTCGGGATGTAAAAATACAGCCCTTCGTTTATCTGCAATCTGCACCAGTGCAGCTTGCAACAGTAGGCTAAGCTGATGAACTGTCTAGGGTTGGCGTTTGAAGATGTACGGCAGTAGTTGGTGGATATCATTCTTGGACAACAAAAGGTGTGACTGATTTAAAACATTGAAATATAAAAATTTTGAAGCAAGAGGAATCTGGTAGACCTTTCATTTTTTGGTATGGTGAACATTGCAGCTGTAATTGATCAGGATACAAACTTTTACTGGAAAAGCATAAACAATCCAGTTAAAAAAAACAGAAATTTTGTGTAAAATCATAAACTTTTTGAAATTTTTTGGAAAATTTAAACTTCATTTGAAACAACATGATTAAAGTACCAGCTAAAAGAAGGTGGCTCTAGCCTAGGTCTGCTGCCATGACACTGTTTGAATAAAATACTAATCTTTGTCTTGTCAACAATAGCGCCTTAGTAGTCGAGTGGAACGTTCCAAGTTTGCTACAGAGGTGTTCACGGAGCCGGAGAGCCGGAGTGGACTCCGGAAGGAGTCTACGATTTTTGCCGAAGCCGGAGCAGGACCCGGAGTCGGATTTTTGAAAGAAAACTGGACCCGGAACTGGAGCAGGAGTTAGAATTTCAGTTTTTACAGGAGTCGAATAATAATTTTATTAAATTTAAATTTTCTCTGAACAGCTAATTGTTAGATTTGATATTCTTGCTCTATTCTCTTGGATAAATTAGTCGGTCGTTAGTGAGAGCTGTTGAGGGTGAGGGAGGGTGGCAGACTGGCGGTCTCTGTTCTGATCTGATTGGTCCACAGCTTGTGCTCAACTGCTGTATCACAGGACGTCAGTTACTGGAAGTTTTGCCTTTTTGCTGGGTCGTGTTTTGAGCAGTATTCACAATTTGTTAGTTTCAGTGAAATGTAGAAGACAACAAGGCATGTAATATGTATCATTACAATGCAGCAACGTCAACAGCATGTAGTTTCAGTCAAGCTAGCAGAAATGCAGTTCAGTTCAGGCTATTCCTAAACATGCCATTATCATCTTGCAAGTTCAAATACAATAAAAGAAATAAATTGTGTGAATAAAGTGGCATGAAGTGTTTTCAGTGTAGCCTACGTGGCTTTGTTTGTAGTGCCTAAAGTGAAAAGATAGCAGCAGTAGTTGTCTTGTTCTTGTTTCATTGTGCCTGTGCTTAAATCACAAAGAGTTAAATAAAAAATTCATACATGACTTAGTTCTGGTCAGAACTGAAAAAGTTAAATGAGATTTGGTTCACATGAAAACAACTTATGATTCTATTTCTCAGTGATGGAGTCTCGAGACTTGGTCTCGGTCTCGAGACTCATTTTTGCGAGTTTCTGTCTCGGTCTCTAAGGTTGCAGGTCTCGTCTCGGTCTCGGTCTCGAAGTTTTAGGTCTCGAGACTTTGAATATTGCAAAGAAATGGTTTATCAAAATTTCTATAATTCAAATATTTTTGTTTGTTGTATTTGCAGGTATGAAACAACCAAAACATTTCGGGAAAATGCCAGAAACTTGAAAAAATCCAAGTCAGAAGCACGGGCGTCCGCAAAAACGTTTTCCAGGGGGTGGGGCAAACTCGATATTTTGCTTATCCTTCCCATGTTGCTGACGGTACAATGCCAATGCACGTTCACAAAACGCTTTGCCCTTTCTACACCATAACGAAAATGCCCCCTTGCCACGCAGGGGCGTAACGAGGGAGGAAAGGGGGAAACAATTCCCGGGCGCGGAATCACTACGGGGCCGCCTTAAAGTCCCAACAATGCCACAGATACTTTCTTCAATACAGTACATTTGCTTCCGGAAGATCTCAGGTTCTAACACAGGGGCGCCAAACCTGCTTCTTGCCCCGGGCGCCATCTAACCTCGTTACGCCCCTGCTGCTAGGCAGCAGTGAAAAAATCGCGCTTCGTTGGCGCAGCAATGCTTCTTTTTCATTCATGCTTCTTTTCACACTGCACAGTACAAAACTACGAAGCTTACCACTATTAATAGTCACTGTCTCGCAGCATTTTCTGCCAAAGATGTCTGGGTTCAACAGTCACATGCGGCAAAACGCCTACGGCCGTAATTGAACCTTTGAAGATTTGCTGCCATGTTATTGTTACGCAATAAAGAGTAACGATCGAACAATCCGCTCACAAACTTTGCAACCTGCATCTGCAGGCGAAGTAGCGAACATGAGTAAACTGCAAGCTCAACACTTCATGACACCAGAATTGCGCGGTGTATCATACCGGCAAATAAACCGCTATTGCAAGTATTAAACTAATTAATCGAAACTAAACTGCTCGTTTCAGATTTTCGTTTTTGGTTTTAGACCACATTTCTAGGGGGGCAAACGCCCGTTTTCCCTCTTTGCAGACGCCCATGGTTACAGATTCACTTGGGCTTCTTTTCAGTGACTGGAAACCAGTGGCGATTCTATAATGAAAAAAGTGGGGGGGCACTGCCGGACCAAGGAATAAGTAGGGGGGCCAACATAAATGTCTATCTTGCATGGTGATTTTTCATTTTTTGATGATTAAGCTGCTATGATTAATCCTATCAAACGCAAGATAGGCTTGTGAATATCATTAAATATGAGCTAGCGTTATTATTCACTAGAGACACCTAAACGCCACTGTAGATGCAATCACACACGTGTACTGCTATGTCGAAAATTCTGTGCTAACCATGCAACTTCCACAGCACTGCACATGCAGTACGGTTGACTGAGCACGATGCACAATTGTGCCGGCCTCATATGAACGAAAGTAGCTTTAAACAGTGCCGACCTTGGCAAGTGCGGGACCCAATGTAAGACCTAGGCGCGGGGCCCATCTAAGCAGTGGTGTTATGACGTCACTGTGCTCATTCAACCGTGCTATGACCTTTTTGATGGTATGTTTCAACAAAATAAATATAAAAAAGATGACAAATTATTGGAGTTAATCTGTGTCCGTGTTCCCCAGCTGCGTCCATGTTTATGACTAATATCATGCTGCTCTGGTGGACATCAGACAGTGTACCGCTACCAACGTAATCAAGCCCAAAGTTGTAAAGGAAACTCTGCAGTGGAGATCCGAGCAGCTAGCGCAAGCGCAAAGTTTCGTCAATCAAACCGAACTGACAAGTGAATTGAACTTATAATGCAATTATTTCACGCTTGTTTAAAGGCAAGAGTGGGCACATGATCAACTATCCACTTTATGACGCAATACACGAAAAAAACATACTTCACATAAGAGTAATCCATGCATCCCCAAAGTTCCCCAAAGCCCAGTTATAATTATTCATCATGTATGCATTTGGAATGCAAACCGTTCTTCATGAATTAGAAATGTAGTGTACAAAGATTTTGCAACTACTGTACGACGTCACAGATATACAAACACCTACCAAACGCAATATATAATGTTCATGTTTGATTGATGAATAAAAAGCATATTGCCCCGTAATATATTGACAAATAGAAACGAGTGTGCTGGATAACATTCACAATTTTTGCCTTGCCTAGACGTTTACGAACCTGGATCTGAAGTAGTGGTTCTTATACCTTTTTACGCTCGCAAATAGACAAAACACAATGAAGGTTTGTCGGGGCTGCAAATGATAAAAGTACTTGCACAACCGACAAATAACGCTTAACCATTTTGGACAAAGAAAGGAGGCAGTTTAAGTGCAAACACTTCACAAAATTTTGCGCTGGTTTGCATGAGATTTTTGGCCTTCACGGTTCAACCCCTCATCTTTTGTCATTTGGTAGAGTTAATATTATTTTGACAAAACTTTAAACTATCTATATAGTCCATGTTAAAATCTTCCATGAAGCCAAACTGCAGGCTTTTGTCAAAATGTAGATGACCCTCAACCAAACAAGTACTTTCTAAAACAGAATGATATTTCGAGAACTGAATAGCGTTACGTTGGAAGAAATGCCAAGTTAATACGGCAGACACTCGCCTTAACCTGTTCATTGCGAGTAGAATCATTACACACCTGGTTGACAATAACTACAGGTCTAGTGCAGTCTTACCGGATACCAGTAACAACCAAGTTCCATCCACAAAAAGTGGAACATGCGGGAGCGCAGACATAACGCCCTAGCATGAGAATTGAACAGATTTCATAAAGTTCCTTGGAGCAATATCATCGTTTTTTCAAACGAGATAGCTATTTTCTAACATTGAGATTTAAAAGCCGTTTCTCTAACTCTTCAGCCCAAGGATTATCTGGCAAAAATGAACATCCTGTCTGACCACCTGGCCCGGGGCCCAATGCAGCTCTATCGGATCGGCTTAACGCCGGCCCTGGCGTTAAAAGGGAAAACAATTTACATGAAAGCGAAATGGTTCCAACCACGAATTCCATCTTGACACAGAGACAAATAGGCTGTTGATAGCCAACTAGTTTCATCAAAATATTCTTACTGCAAAGCACATAAAAATGAACCATCCTCCAACGGTTTGGTGATTACTGACTAATCCGTTTTTGTGGCAGCTTGTGGACATTTTGTGATTGTGGTGTAACCATAACAATGTTATGCAACTACTATTACGAGTGTGCAGCGTGGATAGGGTGAGGACTATTCAATGCAGTATGCAGTTAACAGCAGCGAGGTTTCGGCACCAGTAGCACGTAAGTAGCGTAGCAGCGCCACAGATAGGTGTACATCGGCGTGTACCTGATAGCAAGATGTAACAGTAGGCGTAAAACTTATTTTGTAGAATATTCCTAACAAAGTCGTTCATTTTACTATTCACACTGAATTTTCCTCTGACTGATCCTCAAAAGCTGACTTTTCAACCCTGTGTGGATTTATGACCGTCTTCTCATACGTGAAATACGCACTAACTCTAAACCAAAAAAGATTCAGACAAATGGACAATGAGCAATATAATTCCCACACAGATCCCTGCACAGGCTACGTTCAAATTTTATACCATCATCACCTCAACGTAATTTAATCCTTCGTTTATCATGTGGACTGTCAAATTCATCAACAAAATCATCTAAATCTGTTTTTCAGCTAGCACCTTTCAAAGTGTATCAATGTTATCCAATCTTTTACTGGTAATGGAATTTCTGGGAAATGTTTTCACTAAGTTCATTTTTGAAAAATTTCTCTCTCATGAAGCACTGGTAATGGGAAGAGTTACAACTACCAGTAACAATGAAACGCAGCTTTTTAAGTAGCTGTGTAAAAAATGTTCGAGCGATATAGGCAGCTTCGACTCCTTTAGAAGCAAATTCTTTGTCAAAGTTATTTCACGTTTTGAATCATTGAATATGATTTGTTAATTTTTTCAAGTGTGTTTCTGATGGATATGTTTGACCTCCGGGGCAAAGAGCTGAAATGCGCGAAAGAATTGTTTCTGAATCATTACAGAAAATCCGTAAAAAATTCTATGAGGTTGCAGGACATGTGGGTAGAGTTAAAAATGTAGTCACGAACCACTTACGTAAGATTTTTCCAAGTCATATACACAAGGCAGCCGAATGCAATACCACAGCCAGGATATATTGAGATAAATTAACTGAAAGCAATTCTCAACGCTTTCACAAACCTTTTGCTACTGGGACAAGCAACAATCTGCTGACATTAATATAATCCAGTTCCTTCTCACCCTGAAATGCATGAAAGATCAATCTTCCCACTTTTGTGACTGTTTTGTTAGTTTCGAAGTGAGATTTTCAACACTACGACCGCGGTCTGACTAAATTTCACGCAGGATCCGAGCAACCCCTGGTGTGTGTCGTCATAAACAACCCGTTACCCAACCGTCAAAAACCACAACACAATTTATCATGCATTTGGGAAATATTGAATGCAGGCTTGAGGGTTTTTAAATTATCGTTTGAAATATTGCTGGCCGAGAGTTATCTACTGCATGTGTCTAGGGTTGTCAGATGTCCGGTATTTCACTGGCCTTGCTGGTATTTTACTGTTAATTTAGCAGAGGCCGGTAAAAGACCGGTATTTTGAAAATCAGTGTCTGAAGCCAGTAGTGTGAAAATAATTTGCCGTAACTACGAGAATCATCACAATTTGTGTCACAGGTTTCACAATTTGAGTCACATCTAAGTCACAGGTTCTTTCTCAAACTTCTTCAGTCGCGCCCTTTTGGCGTTAGTCATTGATACTCCCGCCTTGCGCTTAGACCCAAAAACAGAATAATTTATTTGCCATTATCCTGCTTTTTAACATGTCGCTACCATACACGTGGCCCCTTGCGAACTGTTGCGATCGGAAAACCCAAGCGCCAAGTGCGCAAAGCTTCACAATGTGGCAGCAAGCAACAATAGAGATCACATGCCATGATCACTCTTTTATTGCTTGTTCGCGCCACATATATATGGGTGTTGTCGTTCGCGCACATCCCGTTCGTGGTTAATCACTAGGGCAAGTTTTTGTTGCAGTAAAAAAGTGAGAAAGTTGCATTTATTTTCAACGAAAGTTGCATTTATGGACACATTGACTGCGAAAGACTTGACACAACCTATTTTCGTTTGCGGGGACTTGGCCAAAAGCCAAGATTTTCCGCACTTCCACCTCTGAGTTCGGGCACTGTCGTACTTGGCTGGGGTTGTAAAACTTCTAGCTTGCAAAACAACTGTTTCGTCATAGATAAAATTGAGACGCAGCTAAGCCATCATAGAGCTCTTTTTCATGCAATCAAAGAAAATAGAAGTAAACTGATATAATTTTGTAGCATTTTTTTAAATTACACTTTTAAATTTTGCACAATACTTGATAAAAATTGCAGTAAACAGTTGCATGTAAAATCGAAAAAGTTGCAATATAAAATTCCTGAAAACAGCTCAAAACATTGAACTACATCTATTTTGAGTATTTAGGAAGCAGTAAAAAAAAGTTGCAAAAACTTGCCCTATTAATCACACATTCAACGCAACGCCAACGTAGAGGTTGCAACAGAACCTTTCATGTTCTACAGTATAAAACCCAGGATCTAGGTGCTGTCATCACAATTCGATTGCCTTTTACGAAATTTAATGCCATACTTTAATTTCAAAATGCTCTCTTCGACTTCTGCGGCCTCGATTCAAGCAAACATTGTAGGCTAACATGTCTATATTTTTTCTGAAACATGGCGCTCACTCGAAATATTCCAGGAAACGTGTAGCATGCAAACTTGTAAAGCCGTAAAAAACACTACGCTTTGCGGAACGAGCCCTTTCACTGGTGATATATAAACTTCCACGCAATTAACTTACAACTTACTCAGGTTTCCTGTGTGCAGCATTTTCGGCTTGGCTTTCGTTTGTAATACGCATGAAACGGAGCAAGTTTACAAAGCTTCTCTTGATTTACGATCTACTCTGATATCAGACTATCCAACAAATATGAACATGCGCCTTGTTGAACTATCTACAATCTACATGACATATTTTCCATATGGCAGTTAGAAAAAAAAAGTTATTGTGCAGTGAAAAAATGACTTGCAAGCATGTTTATCACATCCAACCGTCTCGGGATGTTGGATTTCAGGATTTGCCTCAGCATGGAGATTGAAGTTCTGAGCACCCAACTTTACGAACTAAATTTTGCTTATGTGTCTTTAGGCTGAAATACACCTTGAGTCCTAACCGATCCGGATTGCTCGTTACGCCGCTGCTTTTGGGGACAATGACCAGTCAACAACTACACTGCCGATTTTATACAGAAGTTGGAAGTTACCCTCATGATTCAGTGACTTTACTATGCAAATTTGATAACAGACATTACAAAACAAGTTAGAAAAACCAGCAACAACTATTTTATCATATTCATTATTCTCAGCAGAGATACTAATGCACGTGTGACGGCTCCTGTTGTTGCATAAAATTTCAGCTTTAGCGTCCAAGATACATGGACGTGACACTTCTTTGACTATGTCCCAATGTATGATCGATTACGTTACGTTTTTCATGCCAAAATTTCCCTTTAGCAAACTGCAGCAATGTTTCTTCATCGTAATTAACACACTGCATACCGTATTCACTGAGACCTCGGTGAAATCGGCCTGGTACATGTTTTAGAGCTTCAATCCAGTTTCCGTTTGTATTTTTCAGCGATGCTAAAATTTTAAACATAACATCAAGTGACAACCCTTCCCTCCCAGTTATACCTCCCCAGTTTAGATACAACTTCAGTGGTAGCTTCTCACAATGTATCCGCTCTGAACCCGCAACTGCTTTCGTGAGGTTTTTTTGGTATTTTGAGTCAACAAGACCACCAATAATGTAGATCTTCTCATGGGAGAAAGTCTCCATCGTTTGATTTGCATCGGGAGACAAATAGACCAATTTTTCTCGTGGTAAGAGATCATCCATATCCAGGTATGACTTTTCTGTTGAAGTTGAAATTAATTCCGGGTCTACTGCACTGCAGCTGATTCCATGTATAACTGGTGTGGAAGCATTGACATTGCAAAAAACCAAATGAAATGGGTTAGGCATCATCCTGTTGTACGCTTGCCCCATTCCAATTTGTTCAGCAACATGTCTTGGTTTGCTTACAGTCCCTTGCTTGAATCTCATGTCAAACACCAAAGGCTGTCCAAATCTTTTTGCAGTGACCAACCGATTATTGGTTATTTTATTCAACCTTCCTGAACCCAAAAATTTCAAGCATTTGTTGCTTAAGGCTGGCCGGCTTGGATTTTCTGGGGTTGGAAGTCTGGGACGCATTTTCTTCTTGCGAAATGCATTATTTTTAGTTGCCCAAATTTTATGAATGCCAATAAATGCTTTTTTGTTGATTGCGAATGACTTTCCGTTTGGGCGTTTTTGCAATACACCAAAATCTTGCATATGCTTGATGATTTCATTTTCAGTAGCATTTAGAAGTCTTTCCATTTGGCCAGTGCTCTCATAGTAAAGAGCATACTGCATTAACAGGGACCAATACATATGCTCATTTTCAGGAGCCTTAAATTCTTTTTCTATTGATGGATGGTGGTTTTGCTTCTCTTGACAAAATAAGCCAGCAATTGAGTTTTCAGCCTGGCTTTTGAATAACGAACTTTTGGGTAAAGAAGTAAGCATGTTGCGTTTCAGTGTAATGTGACTCTGCATAGCAATTCTGTTAATATACTTCGCACATTTCAAATGTTCATCAGTAAGTTCTTGTTTTGCCATCGACAGCAAGTCTTGAAAGTCACCTGAAGCATTGTCTGGCTGCACTAGCTTGTGCCCACTTTGTATCATTTCAAAAACATCAGGAGCAAATGAAGGTGAATGGCTTGACATTTGAGCAAAGCAGCGGCAGAACGGCAAGGTTGCCAGTTTTGATGCAAATCTTTTGCAGTGCATAATTAAAATCTGACACACTGGTACCTGATTCAATGCAGCAATAAAATGCAATGTAAGCAACAAAGTAGAACAGTACAATTATTTATCCTGCAACTACTGAACTACTTGGAACATTAATTCACTAAACCCATTGGAAGAATTGAAACGAGAAATTTACGTATGTTCACATCACATCATTCTACTACAATAAAGGTTTCCCAAACAGTGTCCCATAAAATTTTCTTCAAAGACAGTTTTTTTTTATGAACTACAGTAACTCAATCAGTAATTCAATGGTACTTGTACGTTGCACATTTTTCAATATCTTAATTATTTGGTTAATTAAGGTAAGACAACATGTATACGCAGTTAACTAGATTGGTGTGATGTAATATTGTTCTTGCAATGTTATCTTTGGTACATGAAAAGCGGAAGTGCTAAATAGCTTTTTAATGAAAATCACGGCCAATGAAAATGATATCAATGACATGTTTCATCATTATATGTCGTTGATTTCGTTTTCATATCGCTTTTCATGTGCCAAAGTTGATTGGTAGCCATTTTGGAAGTTTTAGCCATTTTGGAAGTGAAACTAAGGTGTTGCTCAGGAAGGTCAAACTTGTGCAATGCAAGGCTGTTCGACATCAAGCTGCTGTTGATTTTCTTACTAAATGTTACGTATAACCTTGTCCCAGCTCTACAGGTCTAACTTACCAGATGCCTGCTGCGTGCATTATTTTCCCAGGTTTCTGTTGACAAAGGAACTTAATAGACACCGCCAGCTTTTAGTGGTGGCCACCAATTTTGAAGAACAGCAACTTGTTCTTTTCAAGCAACGCAATTTAATAAATCATATAGAAGAGCATCAGACGTCACTAAGCTGCAGCCAACCCAGATCATCAGGTTGACTTTCACAACCCTGAGGTCATTGGCAGTGACAATTGGTGGCGATTGCAGATTGTTGAATCTTTATTGATTCAAGAACAAAGAGCTGAACGCAAACATCCCATCAATGCCTCTATGCATTTTTAACTTGTAACAGAGCTTCATGCCTCACTCATGGCATTACGCGCCATCACCATCGGCAAGTATCCAGCTGAGTCATGTGACGATGTATGCTTCGCACCACTACATCACTACCGAAACAGCTCTTCACATTTTTCATTTTTCACAGCACTTTTCTCCTGAGTGACCAACAAGAACTTGCAGCATGATCACTGCAGTTCAATTTGCAATGCACTGATGATGATAACAGGAGTTCTCGAAATGTTGGCAATATGTCATTGACATCATTTTCATTAGGCGTGTTTTTCATTATAATGTTATCTTGTTATTATGTTTGCATTCTTCAGAGAGTGAATGGCACTATTGAAATCACTGACATTATTACATTGTAGTTGAGCAATACAACCTTTTGCCATTGCTGCTTATTAAATTTAGTACTGGTTGAGCAACACAAATGGTACAAAGAGCAACACAATGGTACAAAGATTGTGCAGATCAAATCTATTTTCATTGTAGCTATGCATTTTTTCTATGTGAACATAGACAGTAAAACAAACCTTTATCTTATGATATAATTTTATTCTTTCCTGATTCATAATGCTTTAATCTTTTTTGAGGTATTTTCTTATTTTATTATAATTTGAAAGAAGCGTTTTTATATTGTTTTTCAAAAAGCATCTTTATACAAGTGCACATACATTGCCTCAACAAATTTTCAACTATTAAAAATACACAGTATGGTTCAGTGTTTCTCAACCTTTCGTGGTTTGTGGCCCCATCCAAAGACTCTCAACACTTGTGGCCCCCTGTGCTCATCAACAAAAATACCTGGCTTTGTTTGGGGGTTTGGGGTTTTGCAATATCATGGCAGAGCTATTTTGTAAAGGCCTGCCTCTAGAGAACTGCTCTGCGGTCCCCAAGGGGGGCTGAAGGCCTTGGTTGAGAAACCCTGGTATAGTTACTGTGTACATTTTTATATAGTTTACATTTTTAATGTGCAGCATATTTAAGCTGTTTTGTGTAACTCTACTGGTATCTGTTAACACCTTTGGTGGAGCATGAATTCCACATGATTATTTGGCTGGTGCGGGACTGTTATTGGGTTGTTTTTATCCACCAGCTAGACTCAAAGTTGAGTAATTGAAAAAGTACTTATCTGATTAACCTCAAATTTCAGGCAAGATGCATTTTCACAAGAACATTCATCTACAATTTGGCTGCAAAGAACAAGCATGAGAGCAAGTTATTGCATTCTACTCAACAACTTACTGAACCAAAACAGGCACGACAACAGTTTGATGCACTGCAAACCCAGTCTGGTTGTTCGATTAAAAATAAATAACTCAAGAGTTCTTGATGAATTGAACTCAACTTATTAAGAAAGATGCATAAATAGAGGAACATCCTTATAAATTTTCATTGCAAAAAATGAGTACAAAAAATGTTATTGTGTGTTATGAAATAAATGTTAGCACCTAACTTTACTTAAAGTCTTGTAGCCTAAGCCAAGCCAAGATGGTTTAAGGCAAAACCTTGTACCTCAATAAGTTTGTGGTCAATGTGTATAAAATTTTCAGGATTAATGTGTCTTAAGTATGAAGAACGTTTGTGGAAAATTTTGTGGCAAAAAACAAGTATGAGGAAAGTTATTACGTAAGCATATAAATGCGTCAATCTACACCCAGCGCATTCGATTGAATGACGCATATATGTGACATGCGTCAATCCCTACCCTGTGTATTTGAAGTATGACACATATGCGTCAATCCATGATGAAGGTGTTAATTCAGTCCATTCTGAAGCAAAATTTCATCACTGCCCTGAAAAATGCAAGCCACAAAAACATTGAACTTAAGAGTAACTAGAAGATCATTTCTGGATTTCTACACTTACTGCCTTAAAACAGCAACCTTACAAAAGAGCAAGATTTTTCAGAATCCTATAGTATTGAATATGTAACTGAGAGCAATTTTTTCTAAATTCTTTTTTAACAACAGAAAATTATTTCGCCATATAGCAAAATTCAATACAAGCTGTGTGCACCACAGACACAAAACCTGTGTCAGCGTCATCCTCATGGCAAAATTCACTACTTTGAAGTTACCCACACCAGAGATATGAAAAATCACATTTTTAGAGCCCAACTCTGCTCTGACAAAATGGAAAATATCAACTCTGATTTGTTTCTACTCTTGTGACTCTGAAAACTCATCTTCTTCATTTACGTGTTCTACAAAGAGTTAAATTTTGCATTTTTTGCAATAGAATCTTCAGTTACTAATCAACTTTTATCTGAAAACATTTCACACAGTATTTGAAAATGATATAACATCTATTTTATGCAAATATCTGATATTAGAATGTGCATGTCATAATGAAAAACAGTGCTAAGAAATCACTTATGCCAAGCTTCTGACAATTCCCAAACACAGTTTTCATTCAATTTAACACACAAATGTGCCATAACTGTAGAAGGGTAAAATGAACATATATGCAAAGCTGATAAGACCTATTGCCATAGTCAACTTGAATGTGCACTGCAGACTAGGCTAGGAATATCTGAAAAAGTACCATCGGCAATGGTGATCATGATCGTTGTTCCTGCCTAGTATTGTAGTAGAAATGGCATATGACTACATCAAATGCTTTTTTTCAGAAAATCCACTTCCAATCAATTCCACTCTGTTTGACCACAGCAAATATCACAATAGCAAATTCTATGATTTTGTTCAGCTCTTGGGCAAGCTGCCCTGCCGTATAAAACATTCTGATGCCACCACCATAGACCAGAGATGAGTGGAGTCACATTTATCAGACTCAATTACAGTTGCTCTGACACTGAAAACTTTGAAACATCAACTCTGACTCCTGCTTTATTTGAATAAGTTTCAGGGACATAATAGGCTCAAATGTATAGTGTAGACTGAATACAACCTTTCTGAAATCCTGAAAGTCTATTGGGGCATCTGGGAAGGGTGAATGTGGAGTTTGTAAGGAAATTGTCACCGACTTTTATGAGCGCCTAGGGTGTGATGGAGGGTGCATGAAGATGAAATGGTACCACTGCATCTGTGTTGGAATGCCGCAGGATCAATACATCATCATGTGCTGCAAAGACAATTCCAGGGATAACAACTTGAAATGGTTGCGTGATAGCTGCAAGGACCAAGACAAAGAAACCACCCAAAGGGAAACACATATAGCACGGGACAAGATGAAAGACAAAGGAAATCAGAAAAAGTTTCAATTCGGCATATCAAAAAATTGTAAAATGCAAATCCCAAGAGGAAAAGCTGGAAAAACACTAATTGCAGTTCTATGTGTCTCATTTTATAGGACTCTTTAACGACAGTAAAAGATGGGAGCCAGTAGCAATCCAAACGCTTCAAGTATTTTTGCCTCTACTACTACATAAGCCATCACTCAAATCTAAAAACGGAGAACACATCAAATACCTGAACAAAAGAATGGAATGGTGGAAACACGGAAAGCTAGCAGAACTGATCAAGAGTGTGAAGCTATTCAGAAAAGACTCAAAAAATCATTCAAAATCAAGAACAATCAGACCGGAAAGCCTTCTGTAGACTAATGCTACAAGGATAGGTGAAAAAGGCCCTTAGGTTTGTGGATAATGCCAATGACATTAACAGAGAACATGACATCACTACAGACATCAAAAAGAAACTGAAGGAAAAGCACCCAAAAGCAGCAGAACTAAAACAATCTGCTGTAATTGATAAGCCTGAAACCAAAACAGAGAGGGTTATTTTTGAAAATATAACTCAAGATGAAATCGCATCCAATACCAAAAACTCATTGGGGTCTGGAGGACCGACATAGATTGACATGGAAACTTGGAGAGAAATGATTTATTCGAAATCATATGGCACTCACTCACAAATGCTAGCTGATGAAATTGCCACCCTGGCAAGGCATCTTGTGGCGGACACCACTCCACATGAATATATATCAACTTTCCTTGCATACAGACTTGTTCCATTCATGGCCATCAGAGGGGAGGGTGGGGGGGTCAAGGCCCCCCTGGATTTTGAAATTTTCAGCAAAAAAAGGATACTTTCTTAGTTTCGAGAGGGAAAAACAAAATTTTGCCACTTTTGTCCCCCCTAAAAGATTTCGAAAAATCCCCTAATGGCCTTCCCCTGGAAAAACTGCTTCCGACACCCATGGTTCCACTCAAGAAAAAAGACAATGGCATTAGGCCAGTAGGTGTAGATGAATGCCTACGGCGAATCATTGGCAAAACAATCACAGGACTCCTGAAGGAAGACATCATCTGTGCAGCGGGAACACTGCAGACATGTGCGGGAGTGGAATCAGGCATAGAAGCAGCGACGCATGCTGTAAGGAAAAGTTATGAAGAGGAAAGCAGTGAATGCCTGCTGTAAGTAGATGCAAACAATGCGTTCAACAAACTCAACAGAAAAGTCATCCCAGAAAACATCAAAAGGCTGTGTCACCCCATGTACACATACCTACACAACAGTTACAACACACCCACCAGGCTATATCTTGAAAATGGGGACCACATACTGTCACAGGAGGGTGTGACACTGGGGGACAATGCAGCAATGGCAATGTATGCCTGATCCATATGACCACTGATACAAACACTGAGCAGTGAAACTGCAAATGATGAAGTGAAACAGGTATGGTATGCGGACGATAGCTCTGCAGTTGGATCACTGGCAGGCGTGAGAAAATGGTGGGAATACCTGAAGGCCAAGGAGCCAGACTTTGGGTACTATCGAAAACCTGCAAAGACCATCCTCATCATAAAAGACAATAGTCTAATGCAATCTGCACAAAAATGCTTCAAAAACTAGGGAATCAAAATCACCAACCACGGTAAACACTACCTTGGGTTGGTAATTGGGACAAAATCATTCAAGGAACAATGCACTAAAACAAGGTTGAGGGCTGGGTAAAAGACCTTCAGCTGCTTTCCAAGTATGCACAAGATGATCCTTAAGCAGCATACTCAGTATTCACCAGAGGATTATGCTCCAGATGGACCCATTTCCAAAGAACAATGCCAGATATGAGTGAATTATTCGAACCACCAGAAAATCCCTTCAGAGATCAATTGATTCCTGCTCTCGTAGGACAAGAGGTAAGTGATGCAGAAAGACAAATGCTCTAGCTCTTCCTCTCCTACTAATCTGTACATGTATCAACTCTTCACCCATTGCTTTCCCACCATCATCTGCGTTATGTTGACATCTATTGTTGTTTTTTTTATTTCATTTTCGCTGTATTTCAGTTTTTTCTGTTTTTTTTCTGTGCATGTGCTTCTTACACCATCATCAGGGTACTTCAGCCTTGTATTGTGGTATTACACATGGTAATACTGTTTTGTATTGTTTATACTGTACATGTTGTTGTTGCTTTATACGAATTTACTTGTGTGGTGTTTGGTGGATAAATATGTTTAAGTTTTAGATAAGAAATACATTAAAAAACAAGGTTGAGGGTTGGGTAAAAGACCTTCAGTTGCTATCAAATTATGCACAAGATGATCCTCAAGCAGCATACTCATTACTCAGCATTAACCAATCGATTATGCTCCAGATGGACACATTTCCAAAGAACAGTGCCGGATGAGTGAATTATTTGAACCACTGGAAACACCATCAGAGATCAATTGATTCCCGCTCTCATACGATGAGAAGTAAGTGATGCAGAAAGACAAATACTAGCTCTTCCTCTCAGGCATGGTGGGCTAGGTCTGACAGATCCTCGGGAAACTGCCAAGACAGAATACAAAGACTCCACTCAGATCAATAATAAACTCACCACCAAAATCTACACCCAAAAACTCGCTTTTGATTACAACCCCTCAGACCAGCTATACACCACACACGAAAAACATAATACTACAAGAAAAGAAGCAAAATGCCAAAACAGCCGTGATGAACTATTAAAGGACATCATGGCCGTCAGCCTTGCCAATCAAAGTGATCAGATATCCACTAAACAAACAAGAATTCACGGATGCCGTCTGCATGAGACATGAATGGAAGGTGAAAGGCATACCCACTCACTGTGCTTGTGGAAAGATAAACTCTATGGATCACAGCCTCATATGTAAACTGGGTGGCTACACTTCAGTGAGGCACAACTTAGTCAGTGCTCAGACTCTGAGGCACAGATAATGAGAAACGTTTGTAGGGATGTTTGGACTGAACCCACACTTCTGCCAATCATTGAAAATGACTATGAAAGAAAAGTTAACATTGCTGACAATGCAAGGTTGGATATCTCAGCAAGGGGCTGTGGAAATGGAATAGCTGTGAGAAAACTTTCTTTGACATAAGGATTACACATCCTACCTCACAGTCATATTCTGGTAAGTCCCTAGCACCAGCAGAGATCTACCAACAACACAAAAAAACAGAAGAAGGATAAGTACAATGAATAAAAGAATGATTGACAATGAGAAGTCTTTATTCAGCCCCTTGTCTTTAAAACAAGTGGAGGCATGGCATCAGAATGCATCAGAGTCAACAAAAGACTAGCAGAAAAAATAGCTGAAAAATGCAGGAAGCCATAGGCATATGCATCTGTCATGACACACATGAGGACAAAGCTCAGATTTGCCCTTTTGAGGAGCACGCTTGCTGCAATACGAGGATTGAGGCAAGCGAAGTAATGTCTACCTCCAGGGCCTCACTTGAACTTCAGCTTAATTCCTAGGCCAACAATCATACAAAGCTGAACGATCATATAAAGCTAGTATAAAGTTAATCTGACCAATGACCATAATCATATAAGGAAGTGCCTACGGATACACCTGTCCTGATAAAAGGGTCAGTTTGTCATTCAAACGTTGTGGATCTCGTGGTGTAGTGGTTAAGCGCGACGGCTACTAACTATGCTAATGCTGATGGTTTTAGGTTCGACTTCCCTACTTTCATTTTTTTTTTTTTTTTCTTTACTTTTTTTCAGGCTTAGGTGTTACGGTTAGGGATAGGATAGCTTTAGGTTAGGGTTAGCTTAGCTTAGGGTTAGGTTAGCTTAGCTTAGGGTTAGGTTAGCATTGATTAGGTTAGGGCTATGGTTAGGGTTAAGGTTAGGTTTACTAGGGTTTATCTTCTACGTTGAGTTCGTTTCTACCAAGCCTACTGCACTCTCGTCATGCGTAACTGCTACGTCACAGGTGGCGTATTCATAAGTTTTCTAATGTCAAGATCCACAGGCGTATCTACAGCCACTGCCATCATATGAAGCTAATCTGACCATTATTCTTGTCTCTTCAACTTGATTTGGTGACACGGACACCATGCATCTGGTTTGGAACAACTCATCCATGAAGCTCACTTCACTATGATCGGATTTTTACGATCCGATCCTATCCTGTTTTTGAAAAATTACGATTGCAATCGCAATTACATATGTCTTGAAACATTGTCAGAACAAAAACAAAACCCATTTGCATTGCATGGTGTGATGTAAGTATATATTATCGACAACGTACGATATGAACATAGTCGCTACATAACTAGTCTGACAGGCCAATGCGCGTTATATAGCGACTATTCAAGTAGCTTCACTCCACAAGTGAAAGAAGCAAGGAATCAATCACAAATTTTTAATAGGAAATCGATTTTATGTAACACTACGCATCGTCAGCCTTATCATCTTATTCAAATAGAAATCTATTTGAGGAATCAGCCAACTGGGCTCTGCTAGATTCAAATAGAATCTATTTAAATAAGATGATGACGACAACCCACTCACGGCACTACTGACGAAAAGAGATCAAGCAAGGTTCCGCGAGGTCGCAAATACATGCACAGAAAGGCGAGCAGAAAAACGCAGTCAACGAACAGCGTGAATATTGAGTCACATGTTACGTAAAACGCTGTGTGTTACGAACTTGCGCGCGGCTTTAGCTCGCTTACCGCATAGTCCCTCTTGTGGCGGTTTTTTGTACTTGCTAGTTGGGAGCACTGGGTGTGGCGGAAACGCACGAGGTTTCGAGGAGGGAATTTAAAAAGTTAATGTATAGGGCTGGAGAAGGCATATTTTTTGGTAACGGTTTCCACCGTGT
>Ga0210059_1006519_pt1 | contig 18690 bp, 9 predicted proteins | sample Ectturendosymbi2_FD_188042 | JGI IMG/M metagenome (GOLD analysis project Ga0210059, IMG submission 188042) | Ecteinascidia turbinata endosymbiont from Florida, USA - Sample 2 (SPAdes) (version 2) | ecosystem: Host-associated > Tunicates > Ascidians > Unclassified | place: Key West, Florida... | reverse complement strand
GCAGGTTAGTTGGAAGGACCTCCAGTTTTCGTGGTGAGTACAGTCAATTGTTTTTCCACAAATTAAGTGCTTTCCTTGACTATTCTAATCACAAGCAATTTTTCCTTTTCAAGGCTTTTGCTTCCACAGTTTCCGCCCCCCCCCTTAGAAAAATCCTGGCTGCGCCCCTGCCTGGCATTCGTGCGTGATGTACAGCAATGTCGCCGATCAGATCATCCCGGTAAAACAAAGTATTTTGTAAACTGAAATTCACGTAAAATTTCAAGCGAAGACGCGCTTTTGTACAAAAGAACATCTAACGCTGCGTGACTTTTAACATTTGACAGTCAGAACAGGTTTTTGCATATAATTGAAGTTGTTGGTTTGAAATAAAATTACATGAGCAAACGCGCTGGATTGGGTGTTCCTATATACACGCTCAATACGGTAGAAAATGTAAAGAAATCATATGAAAGTCTACAAAAATCTCCAGAATTTTTTCACATCAGTGAAAACTACCAAGGAAGTAATAAAATTACATTATATTCATTAAGCTTCCAGTTATTACTCATTTAAGCAACGATTTCGTATGTAGTTATTAAAAGCGTTCTTGAAAATGTAATTGCTGTTTATTCTCCACAAAATATGATAAAACAGTGGTGGGCAATTATTTTTGTTTGGGGACCACTTCGAGAAGGTTGCGTTTGGCGGAGGGCTGTACCTTCCAACTTCTTATGGGAGTAGAAGCAAGTCTCGATTTATAGCCTCAGCACTATTATGTACTATGAGAAGTTGGAGGAAATTTCAGAATTGAAGATTTTCCTGAATGTTTCTACGGGCCACTGAAAACGCTGTGGCGGGCCACATTTGGCCCGCGGTCCGCTATTTGCCCACCCCTGTGATGAAATATATCTCGAAAGTTTTCCAACACCTCAACAGTTCTCTCTTGGCCTGGGCCTCCAACAGCAGAATACTTTTTGACAAAAGTAAAATTTTCTCCTTGTAAATACTAATCCAAACTTTTGTGAACATGTACAATATGTGTCACTAATTCTTTCACGCATTTATCTGTTTTCTGTTAAACGTGCTCTGTGCAAACGTTGTGAGCGTGATTAGCATTCTCCCGACAAGCAAAACTCGAACTTGCAAATAATAGCCTGAAGGCGCTCTGAAGTGTTAAACCATCATTTTGATAATGAAGTTTTGTACACATAGGCGTAGCAAGGGGGCAGTCATTTTGCGCGTTGAAAGGCGGTATCCCAAACAAAATACTGTTGCTCGCCTAAAATTAAAAATTTTGTCCCCAAAACTTTTGTGCTGGCCACGCCACTGTTTGTACAGCAAGCAAAAATGGTCGCGAAGTGAAAACAGGTGATGAGTTTCTGGAGCGCAGCAAATTACCTGTACTTTGCACTTTTTACGTGTAACTACTTTACATTTCATCCAATTGCCTATTTGCCGTTTTATAATATATGGTTCAAGAACTTCTGATGCGTTGGCAGCAGTGACACGACTCGCGTAATGTGCGAAACTCGCAACACTTGTCCAGGCGCGAACAAAGGGGAGGGATGCATCCCCCCCCAACAGACCTAAAGAGGTGTTGACATGACACTTGATTTCATTGAAAATCATCGCAAAAATATTTTTGTACTGCACATTACACGCTAAAGATGCTAAAATTTAACTTATGCTCACATTTAGTCAAAAACGCTTCTTCGTTTCATTAGATCTGGGGTTTCCAACCTCTCTCTTACCGTGTACCCCTTCAGCATTCCTACAGAGGCGTATGTATCCCTTCAGCATTTCGAAAGATAAGCATGTACCCCTTCAGCATTTCGACGGATGAACATTTAGCCCTAAAATGTCTTATGACAAAATGTTTGTCATGATAATCGCAGATATATTTAAAAATAAACATATAACTGCTTTTTAAAGTAATACTTGCTGATATATGTATGAATATTTGGAAATAAAAGATATGTACATATATATTTCTTGTCTATTGCTAACCTTAAAATGTACCCCTTCGGATAGGCAAATGTACCCCTAGGGGTACATGTACCCCAGGTTGGGAACATCTGCACTAGATGAACTGGCCTTGTTTATGGAACCTGATATAAAATAGTCAATGATAGCATGGGCGTCCGCAGGGCAGGGGAGGCAAAACGAGCATTTGTCCCCGCCTTGAAATTGGGATTAAGAACCTAATATTTCTGGAAAAACCTGAAGTCGGCATCTTTAATTCCGATTAATCGGAATTAATTGATTTGATTCTTGCAATCACAGTTTATATGCCGGTGTAACACTCATACTGCACAAGAGCCAAGTTCACTGTTCTGATGTCATGCAGTGATGTGCTTGCGGTTCACTCATGTCCCCTCCTTTGTGAGCAGAGGTGGGTTGCGAAAGTCGCGAGCGGATTGTCCTACTGTTGGTCTTTATTGCGTAACAATAAATGGCAACAAATCTGCAAAGGTTCACTTTATATTACGGTAGCAGGCGTTTTGTTGCATGAGACTGTTGAACGCAGACATCTTGGCAGGTAATGCAGCGAGAAGTGACATGCTGATAGCGGTAAGCCACGTACATTTAAACTTTGTGACAAGAAGCATGAGTGAATCTATAGCAATGCTTCCACAAGTTTACAAAATCCATTATTAGTGGGAGTGTGACCAATGTGCCTGAGTGTCAAACTACCCTTACGCAGGCTTCTTTTCATGTAGTATAAAATTACGTGGCTTGTTACAGTAGAATACATCTATGCAGGCTTGTGGGAATACGTCTTAATCGTTAAGGTTTGGTTCTGACATCTGAGTGAATACTGAGTGCAAAGCTATGTTTGCTGTGGCCAGTTTTCATAATTCATTTGGTCAATTTTGCAAAACCTGCGTGGTGTTCTAATTGTAGTAAGTCTGTCCGTAGTCGTATCCACATACAGGTCTACTAAATTGTCCGGTTTGTGTAGAAGGTTTTTTGATCGCTTTGGACGAGATCCCAGACGTTTGCAGCACTTGTTTCTAAGTCAGGGTTTTTGACTTCTCAAACGGGGCCCTCGTCCCCCCTTGGAGGCCACGGAGCTGTTCTCTGGGGAGCACGTGCAGAGGCCGAGCAGGGGCCACGAGCAGAGGCAGAGGTCAAAACTAGGTATTTTTATTGACGAGCACACAAGTGTTGAGAAACTTATGAAGGGGGCGAGGCTCATGAAAGTTTGAGAACCGCTGTTCTAAGTGATACTGACAAGTCTTACTAACTGATTCCGCAATCAGGGGGAGAGCAACCGGGCAATTCGTCCCGGAAATTTTCAGAACCATGTTCAGTTGAATATATCAGCTGGGTGCGTCCCTGCTTGCTAAGTAAAATAAAGTCATGATTTGTGGTTTCGTTGAAAACCATGGCAATCCAATGCTTCTTTCTTTGCAGATAATTGCAATGCTTACATGAAAAGAAATGCCCTGCGTTGAAAATCTGCAGATTGCGTACTGTGTAAACTGTCGTAACCACAAATCATGCCATGGTTTTGACTCTCATGGCTCTGAAATCATGCCATGGTTTTGACCCTAATATACCTGGCTATTGTCGCCAACGAAGCGTTTTGTGAGTGTTACCGTAACACGGGGCATTTTCTTTGTAGTGTAGAAAGGATAAAGCGTTTTGTGAACGTCCATTTGCATTTCATCGTCAGCAATGCTCCCTATAAGGTGCGCAAATACTCAGGACCAACAGAACTGTTGCGCAGTGAAATCTCATTCTCGCGCACTTGCAACATTCTAAAGCAATGGAAACTCCACCGAAAACAAGGAGCTATTTGAATGAAATGTGTATTTTGTTCGTATTTTGAGAAGATTGTATATTTATTTGTAATTCACAAAGTTTGTAATTCATTGAATACTCCACTTACTCAGTCCTAAAATAATCATGATCACTAAAACAAATATTTGTTCAGTGTAAAATTATCTTAGAGGGAACACTGATCATCAGCAATTTGAAAATGATAAACAAAATGTCGACGTTCCCTCCTGGAAAAATTTCTGCGGATGCCCATAAATGATCGTGCTTTCTCGATTTCGTTTTTTCGTGCATTCACTCATTACGAATTGTTTGTTTCTTTCCGTTCTCTTACTTTCGGTTACAAAATAAACAGAATCAACCCGCTTCTTGTTATTATTTCATCAAAATTACCTGCAATAACAAATGTAATGCACAAATTACTATGGGTGTTGCAGACTATTCTAAACGACAATTAAAAACTATAAGGTTCCCCATTTGAAGAGTACCGATCTAAACCGCATCCAAGTGACTATACGCTCACTTGCTGCAACATACAAGTTAAACAGGGCTACTGCACTATGCTGGCTACTGCCACCGGTAATTATGATGTAACAAACGTAACCTGAAATGAGAATAAGTATTATGTCGTCACCTTAAGTGTTTATCTCGAGCCCTCGATGTACCTGCGCCGACGGCAGTGATTACGTCAGATCGTTGTAATGTGCCACATTGCTTGTTGGCTCTGTAGCGGTGCAGTGTTAAAGTTTGACCAGCTTTATCACTCAAGCTTCTTTAAACCAAGCTTAGACTTGTTTCCAGGTAAATGTACGTATGCGAAAGTGATTGATTTACCCAATATGGTCATGTGAAGCATTGGATTGCAAATCGATATCGCATCCCCCCCACCAAATCAGCCTGTGTCCGCTACTGCACTTGTCTTCTATGATTATCTTCTACTTGCACGATAACAATAAAAATCAACTTTGCAGTGTCAGGGTTAGAATCGATTTAATTGATTTTTGTTATCAAGGTATCAATTGTGAAACAAATATTGACGAATGCCAATCATCGCCGTGTTTGAACGGAGGCAACTGTACTGACCTGGACAATGCTTACAAGTATGTGCGACTGCTTTTTGAACTGTTTTTGACAGTCTCGTTTTCATGCTCTTATACTGTACATGCATGCTGCAATCGGATGTAAGGGCTTCTTATATGGTGTAACACTGCATACTGCTTAAGACTGAAGTGCGCCACTAATGAAGCAATAACTGTCAACAAGAAAATTAAGTCTGTGCTTCAGAAGAGTCTTACGATATCTTTGCTGATCTGCATATCGGATGCGTTTTGAGCAAGAGTATATTGTCAAGGCAAACAGTATTTATTGTCTATCGTACGCAAAACCCGACCCTTGCTGAGAGCTACTGAACTTGTAAGTTTCAAAACTTCTCTGACTACATATAACCACTGGCGTAAGTAGAAGTTTGAGCCAGAGGGGGCAAAACTTAACTGAAGGAGACCCACTGGCCACCGTAAGGGGGCCACTAGCCAACACTCAGAAAAAAGTTTAGGAATGACAGTGAATCCGGATGTGGTGGATGTCTATACTAGCCCCAAAAAACGAAAGAAAAACAACATCCTGCTGAAAACCAAAAAAATACTAAATATCAAATTGTCAAGTAAAGGGGGCCCAGTTTTTACATTTGGCTTGCTATGGGGGTAGACTCTTCCCCCTGCCACCCCGTCAGTTACGCCACTGCATATATCTCATTGTATAACACTTGTTCTACCGCCAACTACGTTTCCTTGCATTTGTTTTGAAGCTAATTAGTCTCCGCAAAGGCGGCGCAGTCGAATCAACCAACAATATTTTGAATGGGAATTGGATTTCACGCCAGTGCACGCATCCTCAGTCATGAAATCTACGAACAAAATTTATGATTGAAATGCTGAAGGACTAAAGCAAGAACAGAGAAAGCAAGCAAACAATAAACTAACATGAAAATAAGAACAGAAGCTGTGAGAAGTAACAATTGGAATAGAGGCCGTTCTCATAAAACTGGTTCCACTAACGCTGAAAAACTATCCGATGCCAAATACGGAGCAACGAAAACACAGCTACGAGCAAACCGGCGGTGACTCAAATATAGCGGGAAGTACGATGCACAAGCAGAAAGGTAGTTTTGAGGCCGAAAGGTTGACTGACTTGCTGTAGTAGGGAGAGCCTTCAAATGGCAAACATTTAAAACGGTTACACAAAAGTCGGTAAATAAAAACTGGAGTTGTGGTAAGAATGGGATCAAATGATTGGGCATTACGAAAAGACAAAAACGATTTTGAAATGAATATCGAAAATTGACATATCAGGGGAAGCAAGATTTATTTTACACGAGGGAGGATCATCCTTTGAAATTCAATTTGTGCGTTTCGTTTGTTAAGCCAGTTATCTTCACAGTTATCCAGTGAGTCAAAACTGGGTTGTTCTGCAAAAGTAACAGTGTAAGACTAATAAATAGGTGGAATGCCATAAAACTCTCATTAGTGCCGTGTTAAGGCCATTTGGTAGCTGCTGTCATCAATCCTATGGGGGTTTCTTCCAAACACTTCGGTGCCTTGTCCATCTCTTGGAAAATTTGTTTATTCTTTGGCCAATATACTGTTAATTGCATATCACACAAGTCACCACATAAATACCATAATTTGTACATGCCAAGTTTGTTTCAGTAGGAAAGTTTTATTTCTTCTCTGGATGTGTGAAGTAGTTGCAACCATGGATTTATTGTGTTTGTGCTTTTCATGGCAACCACAAAGTGCACAGTGCTTGCAAGGCCCTGAGAAACCTTCGGTTTGTTTTGGTCTAATTTGAAGCAAGATGGTTGTAATTGGTTAGTTTTTGTCCAATCATTGGTCTTTTGTAGGTAATCATTGCCTTCGTATTTAAGCTTTTATCTTTCTTCGGTATAGAGTTAGCAGGTGGAAAGTGACGTATCCCAAATATGAGGGTCCCAAAACATCCCAAACATCTTTCCTGTCATATTGTGGGGGGCACAGTCTTTCTTCCCATTTGCACGTCATTGCTATTGTGTCGTTTGCCATGTTCAATAGAAAGTTTGTTTTGAAGCTACGTCTTTTCTTTGTTCCCAACTTCTTCTGACTAGCAAACATACGAAGCTTTTCACCACCTGGTCCTCAAAAATTTCAGATGCAAATGCACAATCGGTTTTTATGGAGAACAGTGCAAAGAAAGGAGAATTGTTTGTTCTCCAGGAGCCTGCTTGAATGGTGGAAGCTGCATTGAAGACAAGGTGCAAAACATTTTTGTTTGACATTTGGCAGAACTCTGAGATGAACCGGTTACTGGACACTGCTCTTTATTATTGTGGCGTTAGAGAGTGTGCTCTGGAATTAATTAAACCGTGTCTAAATCCTGTGACTTCTCTAATTCAGTAATTGAACATATTTTCAGCTTGCGATCCATTTCAGTAACATTTTTGTGGGGCTTTTACGGGATACTGCAGTCAAACCACAACAAAAATATTGAGATGTGAGAAAGAAACAAAATATTAACAGCATGTGCAATTTATTGTTCATGAGAAACTTGAGCTTGTTTATTGGATATGATAAGATCAAATCAATAGAAAATGGGTTAATTTTGAAGGAAAACTAAATTCAATTACCTGAAAATTGTTACATTTTTAAGCTGCATTATGTCTTATAGATCAAGTCGAATTAAAGTGCACGAGTTCAAAAAATACTGCATAGTGACCATTAAAATAGTCTTTTAGTTGACATCGTGTAAGCATTAATATACTAGTAGAAACAGAAGCTGTATTTAAGAACATTAATTATGAACACTTTTTGAGAAACCGTCGATATCTATCAGGAAGCAATTAAATACTTGGAAGCTCTACTTGTTTCTTGAGCATCATTATCAACCTATCTCTTCCTTTCTATTAACTGCGGCGATTCTTGTCTACCCTTATCTTCAACTCAAGTACTGCCTGTGGACATGTCACAAAAATCAGCACGCACAGATGTTATTTAATGGAAATCGATTTCGCCATACGGAACATCAATCCAACAACTGAGGATGCCATATGGCAAAACATAGGCGTAGCCAGGGGGTCATGCCTCCCCCCAAAATTTTTAGAAAATATAGCCATTTTGTGCTTTGAGAAGCGTTTTTCTAACAACAGTGTTATTCGCCTAAAATCAAACATTTTGGCCCCCACAAATTTTTGGGCTGGCTACGCCACTGTGGCGAAATCGATTTCCATTAAATAACATCTATGCGTGCTGATTTTTTTGGCTTGTGCACAGGCAGTACATGAGTTGGAAGCAATTAAACTACGTTTTCAACACGACTGAAGACGAAATAGAGTTTTATGAAAAGCAAAGTTATCAATAATCGAAGAAATTCCACAATTTTATGACTGAAGATTTTTAGTACAAAGTTGAGTTTTACCTCATGGAAGTTCAGTACAGTATATGATTTAGCTAGTTTCTCTTTTTACTGCACATTTTTGTTTTTGCTTGGATGCCAAAAACCAATTTTTTGCAGGACTCTTACACATGTGAGTGTGTAGTTGGTTTTTCCGGTCGTTACTGCGAAGCAAACATAGACGATTGCGTCAGGGTAAACTGCCTCAACGGAGGGACATGCCAAGATCAAGTCAATAATTTCAAATGCATGTGCAAAGAAGGATACAGCGGAAGGTGAGATTCAGTTGCGCCGTTCCGCAAGAATTCTTTTCTGCAACCTAGCTTCCTTTTCAAGTTTCTTTTTCAGAAAATCATTTGCTAGAACTGCCCACTATTAGGTCAAGTCAATGTAGTGTTTCTGGGTATCTACATTCTAGACGTAGTTTTATGACGTCAGCAGTTACATGGTACAGTCAGGGGCGTAACGGGCTTAGATGGCGCCCGGGCAAAAAGAAAGTTTGGCGCCCCGAGTTCCAAACTGAGGTCTTTCGGAAGCAAATGCACTGTATGGAAGAAAGTGTTTGTGAGACTGTTGGGACTTTTCTGCGCCCCCCGCAGTGATTTGGCGCCCCGATATTGACTGGGCACCCGGGGAATTACGCCCCCTTTGACCCCCCTCGTTACGACTCTGGGTACAGTGAAGGACTTTTAACACAAGAGCAGCCTTTTTTCCACACGCAAAACAATGTTTTACTGCCTTTTTGTTTCAATTATTCCAGATTTTGCAACGACTCTTCCGCTGCTGACGAGCAAAAGCGAAAACGGCTCATGATGTCAGTTATCCCCAGCGGAGTAGTTTTGCTGTTCGTTCTTCTTGCTTTTGCCGCAACAGCATCGCGCTTACGGCGCTTGCACAAAGCACAAGATCAAGTGAGCGAAGTGATCTGCTGCGTAGGCTACCTTGTGATCTTTTAACCGATCATTTTACTGAACAGTGGACACGTGTTCACCGTCTAGAAGCAAAACACACTCTGTTGGAATTGCTTTGCACTGTTTTCTGTTTGCTCTGTCTCGGTGAATGCATGCTGTCACCGCAGAGATTCAGAAAAGTTCAGGAAGGTTTAGGTTGGTGTGCAACAATCAGAGGCAACTACTGCCTTGCGGACGTGCACTGTTCTTTTTATTATTTGGCAAACAAGCGCTCAGACAAACACATGCAGTAATTCTGCTTTTATTGTTTGATATTTAGCTAAGTCTTCAACGGTTGTCATTCTTCTGCCAAATCACGTCGCTTTAGAAGCGTAAGCGCTGGCACATGAATATATCATTGAGCATGAAGCTGGTCGGTGATGCGTTAAAGCAGTGGTTCCCAACCGGGGTGCCGCGGCACCCTAGGGTGCCATTTACAATACCCAGGGGTGCCGCGAGCTAATGCGTTTTTTAATATACTATTAAAAATACATTTTCAAACTGTCATCAAACCTTGAAGCAAAATTGTATGGGTTCGCCACTGGGTGCCGCAAAATATAATTCTCTTCTGCAGGGTGCCGCAAGCCTAGACAGGATGGGAACCACTGCGTTAAAGTTTACCAACTGCTGGGAGTGAGGGATTGTCACAAGAAATGGCTGAGTGTTTCACGTTTCAAAGGTGGTCTTGAGAAAAAAGAAATCTCGTTAAAAGCTTGTTATTTCGAGCCATTCTTTAGCTTTGCGCAACTTGAAGCAAACCATCTAAAGACTTGACAGATCGTTTTATACAGCAAACCTTTCTTCCCAACTTTCTGTGAAGATTTGTCTCAATTCTTTAACAACCTTCTCGAATGCACGGATTGTAGCTGCAGTGGATTGTGTTTCGCAGATGTCCAAAGCGACAGAACGAGAGTTGCGATCGATACAGAAGAAGCAGAAGCATATGATGTCTGTAAAGCGCGACAATCCTGACGGCAATACTGCTGGCATGCAAAATGGAGCAATCCCGCTTACTGTCGCTTCGAAAAAGGCACCAAGAAAAAACACACTTTCGATCGACGAGGTAGGAAGGAAAATGAACATGTCCGGTTGCTTGACAGCTGTAGTGACGTGTAATTAGGGTGTTAAGTGCTAAGAAAGTGGGGAATACTCTAATAAAACAAGACTTGCCTTGCTCCAATCAAGATAGTTAAACTCCGTTTCTGTTGACATTTTCACAAAAAAAGTCACCATAAGCTCAACAAAAAGTTCAATATAGTGTCACATCCAGACGTAAGCGATGACATTCCTCTTCAAAACAACGGGAGGACGAGTTAGCCCCTGATACGCCCAGCCAGAGCTGCCCCCTGCAAGTGCTATTGCATTAGCTTGCATTAATTGCAAATACCATTGTGCTAAATATGGGATTTACTTGGATGGAGGGCATCAGCTCAAAAATGCAATGTATAGGCAAAACAACTTTCAGCTTTGCTGGACAGTATTTGCATTGACTGTAGCTTATCTCTCATTCTTTCGAATTAAAGATTTTTTCACAACGTGAAGCAATTATTTCCGTGAGTGACTGCCACCTTCGCTACTATTCAAATGTGTATTTTGCGCTACACATGGTTCGTAAGGTGCTCTTAATGCAGTGGCTTTGAACATTGACATCGCGTGGCCTCCATGCGAACTATTTGATTTAGGGACACCTTGCATTTTTCAAAGTTTAACTTGTGTGAAATTGTGAACACATGGAGACAAAGCAAGATACTAATGTCTATTCCTGGAAATTTAAATATAGCTTCACATAACTTGAACAGTGTTAATTAAGCGTTATCGGAACTACAAACGCTTTGTCAAAAATTGTGTTTTGCAATTGGAACGTTGAAACATGCGCATACTTCCTTCACACTGCTTTAACACTTTTCTCAAACTTTTAATTCGTCGCTCAGTCTCTTGAGAGATTCCTTTCCTCACCTGTATGTATGACCAGCAGTGAGTAGCCTAGACCAGGGGAGGTGCAACAATTTTTGTCGGAGGGTCATATAACCAACTTCAGACATGTAGCTGGGCCACACGAAAAATTTAGTTTTTTAACATAAACTGTCGGATTAGGATTTTCATGCATGATGGGGAAAAATCAGAGTGTTGGCAAGGGCCACACTAAATGGCTTGGCGGGCCGGGTTGTGGCCCGCGGGCCGCCTGTTGCACACCCCTAGCCTAGACTTTCTGCGATGAAAATCAACGCTGGGTAGATAAATCATTATAGTTTGATAAATCAACTGATATTTCAGCTTGAATGCATTTGAGTCGTAAAACAAAAAATAACAATCAAATTATCAAAATTAGCAAGGCCCTTTGAAAAACTATTAGTGGTTAATTTATTAACGTTTCCAATGGTTGTTTATTCCATTTTTAAGCGGAAATGTAGAAATGCTAAAACAATTCAAAACCAACAGACTTCGTGACGTACAAAAATTAATATCAAATAAAAATTTCTGAAAGCATATCACGTATTTCCCCAAATTCAGCTGTATTTTTTCCTTTCTTTGCAAAAGAATTTCTCCAAACTGCCTTAACTTCCATGATAGTGGTTGTCAATACGCTTTGGAGTTTAAAGCACTAGAAAAAAACAATGTCTCAGACGACTAGAAAAAAAAATTGATACCAAAACCTTAAAAGGTCTTTGCAAAACAAGCAAAAAATTAGCATCAACACATTTTTATCGTTATCCTACCTCAAGTCCTCATTCATTGTCCAAATTTATTTTTGACAGACGTTTTTTCCTTTTTTCATTTATTCAACATGGACATTGCTACTGAATAAGCTTTTTTGTACTTACGTTTAGACAGGCTGTTTTGCCAAGACATTTGCTTTTGCTTTTTTAAACGCTATTTTCTCTGTTTCCACCGAACAGCCTTTCAAATTGCTATTTTTAAAGTCGCATAGACGAGAGAAAGCAAGCTGCTATGTTACCAGTGATAAAAATTAAACTGTTAAATTTCTTTGACTCATTATCATGGCATCACTGCTATCGCAGACCATTTGTGATGCAGTAATAGCGGTGACACGAATATTTCCGAACGTATTGCAAGGCAGCGCTTTTTATGTGTTTCTCACGATGTGAATATTTACCTGCAATGTTCGGCAGTAACAATCAGTCCACGAGCATTGCCAGCTACTGACATCAAGCGAACAGTAAGCGATGTTTAATTACGTTTTTCCAAAAACAGTTGTTGCGAACATGGGGTGCTTCACAGGTTGCCTTGGAAACGACCACCACAGGATACTAGAATTTTGCATTTAGTACTAAGATCCATTGTAGCACCCAGGAGGAGATCCTGGTTTCTACTGAGATAGAGGTCGATATAAGCCTGGTACTCAAAGTCCTGTCTCCGAAAACTTGCGACCAGTCTCAGAAAGCTGTTGTATTACCTTGGGGCGATACGTTCACAGATAGATGCCGATAAAGCACGGCCAGTCGATATACAACTAGTCACAGATTTAAGGAAAACAAGTTTTTAGAAAAATGTCCGTACCAGGACCAACCAATTACGAATAAATTCCTGGCGAAAACAAATTCGATCAAAAACAACGCAATATTACAAGCCAAAAAAAATTCGACTGCACGACAACGCGCATCACATTTCAATAGCAAAGGACCACGCGACGAGCTGCCACCAACAGTTTTCTTCGGCTCACTGGCGCTGCACTAATCAACGCGTGAGGAATGCGCGAAACTCGGCCGGAGGAATTGCTTGGACGTAACATCCATTACGATGTGCTAAGTCTACAAATTAGAACGCACTATGCTTGCCTATCTATGTAACTCAAACAGATGCTTCGTAACGATAATAGCACTTCATAATTTTTTATCATGCAACGATGTTTAAACGAATACATTTGATTTTGTTTCATGTAGGTACTCCTGGATCAACAAGCCAACGTACCTAGGCCCTCGGCGCTGCGCTCCTTTCATTACTCAAATACTCCCCAAATCGTGGAAACCTTCGAAAATTCAACTTTACAGAAGCAAGTCCCAGACCGAGATACTTTAAGGTAAGATAACCATCAGTTAACAAGCATATATCGGAAGAAAGAACAAAATGTTAGTTTTAAATTTCCACACCATAAGTCAAGTAGACAAAAGGCAAAGCGCATGAACTTCCCAAGGTGTGAAGTATTTACATATCAGACGGATTTAGTAAGTATGTTTATGAAGGTATTGCAATCTATGGAGGATTGCATGAAAACTGCAAAATTTTGTCTTATGTTTGAAATTTTTAAAAAAATATGAATGAAGCTTTTAAACTGTGTATAAGAACACCAAGCTTAAAGTGAAACCCAGGCGGCCGATTCCTCGAAGCTTTCAACAAACCTAGAGCCTTTACTTATTATTGGTTGCGATCAAAGCCTCAAACACAGAAGGCAGTAAATTTGTAAATAACGGTTTTTTGTACCAGCAGAAGGTAATTTTCAAGGCAGCCAGTACCGACCGTACTTGAGAAAAATTATGATTATCTACAACGTTTTGAAGAAAAGTCTCAATTGGGGTATTGTCTCAATTTGATAATTTTTACTATTATTTTTCTATTCTAATGAGTTTTAATTTGCATGTTTGTGTATGTGTCATAAAAAAACATTGAAATTTCTTAAAAATGGTCTTGATTGTCAAGAAAAAGATATTTTACATCTCATAATCTCATTTGTTAAGGCTTTATCTTGTTAAAAGTTTGTTCATCGCTGGCAGCGCACGAAAGCTTTGGTCGTGCACTTTTTGATAGGATGAGCAATGAGGGTAGAAAAGCGATGTTTTTTTCAAACGCGTAATGATTTTTTCGCGCAAAGCGCGTTTTTGCAAAAGTTTTTCTACAATCAAGTTTTCCAGCCACCGCCAATACAATACCACCTGTTGACGACAAACAGGAAAATACGCAATCCGTTAAAATCACTTTTCAAAAAGAGCAGTGTAAAAACCTATGGTGAAATAAAAATTTCCGAGGATCTTCGAAAACAAATATTTTCATCGACAAAAAACTCGACTAATGAAGGTAACGAACGCATGATCATAAAACATGCAGGTGGCGTGGCAAGCTTGAGAAAAAGGTAGTAAAGACTTGTTATACGTTTTTCGCTGGAACTAAATTGACAACTGCAAAGTTCCACTCAAACGTCAAAAATGCAAGCAGTGACACACACAATACGCATCAACGTTTAACGGTGGACGATGTTCCTGATTGTTAACAGAATAAATGAACATATATCTTCCCCTGACTCGGAGTTAAATAAGCACATCAAACAACATACTGCGTCTGTTACATTTACTCATTTTGATGAACCGGAAATTTTGGTCTTTGCTTGTGATTGGAATCTTTCAGTGATTTTAAAATCACTTTAGTTTTAGGGATAACATATGTCGTTAACCGTCGATGTAGTTTTTACGCTGATGTTTAGTGCTTATGTCTTCCACCGTTTCCTTGCAACTGGAGGCTGGCAAATTGCTTTCCACAATAAAGATATTGACGTGTTCTAATGTTTTTCCTCTTTTGCATGCCACGTCGCCCTCTTGTTTTGTGGTCCAGCGTTAATGTTTCATTCGATTAAATTCGCAGTCAATCAAACCAGTTGTTCGATCAAAGTTCTGCCTGATTCAATTTATCCATTCGCTTTGCGCAGTTCTTTCTAATAAGACCGTGCAACATTTCCGAGATTTACTATCACTACCTTATTTTATTTTTAAGTTGGTCTTTTAAGATGCGTTTCCCATAAAAAAAGTTTGGTGTTTCAGGTTAAAGTGTCACTCACATTCGCTTCTGATGGCTGCCTGAGCATATTTCCAGTTCTCGTGACTTGCCCGAGTAAATGTCTTTTTTCATGTGAGCTACATGTGAATGCGAAAATGCTTTGAATGATACTGGGCACGCTTCAGTGAGTAAAATAGGCGCACGTTTGTTTTTTAATAAAAAGGTTAGGAGCAACATTAACTGCAAACATTTAGTGAACATGTTGAGGAAGTGATGCAGAGCATGAAATGATGATGTGTTGTCGAAACGCCGCACACTGACAGTATCAAGCATCTTGGTGCGATAATTGATAATAAACTTTCATGAAAAAGGCAAATCAGCAGCTTCTGTGGGAAACTTTCTCAAGCCTGTGGCGTCGTGTGTAAATTTAGACATTTTGCTGGCTTGAAAATATTGCGTATCTATTTTAGTCTCTTTCATTCACATTCGCAGTACTGTATAACTGATTGGGGACAAGCCTATAAAACTGCTGTCCAACAATCAGTACAAGAGCTACAAAGCCGAATTTTGAAATACATGAATTTTACCAATAGATCAAGAGCAAACAATATTTTTAAATGACCTAAAATTCTCAACGTTTCTGATTTGTACTAAACAGATTTGGAAAAGTGTATGTGCAAGTATCATGTCAATCTCCTTCCCTCTTCTTTTGAAATTTTTTTATCAAAACTGTGTAACATACATGATCGTGGCACGATGCGACAAGTATCAGAAAATTTTCATCATAAGCGTGTTAGAACTGATTGTGGAAAAAATAGTTGCAATATGTAGAACCTGTTGCGTGAGATTGCATATTTAATAAAATTAAATCTTTACCATTATGTTTTCTTCTCAAGCGAAACAGCAACTTCTTACTGGGTATTGACCATTATGTGAGATGTATATGTGATTTGTAAGATGTTTTTGAATCGTTTACCTTTAAACGTTAATTGATATGCGTTATTTATGGTCTTTGCTGCGTAAATATTACTTGACTTGTTGCGAAAAGTTATGAAAAACTTCTACATTTGACTTAACAAGCCAAATACTCCGCAGCTCTTACATTTCTCTTTTTTGTGCTTCGCAGAAAACCCGGGATTAAAGAGAAGAAAAATCCATCTTGCTGCGAAAGACGAAATAGTCTTCCAATTATTGTGGATGAAGCTACTTTTCGTAGAGGTTTGTCAATCGGAACTTTGGTTGTCAACTTTGACAACACGTTGATTCGCCTGAATGGAAATATTTTGATCCAGCTAATTTCAGTAAAAAGAATAAAATCACAGACAGATACTGGAAGGCCATTGCTGCTATATAAAAGTCGGTGCTAGAAGTTAAACCATTCGTTCAACAACACGCATATTAATTTACCCGCAGTGCACAAGGATATTATGTTCACGAGCAAAGCGCCGGAGAAAAGTTGTACATCTGCTTGATTACTGACTTTTTCCGACGAAACAGGGTCACCTATTTTTCTGATTTTTTGTGATCGGACAAAAAATTTGCAGTGATTTTCGTTTCGTGTTTGTTTTCGGACGAAATCCTATAGAAATGCCAAAGAACGAAAGGTCGCATCTGGCATGTTACTATTAATTATATTTATCAATTGAAACGTGGGTGCAACCTATAGGGTCAATCGTAGACAATGGTTAGACGAGGTAGGTGCAGAAAGGGGCACCTACCCGTGGCGGGAGGTTCTTGGGACGTCACATGCTGTCTCTAGTGACAAGGAGTCTCCAAACTAGAGCTTGTCACAGGGCGCTGCAGAAACTGGTATAGCACTTATCTTACGCAGCACTGTGTAGATATGAAGCAGAATAACTTTCGCAGAGTAACGTAATGTTCAAAGAATTTTTTTCTCAGTCTTTCAGTTTGACGAGACAACTCAGCCAGTAGCTTTATGAAGTCACCTGAATTGAGAAGTGATTCCACATGTAGGTCAAGGTCTTATTTTTAGTAAATTAAGAGTTATTTTCCTTGCGTTGTCCAAAGTTTCACTGCTTTGTGCAGAGCCAAGATACGTTTCAACAAATATTGTTGAAGCTGGCGTTGCAGCCCAAGAACGAAATTCAACAAGGATGCCTCATTTAGTCCAGGTAATGCTGGCAATGCTTTTACAAAACAAGTCACCGTGTTTATGTTTACTGTGTGTGCATACAATCTGACGCTTGCATTGTAGGTTTCTACAGCCAGGTATTAACGGCGTGAAGAATACCATTTTATCAAATCGTTCGCACAGAAAATTTTACTCTTTAAACTTGTGAGCAGGACATTTCAAGATTCACGATAAACAATAAAATTTTTACCGCAGCAATTTAATTTGCTGGCACTAAACAAAAACGAAACCGTTTATCCATCAATAAAAGATGTTTTCCTTTAATCGAATAATTCAAAGCGTTTTTGCTGCTCCTTATGTTAAATTATTAGAGGTTTTCAAACGATGGTATGAGTTGTTATTGCCTATACTAGGGAAACCACCGCGTCTTCTGTATATCGTGTTTCGAAAAAAGCATGTTGTTTTCAGGGTCAACCTTCGCTTGGAGGACCTTCATTACCATCTGGCCGAGATCAAGGGACGTTTAATTTGCCTGCTGGTAGAAATGGTGGTATGTATGATAATTTTTTGCGTTTCAACGAACACACTTTTGACGTAAAATTTCGCAGAAGTACATTTTTGTTCAGGTAAACACTGACAGACTCTGTTAAGTGGATCAGTATTGCACGCGCCATGCTGTGAAATCAAAGTTAACGAAGCCAATATGAATTTAGTGATAGCGTCTGTCACTAAGATTAAAAGAACATGTTTTTACACTTAAAAAAATAAAAAATCACAATGTTTTTCCTTTCACTGCACTTTTGAATGTAGATTCAGGCTAATTCCGAAATGTCTTAAAGATCAGACCCCTACACTCTCTCTCCTGCGCTAAACGTACTTGCAAGAACGAATGGCATACCTCGATTAGGACGAATGTCGTAATTGCTACGGTAAAAAAATATCTTTTTATTTGGCTTGTGGGCCAAGATACCTTTTCCGCATTTAGCTACATCCGAAATGCCAACATGGGTTCGTCCATGGATGTAACAAGGACGGTGTTCACGAAAGCCATGTTCGCTTGACCCTCCTAGAAGACTTCTAATCTTGTTTAATATTATCGAAGACTCAGTATTTTCAGTTTTGTATATTTTATTATAAAGTAAAGACAATGTAATCAATGGTACTCACCAAATAAACGAATCTCCACTCTTTACTCTCAGAATGGATTCGAATACAGCAATACAGACACACATGCAACTTACATCTGACTAAAGCACTTTTCTGATTCAGTTGTCACAGTCAAATAATGTACAGAGCTCTGCTGTTGACTGCGTCTGAATCGTGATCTGCGTTTCAACGCATTCTTTAAGTCACGTCTTTTTCTGTATCTTTCTCTCTGACATATTACGTAATTTATTTCCGCATAGCGGTTCTGTGCCGAAGCATTTACAGAGAGTTTGGCCTTTTACGTTAAATAGTAACAAAGTTTTGTTCTCTGAATGACTGATGTATCTCAGACTAACAGAACTTCGTTCTCTGACCATTGTCGTGGTTCAGAGAAACAGAGCTCCGCTGTCTGAACGGTGTTTCATTGAACAGACCACCAGCGCTTTGCTTTGTGTGGGGCGAGAGCACTGGGCTGTTCGGCCTCGGCTTGGAGTTTCCGGGAAGATAACTGCAAGACTGAGCAAGGCATCGGCCTTTTGACCATATCAGTCAGGCAGCGGGCGGCCAATTTGGACTAGCCAAATTTGCGCT
>Ga0210059_1006518_pt1 | contig 18691 bp, 11 predicted proteins | sample Ectturendosymbi2_FD_188042 | JGI IMG/M metagenome (GOLD analysis project Ga0210059, IMG submission 188042) | Ecteinascidia turbinata endosymbiont from Florida, USA - Sample 2 (SPAdes) (version 2) | ecosystem: Host-associated > Tunicates > Ascidians > Unclassified | place: Key West, Florida... | reverse complement strand
AAGGTGAAAAGGGAGCTGACCGATAAAGCGTAGACAGTGAAAGACAGAGCATCAGACAAAATATCAGCATCGCAAAGAAAAATGTAAGCCGCCCTTGAATTTAAGCCGCAAACATGATGAAAAACAAACTTTATAAGCCGCGGCTTACAATCGAGTAAATACGGTATTCAGTTTGTTTGACCAAAGTCAACTCCTTAACCATTGTCAGCAGTCCACCATAACTCTGAATCAAATATTTATTTTTTTATTGATGTGGTTTCATGTTTTTTTTTTTTTACATTGTAACTTGTAAATTACCAAATTTGATGGGCAATATGGAACTGCTGCACGTCGTTGTTGCACAAATGTGCTGTTATATTTCGTCAATTTTCATTCGCATAAGTTGATGGCAGCTCAGGTTTGGAAATAACATCAATTGAAACAATGTTTTATACTTTTTCATTGTGAGTCAATGTGTGGTGCATATGTTACAAATTTAGTATTTCTAGCTGATACTGAGGGCAGATTAATTTATTTTCATGATGTTACTCCAGTTATATGTCAACCTATGAAAACCTTCATTTGGCTGTTCCGCCCACAGCTTACACTGTCTGTTTCTTACAACTGAATACAATTTTTCATTGCAGAACATTGTCAATAAAATGTGGATTGGGTTTGATCCAAACTCTAAAGCTGAAATTAGAACCTGTCTGAATCGTTTTCTTTCATGCCACCAGGCAAGTCAGTTGATACATTAGGTTGCATGTGTTAGCCATTAGTTAGCCAATCTACTTGATTAATCAGTTTTGAGCAAATAGGTGATTGCACTTTACATCGAAAATGTGAATGGTCATAAATATATGTGTTAATTTATTCACTCAAAATGCCTGTGGTATTGCATTATGTAACAGCATTTTATTACTCCCTGAGATCGTTTTTCTACTTAAGTAATGATTCTGTTCAATTTGCTGTCTAAATATATATTATTTTCCACTATTGCAAGTTTTGTAAAATAGCCACCCAGACACTGGTGGATATGCTTGATTGTGGCTGAACTTGGAACAGTAAGGGTTTTGCGATCATCCAAGTCTTAAACTTGTATCCGACTTGTTGGTTTGCATTTAGCTAAATTCATTCTGTAAAACATCATCAATTATTGAGTCTGAAGTGTTACATGCATGGCATATTTCTAGAATCTTGAAATGGATTGTCCATATTAGTAAATGTTCCCATATGTTTGTTCTTCATCTTGTGTATCTCCCAAGGTATAGTATTGTAACATGTATGCATGTGGTGTATTGAATCAATGCGAAAACTCTCGTGAAAGCAGGCTGACTTCCCAGAAAAGGTTTCAAAGACCAGAAAAGTCTTTCGTTTTGAACCAATCATTTAATAAGTTAGTTCAGAATCACTATGCCAGAAATATGTGCCGCAATGTTGCAAGCATTAAACATCTTAATTGGGGAATTTTTTTATTTCTTAGCAAAGCCATTTCATATGTTGCAGAACATTCCAATGTTTATATGTAACAAGTTGCTCAAAGTGATTGTTGACATCGGGCGAATGGACTGGCCGATGTTCTATCCTGATTTCTTCGATGGTCTTTTGCAACTGGCAAGCACATCCGACGGTAAAAACGGAGATACAAGGGTCATTGGACTGGTTGCATTAAGAATAGTTTCTGAGGAGTTCGCTGCCCCAAGAGAAGACGTGTCAGCGCAGCGAAAGGAAGAGTTAAAACGGCTGTTGTTGGCGCGAGTGCCAACTATACTGGATGTTGTCACAGGTAAAACGAATGGAAAATAACACTGCTGTTTAGTCTCATCAAAACAACGATGTATTGCATGCATTGCACAATGCATACGATGTAGTAGGGCTAATTTAAACAGGGTGTCTACTGAGTCTTGAAAAGTATGGAACAAAGTTTGGTCATTTTCCAACCTGTAAAAAGTCCGGAGAAAATTTTTTTGGTCTGTGAAGTTAGCATGGAAAATGGAAATAATTTTCCAGACTTGATCTTTTGGTATGCATTCTGATAATATTTTATTCTGTAAGATCGTCGTGTTAACTATTACAGTGGCTGTGTGGGTATGTCATTCGGAAAAGTGAAGTCTGAAAAAAGTCTGGAAATTTATATTCAAAATTTCGTAGGAACCCGGATTTAAGAAATCGAGCATATGCTCCGTAACAATTTTTAATTTCAATTTTTTGTCAATGCAAACCTTACTGTAATTTTTTTGTCAATTACAGTAAGGTATACATTGACAGAAACTAATTTTCAGTTTGTTTTTACAGTTTTTACCGATATTGCTAAAGTTTTGTTGGCGAAATTCGCGGTTTCTTTGCAGCTTCGAAAATATTTTGTGCAGAAAACGAGAACTGCTAAAGTTTTGTAAAGAAATTTAACGACCTGTGCACTTTTCGGAAAGTGTCTTGCCTTGACATCTATACTTGGATAATTTTCAGCTTGCACTAAATACAGATTTTACTGAAACTTAGGATGTTTGTCTGTCTGTCCTCGCAAGTCACCTTGAAGTAAAGCAAAACACGATACTGCAATTTCACACTTATGCAGCACAAGGTTTTTGGGTGATTGTCGCAATATGATATACTCGTGTTAAGTTTTGAAAGAACGGATGTGATAGAGAACCTGTGATACTGCGAGGTTCGGTAACTAAAATTTTTTTTCAAACGTGCCACAACTTTCAGAAACTTTTTCGCTTTCAAGTATCTTCCGCTAAGTGTAACAGCATCAGGGTTGCGGAGCCGGAGTGGGAGGCTATTGGGTGGCGTCGGATTCCTAACAACACTAGGAGTCGGTGTCGGATTTTTTTGTCCTGCTCCGAAAGTCCGATTGGATCGTTTTTTACATTACACTCCTAAGTTGGGAATTCCTGTTGAAGTGGTACAATTTCTTTTTAAACTTTTGTTGAAACACATTTCTTGCTGTGCACCACGATTTCTACTGATTGCTAAACTTCATTCCCTTTATGTTAAGGAGTCGGAGTTGAAAATTTTGAAAGGTCAGAGTCGGATATTTTACCTCCGACTCCGCAACCCTGCTTAGCATGAAGTTATTTGGACTATTCTCGTGCACGATAGTGTTTTTTTTGGATATTGAAGTTCAAAAAAGTTGGTAAAACTGTAAAAGATTTTGCATGAGAAGCAGTTTTGTATCAAACCTTCAGTTTCAAATATTGAGTGCGAGTCTTTTTTCCTTAAAATTTAAGATACTGGTATGGCGGTTGTTCTCAAAATGCTGTGCTAGTTAAAATTGTGTTAAAATCATCTCTTGCATCCCGTAAGCTCTTTTGTTGCAAATGGTTAGGTATAATACACATTGGTGCGAAAAATATTCAACTTTTTCTCGACAGAATGTCTGCTTCTGCAGAGGTAGCATGCTATGCTAACAGCCTTCCGCAGCGATTCACCTATACGCACTTAAGCACTAACGCGCCTTTAACCACCAAGCTGCTATTATTATATCAATACGCGGCGAAATTATTGCAATTTACGCACAAATCGGTAAGACCGTTGTGAAAACACAGTTGTTCTGGTTACTGACATTGGTTTGTCACCAAAATCTGTTGAAAGCGGATTGAACCGCAGTAACGTTCTTTCAGGCAGAACACTCGAAGTATTTAATTTCATCCAGTAGTGGTAGCGTTTTCATGTTGAACGCCGTAAATGGACATAGTTTTGTTTTCATGAATATGTAGTACTAGCTGCAAGCGTCAATAGCAAACTAGCAAGTGATGTTTTTGTATTTGGCACTTTTTATCAAGTATTTGTCACAAATCTCTCTGTCTTTTGAAAAAGACACCCAACACTATAAGTCGGGTAAAAACGCGAACGTAGTTCTGAGCGAACTTTTTCTCAAACGAACTTAGCCGTGTAGTTATATGAGGCGTTAACTCAAATGCAGTGATTGGACGCCTTCTACGTGGAGGCGTTCTCCACCATGGATGGAACTGAGCATATGTTTTCCCATACCGACCTTCACATCTGCAGCGGAGCAACTAAAGTTGTTTAAAATTGGGCTTACCAAGACATGTCTTTAATGATTTTTATGGTTGTGTCATCCAGATGCTCTTCATGCTGAGTGGATGCGCCATTTCGCTGCGCAAATGGTGAGTTCGATATCCACGCCGCCTCCATCTCCTGGATCAGAGAAAGCGTCTTTTTTCGATGTATTTGCTTCCGGTGCTCAAGAAACCACTTTCCCGCAGCAGTTTGGACAATCTTTAATACCTCACCAATCACTGTCAGTGATGACGTTTTCTCTGGAATGCCTGTGCCATCTTTTTAGGTACGAACAGTAAAACCTGTTTTTAATTTGTTTTTTATTCGTTCTTGTATTTTATTTTTACGGTATCTGCGACAGTGCACCGTAAAAAAATAAAAAATATCTTGTCTTTACTTTGTTAAACACCTGCATTTTACTTTGAGGTTTTCTTGTTGCCACGAAACTGAACATGTAACCTCGCCGTGCTCGACTGTACGATTTGCGAAGGTTTGTTCGAAAGCATCGTATGTTGCGAATACTAATATCAGCTCTTGATTAAAGCGCAACGGGTGTAACGTCATTGTTAAAATGCAGTGTGTGCCCATGCGCTTGTAACGACGGCACAAAGGCATATCCCTACACTTTCTTGAAAAGCCGCGTGGAGTTGAATTACCCCAACCTCGAGGAATTGATGTAAGAACCAGGAAAGTTTCCACTTGCCGACCCGGCCGCCCAAGTTTCCTTTCCTCCTGGTGGCAAGAATAAAAGCGCTGGTCACGCGCAGACTTCCGCTTCACGCGACGTGGGGATTGTCCGACTGCTAGGTTGTGGTTTGATCGTTGTAATGTGTATTATATGCGATCCGATCATTCGAATTACAGGAAACAGCAAATCACAAGAAAACATGTTTCAATCGGCAGGGCTACCCTTCGTCTTTAGACTGGCCAGTGTAATTTCTGGCGTTATGCTCCGTTGTTTGCAATTTGCAGTATCGATGTTTATTTCACGTGGTCGCTTTTCTCGCCATTTGCCGGTAAGGCGCATGATTCAGACCTGACGGTCTGCAGGTCTGTAGCCATTTGTAAGAAAATAAATATCAGCTTTTCACTTTCGTAGATACCGTAAAAATAAAAGTTTTCTCTAGATTCGCAGTAGTCTGTTTCAGGTCACGCTTAAAAAAATGACCTGCTAGGTCACCTAGAGATACCGGAAACAGACCGTGAAACGTACAAAGAGTTTTCAACAAGCAATTTAGAAAAGCAAACGTTTGGGTACTAACGGCATTCCGTAGCTTTATACTGAATTTTTTTGCATTGTACTTGTTCAGCTAGTGTTATCGCGATCCCTTAGCAACGATATTTTTATGCTCTTGAGCAGGGATGGGAAACCTATATACAATCGCGGGCCGCATGGAGTGTGGAATATCGCTGGTGGGCCGCAAAAATTAATTAATTTTATCTTAAAATTCCACCATTATCTTCCAAAGGAAAATGAGGAGAGAAAACTTTGTTCAGAAGCGGAAGACCCCTCCGACTTACTGTCTACGCGTCGGTTTGTCATCGTTTTGACATGAAGTTGTGTTCTAATTTGGGTAACGAAGGTTCTGATATGGGATTTATTAAATTTTTTCGCGGACCGCAGGTTCCCCACTACCTGGTCTGGGTGTTAAAGCATTTTGCTGCAAAAATTGTCCCTGCTGACATAGCTTAAGTGTAGAAAAAAATTTTTATTCGTAATAGAACAACGACATCTGCTAATTCTGAGCAAACGAACCAATCTCTTTAACAGGTAGTGATAACGGTGCGTAATGTCAGGTCCAACCTAAAATGTGTTCGTTCGTGCTTAGCCATAAAGTTAGCGTAAAAATGTGAACCACCACAAGCTTGGGTCGTCAAGCCTTTGTCTTTCAAAGTTGAATTACAAAGTGATAGACTGATCATGCCAAAAATGATTTTATTAAAATTGCCACGTTCAATTATTTAAAGAGCAATCCCGGGATTGTTTCGTGGCATTGACAGGAGTTCTGCTTTTGAACGTTAACGTGATCGGATTTTTGTTGTTGATGTGATACATTAAGAGTTATTGGTAAGCGCTGATGCCGTAACGCATGCAGGTAAGTTTTGCCCAGATCAAACAGGTGTTTGTTGGTCAGTGCTTAACAATTGTTCCTATTCACCGTCTGAATTACGGTAAACCTCGGTTAATCCGTTTTCGATTTGACCGACGATTTTATCCGGTTTAGGCGAAGATCCGGATTAACCGAAGATGGTTCTTTCTAGCCTGACGTCATCTAAGTACTGAGATATCGGTCAAAATGACTTAAATTGAACGCATTTACGACCCAACAGTAGACTTTCGCATAAGTCGCATAAGCTAAATGAATTTTGTGATGTATTTACAATGGTTCAAAAGACTAGTAACCGCCATATCCCGGCAGTTATTAACAATCTCACGTTCATAATTCAGGTTACTTGACTGCCAGAAACCTGGGATTTCGGACTGACGCAGAGATTTCTGCGACTGTTCCATAAGCAGTCACTAAGACATGTTGACGAGTGCAATACACTCAGGGATAAAACTTCACATAGGCACACTCAACACTGATCAATGGACTGAAATCGTGGTGCGGCGGCGTGCCTTGAGCGTTATGTTCAACGTGATTATGCTATACCCTTGTGTGACGTAAGAATCGTCCCTACAATCGAATATTGCGCGCAGTTGCGGTCGATGTTATGATAATTCTAAGCGTTCGTTGGTGATCCGAGCACGCTTGTGTTGCGCCTAAAAGGTGCCGAATCTTTCCTAGAGACCAGTGAACGCACTTTCAGAACACAACAACGTGTAAGTGGCTAAAAATCCGGATTACGAGATGTTCAAAGCGCAGATTTTATCCGGTACTGGCGAAGATCCGGCATAAAAAATCTGGATAAACCGAAGATTTTTATGAAGAAAAACGTTAGAAATCATTCGTACCATCAGTTTTATCCGGTTTTGGCGAAGATCCGGATTAACCGAGGTTTACTGTACATCAAATAAAGTGCCTTTGCGGTGTTTTACAAAGCAAGTGTAAAGTATTTGCAGGAACGTCTTCCGCTGGATTTTCCCCTGAGGCCAAATGGTGTTATTCCGTTTCACTTACGTTTTTGCCTTGCACAAAGTTGAAAGGAAGTGTGTCGATCAATGTGATTATGCTGCATGTTCGTGGTTCTTCAGCTAGCATTTCCAAAGCAAGAAACCTTGATAGGTTCTGTTATGTTTTTTTTGTTCACACCGGTTCGGTTCAACGCATCGTTTTATCAAGAAGCATAAACGTCCGATTCCGTTGATAAGAAAAAGGAGAGCACTTAGTGGGTTTTCGTATGTCATTGCAGCTGGATTCCCCTGACGGACGTTCTCACTCCGAAGCTACTTAATGTCATTTTCCGTTATGCGCGACTGGGTTATTGTTCCGGTTCAGAAGGCGGGTAAGTTGGTTCTTGTTGCACGGTATGCTTTTCAGCGGCAACGTCACCTCAAACAAAAGTTTTCGTAAGCCCTTTTTGAAACGATAGGAATTCCGGTGATAGCAATATTCAGGCAGATGTTTATACGCTTGTGGAATTCTACTTTTCGTGCAGTTGCTCCGTTCACTACTATTGTCTGTGTGCTCTGGCAAAAAAACGCTGTTTCCGTTATGAACATTAAAAGTCTGTATAAAAAAAAGCGAGAAGTTCAAGCGGGAGCCTGCGGAGCTTCCTGTTGCAGTTCATCACATACCAACGACTTGCTTGAGGCTTAATGCTGCTGCACCTGTTTTTTTTCGCTGAGATATTTCGGTCATTTGTCCGAAATAGCTTAAAAACTTTCTGTCATCTTTCGGTTTCGGACATTTTTTGACCGAATTGACTTAATTGCTTTCGGTTATTTAAAAAGAAAACTCGGTCAATGACAGAAAAAAAACAGAGTGCCACACAAGCAAGAATCATAGCAATCAGTGGCTTTGAAGTTGTTTGTCCCTTCTGTGCAAATGGTTAAGCGTGGCTTTCAGTTTTACGTTTATGCAAGATCTCAATGCATCCTTTCTGCAGTCACTCGTCTTTGTCGGGCTTGGGGTCTCACGCGATGGAATGCATCAACGAGCTCCTCGCCAAGAACTATGTGCCGCACAACGTGGAAGACTTCCTTATGCGGTTTGTGACTCTTTTTCTGAACTAGTTCTGAAAAATGACAAAAAATGTCGCCGATGCTTCGTGATCGTCGTTGTTTGTTTTCCAGAATTTTCCGACAAACCTTCCATATCATGCAGCAACTTACTCACGGTGACAATCCCCGCAAATCGCTTGAACGTTTAGACGACAGGTGAGTAGTTTCGTGGGTGCACCGACGTTTCACGTCAACGTAATTCAGTGGATGTGTGCTGCAATGACTGCTTGCAATGATGTGGAACACAGTATTTGTGGAATTGATCTGGTAAACATGCGTGACTGCGGAATACATATCTTGGGCTACAGTATCTTTTGCTCGTAGTATCGACTTAATTGGAAGCGTGGAAGCAACTCGGAAATAGATGGAACAATTGTCCAGAATGTAGTCTTATTTCCTACGAAGAAATGCCGTCTTTACTTCCATTAAGTAAATCCTACGCGCGTGAAATATCTTTTTGTTTCAGACACCTTTAAAAAATTGTAACCTTGATTTGAGTGTTTCAAATTGAACTATTGTAGTGTTAGCCTGATTATGCGCTACCCAGATTAGTGTGTTTTAAATCGAGCCTTGACAGTTATGTTTTGCTTTTGCAGCTACCTTGAAAAGTTCATCGAATTTCTTCGTTTGTTTGTGAGCCTGCATTTCAGCCGCCTTGATTCGAATTCCAGCTTTCCGCTGATGCCATTTCTCACGCTACTCTTCAAGTTCACGTTTAACCAGGTAACTAATGACTGATGACGAGCGAGCAGTCCGTGTGTCGCTCTTCAAGCTTGGCACTAAATAAGTGTGATCGAGGTTTGCTTTAATTCGGAATCTTTGTTGCGCAGTCATCCCATGAACACTATTTGAATTGCCTTGACATATGGGAGGTACTCGTCGACTACACAACTGACAAGCTGGAGCAAAGCAAAGATGTGGGGCCCTCTGTTATCGCGAGGTACTGACGCAATATATCTTTCTCTCTACTAACAGCACCTCGCCTTTCTTTTTATACACAATTGAAATCCAACTTGTTTGGACTCGTGGATTGTTTCCTTGCGACGACTTACATTTGGCACTTCGTTGACATTTCCTTTTCTCGATAGCACGAGCCTGCTTGCTGTTTCTTTCATCCAGGGTCGTCTCTTGCTTTGCATGTCGTAAAACGCGCGTCACTTCCGACGTCGGATGACGTGTATTGCGTGAATTCACTGTACGCGAAGGTTCGGTGTTTACGTTAAGAAACTGCCGCCCATGACTGCGATTCCACACTTCAATGATGTTTTGGCGTTTCCTGCAACTACCGGTTCGGTCGTTGCGCCTGTACATGACACACGGTTCGGTTTTGTTTAAATGTATCACGTAATTATCCAATCGCAGAGTGCATTCCATCAGTAGCAGCACTTTAATTGTCATTCCACCTGATCGCCCACGTCTCAACATTACTTGGTAAAAATTCATTGCTTGGCAAGCAGCTGAAATGGTTGATATTTATCGTTGGGCCATGATTTTTATTTTCGTGTCGTGCAGATATAAAGAAGGCACTGTTCTTTTTGCAACTGCCGTTTTGCAACATATCCAGTTTCGTTTTAATCAGAACTATCTGGACGAACTTGACAATAGCTCCGTGGATGAGAACAGCGTGAGTTTGCTGCCTGCCGCTTGTTCGTGTCACTTTAAGTCAGTGATTCTGATCGTTTCTGAATCTGAACCGAACCTAGGCCCATGGGCCATCTTTAAAAAAAATATCCGATAGACCGCTTTGCTATGCTAACACCTCGAACAACTAGTCGAAACTTTTCAGAAGCATTTTACCAAGGATTTGTGGAACTCTCTGTTGCCACTAGAAACTCCAGGCGGACCACCGGTGGTCCACCTGGACCACGTTGAGAATCACTGTTTTAAATTGATGCGTTCCGTTTGCGCGCGTCTTCTATACTTTTTACGTCCGCGTGAGGTACATAGATTGTTGGGGCGTATTTGCTTTCTGAAGCACCGAGAAAGTTTTTTCTTATCGTTTTGCCGTGGTTGCTAACAACCTGCTACCAGCATGTTCCAAGCGACAGTACTGGATTGTTCCTCAGTGACGCATTAAATGGTGTTGCACATCCAGCGAGCCGTTCAAGTAGGTTGTTTAACAGCAAACTGGTTGGTTGGCGAGCATGAGAATTCTGTGGCATGGTAAGGTGAAAAGCTTGCTCAATTGGACCTTAAAAATGAGTGAGTATAGGAAGAGTTCAATCCGAAGTTTTGAAAATCAACGGAAAACAGTCGTTATTTGAAAAGAATACCAATGCATATGCGTTGAAATAGTGCTAATAGTCCAAATATATAATTCGTCGCATTGGAGTTGTCACTCTTCGGTCTTGACGAACCTTCGCTTGATGTTTGAACTTCTTTTTCGTTTAGGGTCATACTGAATGGCAAACCTATCTCATCGAAAATCTGGAAATCATGGCCAAGATCAGTCGCCTCTATCCGGATGAAATGTTGTCTCTTCTTGTAAGTAAAGCGTTAGTTTTCACTTTTTATCGCTGCAAGGCTTCTTCAAATATGCTGCCATTAACTAACGTCAAGATAAGTGGAATCTTTCTTCTTTAATCAGCTTTGTCTACATTTTCTGCAACACCAAGAAATGATGTAGTTTTTACAACTGTGCTTCAGCAGAAGCTCCTGCCTTGGAGTGTGTTATGACTGGTGAGCTGTGTCAGTGTAGTAAAACTTCCCGACATGTTGCCCGGAATTAATAATTTCTATCATTGAAGAGCAATCCATGGAGTCTTTGCTCTTTTCACACGCATGTAAAGTAAATCCTTGGGAAGGTGTGTTTTCTGTGCATGAAATGCGAATGAAACAACCATGGGGTGATTGGCATCAGACTGGTGTTGTCCCCAAGGCCTCATTGACAATGTAGACATCCGGAATCGCGAAAATCACAGATGACACTACGTTAGCGAAATGCATAATTTATGAAAAACACGGTTCCGTGCAGTGGATGCTTCCCACAGGGGAGGTTCAGAAATACGAGAAGCTTTCTTCAGAAATACGAGAAGCATTCGAATCAGTTTTTAATGACCGGAAAGAGGAGTTATTGCATGACATGCGTTTTACAGTTAAGGGAATCATACAAGAAACCGTTGTCTGGATCAGGCATGTTTATATTTCTCTAATTTCAGTCAATGCTACGTCCACGCATGTTGTCCATGCTCCTGGCGCAAAGGAGAATCCGTAGGTTAGTGGCAGAGCAGCAATGCTCTGGTGGGAAATACACTGAAGTACCGTTGCGTTACGTTTGTTCTGCGCAGTGCCCCGTCTTCGATGAAGCGGCAACGGCGTACACGGAAGCTAATTGGTCGTATCTGCGAGAACAAGAATATAAAAGCGTTGCGCTTCACTGCACTCTGAGAGATCTCGCGACCATGTTGCAGGTAGTAATTACAACGCTTGTGTTTTTGTTTTTGATGATGTTTTGATTCTGTAAAAAGTTGTTTTTGTTAGCGCGGAACTTTCAAAGTAACGTCTATTTTGTTCGCGGAACAAAGCTGGCGACTTTTTTTGAACTTTTAAAACTCTTTATTCAAGAACAGTGGTTCTCAGCAATCTTACAATAAAACCTCAAACATTTTGTGTAATAGACTTCGTTCTGCAAAAAAACAAAACGTGTCAATCGACTTGTGTTGAAAATTTATTTAGTGCGGCTTTCTAACAAAATCATAGGTCTGCATTTGTCTCCCTTCAGCGAAAAGGTTGAGAGACACTGCTTTAGAATATTGTGTATAAGGTGTGTGTTGTAATCATTCTTCTCAAATCTTCAACAATGGTTATACTTCTGCTGTTGCTGCCGCTAACCCCGCAGCACGCGCGTAAGCTTGTTGTCCGTCCCCATCTACACGTTCTCGTTTGTCTTTCTACAGGCATTTGGTCGCTTGTCCGAAATGTTTGTTGCAGAGCATTTCCAACAACGTTACGACAAAGCTTTGGAACTGATACAAAAGTAAATCTGCTGCGTGTTTGTGTCGCTTCGTTTCACGCTTTGACCTTCGCACTGTGACTTTTGTTTTCGTGTTTAGGTTTTTAAGGATAGCGCAGTTCGGGAGCACAGTTCTTTTGTTTCAAAACAATTCATCATTGCCTGACGTTCTGCTTCAAGATATCGTTGAAATGTAAGTGACCGGAATGTGCTTTTTTCACTACGTTCTTCTCTACGTGGTTCCTGCCCTACACGCCGGAACCTGGGTTTGTTGCTCGAACAGCTTGCTTCATTTTTTTAATCCAGCAGCCTCGTGTGCCTTGAACTATCCGATAAAAACGTGAAACCTTCTTACCATTGAAATTCGAATGAACGCCACATTGTAATATGTGCGTTTAAAATATCTTGTCAAAAATTTTTTAATAAACGAAGAAGTTTTGTTTATTCCGACAGTCATTGACTTTCTGTTTATAGCGTGGTGACTTCTAAATACCTATACCTGTGGACGTTGTGGGATCCACAAATCCCCGTTTAAAGAAGATTTAAGTATCGACCTGAAAAGTTGGTACACGTTCTCACCACCAGTTCTTACTCAAGGTGACAATTTATCTCATCGCTGGTGCTAAACACATGCTTTTGGCATTCGATTTCTTTGTTCGTCGTTGCTAAGCGCCAGTAAAGCAAACTTTTGAAAATTCAGTGGAATAACGCCGCTGGGCAGCCATATGAAAATAACGAAGTAAAGAAAAACATCTCGCAATGTGTACCGCGTTATCAAAGCTTGAATATCAGGGTGTTGCGATCGGAAAGCCCGAGCGGCATGTGCGCAAAGCTTCACACTGTGGCAGCAAGCAACAATAGAGATCACATGCCATGATCACTCTATTATTGCTTGTTCGTGCCAAATATATAACGTTGTTGTTCTTCGCGCACATCCCGTTCGTGGTGAATCGCACATTCAACGCAACGTCAACCGAGAGGTTGCAACAAGGGACTGCCTGCCAATTAAATGAACAGCCCGAATATTCGCTCCTTCATGCTATGCAAGAACATTTTCGGAACCGTTGGCGGGTTTGTCAACCATTGTAGTGAGCTCTGGCGTTCCTTTCCACCGCTAGTTCGCTTCTGTCCGGGTTATATCATCAGTAACGATGCGTGGTGACTGATAACAATGAGGCGTTTCGATACTCATTGTAGTGGGCGAGATGTGGCTCGGCCAACGTCGGTGGATTGATGCGTATCACCTACGTCACAACAGCTCTGTGACAAAACATGTTTTTCCCGGTGTGGTGCTTCTTCGTTTCATTGACTTTGCCATTAGATGTAGTGGATGTGAAAATGGGCCTAATCATTGCTTTTGTGTATACACACAAAAAAAAAACTCTTTACTTTGTTAAGGCTTGAGTTATAAAGAGTTATAAACTGAATCGTTTGAAGATGGGGTCTTGTTTGAACTTTGCTCCACCTTGTAAATTATAGCAGCAGCAGTTGTAGTAATCCAGTTTTGATCCGTTTCTGTCCACTTTAAACGGGGTTGGCCGGATTCACAAGCTGTACTCCATTTCTCCAGTAGCTATGTTTATTCACCAAACGCCGTCGTGTTCTTTGTATTGTTGACCTGCGAGATATTCGCCAACGCAGTCGCGAGTAGTGTCATACATCCAAAGGTTTCTGTTGAGACGCACTCTGCGTCTGCTTTAACTTTCCGCAGACACGCCGAGGTCCTGGCCGCTCTCCAGCCGTTCTCTCATTGGATGTCGCAATTGTACAGCGAGATACAGCAGGCCGGCCACTCGCAAGCCCAACTGTCTCATCTGCTCAACGGCTACGTTGACGTCATCACTCCCGTTTTGACGAAGCAGGTTCGTCATGACCCGATGATGTGTGGGCTTGATTAGCAGCGCGGAGAAATTCTATTGGTCAGCGCATTCAACCATCGGTTTTAGACTAAACTGTGCAGCGCAAGCGGTCTCTTGCAGTCATTCGCATAATGGAGCTTGGCCTTTCTTTCAGGTCCCGAGCCGAATAGCCCTCTCCGCCGCCCACACTCTACTGTCAATCGTCACGACCGTCAGGGCGACCTTTCTCTCGCAATCGCCGTCGATCGAGAAGCTCTTTTGTGACGTATCAAACGGATCGTGCAATAAGCTCGCGACGCAGGTCGGTCGTTGACGGCGGCTGCAACGCACCTGACCTAATCATGAACTGAAGCGTCACGCCATCAAAAATCTCAATTTGACTTTTTTCTGTTTACTATGCTGTAGCGTCCCGTTTTCCGTAGTTTATATATTCCTCTATTGTAGTTCGCTTCTCTCAGTGTGCGCTAGTTTGAGTTGAGCCGTTTGATCTGACTTCTCTTTATACAAGCCTCTTCACGTAGCTTACTCCTGGCACTGGAGAAAGCATTTCATCTTGGGACCTCGTGTAACTCTTGTCCATGTTCGTAACTGGTTACACATGTGGTTGATGAACTTAATTTATTTTATGCTGTTACATGTTATAAACGCAATTGTTTGATGGTGATAATTGTAAAAGCAAGCTTTCTGGTCAAGTTATAATGTGACAAGCGTTTTGAAGTTTATCAAATGCGTTTGTTCATCTGTTGGTATCACTGCAACATTCCATCAGGACCCTGATCTTTCACAAAGGACTGAGATACGCAGGCAACATAGCTAAGTATAACTCGGAATCAGGTCGCGTCTCAAAAAGTTGGTGGTTCGTGGGGACCTTTGACATCCACAGGGGGTTCTTGGGGGGAACAGAGCTGGTGGACCACTGCTCTTACGCTTTTTGCTAATTGAACAGACACAGCACCTCATCTACAAAGCGCTGTCCAACCTCCTACTGCTTCCGTGGCCGAACACTCCAGAGAGCGAGCAGAAGTGGGAGGCTCGCGAAGAACATCATCGCGCCTTTGTCAAAGCACTTCTCCGTGATTTTGATTCTCTCGTCAGCAACTTTGCCGCCATTCAGTCACAGGAGGGCATTCGCGCTCAAGGTAATTGACGCGTATCTTCACAGTCTAGGTTAAATCAGATCTAGAACCAATGGATTTGAGCAGTAATGCATTAAGTTTTTGATGTATTTTTTTTGTTTTGCTGTTTAAATGTCAAGCCTGTCATCTAAAATCTAGACCAGCGTGTCTTAAACATTTTCGTTTACGGACCCCTCAAGAAGAAACGTTGTAATAAATATTCGAAATTAGGTCTTAATCATCGTTCTAGCAATCGAAATGTCAGAGCAAAGCCTATTAACACTTTAAATCCCCTTCCCGGGCTCCAGGTTGAGAACCTGTGATCTAGATGGTAGTGTGTGGAGCTTGAGTATATGCCACTGCGTGGCTTTGCGCATTGCTGTTGTCGCTACAAGAATTTTTTTTTCGGATTTAGCAGATATTGCAAAAACGTTCCATGCGTGACCTTCGTCGCAAGGTCTGGGAACCGGATCGCGTGCCGTTCGACTCCGTGTAGATTGTTTGCTCTTTTTGTGCCATTCGTAAAACTTCCTGAAAAAAATCATTTTGACTCGAGGAACCCGAACAGAACTAATATCCCCGTATATCGGGTCTGACCCCGACTGTCGATGGGTGATCGCAGGGTTGGACTTTGCATTGTCTGAGCAAAGAAACGAATTCACTGTCGCTGAACGGGTCCTCGGGATCTTATTGTAGCGCGCATCAGTCAGTTACCGTCGCACGGCAGTTTTTTGAAAGTGTTGGCGACTGACTCCAAGTAATTTGCATTATTCGGGTGACGGCAGTTAGCGGAAGGTCAAAGCCTGGGGTTTGCTTCTTACCCAAGGAACGCTACGGCGGGTCACGCAATGGCCGTGGCCCGATCACCCAATCTTTCGAACCAAAGGGGAGCGGAATGTCGTCCCTGTTAATGGCAGAACGCTAGTTACGATTGTTTGTGGCCCAAGTCTTGGCCAGCAAGCAGTGTCCTCAACATCATTCTTTGTCGCATTGCCATTCATCATCATGGCTTTTCACTCGTGACATAATCTATTTCAGCCAAACCTGCGATCCATCGTTCGGTTTTGGTTCTCGATGAAATAGTGGAAGCGATTGGGGAGGAGGTGGTCAAGTCTCGCCAGATCTGCCACAGATCGATCGACGACTTCATCTCTTTGTCATTGCGATTGTTTCCAGTCTACATCACAAACCCGGGTTTGTGACGTGTTGATAAAATGGAAGTGGTGGTGCTTTTCATGCATCAGTGGTTCTAGCTTGCTGGACCGTACCCGATATGCGCTTGTACATCTCAAACTATTTTTAACTTTTTTCGTTCCAAAGTATGGTTTGCATCTTACTGCATTGTATTTTTACATCCGTAGTGATGATTGGAATGAATCGAAAGCGGTGATATCGTATGAATCCGTATGAATCCCTAATGCCGCCATTGGATCCGCACCATGTCGATTTCGTGTGTGTGCAAGATGAATGTTAGCAACAAATTTTGTACACGATTGAAAGAACCGCCAATTTTTTTATTTCTATCTGTTCAGATTGCAATATCTGAGCTTGCCAGATGTTTTTTTAACAAATAGGTTTTTGTACATTTCAGACACAACTGAAATTCTGATGACATTCTTTCTCAAAGTTTTCCAGGCCTTGCGAAGGCAGTTGGGAGTGGAAAAAACTGCTCAGATACTTGAACTTTTTATGGAGTGTTTCAGTTCGGAACAGTTGCAAGCAACCATATTGCACGAGGATCCGGCTGGCGTTCGAGTAATCGAAAAGTCAGTCAAAACGTGTTGGCCAAATTTTTGCTGATCGTGTTTTCTTAAACACAGCGACCCTTATCAATGAGAGCAAGTCGGGCGAATATCGCTGATGAGCAGGTCGGGCCGCCTGTATCTCATTTTGAAAGGCGTTGAAAAGGTCGGCAGGAAATTCCTCACGAATCTTGTGACAGACAGGGTCACGGTTATTTTTATCCTGAATTAAGAAAAACCGTTGTGTACTGAGTCAGTACTACTGACCGTGCCCACCACACCGCACTCCGGGAGTTGAAGATTTTATTCACACGCTGCTGGAAACTCACGTGCGATGAAGTGCTTTAGCTTCGGATTTGCTTTTCGGGTCAGAATTCGGCCCGCTCAGTAAGATCGTCATGGAAACAGGTTTGCCGCGAAACCAGCCCCTTCGGTGACGCACGATGAGACCTTCGGGTGAAATAAAAAAAATACATGTACAGGGTTTTTCAAGGTGTTTTAGGGACCCGATCCGGGTACCTAGAATTGAAAATCGAGTCCCTAGAATCAGAGACAATCCGGTCCATAAAATCAGAGAAATCGGGTCCTTACAGGTCCATACCGGGTACCTAACAAAATCCTTAAAAAAAACCTGACATATAGATATTGATATTTTTTACTTTTCTTTTGCATTTGTGGAGATTTTGAACAGGCAGAAGTGACTTGTATAGGAGTAAAAAAAATGCGGGAGTCGGATTCAGGAGTAAAAATGCGTTAAAAATTGTTTAAAGCGTCAAAAACATTTAATGTGATGCAAGACATGGCTTTGAAAGGCTTAGCGAAACGAACCTCATTTGCTCAGCCGATTTTTTGTTCTGTTCCTATTTATTTATGCAACTTCTTTTTTATTTTGACAGATTTATAGAAATCCTAGAACTCATAATTGATGAACCAGGTCAGTCTTTCAGAAAATTCACGTCGAGTATCATCCACCTTGCCATTCATCAAATCTACCCGATCGTGGGCCAGGTTGGTCAGTGTCTAGTATCGCGTACCTGCAAAGTTATACGTAAATCATTGTGAGTGGGCAAAACAAGCAACTGCCTCCACCTGTCATGGCAACGCATATGGTTCCGCACGGGGGAGTTCGAGCTTAGATCATAGCCTCACGTCTGACGTCACTTTACCGCAGCCAGTCACCAACTTAAGTCGGGAATCAAACGAGATCGCGTAACAAACAAACATGGCCAGTGCATGAGAAACCTTTGGCGTTTTCATGAAACAAAAACTTTGTTGTCGTAGTCGACTCATCTCATCATCGAACCTTTCACGAAGTCTGTCAAGGAGATTTGAACAGTAAGACCTGACAAGACTTTTGAATGTCGCTGGTTGCATTCGGTCCTTTTTTAATGTTGACTCTTTGTGCTGTCATCAACTTCGGTTCCATATAAACCAGTGGTTCTTAACCGGGGGTACACGTACCACTTGGGGGTACGAGGAGCCAAAGCAGGGGGTACGAAGCACCAAAGTCTTCAGGGATACACGCTCTGGAAATTTAAACCAGATTTTATTGAACATTCATCGTGATTCTCTGTAGTGTGACGTACCATCACCCATTCACTAGGGCTGGTTCATTACACGCTTTGAATATTATATACAGCCCCAACAGGAATCACCTAGCAAAAAAGTCGAAGTTCATATGCCCAATTAGGCCAGAAGCTAGGGAAGCGTGTCTTTAGTGTAATGGCCCCGCGCGCAGACGTCATGATCTTGTCATAGATTACCAGTTGATCAAGATAACAGTTCAAGTCCCCACGTGAATGCGAGTCGATCATAAAAGTCGGGTCGTTCCGCATCAGATGCTTAAGTATAGTTGT
>Ga0210059_1006517_pt1 | contig 18691 bp, 10 predicted proteins | sample Ectturendosymbi2_FD_188042 | JGI IMG/M metagenome (GOLD analysis project Ga0210059, IMG submission 188042) | Ecteinascidia turbinata endosymbiont from Florida, USA - Sample 2 (SPAdes) (version 2) | ecosystem: Host-associated > Tunicates > Ascidians > Unclassified | place: Key West, Florida... | reverse complement strand
TATAAAAAGTAAAAAAGTTACAAAAACTTATTAATGAGGTACAAAAGAAAGCAAAACAGAAAAAAACAAAGTGTACTTCATGCCGAAAAGCATAGAATGTGCACACAGAAAATACGAAAAAGTAAATACACAAAAAAATAAAACAGAGTTACAGAACACTAGAATACACAGTATTTGGTTCTGGACAAGTGAAATGTTGCTAAAGTTCATAATTGGGAATTTTTTTCATGTAGGAGGTGTTTCTTAAGTTTCCATTTAAAGGTAAAGGTGGTTGAAAGTTTAATATTGTTTGGTATTGAAGACCATACTTTTGGGCCAATAAATTAAAGATAACATTTTCCTGATGAAGAGTTAACTCTTGGTAAAAACAGGTTTTTAGAGATTGCTAGTCTTGTGGAGTGATAATGAATTGAGCTGAGTGGAACAAAATATTCATCAAAAGGAGATTGATGGGAGATTGATGAAGTTAGCAGGTTGTCGATGTGTTTTGCTTTGATATATCCGCATGGTTATTGAATGATGTTCAAGTGAAGTGATCTTGGCCGGTTGCGTGAATATTTGTTTGTCGGATTAAAACGTGGCATGCCCTGGCACTCTCGACCTTCGACAATCAGTGACAGGTTAGAGCATGAAGTGACCGACTTAGACAAAACCTCAAAACTTAAAATATGAAATTAAAAATTGAAAAAATTAACGTGAAAATGAAAAATATTACCACACTGCAAAAATATGAAAAATATCAAAAACACATAAAAATATTGAAAATATAGGTCGGGGGAAGGGGGTTGGGAAAACCCCTCGCTACCCGATCTACCCGATCCCCGATTCGACTCCAAACTCCGTAGGCCTACAATTCCAGACCCTGGCCCTTTTTTGGAAAGTTCTTTTGATCGTTTTTTTATAAAGTCCTTTTTTTTGGAAAGTTTTTTTGATCGTTTTTTTTGAGGAGGTTTTTTTGATCGTTTCTAAAAGCGATATATTCGTGTTAACAAAATTCTGTCACCTTGAGGCTCACGTCACAAGCTCAAAATTGTGAAGATGTAAGAAAAAAAGTGTTGCTGGCTGAGTATCATGCAGCACAAAAGTCTCAGGCTTAAATTAAGTCAAGCAGTATGGTTTGAAAAACAACTGTTTTGTGAACGTTCAGTGGTGACAAGCATATGCCTAAAACACTTGTGAGATCCCCCCCTCTCCGACTTTTACGAGGAAAAAATGGAAAAACGTTATTCAATTTGCGCAAAGCTAAAAATGACGATATTGAAACTCTAAAATTACGGTCAATACAAAATTATAAATCATTACTAGAGTGCCCCACGGTCACTACGCTTGTTACTGCCTTGACGCAAAAGCGTTCCAGCAAAACGAACCCAAATGGTTGCAACTGTTACGTTCACGATTCGCGTGTTTGTTACTTTAACAGATTGCTAAGAATCGAACTCAACGAAACCATCGCGCGAAAGGATGTGAGGTTTAAACCAGAACCGCCGCCAGAAAGTTTTTAGTTGGGATCATTACATTTGCGTCGGGCAGGGGTGGCCAAACTTTTTCACCCGAGGGCCGAATTCGCGACTATACAGTGCGGCCGGATACCGTTCGATTTACGTGACAGGCAGGCAGCAGCCAATGCTGTTGTACTGCTGTCCACAGTGAGCACAGTCGGAACGTGGTGCTTGAAAAAATGCGTAAGGTTTTGGCGGGCCGGATTAAACTGGTCGGCGGGCCGGATGCGGCCCTTAGGCCGTAGTTTGGCCACCCCTAGCGTAGGAGACTTGAAATTCTGAAAATTTGATAAAATCTCCACTGATTAGTGTTCATATTTCAATTTGGCAGCGGCTGAACCCATCGATGCTCCCTCGTGGCGACGGCACTGGTTTATACTTCACTTATGCTGTCATTATTGAAATACGTATAAAAAGCTACAATAATCTAATCAAGTAAGGCTGAACAGAGACTGTAAACAAATAAAAAGGTTTTGTCCTGGCCTTCTTCATAACAAAATCATCCAGGAGTTCACTAAATTTGTTTGCCGCGGTTTGTCACTTTTAATGCACTGATTGCTTGGTGTGGGCAACCTCTCCTGGAACATTGCGGCCCTTAATTCATTTTTAATTCTTCTGAATCTTGAAAAAGACCTTTCTCCTGAGCAGTTAGTGACATTCAAGCTAAGAAATAAGTGTCCGCGTGGTTGGATAAACTTAGAACCACTAATCTAAGGCATCAGGCCCAAACGCGCTTTTGTCATTTTCTTGGTGTTACCCTTTTCTTTGTCACTCTGGGGTAGAGTTTTGTGGTTGCCAGTTGGCTAAGTTGCTTTTGTTTGCTATTCAAGCTCATTAAGACCATCTTTGATTTGCTTAGCATGGGAGCAGTACAAACTTGCGCAAGAACTTAGTAGCAATCTGATTTCTGAATGACTTTGTTAAAGAAAATTAAAATGGAAAAAATCACATCTAAAAATATCAAACGAGCTTTACGTAATGGAAATGCTAGCAAAACTAAAATATTGTTCAGGTGAAGCAATTATGTTTTCATTGTGGGATAATTGCAGGATAACCTTAAGCTCTGTTCAGGCGCATTTCAAACACGAACAGCCACATGTTCTTTCGCCTGATTCACACGTAACAATCGGTGTGATTCAGCAAATACAGGACGCAGCCAACGTGCATTGAGTATATCGATGCAATAGTCGGCATGCGGCTTGACCAACGGTTGTGTTGAGATTCATGGAAACTAGTTGGAAGACGCTGACTTTATCAACACGGAATCTGATTAGGTGAATAAAACTAAATTTTATGAATATTTAAGACATAAAATTGTTGACGAATATTTATCGAACTGATCATATATCAGCAATTGACTCTATGCGTACCATAGTTTGCTGGAGGCCCCTTTGATCATGAGGCCCTAGGCTTAAGTCTACATAGCCATTTGGTAAATCCGGCCCTGCCCATATAGGTTCCTGTTATCTAAGCCAACTGTAGCGAAATGCATTGTGGATAGCTTCGTTGTCAGCATTTGCCTTGGTAAGCTGGCAGTTGTGTAGGTAACGTTTGCTGAATCCACGTTGATTGTAAGCATTTTTAGTATAGACTGGTAAGAAATTATTTAGGAAAATTATGCTGTAGACCTGTGTTGTATCCTTTCTCTTATTAGAATAGCCGACTTCCTGGGTATAAAATCGTATTCGTAGCCTGCACCTGTAATATCCAGTGTATCTTGCATCAGAGTTGTGCAATGGAAACTCAACACTTTACACCAATGAGAAATCCACTTATTTAACCAAGAGCACTGTACCTTTATGATAGTGAAGTTATTTTAGCCAACGAGCAATAGTTTTGCAGTAATTTTTAGAAGCTTTTATCGCAAAATCACCCTAAATTTTTCACATTGTGAAATTGGGCGTTTGTCGACAAAAGTTTCCTTATTTTTCGACGACAATCCACAGAGACGTAAGACTTTTTACTTATATTCGAGTTAGTAATAATATAGAAAAATGTTTTATCTTTGCGTGGTATTGTTTTCATTGTCGTCTTTGTCTACGTAGTTTTGTAATGGAAGTTTCACTGCTGTTATGTTAGTTAGGAAAATCGTAGTCTTGCTGTTTGTTAGATCAATCAATTTTTTTTCTTCTGGTGTGAATTTAGGAAAACGGCCTAACGTTAAATGGCAAAGTTATCCTTAAATGATAAAGTTAATCAGTCCTTTTAAATAATAAAGGTAGTGATCACTTTCCGCGCTTGTACAATGAAATTTTATTTTGTTAATCATTTCAACTAAGTTTACGCAGTGGCAGTTTCTGACTGTTTGGCTGTTTAATATAAAATGATCACCTTTTGTTTAATTTGATTGAGAGTACTGCCATAAATGTTGAACACGTTGGTCGCGTCGCTGTATTTAAAAGTGCATTTTTCATTTTTGGGTAGCTTTTGCTATTGTTGCTGTTTATCGCTGATTCGGTCTGTCGTGTGGTAGGTCGAAAAGATAGGATGTTGTTCCAATAAATTCATACCAGAAGAGCGAAAACTTTGATTGAAAAACGCCTGGTGGCAAACATGCTGTATGTTTGTGAGATCTTCCGATTTATTACTTTAGATATTAGGCAGCCATTCTTGTGTCCTTGGTGTAGATATACACTGAAACATCCTTTTATAAACATTTGTTAAGATAAATCGACGTTTCTATTTATTCAAAGGTTATGTGTTAGGTGCAATATATTTTATATTGGAGTCGCAACATCCAGGCGTGGGAGGGTCCCAAACCAACTAGCACCGGTCCTGTCTAGCGTAGTTCATCTTTAGCCCATCTGACACGCAGGTTACATTTTATGGTTATAGGTTTGCTCTTTTGGTGTTTACCCTGTCACTGAACACTCATAGATCTAGCTTGTAACTACTTGTACAGTAAGTCAGTTGTAGGGTATTTTGCTGTCTTCCTTTAACCAATGAAATGAAATCTGGTAAAATAAGCTTTGTGTTATTGTTTTCGTCCCTTCTCCCCGTGCAAGCAGGAGTTTATTTAGAGACACCCACAAAAATAACTCCTTCGCATACTTATGGTCGGGAACCATCCATCAAGAAAAAGTAATTGAACCTTTGAAGGAGGCTTGCGACCCCTAGCCCCCTGGATCCGCTTATGCTGTCTCATGAGACCAAGAAACAGCTTTCACGCGGTAAGACGCATCGCGAACCGGGTCTCAAACGGAAAGCGAAAGGTCAGCAGCGCAAAACGTCCGAATTACTTGAACGGGAAGAATGCGGAAAAGAGACAACTGCAGGAGCAAAACTCACAATTGCAGGAGGAAAAAAGAGACAATTGCAGGAGCAAAAAGCGAAAAAGAGACAATTGCAGGAGCAAGACTCACAGTAGTTCTTGGATTGGCGACAAAGGAAGTTCACTAAACTGAGGGTTAGATAAAAAAAGGCGCAAGAGAACAACTACTGCCCAATGTGACATTTCTAGAGCCCAACAAGAAAGTTTAGTAAATGTTCAATGTACGATTTTTTGATTTGGCAAAACTTGCTACATCATTCTTGTCAATTAAAAGCAGCTGATGAATGCTGCAAATATAAATTTTTGTTTCTACAGTTACCCTGACTTCGACGACTGCGATGCTGAGGACTTCTGGGTGGAGCAACAACAATGTGACTTCTCCACGCTTTCACTGAAACATGATTCGAAATGCGATCTCTTCCTCTACACTTCGCCGAACAACGAAAATTGCGGCGGTAGCGAATCTTGTTTTATAATTGCAGCAATAAACATAAAAACAACTCAATCTGAACCTTTTCAGAAAACGCAACATTTCAACTGCAACTAGAAATGATTTTCGCGAAACCCATGCTTCATGAAGAGTAAAAATCTTAACAATAAACATAATGAAAACTTAATTCAAGTACGTAGAAAAAGTTAGCAGTTTAATTACACCTGTTAAAATAATGAGGATAAAAGAAAATTATTCCATGCATTGCTTCATCGCTGACAAGCACCTTTCTCTTGAACACGTGCGTGGTTTTCCGCATAGGCGGGGGATCGGGGGGTCGTCCGCCCCCCCGGCCGGGCTTGAAAATTTTCAGGGCAATCTCTGTTTTCAGGGCAAGCGCAAGTTGCTCAAAAATTCTGAATGTAAAAAATATATTCAATACAGTGAATTTATGGCAACTCTGTTTTTCAGGGCAAGCGCAATTTGTTAAAAATCCTGAATGGTAAAAAGTATATTCAATACAGTGAAAAATTTCAGGGCAACTCTGTTTTTCATAACAAGCGCAAGTTGCTTAAAAATCCTGAGCGGTGCAAAAATGTTCAATACGGTGAATATTCACTTGGGAGTGATCTGTGTAATTTGGACTAGTGTAGTTTGTAACCTGGACCAAAGTCGTGATTAGTTCTAGTGACTTTGATCTGGACCAAGCCCTCATTTTCTGTAAAAGTCGAACAATCGGATGTCGGTAGTTCAACAGCTTGATATAAAAATTCGGTAACTCTTTCTTTGTTCGTTTTCGAGTCTTTGTTCGTTTTCGCTGGGTGGAGGTGCAGGGTGTTAAGATGATAGAGATTTTTTTGATTAACATGAGTTTCAGAAGCGGGCAGCACGGACGTGTAGATTGCTTGGCACAGTACAAGCTCTGTGTTCTCATTGTACAAGTTCTGTGTGCTCACAGTGCAAGCTTTTTGTTGCCACGGTGCAAGCTGTGTGTTCTCACAATAAAAGCTGTGTGTGCTCACAGTACAAGCTCGGATCTTCACCTTCATTCTTCCTTCAGACAACTTCACAGGGAAATGCAACTGCACCATATGTCGCTGCAGCGAATACAGATCCAAATACTATTGTCCATTTATTCGCAGTAAGTATCCAGATGTGAGCTCAAGTTTAGTGCCGTTTTGTAGTGTTGCAATAGCGAAAATGTAATAACGTGTTTGAAAATGATGGCAGCAGGCTTACTCATGTTCGTACATTTTTGCTAAAGTAAAATCTCGAGCCATTCAAAGGAAGCAATTTAGTTTTTTCATTTAAGCAAATCGCGCACCTCCCTACTTTCTAAAGAGCTGAGAACAATAAAATGCATGTTTTATGACTTGACATGATAAAATTCGTGGTTTTGCGACTGATCAGCTCAACAAAGATGCTTTCTTTGTGAATATGTTTGCGAAACCGCCATATTCAGCATTTGGAATTAGGTGCAACAGAGTACATTTGCGTCAAATGCAGTTAATTATGAATGCATTATCTGTACAAAAGTCTTCACTAGACGCAAAAGAATTAAAACGTTTTAATTTTGTAGGTAATTTCACTGCACCTTTGGTGAACCCAGCAAAAATTTCATCAACATCTTTTTCCCTCAGCGTCGCTGTAAAAGACGATATCCTGGATCGTGTCGGAAAAGTAGAAGTACACATTTTTGCTTTTAAACAAAGTAAGATTTTTTTGAAAACTTTGAAAAATTTTGTACATGTCCGCAATGAATTATAAAAAATAGAAATGAACAAAATACCTTCACTTCTCTTTGTGGTTTTAATACGCACTGTTTTATTAGTAGTGTTAGCATTTAATTTATCAAACAACCTGACAAGAAATTATTATCTTACCAACCAATTGAGATGAAAGCTTGAGTTAGAGTAGTGAAGAGAAAGCTACTCTTACATAAAATGTTTTTGTTCTTATGTTGTGCATTTCTTTTATTGCTTCACGTTAAAAAAAACTGAAAAACTTAGACTCGGGAAAAATATATGGCAATAAAAAAAGAGATCCTCACTATTTACATGAAGATTCAAACCTTTCTAACAAACAAAATACTTCACTTTTTTATAAGTTTTTGACAATCTCTGAAGATAACGTCCATGTGCTTGATGGAAACTGAAAGCGATCATTGAAATTGATGCAGTTGTTGAGCAGCGATTTGGTGAAAACCGGACACAAATCTTTTGAAACAAAAGCATTGCAAGTTTGTACAAAGGGAATAGTTCAGATTTTTCTGTAACTTTTGCCAGATTCTCTGATAGTTCCCTGCAATCACAGTGTATTGGGTTATCCACATGTGATAATGCACAAGGCCGTTGCGAAGGTGGATGTAACAGTCGAGGTAAGCGGTCAGTGCATCAATTATACACAAATTATTAAGAATTCCTACCACATTGGATGTCCGTTATGATGAAACAATCACCAATCATAACAGTGTTATATTAAAATATGTCGTCTCACATTATTTATGAACCACAACAACCATTGCTTTGAAAATTTTCTTAGTTGTTAATACAGTTTCGATTTATATGTGAAGGCTTGCGTTTATTAAAATTTACGTTTGCATATCGGTTTATCTCACAGAAATCGAATAACATTGAATCAAGCATTGAATATGTAGAAATGCATGGACTTTCTCAGAATACACCATATTGTCTACATTCGTGGTTCACTACTGACATACCAGCAGGTCAAAAAAGTCGGATTGCCACTCTTTCAATGACAACTAAATCAAGTGAGATAAAGTTTCTTCGCTGATAGTTGGTTTATCAGCATGTTTCTGCATGAAACAACTTTGCTCATGCCTCACAATTTTTTTGTTAATTTGTCCACCTGACAACTAAAATACGTTCAGTGATATCTTGCATCAATTTTGTTGAATGACATTATCAGAGCGCACTTGACGTTTGTAAAGATTGTTTCAAAGTTAGAAGGTGAAAAAGCTTTTATTGGCTGGTCACTGTCTTGCAAGAACAGTTCAGAGGTGAGAGTACCTCGACGTGCTCCACAAACATAATTGTAGTTGCTTTGCAAAACAATATTTTGCTGTGAGTGTCGAGGGTTGCATGCGCATTTTTCAACTCAACAAAATGCGTAATGTTGTCGGACAACACGTAACGGGCCAAGTGGAAGTAAAATAGTGGATTAAAATTGGATTAAACTCGTGACCTGCGGCAGGAACGCCTGAACAACGGTAAGACAGAGGGGCAGTAAAAGAGTTGAGGGCAATGGAAACTTTAAAAAACAAACAAATCGTTACCAATTATACTTGTTTTTGCGCACCAACAATGTTGACCTCAAAAATAATAACAGAAATTTTAGAAAAACATTCTGAATTTTATGGGTGTGCAAATATCTACAATAAATTTGCTTCAAATCGATCTTGATAAACCATAAAATATCCTATGATTCTCTTATGAAAAGGCACCTCCACCCCTACTGACCACCTTTTTAAAGAACAGGTGGCAATATCTCCATCATTTCACCGCTCTCCGGCGTCCCTGAAATTACCTATGATGCTGTTATAGAAGGCCATTTGTGCTGCCATTGCTCTCCTTTTCACAGGGGATGGGGGTGCGCTGCCCCCGTCATGCACCCCCGTTCCGGCGTCCATGACCCGCGGTCACTGCTCCAGCGTTTGAGCAAAATGTTAGCAAGAACTGCTTTTGGCCTGGTTGCGTTTGCTAAACACCTCACTACCAAAGAGATCAGCAACTGAACTACAAATAATGAGCTGAACATAATCGAAGAAGGTTTTCCAGTATGTTGTTGATGTTCTGCAGATCTACTGGGATGGATGTCTTTAGCTCTCATGAATAATCTCAAATGTTTACTTTGGTAAACATAACTGTTTTGAATTGTTCGTATTATATTTTAGGTACTTTCCCGCTTATTGTGTTTATTATTGTTCCATTGATTGTCATAATGCTTGTCATTATGACTATTTTCTTTGTGATTAAACGGTGGAGAGAGTGGGGAAAAATGGACAGCAAGCTCCCTCCAATCTTGGTGAGAATAAATTGGAGTGACTATTTGTGATTTTAGCAAAAGCGCAGTTGCTTTATCTCTTGCGGTAAAGTATTTATTCATTTATTCAAATCAACGTCTTCTGCACTGGTGCAAAATCCGTGACGCAAAGTAACAAATGACTGAAGCCCACGTTTCATCTACTCTGGCTTAGAAAGAGAAACGTTCCTTACTATAACGTTTCATGTAGGCCTATTGTGGCTTTTGTTTTGAGCAGAAGTGAATCTGCACGAATCTTTTTCTATAGAATGAAGCTGAAAAGGATATAACGGATCCTTCCAGGTTTGAAAGGCACTGTGCAACAAGGTACATTTTTGGTGAAATTTGACAAATTTTTCGAATGCTGAAAAACTAATAGTTTTTTTCAAAGGTAGTTTTTACAAATTTAAGTTGTTTTGACTCCAGTAACCAAATTTGTTCTCGACTCTGTTTCTGCAATAAATTGATTTCGTTTATGTAATAATTTAAGTTGATTGTCTCACAAAATAAATCGAGACAAAAGGCCAAAGTGTTTATTTTCGTAACTACTGGTTTATTTATTTTTACTCCACTGTGTTTATTTACTGTTAATCTTTCATTTCGTAATGAAAGCATTGCATTTTCTTTAGGAAAATATTTTCATTGCTACTTCCGTTGCTTAATGCAAAAGTCGACGTCACGTGACCCTCCCCTACACAGGTGGAGGAGCAGGAAATTTTTTTGAGGGGTTAAGTATTTTTGCCCGAACTTCCCCAAACTTGCAAATTTTCTCGTACAAAGATGATAGAGATCTTTTTTCTTGTGACCTTCCAAAAAAGGTCATCATTCGTTTGTCTGCAAACCGTTGAGCGCCATTTTTGCTCATACTTTCAGGAATTTTGCTTAGATAGATATTTAGGGATTTTACTCAGATTTTCAGGGATTTTGCTCAAATTTTCAGTAATTTTGCCCGAATTTTCAGCAAACCAAAACTTTTGGGGGTGCACTTGCACCCCCTGCACCCCGCCTCCTACACTACTGCTTCCCTACACCCTCATTTTAAAAAACAAAAGATGTACCAAAGTACAAACCGAACAAGCCGGTGCTTGTTAAACGTCTCGTAAACTTTGACCTGTTTTCGTGAAAATCAATGACTTTTTACCCTTCACTTTTTGTTTCCTGTTTTCATTTCCATAAAAATTAAAAAACGAACATTTGACCTCCCCAAGTTAAAAACCTGGCTGCGCAACTGTCCTACGATAATGTCCTGGGTCTTTTGCGATAAGAAAGCTGAAAAACAATTTCTGTTTTTCATCAAACTGCAAAGTCAGCATTACGGAAAACAGGCTTTTTGTGCAATACTGAATTGAATGGTCTAAAAAAAGTCTTTACAAAACAATGGCAAATGCATGCAAGCCACGGGCAACCGGTTCATTCAGGCAGGACTTATCCATAGACGTAGCCAGGGGGCCAGGAGACATGCCCCGCAATTTTTACAATATCTAATCATTTTGGGCTTTGAGAGGCGGTATCCCAAACAACATACTGTTGTTAGCCTAAAATGAAAAATTTTGGTCCCCAAAAAAATTTTTGAACTGGCTACAGCATTGAACTCATCTTTCGCACATCCTCTAGACCAGTGGTTCTCAACGTTTTCACACCAGCGGCCCGGCAAAAAAACGCAATAAAGTTTTACGGACCGGCAACATACAATCACAAGTAATCCGCCAATACGTTCCGCGGACCGGCGGTTGAGAAATAGTGCTCCAGATTCAAGCCATCATCTGACGCAGAATGTGACGCAAGGAATTTTGATTGTGATGTTTCTTAAAAAATTAATTACTTGGACCATCGCACAATCAATTTATTCGATTGTTATAGGCCCCCCTTGATTGTAAGCTGCACTTGAGCATACGTTACCTTAGCCTCTGAGATACTTTCGCATACCAGCACGTTTCGCATTCAACTGGCAACCTTGGTGATGATGCTCACACCACTACAACCATCGCCGTACAACCAGCTGATATTTTCGGGGTGGGGGTAAAATGATAGTGACATCATGATGTACCTAACAGCTAAACATTGTTTTTTAAAATTTTGGGGGATCAATTTCCTGGTTGCGGCCCTGCCCTTTCTACACTACAAAGAAAATGCCCTATGTTTTAAAAGAGTCACAAAAATGCGCTTCGTTGGCAGCAGTGCTTTTTTTTCTTCATTCATGCTTCTTTTCACACGGTATGAAACTACGTGGCTTAGCGCTAGTAGCAGTAACTGTTTCGCGGCATTACCTGCCAAAAATGTCTGCGTTGAACAGTCACATGCGGCAAAACGCCTACTACCCAGGGCTGCCAATCTGTCTTCAGCAAAAAAAATCAGACCATAGTCACAAAAAAGTAAAATAGCAAACACAAGATCAATACTGTTTTACAACTTGTCAGAGTCATCGATGTAATACAATTCTAAATCTTCAAAAGCATTTTCTTCTCCCGTGATTATATCGTCATACATTTGTTTCTTATTATTAAATAAATCGACCATTTTTAGAGTAACACTAAAATTTTGCAACCTTTTTTTCAAAACTTAGATTTTTTTTATACATAACAATGCATCTAACACCCTAAGCTTCATTCGATTCCTTAACAATATTTTTGTTAAAGTTACAGTTGAGAAAATATGTTCCATCTGCATTTGAAATAGGCAATGCTAAGCAAGTCAGTGCGTACATTGCAATCTAATCAAACGTGCTTTCTCCAGCATTTTTGTACTTTCTCACACCGATCTATAACTTTGCTACTGTATGTCTAGCTAGAGCAGAGGTTCCCAACCTTTCTCTGAACGTGCACCCCTTCAACATTTCGACAGATTAGCATGTACACCTTAAAATTTCTTATAAAACGTGCAAGGTATTGGCGGGCCGGATTATACTGGTCGGCGGGCCGGATGCGGCCCGCGAGACGTAGTTTGGCCGCCCCTACCCTAGGGGTAGACTACATGTACCCGAGATAGTAAACCGCTGAGCTAGAGATATACTGTCTGAAATACAGTACCTCGTTTACCCACTCAATAAAGCACATTTTTCTATATTTGTCTTCTATCTCATGCATATGTTGTATGGATCATCATTGGTAAGTTTTAAACAAGAATTTGGAACCATAAAAATCTATATTTTGTCTAGATTTTTTGGATTTTAAAAAAAAGCCAAGCATGTCAAAAGAAATCCAAATTTCAAAATCTGGCTCCATAAAAACCAAGTTGGCAACCCTGCTGCTACCAAAACTTGAAGTGAACTTTTGAAGTTTTGTTGCCATGTTATTGATGCGTAATAAAGACCAGAAGTAGAACAATCCGCTCCAAGTTGCTCAACCTGTCTCTGCAGGCAAAGGAGCGAACAAAACTGAACTGCAAGCTCATCACTGCATGACAACAGAACAGTGAACCTGACTCTTGTGCAGTATGTCATACTGGCATACATACTGTCATTCCAAGAATTAAATCAATTAATCGAAATTAAGCTGCTGATTTCAGGCTTTCCAGAAATTTTTAGTTCATAGTCCCAATTTCCAGGGGGGTTAATGCCCGTTTTGCCCCCCCTGCGGACGCCCATGACTGCAACTGCCTTCTGTTCATCATAATCCGTCCTGTGACGGATGTGCACGTGATGCTGAAGAGAAGAGAATGCGAACAAAGAGTTTGGTCGACAAAACGTAGAAAAGGAAAGGCTGAGCCTCATCTAGACCTTTCGATAAGATAAAGGAAAAAATGTAAGTCGCGCTTGATTGTAAGCTGCATGGAATAATGAAACAAGCATTATGAGCTTCAGCTTGCAATCGAATAAATACGGTATGCAAATTCATCAAAATTGTCTAATATCACAGGGAGATCCAACTACAACCGTCGCATAAAAAACTTGAGTGGAAGTAATCGTGTGGCAAAACAAAGGAAAAACGCAACTGTTAAATATAAATTTTAGTAAACCAAAACATTTTTATGTATTTACGACAATTGCCCACAGGTTGGAGTTCACCACAACTTGTCGGCCAATGATGAGCATGTAAGAATCACAATGGGAAACAATGATTCAGCAACAAGTCTCCACAAAGCGACGCACTTCAAACAAATCGCAAATTGTTTTACTAGGAAATCCATTCCACGTACCTTCATCTCTGTACATTGCAAGCAAATTTACGCATCTTCAGGCCTGTAAATTGCAAGCAAAAGTTTACGAGATGAAATGATGGAAAGATAAAGCAAAATTTAGAGAAAGAACACGAACTAGTATCAATCACATGTTATGGCCATGATGCAGGTCTAACGAAAGCCAAAAAACAAAACTGGTGCCAACTAGCTAGCTTCAAGCAATGCAGTGATGAGACAGCACAACAACGTTTCGGCGCCTGTAGCACGCTCAGCTAAAACTGCTGACCATTGCTATTGGGTTTTTCCTACCTGAAGCTTTTTGTCTCTGCGATGCATGGCCTTGCAGTATGAAGAAATCAGGTACTAACAATTGTAATTGCTGTAATAAGTACTCTTATGCAGCCAAACAGGGCATTCTTTACACTTGAAAAAACCTGCTAAACTTACACCCATGAGATGACCTACTCCGGGTTTCAATTAATGATGATGACGTATTTCGTGATGAAACATCGCTTGTCTTAAATTTACATAACATTTGTACTTCCCCACAGTGGTGTAGGCAGGCCCGCAGCCAGGTTTTGAGGTTTGGAGGGGCAAAATACATTTTCAGAGGAGCACGATTTTTGTTTTCATCATTTTTTTTTCTGGGAACAAGAAAATTTGGGGGGTACAAAATAAATTTTGGGGGGCACTGCCCCCGTATGCCCCCCCATGGCTACGGGCCTGGGTGTAGGAGGCGGGGGTGCACGGGGTGCAAGCGCATCCCCAAAAGTTTTGATTCGGTAAGTTTAGTAGTTTTTTGCAACTCTAAAGAATGTATTGTTTGTCTTCATAACAGTACTTTTTTACAGCAATTACAATTGTTAGTACCTGATTTCTTCATACTGCAAGGCAATGCATCATAGAGACAAAAAGCTTTAGGTGGGAAATTTTACAAGTTGCATCAGATTTGCTCCGTGGTGACCAAAGTCTATGTTTGTTTCCAAACCTGTAGAAACGTGGTTTTTGAAGAATGTTGAAATAAACTAAGAAAAACAAGAGGAAGTAAAGCGCTTATGATCTTATAAAGGCAGAAAGTCTGTGGACATTGCACCTGGTGCCCAGCAAGCTCAGATCCTGACCTTCAATCAACGCATTGTTGGATGTTGTCGTCAGCAAAGGATTAACATTTCCAGAACGTTTTTTATTGAGACCAAACAGGGAAAAACTTGTAATGGTTTCAGTGTAATCTGATACCAGTATAATACAAGGTGAAACATAGCACTTAGGAATAATATTAGAACTTTCGTTGTATTTACGCCATTCATGGTAATGTAGTACTTAACGACAATGAGGCTTTTCCAAATTGGAATCCAACGTTGCGTAAAGGAGAATTTACGAAAGGAATTTCAGTAGAGAAGTAGCACTTTAAATGCAAATGGTTTGATCATTCAATTCATGATAAAAATATGACACATTGTCCCAAAACTTGATGGCAACGTTTTTTGAAAAAAACTGAAAAACCAAATGACAACAAGCAATTTTTTCAAACTTTATGATTCGATTTCTGGAGGTAACTAACGTAATAAGAAGAATGAGTTTCTTAGAAATAAAATGTAAAACTGTTTTCATTGCACTTGCAGAACATCTGATCAGTCTGAAACAGAAGTTTTTGAAGCTCTTGTGAAACCGACCTATTCAAGTTCCACCGATGATGGTAAGTTGATTTGACAGAAAACTTCAAGTGAAACAACACAAGGAGAGGTTGATGTTGGAAAACATCTGGTCGATTCTGAGGTTGTATTCGTATGCTTTTAAAATCTTTTGTTATAAAAAGTGCTTTGTCCAATTAAGTCAAAGCAAAAGTTTTAAAATGGTCTAATATGTAAACGCCAGAGATGGACGTGGACCATGAAACTGAGAAGTCGAATCATGTCTGATCCATCAGTTCTCTGAGTCCATATCAGGTTGCTTCTGTCGCAGACAAAACAATTCCTGCCGTCAATCATTTGAAAATAAATGCAAAATGAACAAAAGGTGTTCTTATCAAACAGAACTTTAAGTTCAACGTCATTCCATTCAAAACGATTGCACGGGTGGGGCTGGTGACGTTTCGTTGCGTTTTGTGACAAAACAAACCCAACGAAACATAATCATGCATGATGTGTTGTGAATATAATGCCGAAGCTGTAATATATTTAACAGCAAAGTTCTACACAAGTAACAACATTTTCTGGTTCCTTTGTCACAAAATATTGGTGAAAGACCATGAGGTCATCGGGTCTGCCAATCCTGCAATACAATTTTCAGTACTATCATTAGTTATGTGCCAAGAAAAGTCAATCTGATAAAAGCAAACACACAACTGTCATTTGCAAGTGAGTGCCTGTGGATGCACACCAGGGCTGTGGAGTCGGAGCCCAAATTTGATTTACGCTTCCACAGCCCTGGTTTGTGCTATGTTTAGATCAGGGTTTCTCAAACGTTTTTCACATGTCCCACTCTCCATCAAAAGCATCATTTCGCGACACCTCGTCTATGTTGATGTATTAATACAATTGTACAAATAAGACAGTGTTTTTCAGTTTTCAATTGACCAAACCATTTTGGACCCGGAGCCTGAAAGGGCTAGCTGTTTGAGCCGTATCTGGAGCCAAAACTTCAGATGCCTGGAGCTGGAGCCATGGCCGGAGCCTGAAATGTTAGTTCCTGCTCCATAGCACTGATGTTCAACCATTTCTTATGATGAGGTATTTAATTTCACAGGTGTGGTTTGGAGAGGACACGATACTTAAAATAATGATGCAAGTGAAAATATGAGACAAAGATAAACTATAAAATATTTGAAAACAGACAGATGAAGAAGAGTAAACAACATTAGAAAAGGAAAATTTTTATTGCCTGTTAATCATAAAAAGCGTGGTAAAAAACGTAGTGGAAAACATTGCAAGGTATGAAAGCACAAAAATGAACAACACAAGATGAGTTAAACGAATTCCATTGCTACTTTGCGCCATCTAGCTGAGAGAGTACGTAGTTTTTGTACAGTTGTAAGAAGTTAAAGCGAGGCCTAAACTTGATATGGTCAGGTATTTCTCGCTATACCTCGGCTCCATTAAATTTGAGGGAGCATCGACCTTGAGAAGAGTTTACCTTGGTACGAAGAAATTTTCTGAAGTTTTAAATCTGTTGGGATAATTAAGAAGCCTATGAATAAATTGAAATGCTGGTTAAAATTTGATGGAAGTAGATTGTTTTCATAACAGTGCACGAACTTACCATTTTAAATAAATTGTTGATTGTTAGATGGCAATTTTGCATATAACTCTCATCCAAAGTGGCTGCGTTGGCTGTTTTCAGAAATTTGACAGCTTTTTTGTAGATTCACAAGAGGTTAAATAGCAGTGTTTGAAGCCCTTCCCCAGTTCAAGACAGCATAATTTAAAGATACCGGGTGGTATGTTATTTCACTGTAGATAATATTCCGCATAATTTGTAGAGTTGTGTGGTTAACTTAGCAATATGTGGTTTCCAGCTAAGCTTGTTGCCAAGTATGATGCCAAGGTATTTTATGTTATTTTTTTCATAGATTGATAGTTGAATGAATTCTTTTTGAAGTCAACACACAAAAAAAGAATATTCCTTTGTGTCACAATTTCCTGCCAATAAGCATTGATTGCATCGCACCGCCCAACACTTTTCTAACTTTCAGAAGCACTGATAAGACTGCAGCTGCAACCAGCTTCATAGAAACTCTTAATTTTCTAAGACGGGCTGCATTTGACCTTAATTTGACCCGCCAGGTTGAACAACCTGATGAGTTAAGTGAAGCAACTTTTATGAAGTCGCTGAAACCGTCAGGTAATGGCGGAAAGGAAAATTTTAAGCTTAGATACCTATGTTATGATGTCATACGCAAATCAAGCTGAAAAATCTGTGTTTTTTCACTTCTTCACCGCTGTCAAACTTGCTGGTGTTCTTAGCTGCTTAGTAATGAGGCAGAGGATCAATTAAAAACAACACTTTATTGTAAACACTGTACATAAACCTTTGCAGTGTTTTATTAATCAACAACATACGCAGTTGGTTAAAACGCACACGTCCATTTTGCAAACAAAGGACAAATAACATGGAGTTGGACAAAAGCCGTAGCGACGTTTCCGGGAGTACCCGCAAGTATGTTTGGTCGCCTTAAATGCTAACCAGAGAGAAAAGCTGTTACGGAAATATCTATCGATCTTTTCAAAACTGAAGGGTCTTGACCTCTGATGTTGTTGGCAACTGTCAAATAAATAATTTCAAACAATAACGGAAATAGAAGCAATTACAGGATGTGATTGTGATTGTTTACAAAAAAATTAGACATTATCGCAGCACCAGTTGATTAGGGTGCACACAAAACACCACTAGATTGAAAAGTACATCTAAAATCTCAAAAACATCATTGATGTATAAAAAATAACAAAATTTTGCCTTCACGCGCACAAGATTGCACTTCATAACAAGGATTGTCGTTTGCTTCTGCAGAACATAGTTATACTTCAATTCCTTCCTATGTTGGAATCAAGAAGTTTTGTAACCAGCATCAAGTTAAAGGCGACACTGAAGAAATGGAAGATGCGCGGGATGGAAATCTTTTGATTCAAAACAATCTTCCGTCACAGAAAAACACTGTTATTGGTGATCAAGGCATCAAGGCGTGCTCGTATCAACAGAAATTTTGTTCAAATGTTTCTGAAGAGGAAGAATTGCACGATGCAGTTTCTGAAGCCGCCGTTGCAGGACCACTTGATTATCTACCAAAGACAAATTTCAACACCACCTGTAATGTGGCACTCCCTTTTGGCCAAAATGATGATGAAAGCCTGACCAATAGAGGGTTCCCAGCTTTCAAACGTTACTGCGTTGCTACACAGTGTTCAGAGACGTTACCAGCGAAGTGAAATGTACCACGGATGTAATTGCAACAGACGATTATAAAACAGCCCGCCAACTTCTATGTTTAGCAGATTAGAAGCTTACTATGAAACATTTTCAATTAGAATTCGCAAATTGTACTTAAACAACTACGCAATTTATGCTTTTGCGAACCAGATGCAGTCGCATTGTTGAATTGTTGCTTGGAAAAAATTTTATTAGCATGGAAATTCTGCATAGTTTATTGTACCGCAGCTGGAGTGTTAATTTTTATCGAATTACTCCATTTCACTTTGGCAAAGCTAGACTTTTTCCGCTGCACGTTACGTTCTGTGGCAAACCATGTGATCGCCTGAGACAAAAAGCCACGCCAAACGCGATGAGTAATTTTGTCAGTCAGAAGTGCCGAATGGCCGTTGCGATCTGGGTTCGTTGAAC
>Ga0210059_1006516_pt1 | contig 18698 bp, 6 predicted proteins | sample Ectturendosymbi2_FD_188042 | JGI IMG/M metagenome (GOLD analysis project Ga0210059, IMG submission 188042) | Ecteinascidia turbinata endosymbiont from Florida, USA - Sample 2 (SPAdes) (version 2) | ecosystem: Host-associated > Tunicates > Ascidians > Unclassified | place: Key West, Florida... | reverse complement strand
AAAACGCAAACGTTCATAGCGATTCTATATTTAAAATTCCATGAAACAATGGACGAATTTGTGTACGAATTTGCAACTAACAGCATTTCAGAGATAGGTGCTTTAGTGCAGTACCCTGATTAAGCAATAAAATTTGAGGAAACATCATGCTCCGATTCACAAATATATACCTGGGTTTACATTACGCAACGATCTTTTCACAACTCTCATTTGGTGTCAGATAAGCATCAGCTGCAACCTGTATTTCACTGAGGACACCAGATGTATGAGGGAAAGAAAAACAATGTGGACGAAGAAACTTGCAGTAGATAACTTGTGATATGAGATGAATCAACTAAGTTCGGCAGAGGTACCAAAGTCATGGAAAGGACATGATCTCAGAATTATACTTACATTTTCAACCAAATTTTTGTCCTTTTTGTCTTTCACGCAAGCAAACTTAAAACCAAGAACTGGATTCATGGGCTGTAATTGTTTCTATTGTATCACTGCAAGAACTATTGGGTTGAACAGAAAGGATGCCACGCCCTCTTCAAACTTCAGCCAATTTCTGATATCAAAATATTACGAAAAGTCTACTTCTCTTTAATATATCCTCATCTCCACTATGCATTTTTGACCTGGGGTAAAGTCTCTGCAACGTTAACTCATCTGAAGGTACTTCCTAACCGTTCGATAGGCTGTATTTGTAAAATATCTAGAGCTGCTCACATCCCAATGCTAGATTTATATCACCCATGTAAAATATTTCAAATTAATCAAATATATGAACACGAACTAGAAAAATTTATGTACAAAATAATTCGCAATAGCTTTCCAAGTTTCATCTCCTGGTGTTATTCTCATATCAACGATAGGCATAAATATCCTACTAGAATAGCTACTCATAACAATACCACTGCAACTTCGTCAAAAGCATCTTTAACACGAAGATCTGAACAATACACATGGCCAAGGCTCTGAAACAATATTCCCAAAGAAATAAATAATTCCTACATTTTTGTTCATCATACAAAAACTTCTTAGTGGATGAAGTTATGCTGTAATACATCCATCATCTGGGAAATACTTCTTTCAAATTTACTTGTGTTCCAATTCTGTTCAGTGTTAACGATTTATTTGATGTTACTGGTTGACGCAGTTAATGTTTCACTGAAGTAAAACCTAACAATATGAACGTGCTCTATTTGTCACAATATCCTGTTTTACATATATTTATCGGTGACTCCCCTTGATGTGCCTAACGTGCTAAATTACGTTGCTATCTGTTATCATTTTTTTACGTGTTGCACTTTGTTTACGTTATTTACGCTTTGTTTACTTTTGTTTATGTTCTTTTGTTTTGTTTACTGGTTGCGCAATTTACAGTATTTGGTTGTTTTTGGGGCTTGATTCGATGATCTTGCGGTCCCTCACCCTAGAACAATAAGCTTCTTCTATCGATATCAACATATCATAAACCACCAGATACCTGAAAACAAAGGTGGGCGATTTCAATTTAGCTTCAGCATAAAGATTTACGGTGATAAATTGAAAGACATTTTCGATTTGCAGACTTTTCCTGGGGATTCAACGGGCGACGGAAAATGCTGTGGCGAGTCACATGTGGCCCTCTGCCGCTAATTGCACACCCCTACATCCTAAAACGTAGCATGAAACTTTTTTGGTCACGAAAGAATCTTTTCTCAAAGCTTAAAAATTGCTCTTGCAAGTAACAAAAGCGTTGTGTAAGCAAATCGACCATACCTTCTGCTGCAGTGATCGATTTTTGAGGGAAAAAACTCATGTTTGAGCATTTCGTATGTTTGCCAATGAACAAAACAAGTTTTGATAAATTTCATAACAGGTGCCCACGCAACGATCGCATTTTATTTTGTTGTTTTCGATGTTACTTTATTATAGAGACTACAATTCAAATACATACCTGTTGTGTTTTCAAAAGTCGAAACACGTGTTAGGAAGTGGGATGCAGACTGAAAAGGCTTGTAGTATGTCGCCCACCACGTTGCTTGATCTGAAAGAGTGGTTGGAAGGTTTGTTGAAGCAAGGCGCTCTATGAAGAGTCTGGCGGCAAGCGCTGATCGAAGTGGTATGCTGAAATGCAAGTTATTTTTTCACATTGCTGTTTCCATTAAGCGAAGTTAAAGCTCTTTCACTGAAAAGATAACAGTTTAGAAAGTACTTTTGCAAAAGAATAACTCTTAGGCAACACATCTCAACAACAGGCAACGCAATAGCAACCACCAAGTAAAACAGAAACAACACTAGCTGGCAAAACAAGTGATTGTTGCTCGGTGTAATAGTTACCTGAAGTCCGGTCTTGTCATGTTAGCAATGTCAGCTCCAAACTGTCGCGATGCTTCAACCAGTATGTTAGAAAGTTGAAGCGAAGACGAAGATTCCGTAATTCGTTGTTGAATGTTTTGTGTGATCTTCATCAAAATAATACTATTTCTACACGGTTGTTTTTCCTTCTTTAAAAGTAATACTAATAGTAAAATATTTTCCAAGATTTGCATGTCATGGCAATTGTGCGTCCCAGGTTCACTTTAATTTTTGCATTCATTACACATTTTGAATTTTTCCGGTCTGTTTCTTGAACTACATTTTTGTGCGCGTAGCCTTGAGAAAATTTGATTTTGAAACTAAAATGTCATGTCAGTCTGCATGTTTGTTAGTGTGAAGCGACAATGAGAACTTCTTGTTCTAAGAGTTTCTTCACATGCAATTTGTTGAAATTTTAAGAGGTTGTTCATGAAGGTGAAGAGTGTTCCTTCTTGCTGCGCATTCCGATAGTTGTGCTACATTCTCAACATTAGCCTCTCATGACTTTCTAGAAAGATGTTCACGGCTAGGATGAAACTAAAGTATTCAAATGTTTTTTTGTTCTTCCTCTGGCGAAGATACATGCGTGCAATGATATAAAGTGCATATTGAAATAGAAATCTCTGTTATGATGTAATTTAAAATCTGTGTTATCATCAGTATACCCGAACATGAAATGTCATGAAAGTCCTTTTTTGGAATACAAATAAGAGTGACGTTTAAACATCCTCAAATTTATCTCAATCTTTTCTGTATATTTGAGAAGTTATGTGGGAAGCTTAAAATTGGAAACTTGCACAAACAGCCTTTTTCAGATACTAAAGTAAAAAAACAGTTAAAACTGTGCTCGTGCAACCTTAGATTCCGGGTGAAATATCAGTTTTCAGGCACGTATGTGCATTGTGCAAAAGCCTCCCAAATTTGTCTCATTTATTCATACAAACATTTCGGTTTGCCATGAAATTTTTTAGAATATGCAAAACTGACATTTGTTAAAAACGCGTATGGCCATACGCATAGCAGAGGTGGAGCGGCAGTTTACAATTTCATACCGTGGAACCCTTTAGGGCCCATAACGGCAACTTATTTGTCCAAACTTTGTAATTCCATAACTCGCCAGTGGCTAGAGCTAGAGAGGTGTTCAAACCATCTACGGATTCGGCAAGACATCTAGTTTCGACAAAAAAAAATTTTCAGTTTTGGGTTTGGGGTACTCTTGGGGGGCGTCACAAGTGGGTTGTTTTTGGCCTAATTTACCCGGCCTTAGGCGCCAATCCAATGATTCAAGTTTTTGGCTCAAGCTTTTTTGGAAACTAGACTATCATCCGAGTCTTTAGAGCCCTTGATTGGCTTTCTAGCATATCTGGAACTAAAATTATGTCACAAAAACCAAAAAATGATTAAAATTTCTACCCCTTCAAACACTAACCTTGCGTATATAACACCCAGTTTGTATATGGCCATAACTCGCCACCAGAAAAGGCTAAAATGCTGTTCAAGCGCTCTAAAGACTCGTGAAGACTTGTAGTTTAGACTGCAAAAAAATTTTAGCTTGAGATCTCGGGTTTTTTGTTGATGTATACATAATGAGAGGATGTTTATGCATATTTGTTTACATTTGGATGATGACGTCGTCCCCTGGGAGTCGAACAATCCATCCAATTTTGTGCTTCGAAGTTTTTTTGGATTCTAGGCTACAATACGAGTCTTTAGAGAGTTTGACGGACTTTCTAGCATTTCTGGTTCAAAAGCTATGGCAAAATAAGGGAAATTAATTAAGGAAATCCACTGAAATTACTCAGCATATTACCCAATGATTTGGGGTTTTCTGCCCCTAACTTGGGGCCAGAAACGCCAGGAAGTCGATCTAGGGCTCTAAAGCTTCATATTCCAGCTTAGAATACAACCAAACTTTGAGCCACCATTTTGGCTCATTGTCCCGGTGATGACGTCATCAAAGAATAACCAAAAAAAGCAAAACCTTCCCTCTTTCTGACGACACCCACCGAAAACCCCAAACCCAAATCTCAAAAGTTTTTTTTTCAATGCAAACCAGAACACTTCACGAGTCTTTCCAATGTTCGAATAGCTCTATAGCATATTCTGGCGGGGAGTTATCGCGAGCCGCACCAGTCGCCAGTGGGAGACTCATGCAGTTATTGGATTTATGTGCACAACAAGGTTTTGTGCCATAACTTTGGTTCCAGACATGCCAGAAGGTCAATCAAGAGCTCTATAGACGCGGATGATCATCTAGTTTCCAAAAAAAGTTTGAGTTAAAATTTTGGCTCATTGGATTGGCATCCAGGGCTAGTCAAAACTGGTCAAAATTTCAAAATCACCCCCATTTTGTGACGTCCCCCCAAGAGAACCCCTGACCCAAATGAAATATTTCTTTTTTTAATCGAAACTAGAAGACTTGCCGAATCCGTAGAGGATTTGAACAGCTCTCTAACTGAATTGGCTGGCGAGTTATAGCGTTCAAACTTGGGCAAAAATATGATAACCGTGGGCCAGAACGGGTTGTTATTAGTTCTAACTTGAGTTTCTGAACTGGTCTTAATACAGTAGGCCGTGCTTAATAAATCCACCACCGTACAAGCATTTTTGGATTTAATCAGCGCCAGTTTTTACAACAGGCGCCGCCAAGATTTAGATTTAAATAAACAGAAAATGCAGTGAAGTACAGCATCTTTATTAACACTCATGTACAGCACAGCGCGGGATTTAGATGGTGTGGGACCTGGGCTTCAGGCGTGGTGAGAGGCCCCATGTGCGGATACAAAACGTTTAGGTAGGGGATGATCGATGACTTCATGAGTATTTCCACATATATTTAATATTTACGACGTAATGTTCTGAATCAAATTTGTTAACACAACTGTAACAAACTTTAAAACTTTCCGGGCGATCCAACGGTTTTATCATCTCTAAACGCCAGTCCTCGCTCAGCAAATAAATTTTACGACAGAAAGCAAACGTTGCAGGCAGAGCCGATTTCGATATTTTCGCATTGATTGACCTGACTGACTATTCTTCATAGTGATTAATTACATCTGCAACTAAATGTGATCGTAGCATCTATATGTGTCATTGAATGCTCGTGGCTCCTCAGGCGCTCATGCGCGTGCTTCTAGTCAATGATTCCTTTTCTAATAAGGAAATGGGCGCGTTCAGTCACATCCGCGCACATCAGTCTACAAGTGAAACTTCTAACACAAGTTGGTGAAGGTGAAAAACAAAGTCAGCTTCTGTTGACTACTTCGCCATTGTGGTTCTGGCGACGAATAAGACTTGTGGCACATCTCCGTGACAAGTTTCTGTCTTTTTTGTGTTGTGGAAAATCATGTTTCAAAACGATTTTTCATCACAATGTCAAAAAGAACCTGTTTCATATTTCGACCAATATTCCCCCATTTTTCCGGTATATTGGCTGGCCAGAGGACCCAGAAACCGATATCGTTGCCTCCAGTGATAGCGTCAGCCATCTCATCTATCGTGTTTTTCGATGATACATCTTGACGGTCTTCTGCTACTGCACTGCTGGTTAAACTAGGTCTATTTTCATCATTACGTAGATCTAAGTCTGCAAAAACATCTTCTTCGATTTTCTGTTCTTTTACAGGTTCAGCAGAAATGTTTCCCCTGAAATTCACTGCCACTGCAAAATAGTAACATGAATGTTTCGTGACTTGGCTGCAACTTCTTCCTCTCCTATTTTTGCCTCTTTTGCTTTCTTGGTCTTTCAGAGCCACTTGGATAAGCTCTACACTTGTTGAGATAACGATCCCTTCTGTCCATGTTTATTTATTAATAAGCTCAAAAAGGCTTCCACATTTTCATCGTAAAAAGAAAGGACAATTTACGAATGTCACATACTTGAGTGTATTATCTACACTTAACAAGTGAAATAACAAATAGGCCTATTGATAAGTTTTAAGCATTAAAGTAAGACGTTCAACACAGTCAAAACACACAAAACAAAATCACAAACAAATCCTTATTTACGTGTCCCGTCAAGTTCATGAATATTTTGCAGTTTCTTTAAATTTCTTTAAAATGTAAAATCGCCTTTAACAATATTATGAAACTAATTGCATGAAAGATGTTTTAAATTGCACACGAGCTTTAATGGAGTAGAAACTGGTTCAATTACAAAGATTTCTTTTTCTTTTAGGTTTGTGACTGCATCAAGAAAAAAATCGTTTCACATTAGCATAATGAGCCATAACGCTGAAGTAAAACTGTGCAGTTCCCTGAAGTGATTCGTGCAAAAAGAGCATCAACCAAATGCAATTCATTGTAAAATGATGCAACATGAAAGATGGGCAAAATATTCTGCAACTTGCAATACCATTGAATGCTTCAGTTAAGTGATAAAGCTTAATGAAAAAAACTTGTCCTTATCTACGCTACATGTACAACATAAAAGCGTCTTTTCGGGAGAAAGGGTGCTGGAATTCGCCATGGGTGGGACGCACCGGCAATTGTAAGATGTGCAGAAAGAATGTATTTGTTTATGTTGACCAAATACAGTTGGCAGGAAATTTTGAAAAAAGGTCGTGGCACGGTTGATTGAGCCAGATAACGTCATCACAAGCGATAATTTCCGTTAGGTATGAGGAGGCGCTTAAAATGGGAAAATGGATCTTGTCTAGAGCACTGGGATGGCTCGCTCAAGCCCGATTGTAAAAAGGCAATAGGCTCACTGGAAAAATTGTGGCATGTGAATAGAAAGTTAAGGTTGCAGTATTAAAAGGGCTCTAGACAAACGTCAAATGAGAGATCCAGTATGAAATAATGTAACATTTACAAAAAAACCATATACAAAAAGTTTTTATTATTTAAAATAGAATTGTATCAAACCAACAAAAAATAAAGAAAGTAATTGAACTTAATGTACCAAGATCTAAAGCAAGTTATATTAGCGAAAGTTTCATACATTTTGATGCAATCCTTTTTTTGAAATGCACATCTGGTACGCTTATTTTCAACATTTTATGTTTCATTGTTTATGTTTTACAAATATCACCCTACAATTTCGGTAGTATTAATCCATTATATGAATAACGCAGCACTTGCCAAGAAAATATTGTTCAACAAATAGTAACTTTTGAAAACAAGCAATAAATGTACGGCATAGTGCACATTCCACGATAAAGAGCATTTGATATACTTTTATGTATCAGCAACGTTTCATAAAAAGTATGCGTATGTCGATGCAGCATCGCTGCATTCGACTAGCACTGCTACATTCAACATTTGAAACGTTTTTATGTATCAGTAACGTTTTGCAAAAAAGAGTGTGTATGTCGATGTAGCATTGCTGAATAGAAAAAAACGACTGTCAGGTCTACTTGTGACAAGAATTTTTATGACATTTGCCGTGTTTTGCAAGACTCTTGATTCATTCGTAATCCTTTAAAATAAACCCAAACTGGTAACGAGTTACTTTATTTGACTTGATCTTACAATCTTCTTCAGGTTTTTTCAACTCGTGCTTCAAACATTCAATATTTTCAGCATTTTCAGTTCATAGCTCAGTAACTTCAGATAGCTGTGTACAATTTACAAGGATTGCGGTTGATTTTCTTGAACAGGAGAATTTACTGTGAAAGTGAGAGTTCTCAGGCTACGTTGACATGGAGCTCTGAAATGAGCGTCAACTTATTTGGTAAGCTTGCGGCGCAACGGGAAGAAGTTTATGCTTTTTATGTTTTGGTGAATTTTGACGGAAAATTCTCAATTGCAAAAGACTGGACATGATTTTATGTACCGTATTAAGCATCTCACAAACTCAAGATCTCCAACATCATTTTTACACCGTACGCTTTTAAGGTAACAACCAGTTAATTTTGAAAGATGGTCACGGATCGTTGGGAAAATTCTTTTTTTTGCAAACACCATTGCTTTGCTTAACCACGAAACGACCAAAAAAATTTAGAAATGCATCTAAATTTCTGTAGAATACAAAAATATTTGCAACAACAAACATGGGTTACGGTAAAACAAACAGAAAAAACACATATCTTAATTTAAAATTTACCCGCCAAATTCCACCATCGCAGCTTCCAATACCAGCCAATCTTCCGAATTCGGATTCAACGTAAGCAATGCGTTTAGTCAGGCCAAAGTCATTCGAAAGTGATTTGATTGTATTCAGTTTTTGAATACAAGCGTCCACCACGTCAACTCCAGTTGCTCCACTTACCAATGTTAAGTCCAGTGGTGGCGATGTTCTGAAAAGTTGCAAGAAAATCCCTAATCCAATCGTTGTCGAAATGCCTGAAAAAAACTTTATGAAAAAGTCTTCAACAGAAACTTTGTTATTTTTGCAGAAACGTTTATAATTTGACTTTTTGTCTGAAAAGACTTGTATTCTTACTATTTTCACTTTAAATTGTTAATATTAGCTTTCCAACGTTTTCATGGAACAAATGTTGTCGCTTTTTGGAAAAGTTCACAGCATTCTCCTTTAGCTTTGAAATGATTGAATATTTTTTACCTTGTTACTACCTCATTGCTTGTGCACATCACGGCAAAAAACGATAAAGTTGTGAAAAAAGTCAAGGGAACGCTCATCATTTTCCTCACGTGGCTTTGTTCAACTGTGTTACTTTATGTTACAAAAGTGCGATCAACCAAGCACACTTGTACACGATCAGTCATAACAGAAAACGTCCTGAAATGCAGCGAAAATCAAGTAGTAGTAAAAAATTTTCGATGGTATGACTGCACAGCTCACTGAGCACTGTACAGACAATTACACATTTTGCTTGGTGCATTGCACCTTGTTTCCGTCTGTTCGTTGACACGTTTATACAATATTTTTGCAAATTAACACCTTTCCATCACAGAGTGAAGATGCCGAAGTCAATCGTTTTCAAATGCCACGATTGAGAAAATGATCTGATTTGTTTAAGCAGTTCGAAAAAAATATTTGAAATGCATTGTTCACAAGTAAGGTTAACTAAAAGCCGTAGTTGAATGATTTTCCAAAGTTCACGAAATTGTTCTTCTTTTTTCAAATATTGTTAGACAATTTCCAAACTGAGGCTCACACAAATGCTTTATTACACTTATGTCATTATTAGCTGAAAAACTGCCATTTTAGCCACTGTCTTTTGGCAAAACCTATCCACTTTAAGACGTGAGTGCCACAACATCTCCGTCAGTCGATGACCGGAATCTTCTGTTTTCCCAATTTGGCCGAAAAAAGTGAAACTCGCAGTTTCAGAGAGTTTAAAGTGTACATTCCCTCAAACTTTTGGATAGAAACTTCACAACAGACAACCTGAGAAAATCAGTTTTCAATTTTTTGTTTCAGATTATCTAAGCTTATATTTTCTCATACCAATATGCTTTGATTAAAAACGGAAAAATAACACAAAACCAACAACCACAAAATGTATGCAAGACGACCTGGCGTAAAGTTTTGCTACTTCCTTTTGAAAAAGCTTGGGCAGACGTAGAAAATTCTGGCCATAGTTAGACCATTACATCTCCATCTGCAGTTACAAATATCATGAAATGAAATCAAAAGCTATTCGATTGACCGTTAAATTTTGATTTTGTTATTCGTATGAACAGAACAAAATTGAAGTAAACTGTTTTACTTATGCGAACTTACTAAGTTTTGAATAAATATTAGTATTTCCGTCTAGCCAACAAAAATATTTCATTGGACACTCCAAAAAATGATCAAGATCTGACATATGCGAAAAATACTCCATCATAAACCCAGCTTCACTAGTCACTCCACGCGGCTGCAAGCCACCTCCGAGCACTAAAGCAACCGCGCCTTACTGAAGCATGCAGTCCAGCATGCCGCAAAAGTTTTTCACGTTATTGCTCAATCGACCACCAATACAAAATATTTGTTACCAAATAGTTGTGGTGGTTAGACTCAGCATGTCCAAATACTCCAAGACAAACCCAACCCGGCATGTCACGCCACACACCCGCATGCCTCGAGAAAGTGCCAAGAGACCGGCGCATCAAACGACGGTTTGCTTGTGAGAAAAGAGCGGAAAGCAGAAGGGCGGCCTCAAGACCCTGCGTCGTGTTTTGGTCTGAAAGCTACGTTGATAGAGTGAATGCTGCACCGATGGCAAGTTATCGGCAGCAACGCGCATGAAGCTGTCACTTCAGCGTACCGTTAAAATCAGGTACGAGGCTGAAAAGGCCGGAAGTCAATTTCGGAGAACCTTTGCTATGAACCGCATCAAAACATTGAGTTTATCCAAACAACGTGTTTTGAGAAGAATGGGGTAGGGTCCGCGTCCTCATTGTTTACGAGTTTACCTAGCGCATGGTTGGCTGAAGATCAAATATGACCGGAACAACACAATCCAGTATGTAAAACAGAAATCATGAACAAAAGTTAAAATAGTAAAAAACACACAGTATTTGATGTGAAATTTTTTCTGTTATCGGATTCCGGAAACCCAACTAGCTCAAATAGATATAGCAAAACCTTCTTGTGATCTAAAAGAAAACTAATCTTAAAAATTTGGTCAGTTACCAGGATGTTCAGCAGCGTTATAAACACTTCGTAATCCCTGGATTTTCATGTAGCCTCAACAAAAAATGACCTGTGTCGTTACCTGAAGCTCAACTTTTAGGCCTGATAAAACTGCTACGCCAGAAAAGTATTGAATCATCTGTTCCAACTGTTTTAATCATTGCAAAATGCCTTCAAAACTTTTACGAAAACACAGAAGCAATGCATTAGATTAAAAGATTTCAGTTAATTTTTACTAATTTAAGAATAATCAGGCACTTTTGGAAATAAGATTAGAACCAAATGTTGAATTTTAAACATCCATTGAGACACGAATTTGCCTGCAGCATAGGGGGCAGTCAACAGATACGTTAATAAGTGTTATGCACAATAATCATCCAAAAATTTACTATAAGTAATCTGATGCAATCTTTATTGCTCTTCCAGCTTCATGTAGGTGCTTGTTAAAAGTAGTCTAAATCGATGCAGCATGTTTTTCACAGTATTGACAAAATATTTTTCGCTCTCACATTTTCTATGAAACATCAGTGTTTTTCAAAACTAAGATTTGAAATTGTACGTGAAAAGGGTCTCAAACATGAGGCCTGCTGGCTATCTGCCACACATAATCCTTTGTTTTTGTGAAAATCGTGCATTGTTTATTATCAGTGATTGCGTTCAGAATGTTTGCAGACCCACTGCATTTACCACACAAGCGGAAAGCCGATTTACAGTTATTTTACATTGGGATTGAGGGTCAGGAGGCTGAAAAGGTGAACACACCGAGCATTAGGCTGAAAAGCCTTCCAATACTGTTTTCTAAGTTCTTCGTACGAACCGACTGGAAACGACATCCGGAATGAATCAATGCACAACGGCAACTGTCAATCACAATTTGAAACGATATTGACAATCAAAAAAGCAAAACCTTCTTTGTCAATCAGTTAAGACCACCACGAAGACTTTTCAAAATAAAAAGGGAATTGACAAACACAAAACATGTTTGTGAGCAACTGGTGGGGCAGAACGGACTTTTACGAAATAGAAAATCAATATCTTTTCTAAAGTTTTCGCCAGCTTCACGCTTGGTTTACACTTTTCTAACCACTGTGCATGCACACAATGTCAAGTGGAAAAAGACTGGAAATAAACTGATTTTCAAAATGTCACACTGAAAGTAGTTTTGTCCTTCAAGGCAGCGATGACGTGGTAAAACATCTTCAAGTCCTGTTATCTTACTTTTACAAAAATTTGCCTACGGAAGAACAAACCTAAAGTAATCAGATTAATTTTAACGATCCTGAAAAATTGGAACCTAAATTAAAATTAAAACGTATAATGGCGACGTATTTACCTCCACTGGTAAAAATAGACTAGCTAGACAAACTAAGTTTGTAACTACAAATATATAACCTTTCGAACATCTGTTAAAAGCTGTAAAGCACAGCTAGTTGGTCCGATTTTTTCGAATAATTTTAACACGTGAAATTTAGAGTTTACTTCAACATTCTGTTCAACACGACCTGCGTGAATTTTTTCTAATCTGAAATAAGAACACTTTCTTGTAGCAGTTATTGCAAGTTGAACGGTGGGGGTAAAATTTGAACATTTTACAGCGAAAATCAATACTCGTTTACGACATCGAAAATGTCAGAATCGCAGAGAATTCTGTTTATGTGTTAAGTTAGCTAATGCAGAAAATGAACGAAATGAAAAAGCCTTTCACAATTCTTCTTCCAGCGAAAGAACAAAGTGTTTTACAAACAGAAGATTGTAAGTTTTTCAAAGGAACATCCATGTTAATGAAATGTACTCCACTTTCAGCCTTATAGGCTAATTTTTTTCTGAAATTACCCAGCTTATATGACGGCGATACTACCAGCTGCAACACACGGTTCTGTACCATTTTGATTTGGACATCTTTCCCGGTACAAGCAAAGAATTTGTTAACTTTTAAAAACCAGATGATACAAAAGCTTAAGAATAGATATTTGGTGATGAACTTTAATTTACTTCAACCGTAATTGCCAAAGTTTTATGAACATCAGCAATTCTTGCTTAGTAAGTAATAGTTATTTTCCCAAGTATCAAAATGCTTCAATTTTGATATGTTTTAGACGCTGATGCTGCCGCATTCAGTCTTTTCCTTATAGGCATGGCAATTAACGTTTCTTGGACTCCGTAACATGCCGAACCGCAATTGAGGTATTCTCAATGTTTGTTGCATCACCGTTATCATCAGCTTAAGGCAGGGGTTCCCAACCTCTTTACGATTTCGTACCACTTGGGCACCCTGTATTGTCAATGCGTACCACTTCTTCAAGAACAACTAATTTGATCTAATCTAAGTTTATTCAGAAGACTGATATACAATACATTAAAATAACAATAAAAGACCACAACCAAACTTAATGATATTTTTGTTTGAGTTTACCTTCCACCAATTTGTCAATGCATGTCGTAAATTTGCTAACAGCGCATCGAAAGTCATGATATTGCGATACAATAGGAACAGCAAGCTGCAAGAAAATTTATTTATTTAGAAACAAAGCCCGATACGTAAACTAGAAAGCTGTGAATCCAGGTTTTTGTGAAAAATGGAAGTTACTCGCGTACCACCTGGAAGACCTTCGCGTACCACTAGTGGTACGCGTACCACAGGTTGGGAATCCCTGCCTTAAGGTGTGATGAGGAGAGACTACGAAGTGGTTCTGTCCTTCAAGGTAGCGATGACGTGGTGAAACATCATCAAGTCCTCACATCTTATTTTTACAAAAACTTGCCTACGGGAAAATAAAACGTGCAGATCATGCAAAGACCATTATCGGCTGCGATGATGTCAAAAACAATTATTTTGCGGATCCAAATCCTAATATTAAACATCTCCATCTCTAACTTGAATCGTGGCGGATGTGCAGATGACATTTTTCTGTATAGTTTGATGAGGTTCCGTAGACGTTCACCATCAGATTTCTTTTATTCAAAAAGACTCAAGGAAATTGCAAATATTTTTCAACGCTTGTAGAGCAAAGAGCCGCTAAACGTCTGCTACCAGTGCAGGACTGAATTTGGAACAGAACGAAGAAAAATTTCTGAAACTATAATCTCCTTTTCTGATTAAAATTTCCAGTAAATTCCTTCGCACCAAGAATTTTTCTAGACCCATAATCGCTGACCATGTTGCCTTGGCGAATATGTGTGTTTGAACAGACTAACAGTTTTTTGACAGAGATCATCATGAGCAGTTGATGTGGTGGCAAATTATGAGCAGGCAAAGATCTTGATAAGATTACCCTTTTTTATGTTTGACGTAACTTGCGTGAAACATTTGCTATGAACCTGCATCCAAAGCTGAACACTATCCAAACAACGTGATTTGAAGAAAACGGGGTAGGGTCCGCGTCCTCACATGTTAATCTGTTAACAAGATTCCGAACTCATGCTTGGCTGACGATGAAATATGACCGGAACCACACCCAAAGGAAATAGCAATATGTAAAGAAGAATTCATGGACGAAAGATCATTCTTACAAACGCGTCGTATCTGACTTGAATTTTTTGTGTCATCGCCATCCGGCAAATAAACAAGCTTAAATTATCTGTTGCAAAACACTCATAAAACCATTATTAAAATTTTGGTTAGTTACCAGGCTTTTCAGCAGTGCTAGAAACGCTTCGTAATCCCTGGATTTTCATGTAGCGTCAGCAAAAGATGACTTCTGTCCTTACAGTAAATTCAGGTTTCAAACCGGCTACGCCAGAATGGTATTGAAGCATCTGTTCCAACTATTGGAATCCTTGCAATGTGCCATTGCACATTTTTCGGAAAACACAAATACGAAATACTGGATTAAAGATTTCAGTTGATTTTTCACAATTCAGGAACAACGATGCGATGGTTGAAATAGGGATTGAACTAAATGTTGAACTTTGAACATCCGGAACTTCGAACTTCTCTTAAGACTCTAAGTACGCCCTAGTTTCATGAGATGCTTATATTCACCACCGAAACTAATTACAGTAGGTGCTGCGTAGAATTCCAAACATTTTCAAGATGTATGTAACCACAGTCGAAGCATGTGTTGGAACCGACAACTTTAAAAAAACTGCAACTAATCTCAAACCCTGACATCAGCGGAACCAGCTGTTTAATATTTACCGTGTTTATTCTGCCATAACGTTCGTTTGGTATAACAGCCACGTGATCATTTTGTCAGTGTTGCGTCACATTTCATGGAAAGGATTGTGCTGGTGATGGAAAAACATGCAATGTGTGGATAGTGATATATGCAGGTTCACGTTCGTTTCGCATTTGTGTGACTCTGTTTACGCAACCAATTAAAAATCATAATAAGAAGATGCAACGCATTCCAAAGAATCGAGTCACATAACAACAAAATGAAATAGCTGATCTTTATTTTATGTGCAGAAAATAACCATAAGATCAAATTGAGAATGATTGCGCTTGTTGCGCTGCAGAGGGTTGACAAAAGATGAATTAGTCCACATCTCTGCAATTTCGTGGTACTGTGGCTTGAACACGCGCCTCTGAATTTGGTGGACAGGTTTCCATTTCAGCAGGTTTGTGCAGTGAGCCGTCACCAGCGGGGCAAGGTGGGGCCTGCACTTGTAGTTGTTAGCTGCAAACCATGCCAAATAGTTTTGGTTTATGTTATTTACTATCCGCGACACATACGATTGCACAACCTGTCGCAACATCTGTGCAGCAGGCTTTTGTAAGAAACAAAAGGGATCACGAGAAGACGCTGCTACAATCGCTTTTGCGTAGGAGAGGCTGTGCAGGGCTTCTGCGTTTCAACAGACCTGCACCAAATCATTCCACGACATTAGAACCTTTTTACGTCAGGGGCATTGCTTTTACCTGTGCAAAATAATTCAGCGGTTGGCGATTTGAGAAAATAAAGTCGACGGACTTGGGGTGCTTCAATCGGAAATGGCTGATAACCACCGTTGCATGCTAAACAAGTACACATACACATTCATTAAATATAAAACTGGAACAAAATTTATGATGCAAAAGTCGCACCACGGTTGAGCGCTGACTTTGTCTTCATGCACGAAGCACAGTAGATGAAGATATGATGCTAATAATTGTTCGTAATTTTTGAGAAAACTAATTTTTGCAGTGAAAAACCTATTTTTGGCAGCCTGTGTCCAAAATTGCAAAAGGCCGTGTTAGGACCGAAAACACAAATCTCATTAACAAATAGGAGTTTATTCTCAAACAATTTTAAGCAGGATTCTCCGCATTAATTGCGTCTATTTCATTTGAGAGGTTGTCGAAATGCTCAACAAATCTGCATGAAGTAAATATCTTTATTTTCCTTGTTTTCACTGGGGGAATGTATAGTATTAATGCATTTATTAATTTTTAATTTTTCAAAATACTAATGCGGACTCAGCAAAACTATCAGAGGTTGCTGATGACCGTGAAGTATTTCGAGTCTTTCGAGAGCTGCCGGTTCCACGACACTTCCCAGGGGAAAAGCAGGCACGGAAATGAATGAACGTAAATTCTGATTGATTCGACTCGCATTTGCGGGGAGTCATTTCTTGATTTTTACAAAGATACTTTTACGTTTGTTTCTTGAGTTGGGGGTCTAACAAATAATTCCTATCTGGGAAACACCAAAACAATTGTTTCTCAGGCTTCATTCACAAAACTGCAGCTTTCTTCTGTAAAGCAAAACTCAACCAGGTACAAACCAAATACTGCAGTCTTTCAGTCAAATGTAATTCTAAAAAATTTTGTTCCTTCCGCACATAAAGGATTTAACAAGCTCAAGGGAAATGGTGGAAGTAGTTAACAAGTTTATAATCAAAACCCTAGAGCGATGGCAAAATTTACTAGACATTTACAAAGCGAGACACAAACATATACAACCCTAAACTATAATTTTCCTTAAGACGTTCGAACGGGCAGCAAGACGTGAATATTGGGGTAACTACTGAAACGTTGGTGTTTTCAGCAACTGGGAAGAATTGCACTGAAATTAAGTTAAAAGTGCAGTTGCATCAAGTAGTTAAGCTCCATAACAAAACTTTCCAAACAACTTGTTGGATTGATGCAGTCAAATGTTTTTCGCTCCCAAACACATACAGTCAGGGGCTTCGGAAGGATTTTTTCCAGGGGAGGAGGCACTAGGGGATTTTTCCTAAATTTTTCTAGGGAGGGGCTAAAAGTGGTGAAATTTGATTTTTCTCAGTCGAAACTAGGAAAACAACCTTGAGTTGCTGAAAATTTCAAAATCCAGGGGAACAAGTCCCACTTCCGACGCCCATAAAACCTGTCCATAGGTAGCAGTAGCAGTTGCATGAGAAAAGCACTATGGGTCTCCATTTACCGACGTGTTCATTTGAAGACATGTTACATTACGCAGTTGATCTTTTCGTCGGAACAGACCAAATAATACGTTTGTATAAGTTTTGAACATTTTTATGCTGCCGCATGTGAGGCATTTGCCCCGCTTGAACGGCGATTCGTGATTGATGGCGCGGTGCTGATTAGTGCTGATTGGAAGTTGACGTGTTACCGTTTTGTTCTGTGATTCTCAGTCGTGAAGTGACGCTCAACTGTTAAGTGGACTTTTGACTTTTATTTATTCGTCGTTATTTATCGTTTCTTTACTTGTTTTGTTTAGATGTTTTGAAGTTCAACTCATTAAAACCTAGCGTTAAACGCCTCAATAGGTCTGCTTCTGTAACACCGCAATTCTGCTGTAATTGAAATTTTGACAAATCAAGTTGTTTGTCGCAATTAGACTTTAGAAAGAGTTGTATCGTTACCACACTGTTATTTCGTTTACTAAAACGCCTGAACACACTCATTTTCACATTTAATTTTTGCTTTCGCCTGTTAGATGTATTGATTCATAGACATAACAAGCAAAAACTGTTTGTTCGGAAAACAAATAACACATACCTGAAAATCCTGCACAATTTGAAAGAATGCGTCGAGCATCTTTTAAGACCAATAAATACTGACGTGCAGAACAAGCCTCTTGCAAACTGCTGTTTGAAGGATATATTTTTTAGAAGAAAACCATGATCGCATTTGGTGGATAAAACAGTTAATGTTGGTTTGATCTTAGTTGTGCGTACGGGAGTCGACAACAGAACGATTTGAATTCAGCAAATGTTCATGATGGCGAATATTCCTTGACGAAAACTAGCAACAACTGTTTACCATAAAATCGAAACACATGCTCAGTGTCACGAATCGGTTTTACCTAAAAGTGGAAAAGGCAATTTGGTTGAAAGCAACGTCTTTAGAAAAACAAAGCATTTAATTGCAAATCGAATATACACCTAACATTTCCTGGAACATGTGCTCTACATAATCTTTGAACTCAACTAAATGATGTAAGAGGAAGAACAGCTTTCCATCGATTATATTTGTGCATTGTAAGCACAGAGTCACCAATAGCCATCTGATCATCGCATAGATCAGTGGTTTTCAATCTTTTTCACGCAGCGATCCATTTTTTAACCCAATTTACCCTAACGATCCCCTTCCGAAAATTTGCAGTCAGGCATATGTAGGCTAATGCAGTTGTATTTGCACAATAGAAAATCACAATGACTTAAAAATGACGATATCACTATGTTGAACATAGACCCATTTATTAAGTTTATGCACATGGCAGCAGCAGTGACAGAGACCCGTGCCGTATGCAAATCACTCCACAGCACAATTCATTGAACACTGGAATAACTCCCAAGTTAGCTACAGCATTCATATATCTAATTTACAAACACGGCACACATTCTTAAACCAGAAGGTTATTAGTTCATTGCCAAATGCAACAATACTCTGATGGTCATGGGAGTCCGCAGAAATTTTTCAAGG
>Ga0210059_1006515_pt1 | contig 18699 bp, 13 predicted proteins | sample Ectturendosymbi2_FD_188042 | JGI IMG/M metagenome (GOLD analysis project Ga0210059, IMG submission 188042) | Ecteinascidia turbinata endosymbiont from Florida, USA - Sample 2 (SPAdes) (version 2) | ecosystem: Host-associated > Tunicates > Ascidians > Unclassified | place: Key West, Florida... | reverse complement strand
GTTATGCAATAAAAATCGGAAAATTTTCTGAAAATAAACAAATTTTCAAGTCCGAACGTCATGAACTTCTATTCCATGAACATCTGCAATTTTCGAACGCAATATTAGGCCTACCGCATAGAGCTTGCATAGACTGACAACAAAGGTTAATGGCGGCATTTCAAGTTCCTTCGTGTAGTTTTTGTGTCACTTCTGATCCTGACCCACGCGTTTTTTTAGCGTGGACCTGTGTTTGGTTTGCTAATAATAAAACTTTTCCAACAGTCAACAAGTTACTTCTTTAAGGTTAGAGAAGTTTGAGAACAATTTTTGAATTTTTTGAAGGCCGCTTCTGCTCTGGAAACGTCCCAGTAAGCCTAGGTAATGGTGAGAATGTGATTTAGCCAAAACGTGTATGGTTATTAACCATGTTTGTTAAAAAAGTTACCTGAGCAGTTGGGTCTTCACTGCTATGCAGTCAGTACACATCCGGATGAAGTCGTCCTTGAGCCCCCCCTAAAAAATCCTGGATCCGTCCATGAAATGTCTCTCCTACATAGTGCTTTTCCACTGTAATGTAGATTGATTTGCTATTATTGAACCTATCAAACCCACCATAGGCATATGAATATCGTCAGAACCGTCGCCAGAAACTCTTCAAATCGTTTAAAATTTTGCTAGCTGAAAGTTATCTGCTGTATTTGTCAATCTAACGAAATTGAACGTGAAATTAAGCAAAAAACTGGGGGGCAGCCAAAAATCTGGGAGGGCCATGGTCCACCCAGGCCCCCCTTAGAACCGCCACTGTGGCGTTATCGTTGCTCTGTGACGTACGTTACTCGACAATGAAGAAGTTATCATGAGAATTTCTAATTTATTGTTACATAACATAACGTCACAGGGCAACGATAATGCCAGCCAGAATGAAAGGAAATTTCAGTGACGCAAGCGTTGAACGGTTTTATTCAGTCAGTCAGAATAAATTGTATGATTAGCCCGAGTGACGCTGATGAACTGGGTCGCCCCTGTAACAGCCTATTTGAATTTCAGGTGGTTCACCGATACGTTTTCATAGTGGTGCAGTTTTGTCTAAAACAGTGTAATTTAGACCTTCATATGGTGTATATGTAATGACGTCATATTTCAATGTTTGTGACGTCACAGTTGCCAAATCAAACCACAAAATTTGGTATAATTTCTTTTTAACGTGCACTTGTGCCCCCTCACTTTGAAAAAGGTTCCGCCACCCATGCATCCACCACCTTGTAAGAGGATATCAATGGAGATTTTGGTAGGGGTGGGGCTGCAGGCATGATGCGCAGTAGCATTGAAAAGATTTGTAGCTTTTGCAAAGAGTGGAAATGTGCAAGAAAAATGTTTATCCTCTTTTTAACGTTAAGCAACTTGAACAAGACTTCAAGTAGCGCTGTAAATCACACCTCTCATAAAATGCTTGAAAACTGATATTTTCTACTATAAGAGTGATATGCACGTGCGACCAATGCGATTCAGCATTTCGTGCACTCCAGCTGACAGCTCTGATAAAACCAATTGATGTATTAGCGTGATTAGTCTTGATTTCACAACACCTCTATAAACAAGATTGGAAATCTGTATATATAAAACTTTACTTCTGCATCAACCCGATGACTTCATCGATTTCATACTAAACTGCCCCCCACATTTTACAACAAAATTGCGCCCAAGGTTGTCTGCATTCTCTCATGTATCATGTCATCAAAATTAAGGAATTCGTGTGACTTTCATTGATCTAGTCCCTTTTCTTGACCCATTATAGTATACAGTGATACCTACAATCTAGTAGCAATGCTTATAGCACAGTTCATCATTATTTGTAGCCTACAGTATTGTGCAAATAAATTGACTCACTAGCAAAAAAAACAGGCAAAAATAGGTTTTTGTTGCTTTATTGTGATTTAGATGCAACTAACACTGTTTTTAAAATGCAATATGGCCACCTTTGTTCTTTATTAACTGTTCGACACGTTTTGGCATCGATTCCACAAGTTTTCGGCAGTCTTGAGCAATCTTTTCATCACGGAACCATATGTCAATAATAGCCTCAATGAACTTGGTTAGGGTGGTGCAATCTTTCTTAATAGCCTTGTTTTTACAATACTCCACACATTTTCGATAGGGTTTACGTCAGGTGAGTTCCCTGGCCGGTCAAGAACCTTGATACCTTTCCCTTCAAAATTTTTTTTCACTTTTTTTGCAGAATGAGAAGAAGCCAAATCTTGTTGAAAAATACCTCCTCCAGCTGGAAACGTCCGTTCCATTTCTCTAAACACTTTTTGTCTCACCAACTCACTGTATTTTTCCGCATTCATCATCCCTGTAACAGGATAAAGTGGTCCAACACCCTGGAAGCTGAAACGACCCCAAAACATTTTCTTTTGGGGATGTTTCACATTTTGTATGATGTGACCTTTTGTGATCTTTTCCCCATCACTTCTCCTGACATGACGACATTACTGACCTTGCACCAAAAAGTGACTTTCGTCGGAAAACAAAACTTTCTTCCAATCTTCTGCTCTCCATTCTTTGTACTTTTTCGCCCATTAAAGCCTTTTCTTTCACATTTTCTCCGTCGAAAGTTGCTTTCGTTGCGGCCTTCTGGCCTTTCTGCCAGCTAAAACCAGCCTTCTCACAAGAGACGCGCTGATTTTGACTCCAGAATACTCTAAATCTTTGTGCAGGTCACTGCTAGTTTTTGTTGGGTTGATTTTGCTCTTTCTCATGAGACATGCATCGCCTTTAGGAGTTGTTTTCCTTTTCCGACCACACTTTCCTTTTCGGTTGGGGGTGAATGATCCAGTTGCCTTAAACTGGCTAATAACACGACATACTGTGCTTTGCCTTATTCCAACTGTCTTGACAATATATATCCCTCGATGACCTTTGACAATACTGATGGAGGGTAACAATACTGGCACCCTTTTTTGGAGTAGTATCCGCCATTTATTGTTGCCTTTCTGCAACCAAAGTTACCACAAAAAAACAGCTTCAAGCAGACTGCCTGGCTTGAATATGATGTAAGTACCGTAGTGAGGTCATAGTTATACCCACTGTTCACGACAAACATTCTACAACGTTGCTCTTTCATTGTTACATTATAAAAATCAGTTTTCTACCGAATAAGGATGCTTAAATCTCATGCAAAGTCCTTGCACATGAAAAAGTCCAAGTGAGCCAATTAATTTGAACAATACTGTATATGTGTAGCCTATGCTAATGATTCGCTTGTGCTGTATACTGTAACTGCTAATTTTCATGATCTGATATCTTACACTTCGTAGTCCCATTGCATTTGAAACTAATAGAACTTACCTTGAAGAGTCCATTATCATAATGTTGTGAGCCAAAGATAAAGAATAAGTTAACTTGAGTTTGTGTCCAAGGTATTTTTGATCGTGTTTATTTTGCCTCAGGAGGCAAACGCTGTGCCGGTGCTATTCGCCTTCAGTAGGTCACCATTGATAGGATTTTGGATTTAAACAGGATTTGGAAATTCAGTTTATCGGATTTTGGAATGAAATTGAGGGATTGGACCTGAAAAACCTAAATCCTTTCATTTCTACTGCTTACCCATATCCTGTGCCGGATTAACCATTAGGCAAATTTGGCATGTGCCTTGAGGCCACGAAAAATACAGGCCACTTGTGTCAGGAAAACATTCAAATTTGAGTTATGGAAAACTTAAAATATTTTTTTGATGAACTTATTGTCGCGAAATTAATCTACAGTATTTATTGTTTAGGGGTGTTCACGACTGTTTCCCCCTCCAGTAATTCGGTACGACTGATGATGTCTAAAAATAGAACGGCTTGTCTGAAAGAGAACTTCGCGGGGTTTAATACAATAGAAATACTAAGTGAAGTTCATCTCCCGGGAACTCCAAGAGCCGCCGCGCCTTGTCTAATTACGTGATGTGCTGTTGATAAGCCGGCGGCCATTGTGGATCTCATTTTCTACGTTTATATGGCCAGCTTTGCGTTGTCTCGTTACCGTATATGGATAACAAGTGGTCTGGTTCTGAACGTGATTTGCTGAGCCAACGAGATTGGCCACCTCGTCAGGAAGACGTCTCGTTATGAAGTGTACGTGGTCTCGTTCGCGCGGTACCAGGTAGGCTAGCACTTACCGTAGCACGGTTAGCATTCAGTGCCTGTCTCCAGATAAGATATGACTGCGCCGTTATTTTAACTGTTAGTGTGTTGAGTTCTGTTTCAGAAGTGTAATACCAACATAATTACCACGCAGTCGACAAGGCACGTCGGCGAGGATGGGTAGTGTTTTACAATAGATACTGTAGCAGTTTAGGCTTTCGGTTGGCAGTGTTAGGATTTTTAATTTTGAAGGCAAGAATCTTAACCAAATGTTCAGAAACCACCTTGCTAAAAGCTGTTTGCTTCTGCATTTTACATGTCATTAAAAAATTGAGTACAATAATTCTATGCCATCAGTGGTGCTGGAAGTGGAAGTTACTACAGAAGAGATGGCACGGACCAGCGCTTTTCTAGCCCGGCCCGCCCGGAGATAACAAGAAACCGCCCGGTCCGGACTGTTTATGCTAAACCACAAATTATTTTTTGGCCCGTAATGTAACGTAACCTCAAAAGCCATGTAACAAGACAGTGGCTACAGAACCATCGATGTATCTTTAAATTTGAAACCTTATTCAACCATCTCCTGTAACGTGACAGATAGACACGAGGAGAATGCAGTAGGCTTTGTGGAAACATAGTAAACACAAAAGGTAAACCTAACCCTAATGCTAAGCTAACCCAAAGCTAATGCTAACCTAACCCTAACATAACCCAAAGCTATCCTAACCCTAAGCTAACGTTAACCTAACCCTAAGCTAACACTGACCTAACCCAACCTAAAGCTAACCTAACGCTTACCCCTAAAGGAAATGTTTGGAAAGTTTTGAAAAAAGAACTGATCCCACGAATTGAAACGTGCAAGCATTCACTTACGAAAACGTAAGGCACCAAGTCAAGAGGTGAACCAGCAAAACATTGGCACGGCAGACTTGGAACCTATCTGTTAGGCTACCAGATCAACGCCAGTTGAGTGGCAAAGTGACCGCTTAGTTCGAACCGCCTCATGCGAGGCAGTATGGTCGAATAAGTTTTGAAATAGGAAGATCCATGGGTGGTTCCGTAGCTACTTCCAAGTAACAACATTTAAGTTTTCAGTTCATTGTCCTTTGGACACTAAAACCATGTAGTCTTGAGGCAGTGGCTATACGTCGGCCAAGGGACCTTCACTTTGAAAACTTATTCGTCCACCGACTGTAACGTGTCACAATACAAGTGTGTACTAGGCTGCACTACAATTGTTAGTAGTAACATACTAAACCCTAAATCTAAACCCTAAACCCTCACCTAAACTTAGCCTCTAATCCTAAACTAGGAGTTCCCAAACTGGGATGCATGTGCCCTTAGGGCATAGGCGTAGCCAGGGGGGGCGAAAGGGGCTATGCCCCCCAAAAATTTTTAGAAAATATAGTCATTTTTTGCTTTGAGAGGCGTTTTTCTAGGCAAAATAGTGTTATTCGCCTAAAATCAAACATTTTGGCCCTTCTAAATTCTTGGGCTGGCTACGCCACTGCCTTAGGGCTACCTTTCCTAGCTGGAGAGGTACATTTAAGGTTAGCAATTGAAGGGAAAAATATGTTTACATATGATATAGGCTATGTCATTTCGAAATATTTATACATTCATCTGTGAATATTATTTTCAAAATCGTGGTTATTGGTAAATATATTTTTGTTATTTTCCACAACCTTTTTGTCATAAGAAATTTTAGGGGTAGGCTGCATGCTCATCTATCGAAATGCTGAAGGGGTACATGGCCAGAGAAAGGTTGGGAACACCTGTCCAAAACCTGAACCTGGGCAACATCGACAGACTATAAATGAAAGTGTTTGTTGCTTTGATTGATTTTTAACATGGTTCACTGATTTGCATGGAAACAAGTGAAACGGAATATGAGCAGAACGGTGAAAGAGAAAGAACAGCAGCAAACAATTTCGTTGTTAGATTTTGAAACTTTGCAAAAATTGCGCCTTATTGGAGAGCACACCGTAGCGGCCCGGAATGACGTCACCGCTAAGAAAGTTGTTAGCCGGACTGTTTCAAAACCTTTAGCGGACTGCCCGAAGACTGGACTATTTAGCGGCCCGTGCCATCTCTATACTACAGCAACTAAAAATATGCTTTTTGAAATGTAGGCTATCTGGCAGTTTTAGATATCCCTTATTGTTTAGAAATGACACAATACTGAGAAGATGCTTATTCATCATGCACATCTGCTATGGATGGATCTTACAGGGATGCAGCATGATCCATTTTTCACGCAGCACCAACTTCATGAGAGGCATGACCAGCAATTGCTAAATTTGTGAAATCTATAATCAGTGTACATGCTTTCCAACTCCCCACAACCCTTTGTTCACTAGCCTGCACAGATGTTTACGGACGCGTCTGCCACACAAAGTTGCAATTTAACTTATTAGGCACTAATTATTATGTAAGTAAATCGAGTAACATTTTTAGCTTGTACTTCTAATTACTAAATTTTGCTAAGAAATAAATGTTTACTAATAACGCTATTTTCTTTTTTTATTTGCTCGTATTTTTAGTTCAGGCCATACTTGAAATATGCCTTGAGGCCACGAAAGCCGTAATCCGGCACTGCCCATATCAAAAAGTTCGTCACTGCACTTTTGTTCTGTTACAGAGCAAGCACGAACCACATCCTTTTTCCAGAAACATTTTCTTGGATATTGTACCATTTCAACAGGCTCGAGTTAGGATTTCTGACTTGGGAGTGCGACGTAAATAATGAATGATTCAATTGGACTTCCGAAGTCGGATTAAAAAATTCGACTCTTATCTTCTTAGGAATCCGACTCCATCCAAAAACCTCCGACTCCTTGCAATTCCGCAACCCTGTTTTTGACCCACTAATTTGATGTTCAATGGTTAAGCAGAGGTTCCCAATCTTTTCAGTATCATGGACCCTTCTGGCGATTTGGCTAAAAGCTGTGGACCCCTTTAATAAAACCGGTTAATACTGTTACGTATTGGTGTCTGCTAGGAAAGGTTATTATCTGATTTGTGCGCCAAAAATCATTCAATGCCAGGGGTGGCCAACTTGTCTTCTCCTGGGAGCGACTAGAAAATTTCTTGATAACTCGCGATCGACCGGTCGGTAATAAAGACACAAGTACAAAATGTTATAAAATGCAGTGAAAGGAATATTGATTGAAAAATGTTCTTTGTAGGTATCTTGTCAAGTCAATGCAAAATCAGGCACGATCGACCTGTTGACCAGGCCACCCCAGATCTATGTCAATCATGGAACTTACCACATGACAAATTGACTTTGTTGCATAACAATCGAAACATCTAATGCAGGGGTTCCCAACCTTTCTCTGACCATGTACCCCTTCAGCATTTCGACAGATGAGAATGTACCCCTAAAATTTCTTATGACAAAATATTTTATCATGCCTAATCATAGATACATTTAACAATAAGCATATAGTGATATTTGAAAATAATATTCACTGATAATTTACATGAATGCTTGGAAATAAACAATATAAATATACTTTTCCCTTCTATTCCTAGCCTTAAATGTACCCCCAGTGGTACATGCACCCCAGGTTGGGAACCGCTGGTCTAATGAATGTAACTGCAGAAGCGCTGCTAAGAGTGGTATAATCGCAACTTGCATGCCTTCCTGAAATGAATAAACATGTTCGTTCATGAGCCAGGTCTTGTGTTGCCCTGTAACCTAGATTCTAGAGTTGCGCTCATGTTGTCTTCTTTTACAAGTTAGGACGGTTGTTTGGCATTTAGCTATTTTAGTTTTATCTTACACATACAAAGGTCATGGACCCCCAAAAATCCGTCTGAGGACCCCGGCTGGGAACCATTGGTTAAAGCAAACAGCCAATCAAACTTGTTAGCGATAGAGTTGTTGGGCAAAGGTTAGCAACAGAGGATAAAGAACAAAAGAGAAATTTTGCATGCGTACTTTTAAAAGCAGTCCACTGTTTTTGAATACTTTTAGTTGTTGCAAATTACGATACAACTTGAAAATGAATATTTTTGACAAACAGTAAAAAACAAAGCAATTTCAACGGTAAAGAGCAAGAAAAATGAAGAAAAGAACAGTGTCCCAGGAAGAAACTTGCTGCTGACTTAAGTCAGATACGTTAGTGGGATAAAATTACATTTGAAAAAATTGCAGTCGTCCATTAAGCAAGTAACAGAATTCAAAGCCCAGATGTATCATCAAAATGACTTTGTCTTTGAAGTTGAATTATTATCAAAAAATTCCCGGCAAGGTACATCGATGTCTCCACGTAGTTGCGTCGTAACCAATGACCGGCTACGCATTAGCTGAGGACATCACCCTTGCAAAAATCCAAGTGTGTCAAGTCTGTAGCGGTTCCCTGTAGGTAACCCCAGCAAGAACTCCAGTTCGTACAACTGTGCTACCACTTTAAAACAAAACCTCCCTTTTAGTTTGAAGGCTAATACGAGGAGGCGATATAGTTGCACGCAAAAATTCCACGTGACAGGGATTATGACCCAATGTTTCCAAACTTCCCGAAGTATATAGTGCTTCAAATTGTTGCATCGCTTTATTCATTCTTGCGAGATTTGCGCAAAGATATACGTTTTCCATTACCGTGGACATTTAAAAAAACTGTTTTGCATACAGTTCCTGTGAAATGCCCACCTCGCGAAAGCGGGACATCTTTTACACGTGTGGGTCACACCTAACTCGCATTTCTGGGTTAACAACGCATGGTCCGAACCAACCACGCACGCGGCAGACCCGCGATGCGAACACAGAAGAACGCTATCCTGTAGTAACAGCCAACTACCGTATGTCAAGCACAGGTTTCGTCACAGAGGTAATAAGATTCGCAATCCATCCTTGATCCACTTGTAAGAAGTCTGGATACTTGGCCGTGAATCTCTCTAGCATTTGCGGTTGGTCCCACCTCGCACAACACTATTGATTGCATAGTTAGCACTAGGTTCATTTTCACAGCCAAATAATTCTGCCCATTCACCAATATTTCAGTCGTTGCCGGTCTTCGGTTCAAGTTACGGTTCTAAAATTCGGCTGGCTTTGCACAGAGGCTGAACGTAGAGCTGCTTTTTCTCAGTATTCGACAGTCGAAGAATTTCAGAACCGAACAGTGAATCGACTGTATTAGATCCGCCAGCCTTGCTGTGATCGGCAGATGGTGACTGCCGACGTCGCATTTGAAGTTTGTTTTCCTTATTTGACAGCTAGGTATCCCAAACGACTAGGAAATTTGCCTGATGTCAACGGTGAGATCGAAATGCATCAACGAGCAGACGTTGACAGGTTTGCATCATCGCTACTGCCGCTAGCTTACGCAATTGTGGCAAGTGAAAATCAAACGACAGCCCTGAAACAGCGATGCAAGTTCGAAAACCAACAGCTCCACACGTCATTCGCAACAGTCATGTGAACGCCGCTTTAAGGTCGGTAGATTTCCAGCAAGCAAGTGGACGTCGCGGCGAGATATCGATTCCAAGCAGTTTTGTATTGCTGCAGATGAGAGAACTGTTCCGACGTTGATGCGTAACACGAAAGAAACAGCTTGAGTTTGTCCTTCTCCAAACCGAACGCTTTGCAGGGTTCCACCACCTGAAATGCACAAAATCTTTGGTAGCAGCGCCACGAGTGATTTGAAAAGCACGTCCGTCTGTATACTAGCGGTCGCATCTCATCAACGATTTCTCGGCCACGGAAGGCACAGTCACAATGAAACTAAGCAGTGCACAGAGCAGCTTCGTCAAATCACATCATCATTATCAATGTCAGTGCCGCGCACGCACTGGGGATCATGGACCGCGTGAAAAAAGAAACTTTTAGGGACAAGTCCGTTAAGCAACATCGCACATCTTCCCCATAGAAGAACATCACAACCAAAGCATCCTTACTCGTTCCACAAGATCCACGAAATAATCTCGGGTGTCTTTCGTCTTATACAGGTTGGTGGCAATGCTGACGAGGCCTCTTGACAGCTGCCGAAATAACGAGTCGCACCATTGGCAGGAGACCCCGTCGCCCTGCAATAATGACTCTTTGAGATCATTGCGGAAAATCAAACAACAAGAACCACTGAAATCTCTAGATTTGCTGTGAGCTTTCGAGGAATCAGCCTACTGGGCTCTGTTTTATCTTTTTGTGATGATTCTCAAACTTGCGCATATCTATATTCAAGTATCTGGTTTCCACAAAGGTGAAGGAAAATAGAATTCTATTTGAATAAGATTGTAGGACTGAAGACGCGTAGTGTTACGTGAAATCGATTTACTATTAAAAAATTTCTGATGGATTCAAACTCTTTTCACCTGTGTGGAGACTAGTTATTCAAAAAAACAACAACAATGAATCAATTTATCTGTCAGCAAAAAGAAGCACACGCTAACGAACGTATCTCATACGCGAAGCTTCGAGAAAAGGCTCCATGCAACGAACGTATAGTTCAGCTAAATTGCAGTGCATTATATCACCGACTGTGACATCACAATGCAATTACAGCTCGACAGTTGCGCACCTGGCTATTGGCCACCGCCTGCGACGTGACAGTTTTGTGAAGATCGAACACACGCTGGTCGGCGATTAAGATCTTCGTTCCTCGAAGCTCGTGTAAGAAGTCTTGATCGAGGTCGACATCTGAGCTTGCTGCACTTCGAAGTGGGTAAGAATACCGCGGAAGGGACAGAAAAACAAAATGATCAGCGTTGCCGGGTTAGCAATTTCAATCGGTCCAATTTTCTTCGCACATAAATCGTGATGGAAGAAAGTTTTCATGATAAAGAAGATGCGATAAACACCAAAATTTTCTATGGAAACGCAACACTTAAAAAATAGCACTAAATTTTCCATGGAAACGCCAATACTGAAACAACCAATGTTGCTACAATTCAATTGGAATAAGAGCTGATATGCCTACCTAATAGGCGAAATATATACTCTGAAAGATCTTAGTGTCTGATTCCTAGCTGTGAAAAGGATTCCTTTCGACAGACAATTGTTAACAACTGCAATTTTTACAGATTTATTAAAATCAAACAGAACAGGTGATGAAAACTCAGACAAAGCATAAAATCGCCAAGTGCTAACCCACCTCTTAGCTTGTGACAGTCACCAACAACGAACCACAAAAGAAATTAGTGGACCCAGTGTTCTGTGACGATACTGTTTACACTACTAACCTACTTTGTTCTATTGATATGCTTCTGTTTTTATTTGTAGTTCGTTCAACGCAAACGTCTGTATTGATATCTCCATGGCTTGATTTTAAGATCGCAGCATTCTCCAAATGACAGTTTCTATCAGGGTCTGTATCTGACACTGTTTGCATTAAACAAACAAAAAAAAGATATCTGAGACAAGTGCGCGAGTTACATGCGGATTTGCAGCTGATTTAGCTTAAAACACGGTTTCCTAAAGCCACCAACGTTTTATTAATGGAAGTATCAGTTAATGCTTTTTTTGTAAAATGAAACATGGCAATAGAGATTTACGAAAAGCACAAATCTCCTGCAAGGCCGTACCTGGGGATGAGCTTGTCCACGTTTTTATGAGACATTTTGCGCATCCAATAAAATCATTAAACGTCATAGCAGTCAGTTTTCGCTTGGAGCATTCAAATCTGTGACTTGACAGAAAAACTATGGCAGAATAACACCTGAAAAAACAATAGTGCATGCAAACGTTAGCATGAAGTGAATAGCTGTATAAAGGTAGTAACAGGGGCGTAACGAGAGGGGGTAAGAGGGCACAATTTCCCAGGCGCTGAATCACTGCGGCGGTGCCAAAAAGCCACAACAGCGTCACAAGTACTTTCTTCAATACAGTACATTGCTTACCAAAGACCTCAGGTTCGAACATAGGGGCGCCACACTTCTTGCCCCGGGGCCCCATCTAACCTCATTATATCCCTGGGTAGTAACAACATATAAATCACATTGCGAACAATCAGCCTTACCATGCCAGTTCCGGTGAGAGCAAAAATTGCAATTTGATGTTTTCCACCATGGACCCTGTTGCATCTTCCATTGCCTTGAAGATTCTTCTGCAGTTGTCGAACTGAAAACAACTATCACAATAAATCACACGGCTGCACATCACAAACCACGGAATTTTGAGATGAAGTGAAAATTAGTTTATCATCGATACAATCACACTCATTAATCCCTGTGAAAACAGGCTGAGCCAGAGTTGGTTGACAGTACCAACCAAGTAGGCTGGTGCTTAAGGCAAACAGATGGTAAAAAATGGCTCAGATGGTGCTCAATCCAAAATTTGAATTACTGAATAACGAGGACGAGGTGCTATCGAATAAAGTGGGAGGTCCTGGTTGACAAATACGTAAGAAGACCTTAGCAGACAGCACGTCGTCCTTATTCCAAGAACTCTGGGAATGAAGAACCAAGTGGATGAGTAGATAGAGTGGTGGCTGTAGCTTCATCTTCTGAACGGGTATTGGGACGGAAACGACTCAGTGTGGCAAAAAAGTAACCACTTGGTGGGACCAAGAGGTGAAGATGCTATTCGACCAAAGAAAGTAGCCTACAAGGCCTGACCATAAAAAAGCCGAATCTTCTTTGCACTTGCGGTACGTCCAGGCACGAAAGTCCGAAGCCTTCGTGGTAAAATAGCTCAAAATGCAAGCTTGGTAGAATATCGTGCATAAATTGGAGCGCTGGTATTTTTATTGAAGGTAATAAAATCAGTAATTGCATTTCAGCCACAAAGCTTCCAACAAGATTGTCAGAAATCCATCAAACAGCTTTGCTTTCATTCATTAACTGCAATGATCTCGTAATACAGTGATTAATCAAAAAACCTGCATGATTTAAACCTCTCAAAATACAGCCAGCAAAAGTTAGGAGTAAAACACACAAAACTCTTCTCAGACACCAACATTGCAAGACAATTGCGTTTATTCAGATTTTAATAAACGCACCTGTCGCTGACAAGACTTAAGTTGAATTTGACATTTTGCAGAGATTTCATCAAGGTCCCGTCGAGTGCTTTTGCTAAGTTTTTTGCCCAGGAGTTCTCTGATGACAACTTCATCAAAATTAAAATACCTGTATAATAAAAAATTAGTCATATATAGAGCTATCTGTCTGAAAATTAAAAACACAGATTTCAATAACAATTGCATTACAAATTGCAAAATCAAGTTGTCTTAACTTAAATGCAAACGTTGATAAAGATGCTTAAAATCACACACACATACATGGCAACAAGTTTTTTTTGGACTTCAGGTGAAACTTGATAAGTTAATTGGTTGCCCAGAATAAGTGGAAAACGCAACATCTGCTCAAGCATCCCAAACATTCTATACTGATCCAGGAGATAATAAAGAGGTTGATTTTTCTGAAGAACTTCTTGCTCCAAATCTGTTTGCCTGGTGAATTGACTCACTGCTTCTTGTGCTAAAAAGTAAACAATGAATACAAGTTACAGCACATTGTTGAAGTTGAATGATACATAAATAGTTTGGACTAGTTCTACTCATTTGACATTTGATTCTCTTAGGTATTTCTTTTTGTATGGTTGGAACCAAAAATAAACTTTTATTTATTTTGTTGTAGCAACACCAAATGTTTCAATTACACCAAGATGGTCTGATTTGTTTAAAAACTTTTTGTTGCATCTTAACCAGTACTGACTAGGATAAACGAAATGCGTGCCATACATCCTTGTATAACCAAGTAAACTGAAAAAATGAACTGATCTCTATATTAGAAAGTCTCCCCTCAAGAGCATTTAAGGATTTATGCTAAAAAATTTATGAACTAGCCCAAAAAATTATTAAGCAAGCAAAATTCAAAACATAAAATTTACTCTGAAATGGTTAGAAATTTCATTTTTGTGTGGAACAAATGTCTTTTTTTGTTAAAATTTTCCTCTTTGCAGATTATTTCCAAAGTGAAAAAGTATACAAAATTTCAATATTGAATCATCCTCACAAGTATGACATAGCAAACATTTCACTGAGCTGTTCAAATAGAAGTTGACATTGCTGATTTTGCTGTTACCACAACACAAATCAGGGAACTTCCATACTAGGTCTCCTATCATTGAGATATTGCTTAAACGTATGTTAACTGAGCTGTAAACGATGATGAGCATTTGTAAAAGCTAACTTAATTAAGCAACATTAGTTTTAAAATGTTGCAAGGTGATGAAACCTTTATTTAAAAGAAGACAGAAAACAAATGCTTAACTTTAGACTATTTGGTGATCCAACATAAAGCTACATTCATTGCAAAGTGTTAATAAAATCAGCCAAAGCAACCACTAAGACAGGGATGTGCAACCATACAGCACTGCTGGGCCAAATGCACATAACCACATTGGTCCATGGGCCACAGTTGTGTATGTCAAGGTCTGTTGTGGGTTAGACAACTCACTGGCCACCCACGGAAGATTGGCAATGCCTTTGAATATCGTAATACTTGCTTTAAAATCTGGCACTTTCTGTAGGCTACAAAACTTCAGCCCCAGGGCCACTTTTGGCTGCATACCCCTGCACTAAATTTAGCTCCCTCTGCTGGTTACAAGCCCTTAAAATTCTATTTCAGTCCTTTCTGTAATAAAACACAGCAAACCAAACTGTAAACACTAAAAATACATATTTCATACAAGTTCGAACAGACACCGCCTGAGCCTAATCAGAAAATCAAGCATAGTTGAACAATCTATGTGCTTGAATATAACAATATTTTAAGGAACAAAAACACCATGTTGTGAACTGCTAGGGAGTCCCAAACATCTCGATCTGACTTAAATATCAGATGTAACAAAAAACTAAAGGTTGATTTATTTTTATCACCATGTTTATGTAAATGTATCTAAAAGCTAGGCAACAATGCTTTATCATTTGCTGTTTAATTAGCTTACACTCAAAATACAATATACAGTTGTTATACATTAAACAAAAGTGCTAAATTGCCTAATAATGAGAAATTAGGTTGAACACGAAGGTTTACGAAGTTAAACAAACAAACATCACTTAAAAGTTGAACAAATGTTTCACATTTTCCTGCATGTCCTAGTTAGACAATCACAATTTCGCAACATAAATGCTTGACCACCAACCAACACTTACCTTCTACTTGCTGCAGCCATAACTGAAATATGCCGAAATCAACATCAACAGAATTTCCCACAAAAACATCAATATCAGGTTCAATTTCCATGTACACTTTAAACTCTACATGCACAACTACATACCCAAAGTTCCAAACAAAGTATAAATTAAATGCATTTGATATAATACAGGGTACACAAAAACATGCAACCAATATATTTTCATAAAACAAATATTAATTTCAACATTTTTATTAGCATTACGCACATTTCTGTATAAGACATGAAACATTACATAAGGGCCATGCCATGGTGAAATAGAAATGTTAGAATACCAAAGCCACAAGTGCTGCAAAGCAAAGCTATAACACATTGATTGCCCAGAATTAGGTACAATGTAAAGAACGAATCAGTGTTGCCAGATGGTTGTCACTTACTTAAATCTGCTAAATGGTGTTATAAAAAACTGCTAAATCCTGCTAAAAATCTTGCCACAAAATTTCAGCAAAAATTAGTGAAATTCTGCTATTTTTGGGGTGTTTAAAATAAACTTGCAAAGTTATGTATCAATTTTTGGTCTTGCACTCATTATCAATGAACTAGGCATTACTACTTCAGCATGGCGTAACTGAACAACCTGGAAAAATCAATTGTGTTGTGGGATAAAAACACATTCTGCCATTGCAGTCTTTTAGCCCAATGCGCTCACCAAGACTGAAGCAAAATCATTTAGCTTTCACCAATCCATCTAGTTGCTTGTTATTATATGATGCAACTATCTGCTTGAAGCAGCTTCGTTGCATCGTAATAGCAGCTCCAAATTATTAAGGGCGGCTAACAGAGATGAACGGACTTAGGTTTTTCAAATCTAAGTCCAATCCAAATCCAATGAACTGACAGTTTCAAAATTTAAATCCTGTTTAAATCCAAAATTCTATCAACTGATAAAGGCAAAATAAATTGATCAATTATTTTACCATTGATTGAATTTTCATGTATTCAAATGTTCACTAACAATTGGTTTCCTTCTTGCGTCACGACTCTTTGTAATGTATTGCTTCTGTTTATTACCTGAGTCATATGAAACAATAAATTAATCAATCCAAAGCAGTGTCTGCCTCATGAGGAAAAAGGACAATACTAAAAAATCCCTTGGAAATTATAACAGTGGACATTTGGAAAACTTCAAAGCAAGCACCATTAGCATTAAATGCAATGAAAAGCTCAGTTATAAAGTGTTAGACAGCAAATCGGACAAATAAATTTCAGACAGTAAATTGGACAACAAAATGTTGACCGCACCAGTGGATAGTATATGTGAGTGATCCAAATCAGAGATGCGTAGAGTCACATTTTTCAGACTCCGACTCCGCTCCTGCTCCACGCTTTAAGACTCCTGCTCCGACTCTGAAAAATTTTGAAACATCTACTCTGACTCCTGTTAACACTCCAAAAACTTCCAAGTAACCCATATTAAAAAGATACTGTCTATTTTACCTCATGAGGCAAAATATATGTCATGGCTATTTTGACTTTGACAGAACACAAACAGTTGAAATGGTCACGTGACTAACACAACATAGAGAGACACAACATATTGAGGTTTAAAGTTATGGCTTAGCCTTTCTTTACACAACGTATACAAACAGCCACTAAAAGCTTGCCAACATTTAAATTAGACATCACTGTCAGCTTTGTAGGTCATGCATTCCAAACTTGTCATGTAATCACTTCAAACAAATGTGTGCAACTACTGACAAAATAACTTCAGAACTGTTTTAGTCTCATGAGGCAAAATAGACGTTGCTTATCAAATATATGCCTCTAAGTATAGGTTCTACAGTAATTAAATTATGTAATGGAAACCATTGAAACACTAGTTAAGTAGTTCAAGCTTCAATAATTAACCAGTTAGATGACAAGTATTTGAAGTGAGTGTTAATTTTCAATTTTTACAAAAGACTCATTTGAAATCTCCAAGGTCAGGAGCTGATCACCTGTTCACAAATATTGAATCGTACTTATCCATGTGCTCAGATAAAACTCTGAAGTATGACTGTGCTAAACTGAGCCATTCATTAGCATGAATGTGCAAACAAATCGTACAAAAAAATTAACAAAATGAACATTTACATGACGCATAATTTAGGCTACAATCACTTTCAAATTTATCATATAGGCAATAGAGATGCAAAACAATGTAGGTTGTCTTTAAAGCTGCAACTATCAGAGCAAACATCCAACTTTGTTCAGTATGGGTCCAAAATGTGAGCAGAGGTTGGCCTATGCAAGCGGTGGCTATGGATTAGAAATCTTAGAAATCTGCACAATGCCAATAAACATTGTATTGTTCTACTGCACATTACTTCAAACATCACTGTCAAATCCTGTCACTAGGCGAACTGCATCGTCACTTACTGTATTTTTGATAGGCCATAACTTTGAAACAATCATTAGTGGTGAAATGCTCAGTACTCCCACCCAGTGTCACACTTCTGTGATATATGACAACACAGGTCAAAAAACATGTCACAATTCCATTCTGTTTGCCAACAACAAGCATCAGTACAGAAAATAGGCCCCTTAAAAATTTTGACTGGCTCCTGCACAGACCTTAATGTTGACTCCAGCTTCGGCTCCTGCTCAAGCATAAAACATTGATTGATTCTGGCTCCAGCCTAAAATGCAAACTCCGGCCGGAGTCCACTCTGGCTCCGTGATCATATCTGATCCAAATGCAAACAATATGTATAATTTCGATGAATGTGAGAAACTCCACTGAGCAAACTTATAGATTAGATGCAGTAATGTACAGCAGAGTACAGAGGTGTGCGGACTCTGTTTTTTTACCCTGCATCCGATCCTGTTTGGTAAATTTTGAATCGCATCCAGTCCGACTCTGCCACTACCATGATGCAAGCAATCCGACTCCTGTTTGACTCCGCATCAATAAAAGTCATGCATATTCCAGATAATATCAACTAAGTGAGCACCATTTTATCTACTTCACTGTAAACACTCCTCTCACAACCTGTTATATGCTTGACTTAAATTGATGGCAGTGTCTATTTTGCCGCCAAGATTCCGGCGGCAACAGGCTTGGCAGAAATAAAGTAAACATAAAAGATAAACCCTAAGCCTAACCCTAGCCTTTACCCTAACCCAGGGGTGTACCACCTTCTGCTATTGCCGGCCGCATTACTTTTGTTTAATGCTATTGCCACCTTCTGCTATTGCCGGCCGCATTACTTTTGTTTAGCCGCATTACTTTTGTTTAATGGTGCCAATGTGTTTTGTGCGCCTACTGAAACATTGGTACAAAGAACAAACGATGCAAATAAAGTGGAGCAAGCATTTTTCTGAACTGTTTCATGTGTCTAATGAGATTAGACAAGGGGGAGTACTGAGCCCATACTTGTTTGCTGTTTATTTAGATGATTTGTCCAATGAACTAAACAACATTAAAGCAAGGTGTTATATTGGTGAAGTTTTATTAAATCATTTGATGTTTGC
>Ga0210059_1006514_pt1 | contig 18701 bp, 10 predicted proteins | sample Ectturendosymbi2_FD_188042 | JGI IMG/M metagenome (GOLD analysis project Ga0210059, IMG submission 188042) | Ecteinascidia turbinata endosymbiont from Florida, USA - Sample 2 (SPAdes) (version 2) | ecosystem: Host-associated > Tunicates > Ascidians > Unclassified | place: Key West, Florida... | reverse complement strand
ATTATGGTGTAATTTCAGGAAGTCATGCATGCAGAGATTGCGGGTGGCATATAATTTTGGTTGCAGAGCTCTATACAACCTGCCCTGGAGAGCGAGCGTTAGTAGCCATCAGGTTCAATGTAACATTCCTACCTTTGAGGCTCTGCTACGTAAATACAAGTACCAGAAGCCATGTAAGCCTTATCAGTCACTCTTTGCTAAATCTTGCGCGACTCTCAATGTGCAACGTTCCCACCTTTGGTTGAATTGGCTTACAAAAATCGTATACCTAAAGCCAAGTTCAGTATTTTCAGAACTTCAATTTCGCCGAGAATTTCAACGCACAAGGGCGACGTTAAGTGGTGAAGGTCAAGATTTTATTAACAATTAACAACTGGCCTTGTTCTGACGTAACTGCAACTTTACAAAAACTGCTGTAGTGTCCGAACGTCCGCAATTCTTTTTCGAAATTAACGAAACATGATATTACATGCTTAATCTCCCGGCTCTGCATTGAGGGCAAAAACCAGAAGAGTAAAAGTTGAGGGTAGAGTGACGACTCTAACTTACTAATACAAGATATATTGTGGGGCCCCTGCGAATGGTTGCCCCCCCCCGGTCGGGAGGTACGGGCTGCTTTACTCATTAGGCACAAGTTTTTTTGCTTAAAATTCAAAGTCCATCACTTATCGTTCAGCGACCATCCCGCTGGGTCGTTAATTGTGGATTGCTGGCAGGAACGTTTTCCAGATTCTCCTGGTTTCTTCTCCGAGAATATGTTTACAACGATTGCGGTTGATCACTCCCTTTTAGCCGCCACTCCCTTGCGCATCCCGAATCTTCCTCCTTGGTCGCTGCAGAAACCCCTTGTCAACTTCGCTCTCTTACAGTTCGTCCATCAAACGACTTCTGCGTTCATTGCACCTCTTTTCTGGTCGCATTTACACATTATATATGACCAGTATTTTAAATCTATACAGACGGATCAAAAACCTCTACCCGATCCGGCTGCGGTATATACATAGCGGATAAAAACCTAAAAATATTCGATTGCAATAAACAAGTTTTCCTCCTTCATCACCTCCGAACTCTTCGCCATTCTCCACGCATTGTACCTAGTTTATTCATTAAAAATTGTCAGAGTCGTTATTATCGCAGACAGCCTCAGCTCATTACAATCGATCACAAATTGGAACTGGAAAAAACATAGTTCTCAAACAAAATCACACTCCTCCGTTCGACACTTACAGCTTCGGGCTACGAGATCCGTTTTCGTTGGGTTCCTGGCCACCAAAATATCCCAGGAAACAAAATGGCTGATAAACTGGCGAAACTATCCACTACCGGAACTCCACTCTCCCCACCCCAAGGTGTTCACTATAAACATGTAAATACTCGACTAAACGTTTCTGATATGTTTTCTGCTCTATATCAGCACTGTTTCCAAGAGTGGGCATTCAATACCAGACCGACACACGAGGTAATGCTTACAAAGCTATCTTTCGTGCCCTGCTACGGTCTTCTCTACCAATCCGTCACCTCTCTCCTATTATTTTCCGTTTGTGCACAGGTCACTGCCAATTGAACAATCATATGTCACGTATTCGCCTACACCCTGACGGACTATGTGGCCAGTGTGAAATACCCGAAACAGTGGAACACATTATTGAAGTCTGTCCCAAATACTTGACGGCGCGAAAACGTCTGAAACTTGCACTCAATCAACTCGGTATTTCTTTTCATACCCCGGAAATCCTCCGTAGCACAGCTGCTGCAAAACTTGTAGAAACGTTTGTGCGAGAGTCAGGCGTACGTCGATAAATTCTTTTTACGCAGTCCTGGCACTACAAAACCTCGTAGTCAGAAAGCGCCATCAACCCCCCTCATAATAACAAATAAATTGTGCAGGGTGAGAGTCATTGCGAAAGCCAGTATCATCATTGTCATTTTAGAGACGTCTCAAGCTTTTCTTTTTGCATTCTGTTCGAGTTCATGCAAGTCGACAAGACGTCTGGTCCCTGGTCTCAGAGTGCACAAGGATTACATAAACTCTAATACTTCTTGCACCACCATAATCGTCGCATATAATTACTTCCTTGAACCCTCCGACCGTTACGAGACAGCTGGGGTCGGTGCATATGCTGACAGAACAGTAAGTTAACTAGTGCAAAGCGATATAGTCATTCATGAGGCCACGTGATACCGCAACCAGTTTCTCCGTGCAGTGGAGCAGGAAATTTTTAATGGCAAAGCCCGAAAAGTGTCTAGGCCTTGATCGATCAGTGTAGCAAGACCAAAAGCCTGTGTAATGATCCTCTTGGATACATTCGGTTCCGGTGAAAAATGCTCGATCAGGCAAGTTCCAAGTCAACTAATGCTAATTTTCTTGTAGAGTGAGAGTCACAATCATCGTGTGCACTCAGCGAACAAACATATCAATCCTCATTTAGGAGAGCGGTAGCAGGATGACGACCTGGGTGCTCCTGCTTCCTAGAACGCAAGCCAAGCTGGGAAGCAGAAACCTCAACGTGCGCGTGAGTTTCCCGGTCTGCCCATGCCTAAGTTTCATTTTCAAGAAGAGTCATTTGAAATTGCGAATGCGCCAAGCGCCAGGGCATGTAAAAGTTGAATGCGGATGCTTGCCCAGGACAAATTTTCATCTGGTCTCGTGACCAATGAGTTCGGAGAAACGCGTGGCAAAGTTGCAATCCGCCCTGGAGTCAAACAGACCTAACGAATGATAGTATGGGTAGAAAATTTTCTAAATATTCAGCTGCACTGTACCGACTACACCATGTTTCTATAATGACACGCTATGACTACAGCAGTCTTCGCTCCCTGACTGAAAGATTATTGGTGGTCTTTTCTACCTTTTGGCTTGCCTGGCATGGGTGACCCTGATTTGAGTAAGACTCTAACCAGCATAGCTCATAGGGTCACAGAGGTCTGCAAGCTCTCCCACGCCGCCAAGGGGGCAGACCAAAGAGACAAAAACTGCAGCTTGGAAAAATAAAGACAAAAATGTTTACGCGAAAAGAGAATGCGATAAGAAGCAATCCTCATCAATGAACACTTAACTTTTACCCGGCTGTGACAATGAACTAAAAAGCCATTTCAAGAACGATTTCTTGTAGCTCGGTTACAACGATGTTTTTTCACTTCTATGATGTTTTTTCACTTCTATGAAGTGACGTTATAGGGAAATTCTACTGAATTTCATGAAAGTATAATTAGTAGAAGATGGCGCTGCGTAATGACAAAAAAATGTGACCCTCAGTGAAAAATGTCAACCTAACCGTTCTGTAATGAACGTATTCCTATAAACCCTCCGAACGCATAATCTGTTTTTTTCTTTTTTTTTCAAAAACAATAATACTTTCTTCTTTCAAACTAGAGTGATTTCAGTAACTTTAAACATTTATTCACATTTACTAATGGCGTCATTCATGCGTACTGCCCTTATGCTTGTGCTTCATCAAGGTAAATATGTTAGCGTCATCCAGCGTACACTTGGCTATTACCACCACGTTTGTGTCCTCATGTTGTTTCATGTACTTGTGTGTTCTTTGTAATTGAGATGCATGTTTTAAATGTATCTAGAGCAGCTGTTCCTAAACTGGGTGCGCGCCACTCTTGGAGAGCGTGATAGGTTTGCAAGAGGGGCGCGAGTATGGCAGCGACATATTGTTGGAAAAATGGAAAGCATGATTATGGCAAATAATTGTTGTTCTGTTTTTTGTGTTTGATTTGGAGGTTAAGTGAGGTGCGAAGAACAATGATAGACGCTAAATGAGACTCGAGAGAAAAAGTTGAAGAACATCTGACTAACGCCTTTGGGAATGAAGAAGTTGTACATTGTACAATACAAAAAGATAGTATGTCCTTTGCGCTGAACAAAAGTCCACAAAATGTATGATCATGTTTTAAGGTAATCTCTTCTTGCAATTTTTTCCGCTCCGAATTGACAAATAATCTAGAAACTAACAATACCGGTGCAATCTGAAGATGTTACTTTTTTTGTACACTAAATGATTTTCCGCAAAAAATATCTGCAAACAATTGTTCGTTGAACAAATGAAACACGCCTGCGATTCGTTTTTGGTATATTTTTCGTGTTATCAACGACAAAGCGTATTCTTACTAACATGAGACAATGTATCGATGAAAATAAGACACAGCTTGTTTTAAAATTTGAGACACGTCAATACTTTCACAGTAATAAACTGCCAACGTCGGATACACACGTGTTTTCAATTTGACCAGGTGTAGTCACTGTCTTGCGACCTTTTTCGTACTTTTTTCCTTTCTGTTGCGACAATGTCCAGTTCTCACTATTTTGAGGTATCACAGGAACGCCAAATCGAAAAAAATCTCGAACTTTTTGTGGCAGCTTTGCATTATCTACCAATGGGACGAACAAACTTGGATTCATGTCTTTTGGTTTGTTTGGTCCTGTAGAAAATAATTAATACGGCTCGTTTAAAATTTTGTTTTAGCAACCCAGTGTAGTTACACTAGCCGATCCCAAATAGGTCGTTTACAAGTACGCCGAAGCAGCGGTAGGGCAAGGGGGACATTAAAATATTCGAGGGCAATAGGAACTTGTAAAAAACAAAACATTCTTAACAATAATGTGTGTTTTTGTTCATTAACAGTGTCGGCCTTAAAAATAATAACATGAAAAGATATTTTACATTTTCTGGGTGGGCAAAAAGCTCGTATAAGTTTGTTTCATATCAATTTTGTTGCACCATGAAATTACCTATGATACTTCATAAAAGGTACCTCCGTCTCCGCTTTGAAAAGGCAGGGGGAAATGCCCCTGCTGCACTATCTGTATCAGACGTCCCTGGACGTTTGTTCATAGTTTGTCCGATATCACAGACGTTGGAGAATGTGCGTGTGTAGACAGTCCAAAAACGTGACAAAATGTTATTTTTTGTTTTGGTTGTGCTTATTATTGGCTAAAGTACAAATACAAAACATCAAGAACGCTATTTCAATTTGATACGTGTTTCAAACGAATTAAATCTATCGTAAACATGCAGCGTACAGACTGTCACCGGCATAGACCGACCTTGTTTGCTTATCACCAGCTGAACTTTGTTTTGTGTTACTTGTTGTCACCCTTTTCCGATTTTTAATTTAGACGAGCACTTTTTGAAATATTCAAGGTAAGGGTTTTGTATTGGTAATTACATTTTAGGGCGCGAGCAACTTTTAGTTTGTATTTTCTAACGTAGGAATATCTAAAAACATATAATATGCACTGAGGTCATTACATCATATTCGGTGGGCCTATGTGCATTTTGCACACTCAAACATGCGATAAGTATGCAGGTACCATTGTTGCATTAGCAGTAACTTGTTGCAATAAAAGTATCTTTTTACTCATTACCACGAACCAAATCAACAAAGTAAAACTGATTTAAGGTTGATCTCCCCTTTAGGGACCTCAAGCCACTATAGTGTTGGTGACTTTGTCCAGTCATACCTTTCCGACCGATCAGATCTAAAGAGCTTATCAAACCCACTAAAGATGTGGACAGTCTTTTACTTTAGATTTAAAAAAGTTACGAAGTTTTGGATTTTGTTTCTTGTGGATGTCGTCATAATGGAGGTAAGTTTACACATTTTTAGCCGAAGTTACCAGGTTCTGGGCGCCAACGCCAGGAAACTATGTTTTGACACAAGTTTTATTAGAAATTAGACGAGTCTTTGCACCTTTTATTGGCTTTCTAGCGTTTCTGATCAAAAATTTATTCCCCCAAAACCAAAATGTTGGCAAAAAATCAAGTCCCTCAAAAGATACCTTTTACCATTTCCTTTGAAGGCCATAGCTCGCCAGTTGATTGAGCTAGAGAGTTGTTCAAACCCTCTGAAGATGTAGAAAGTTCTGTATTTACGATTAAAAAATGGGAAGTTTTGGATTTTAGGCTTATTGTGGGTTACGTCATATGAGGATAGGTTAAGGATTTTTGGGGTATGTCATTGGGCCCTGGGCCCCAGCTCCAAGGGACAATTATTGGTTTTCTGAAGAAACTAGACAACAATCCGCATCTTTAGAGTCATTGGTTGGCTTTCTAGAGTTTGTGGTTAGCATGTTATGACCTAAATCACAAATTGTTTAATTGATAAGTAAGTAATCCCCTCGGGATTAATTATATAATTTGTTGCTTTTAGCTCTTAACTTCCAAACCACAAACATTAGAAAGCAAATCAAGAGCTCTAAAAATGCGGATTTTTGCCAAGTTTATTTTCTGAAAAACAAGGAATTGTCTCTTTGGGTTGGAGCACAGTGATCTATGAATGTGGGACAAAAAGGCTGAAACTATCCCCAATGTGACGATACCCACAAAAAACTCAAATCCAAAATTTCCACTTTTTTAATAGCAACTAGAAGACCTTTTGCACCTTTAGAGTGTTTGGACAGCTCTGTAGCTTTGTTGGTCGGGAAGCTACAGTGTGACTGGACAAAATCAAAGCCACTCTTTGCAGTTTTTAAGAGTGGACCTTCCAGGTCCAATTAGTGATAAACACGTTTTACGAGATGATCAACAGACAACGTCAAAAGCATTTTTCTGTTCACACTATTTGTGTGATTGATTTGTACATAAAACAATTTGAAACTGTCTTCAAATCACCCATTTTCAGTTTTAGTAAGCAAAGCACTTAATAACTCAACTGCTTATGGAATGATAAACTCAAGCACTTTTGTAAACTGTTGTGGCCTATACTATTTGAAAGCAGCTTTTTATAATCCTAAATCAAATCTTCTCAGCAGCTATAGCAGGTTTTTTAAAGTAAACGTGCTGATGCTAAATTGGTTCGAATTCTTAGAAGGGTTATTAAAGAAATGGAAGTTTTATAAAAAAAGTTTGTTCAATAAAAATTTTAATTGCAGTATGGCAGCAGCAACAGAATCAAAAAGTAAGTCTGAGTATCGAAAGAGTCTTAAAACTGGCGTGACAGAAACTCACCCGTAATGAAAGAAACTGGTATTGCCACGGCTATGGTTACCAAGAATGATATCATTGAATAATAAACATGAGAAACAGCGAAGAGTGTATTTTGTAAAACTGATCTGAAAAACAAATGAAACGTCGTCTGTTTGATCTGCACACAGTGGAACTTTCGATTACAACTTGATGGATTTTGCACAGAAAAGGTTTGCAGGTTCTAAAGTTTTTACACAGACATCACCCGTAACCCAGATCGCTGAAAAGGTAGTAGCCATTGAAAAACAATTTTAATATTAGACAAAGTAGGCAAATATTGTGCATTTCTGCGATACAGAGCAAGCCTTTGGGTAACCTCCTCTGAAACAAAAACTTCAGTACGAGGTGAGCTGGAAAATCGAATGTTGTCTTGTAAGTAAAGCTTTAGCAACGCTTTAAATCTCATAATTTTCACCTGCTTGGAAACACTTCGTCTGCAGTGTTGTTATTGGATATGCTAGAACTATTCCACATTGCATTTGTGGAAAGGTTGGCCACCATAAGAGAAGGTTCCGTCACGCTGAAGTTGGTTTGAACGAGGCACGCATCAGCAGAGCTGGGAAGAAACTTGTACTTTTCTGTGGGTCTTCCATAAACAAGAGTGCTAACACCGACCCAGCACATAAATATGGTACTTGAAATTTGCCCAATGAGCACTCCCTATAAAAAACAAAGCAGTTTTTTTAGCATTAAGCTGGATTAGCAGCGTAACCATCCTAGTGGTGGAGTGGGAGCTGGAGCTTCATTGGATGCTCTGGTATACGCGGGGGGAAACCACTTGGTGTGGCAATTAATGGCACAACGATAATCTCGTGAAACCAGGAGGTAAAATATGTTATTCGAACAAACAGAGTAGCCTACGTGGCCTGGTCTCAAAACAAAGGCAAACTTTCTTTGAAATCATGCTACGCGAAGGCGCAGAAGTCCGCAGTCCCACAGTAAAAAATATATATAATTACAGTTTTAAAAGACTGTCGTGAATAAAGTGGACTCCTTGTAGTGAAACTAACGTCCAAAGAAAACGATATAAACGATATTTTGCAGACGTTTCGGTAACTCTTGTTACCTTTATCAGCCTATTTGCAAAATGAACTGCAATGGCCTTTACTACCTCAGCCTTTTGCGTGTTTTAGTTTTCATAGCGCTTTTCTGCTGACTGACCACAAGAACTTGGAGCAAGATCAATGCAGTTAAATATGCAAATGCACCGATGATGATAACAGGATTTACCGAAACGTCAGCAAAACGTCGTTTATATCGTTTTCTTTGGCCGTTATTTTCATTATAAGGCTTTTCAGCACTTCTTTTCGTGTACCAAACTGGATTCCAATTACAGGCAAGGCAGCAAAGTGTCCTGGCAAGACACCATTTCACTTGACTGGTGAGAAGAGTATTTCACAGATCATTTAAATTGAGTCATAAGGTAGTTGTTGTTAAATCTTGAACATGAAAGAGGTGCGTTTGGGGGAGAAAAACATTATCTCTGCAGCCAAAGCTTTCCTAATTATTACAAAACTGAAGCGTACATGTTGTCGTGAAATATACACCCTGAAACAGTGGTGGGAAATTAGCGGCCCACAGGCCACATGTGGCCCGCCAGAGCGTTTTCAGTGGCCGGCGGAAGCATTCATGAAAAATGTTTAAGCCTGAATTTTTTTGAAAAATGTATAAGGTTATATTTGTCTGATTGAGTTGCATGTGCTGGATAAAATGTATTTTCACAAGAAATAGTTTATAAGATAACTATTTTTCCGTGCACCATTACTGTTTTTGCTTTATTAATTCACTTTATCATCAAATTAGAGAGTATGGCCCTTCGCTAAACACGTCTTCTCAAAGTGGCCCTCGAACCAAACTAATTACCCACCCCTGCCCTGAAATGATCAAGATCATAGGCAAATTTTTTGGTGATCCGTGTGCTCCAAACAGCATGGTGTTTAAAAAGGGGAACAAAAGATTGACAACTGCGTGGATAAACACCCCATACGCAAGAAGGGTGATATGATGGAATGCAACAATTACCGCGCTATCTTTATCATTGGACTCTCTACCGCATGTCAAGTGCTCTCAAAAATGCCGTGAATTGAAACCTGGAGTGCAGTTATTGTTTTGGCCGCACACAGGTGTGGATTTGCCGTTAGGCTAAAAAAGCTAAAGCCAAGGACCCCCCGAATTTGGGGGGCCCAAAATTTTGGGAGTAAGGAAAATTTACAGATCCTTGCAAGCAATTGTAATTGTATTTGTGTTTTGGTTCAACACAGGTTTTTTTACTATGCCGCTATCAAAAGATCTCTCCATAGAAGAATGAGCGTGAAGGATTGAAGTGAATGGCGATGAGCATTTTCTTTTTATGGCGTTTAGACTTGGTTATTGTTACGTATAAGGTGTGGACCAAAATGCCTGAATCCTTTTTCAGATTACACGAGGCCAATGAGGTACTTTCGTTCAGCCCGGGTCTACCTCTCGTTGTTTTTATGGCAAACTATGGAACAGGAAAAGGGAGAATTGACGAACTGTCAAACCATCAAAGAAGTTGTGTTTGGAACAAGGAATAACTAAAAATTAGCTTCATTGCACGCTTCCAATGTACGCTGAAAGGCTCTGCCTTTCTTGATTTTTCGTGAACTGTTACGCTCTTTAAATCGGGTGGCTTCTCTCTGGCACTCGTCTCGCGCACCTGTGGTATCTCCAGCGGTAAAGTGTCTTTGTTAGACCGCTGCCAAACGCAGATTTTCTTAGCAGTGACTGGTTTATGAGGCTCTGGGAAGGTCAGCCTTTTAGCTTTGAAAAAAATTTTTAGTAATGTCGTTGCAACTAGCCACAGTTGGTGTGTTTTTCTTTACTTGTTTTCAAGTGCCAACATTTCGCCTGTAACATTTGTCTTACATTTCCAGGACTGATGATGCGTTGGAAAACACGAAACTAGTTTCCCCGTCAATAAACTGTGACTGATTTACTTGCCGCCATCTTTGTGGCCTTTAACTATGAAAATCAGTCGTAGTGTTTCATACCTTACTGCCCATTAGAAACAAATCTTAAAATTATCTGCTGATACACACAATTACTCAGAGCCACGCACAAACTGCTCGAGGGATTCAAAAGGTTCCGAAATTTTTTATATCAAGTAGAGGGAAAAATCTGAATTCGCACAAACATGTTGTTGTAAAGGGCATTACAATAGACTGGGTTTTTGTAGCATACTCAATGTCTGGAAATTTTGCATGGTGGAACATCATAATTTTTCGAGTTTGTAATATCAAACAACAATCGAGCCATAATTGCACAATTAACACTAAGCGTCACAATGCGCATATAATCGCATCACTGGCCATCTTCAGCGTGGTAATCGCAATGTGAAGCAGAAATAGCAGTGCACGCAATTGGCAATTTAAATTGTTGAATCGGTAAAGTTAGCTGGAATGATCTGTCCGAATAATGTTCTTTTGAGTAGTACCACTTGCAAGCTTTCATAATAGTTGGTTCTTTTGATGAAATAAACCTACAGCCGAGAATATTCAAATTCTCACTCTTGAAAGCTGCATTTTCGGGCTCCCAAAAATCTGGTATCAGACCCCCAGGGGTACGGGTTGTGAACAGCTGTCTCAGAGCTTTAGGGGAAGATCCCAAAGTTGCCACTAGCCACTGGCCAGCCGCTTTCTCAGTGCCACTTGCGAAGACACTTTGTCGTGGCGTAGTAAGGCTAAATGCTGCCCGGGGCCGAACATAAAAGAGCCGCCCTCTCCACCCTTCAAATTTGCTTGCAAGAAATTAAAATGAAAGAAGATCATGTTTCGTGCTCATAAAGTATATAAGGGGCAATCAAACACACACCAACTGCAATGGTTCTTGTTTTTTGTCGATTTATGATTCCTGCTTCTTCTGTTTGGAGCCATCTTTCTTATCATTACTCTTCCTATATTTTCTGCTTTCTTATATGCATATGTAGACTCCGAATATGTCAACTTTTTCCGTTTTGGCGTTTTAGTCTCTGGTAAGCCGCACCACTCAGCTTCATTAGTTTACTCCGGGTTTTCTCAACCTGTTCACTATGAATGATTTTTGACGGTTCACGGCCAAGTATTATTGAAATGGAGTATGTTGTGCAAGTTGGATCCTTCAACGTAAATGTTGGCAGCTCATGGGCTGCAAAGGACATAATACGCTCTCTTCTGTCATTATGCTTTTGAGATTGTTGCAACACAGAACTTTCAACGTAGCCTACCACGTAGTGCACAGTATGCAGTTACTGCAGATAGGCGGCTTACGTTGCCATGAAAACAAAAGCTGGAAGCAAGCTTAATGTGGAATATGAAATGATCTGTGGGGTGCGCGCCATCTGTTGCAATCGGCAGCAAGTGTTTCCCAAGACTGTGAGGACAGTGGAGAGATATGGAAGCTGGCTATGTTACGCTTGATAATATCTTTAAAGCGCAGCTTGCGTCTGCTAGTTCTCTACGAAGTGCATTGTATATTTCGTCGTAAAGGTTGCCTCGGGGAGACAACCATTCCCCATACGACGGGCGTGGGGCAGGCCCTAATATTTAGTTTGATAGTGAGGTTGTGACTGTTCCAAACCTGAAAAAAAGTTGCCCGAAGCTGGTCGAAGCCTTTCCAATTCTTTGGTTGATTTCGTTGACCAGATTATTGGAAGAGTTGAAATTAGATTCCAGATATAAGAACTTGTTGAAAACTTTAAAGCAGTGAGCCGTTGATAAGAATGCGTGGTGGATTGGGTGCTGCGAGTGTCATTGCAACGGTTTTCGTCAAGCTAAAGGTCCTGCCAGTGCTGGCTTTAGTGAAGCGATCGCACAAGTTTTGCAAGCGCATCTACTGTATGAGTGAGCAACTAGAGCAGCGTCATCGGTGTACTAAAGTTCACGAAATTCGTGAAGTACACTCTCGGTCTTGGCTTTAGCGCGCAGAAGTAAAAGGTTTAAAGTAATCCGCTGCTACGAGTGTGGGGTATGACTCGGTCCTCCTTTGATAAAGCGTGGGCGAGAAGAGCTGAAAAAATGCCGAACAACCTCAGAGCTAGGACGCAGTCTGGTTTGATCCTTTTGCAAGTTAGAAAAGTTTTGCACATGGAGCCACCAAAGTGGACTCTTGCCAATTCAGTGTTCATGTGGAACGCTACAAAAATGGAAAGTAACGTTTCAGGGAGCACTACAGTTTAAATATGTTGTGCAAGGCTCACTGTATAGAAGGCTTTGTTCAGGTTTATGAAAACCACACAGAGCGGGAGAGATTGCTCAACGGTTTTTTCTTGGAGCTGTCTAAGAGTCAGTGGTGTCGGTTTCAGCAATAACTTCAAGATCCGTTGACGGAAAAAGATATTACAAAATGGCTTGTCAAATACACAAGCTGATCTTGTTCTCCATATCCAGCTGCCAAATAATAAAGCTAAAAGGGAAAATAAGCTTGTTTCTTTTTTTTATTTGCTAAAATCTTCAAATCAACAGAAAACTTGGTGGTTGAGTATGCAACGCACTCTTTTCCAAGTTGACTGTTAAGATCATTTAAATTTACGTGAAAGCCACGCTGTCAAGTAAACTAGTCTTTATTCCAAATCATGATCTTACCTTTGTGTTACACCAAGGCAGAAATAACCCCATTGTAAAAACCGCAAGCATCGGACCACCGAAAGAACCAGAGGCAATGTTCCCAAGCTGAACAATTGTAGTATCGAGGTGCTCAATGCACAGCGCATAGGTCATGGCAAGAAGACCAAGGCAAGCCACTGAAACAACAAACAGGCCAAGCGTTTTGAATTAAGTCAGTTTTAAAGGCGTTGCAAGGCTAAACATCCTGAGAGGTACAAATCAACCAGACACTCAGTGGCGTAGCAAGGGGGGCCTGGGGTCCAGGGACCCGGGCAAAGCCTTCTGGGGGGCGGCACTTTTTTGAATGAAAATTAATTATTGAAAGAAGTTTAAAAGTTGTAGCTTCTTTGTTTATTAGTTTTTTATTTTTTAAAATTATTTTCAGTTTTTGTATTTAGAAGCCCTAAATTGGAAGGCTAGCTCACAAAAAAACAAGAAATGTGGTTGTGGTGTGAGCAAACTAATGAAATGATTATACAAAAATCCGGGTAAAATCCAATGTGCTAAAGTACCTCAGTGTTATTTTTTGAAACCAGGGCTGTTTTGAAACACTTACTGGGACGCAATTGTGCCCCAGTACACACACATTTTCTCCAGACAAGACATCTCCCCTATCCCAGTAAAAGATCCTTTGAACAACGGAAAGAGATGGCATTCGACCGCAGTCTAGCAAACATTACTGGTCAGCTAGTTTGAGGTTTATATTTCCCCTCCTCTCAAAATCTGATAAAAAAGACCTTAGCTACCTCTGGAAAAATCACTATTGGCCCTCCCTTGGAAAAGATCCTTCCGACACCCATGACCCCTGCCCTTTCATAAAGCGGACAACGGGGGCGGAGGTGCCTTTTTATGAAAGTATCATAGGTAATTTCATGGTTTGCCAAGACCTAATTGAAACAAATTTATTGCAGCTCTTCGAGCACCCAGAAGCTTCGGAATGGTTTTCTATAATTTCTGGTATTATTTTTGAGGTTAGCATCGTTTCTGAACAGAAAAAAGCATACTTGGTAACGATTTTTTGTTTTTTTACGAATTTGCATTGGTCTCAACATTTTTACTGTCTTCCCCTGCCCTACCGCTGCTCCGGCGTCCCTGATTAAACTCTTGTGAAGTAAACAATGAAATGTTCTTTACATCATTGAGATCATATTATCAAATTTATTATTATGGCCTGCTATATGCACTATATATGCGTTTTTCAGTTAAAGATGGGCATACTACACGAAATATTAACATACATAAAGATTTAAATCAATAAAGTAGGTATGCTGCCATCACAAGCCTTAAATTTTTTTGTTTGATCCCCTAGAATGCGCAAACGGTAAAAGTCAAGTGGTGGGCTTAGAGGAAACTTAAAACCAACAGGAAATAAATTTTGACGAAACATTCGGGGTCTATATCTGCATATGTAAAGAAAGCAGAAATTATAGGAAGAGAAATGATGAGAAAGGTGGCGACAAGCAGAAAAAGAAAGACCCATTTCAGTTTGTGTTTGATTGTGATTTCCAAGATTGCTTTGTTAATCCTTTTATCTTTAAATAAGCACGAAACATGGTCGTCTTCCATTTTAAATTCTTGCAAGCAAATTTTAGGGGTAACAAGGGCGGCAATTTTATGGTCGGCCCCGTGCGGCACTAGCCTCGCTACGCCAGTGCAGACACTGCTTTGCTATTCCGTTGCAACCTCGTAGGAAACAGGTAAAAGTTCCCAGTTCAAACGGTGATAACCAAACGCATGTAAATTTATGCAGAATGTAAGGAACATTTGTACCCGGTTCCATGACTATTGAGACCAATTCATTTGAGACCTCATTTGAGTCCACGACATTTGAGACATTCATTTTTCGTCTCTTTTATTTGAGGCCACATTCATTGGAGACCACATTCAATTTACGCTACGTTTAAGTGAAGCTTTTTTGATTTACTATGTATCAGATTTTTATGCTCCACCTTCCACTTCTTTGCGGGAGACCTGACGTTTTGCAAGGTGGCTATTCATTTGAACTTTTGCAAGGCTACGCCCTTCCTTGTCCAAGGTGACTCACCTTGGGTTGTAAATGCACTCTAAACTTGTGGTTGCAAAATGTAGTTCAAATTTTTCCGAAATTAGTGACTTTGTCTCGAGCAAGACATGCGAGCTGACAATGCGAACTACATTTTTTTGATTTGACAAAGGGAGCCAAAAGTTATGGTTATAAAAACGAAACTTCAAACGATCTGCCTATCATATGACCGGAACGAAAGGCTTGAAAGGGATTTGTGGCAAGACGTTCAGTCGGCGAACTAGACGCTATTTCAAAGGAGGTGAACTGCGCTAAACAAACTAAAATGAGCTTAACCCAAAAGCTTCCCACGGCTGGATTTGTGCTACGAAGGCAATGTTTGACCAATATGCTGCCAAAGCCAAGCTGTTGCAAAAATCACGTAAAATCAGTCATTTTAACAACCAGTGAGGTTAAGAAACACTTAAAGATTGCGGTGAACTGCTTTGCATGAATTCTTGATCCCTATCAACTCTATTGTTACTCCAAAAAAAAATGATTCGAAAAATATCTAACAGAACTGCTCATGACGGTGCATTCAGTTGACCTAAATCAAATGTTCCACAGAAGACAAAGGAGATAATCAATCGCATGTTCTATAAAAGAAAACAAAGCTATAGAAGAGCTGTGTCCCACCCAAATGGCCTACTGAGTCAAAAATTATGTCAATCTATCAGTCAGGGCCGCATATTGAATAACTAACTTTGATCTTAGCAAAGTAAATTTAGCTTAACCTAATGTACTTCAAGCGTTTGAATCTTAAGTGCAACGGTAACAGACGTGATAAAGTGGCATCGACAACTACCTGCATCAACAATGTCAAATTCAAGATTATCAAAATAACGACATGTCAGAAAAAAGGATCCTTTATTTACTATAGCGAAAATCTACCCTGGACCGCAAGAAAAACTCGACTGGGTCCCATGGGGCCCGCGGGCCCCGGGTTGGACATAGCTGGTATAGAAAAAGACAAAGGAGAAAATGATAATGGGGAAGATGTGTTGTTCTCAGCAGTGCTTGAGCTCGAAATATATCTCCAACCTAATGATATAGAGAGTACATGGTCTAGAACAACGGTGCACAACCCGCGGCCGTACGGCCGCATGCGGCCTTCGATAATGAAATTTGCGGCCGTCTACATGTAATTTAAAATGTTGGATTTGGCGGCCGTGCTGGCGTATATTGAAGCAAAACAAACGCAAGGTAAGAAAATTAGTCGACATGATGCATAACAATCTGGATGGTGATGTCAAAAAGAGTTATAGAATGAATATGCAATTTGACATATACTGGATTAAATCTATTATTTAATTAAACGTCAGTAAACAAACTTTAGCCTTGCGGCAAGCTTTTCAGGAACGATTAAAACTCGCAAGCGTATCTATTTTTCATAGTTAAAGGGCACAAAGATGGCGGCAAGTAAATCAGTTATAGTTTATTGACGTGGAAACTAGTTTCCGCGTTTTCCAACGCATCATCATATACATTGTAGACGTATGCATAAGTTATAAGACTATCAGTTTTTTAACAAAGCCGTTAAACAAGTAGCTGATAAGTCAATTCAGATTGGCCCTCCTTTATTTTACTTTTTTCAAATCTAGAATCGCCTCTTACCTATGTGTGTGTAAAAATTATGATGCGGCATAGAAAGAAAAAGCAACAGTCAACCTGCAAGTAGACACTTGAGTGGTGAATTTATGCTACTCTATTCAATTAATACACTCGCAAATTTGGGTTTGAAAGAGACAGTGCCTCCCCAGCCACGAACCTCAGCGCACGTCACTGGAAAATATGTAGCTTCGGTGAGCTCCTAAATCAAACTTTTAATGCAAGCGATTACCTGCACTTGAACAACAAACTGCCAGAAGCAACATGCATACGTAAGTTTGTTCACTTTACCTGTAGGAATGCTCTTACTGTTAACAACACATGGCTACTAGCGCTGCAATGCAAAACATGTACCTCCAGCCACAACCTAAATAAATGACTGTAACTACTGCAATACACAAATGTTTCTAGATTGTGAATGCTTAACAAGTTGCAACAATCATTCTGATTGCAACCTTTCAATACCTCTTTCGTAGCACGCTACACATTCTGATATTGTGAGCCATAATGATAAGTTGATGTCAAATGATCTCTCCTTACTACCTTGTGACAAAAGATCTTTGCATAAAAGTATACGCAAGCTTTCAAAAATTGTATTTCCATGTTCAAAACTACCAGATATTAGGCCCATAACGCTGTCGGAAACACGAATTAAGGAAACTTCAATTATAGCACCACATCCAGGCTATAATTTCATTACAAAATTTCACAAATGCAAGCTGGAGGTGTAGAAGCTTACATTAAAAAAATTGAAGTATCTTCACAAACGTGACTTCCAGTTTAAACTGTGTGGATGTGAAAACATATGGTTTGAGTTATTAGGAAGCAAAAAACGTCAGAAAATAATTGTCGGAGTAGTGTACAGACACCCTCAATACAGCATAGATGAGTTCTCAATCATTTCATAAAAGAATAGCAAAAATTGCAAAATATGACTGTGCATATTATGTACTAGCTAGGTGATATCAACCTAAATCTACTTAATGTACCAAATAATAGCAGAATACCACAATATGTAGATGCTCTATGCAGTCTGGGCTGCTATTACTGGGGTAGCGAGGTTAGAATCTGCCCGGAGCCGACCATAAAAGTATCGCTTTTTCCACCCCTCAAATTGGCTTACAAAATTTGAAAATCTAGGAAGATCCTATTTCGTGCTTATTTAAAGGCATAAGGATTAAAAAAGTATCTTGAAAATCACAATCAAGCACTTCCTATTACATGTGCTAAGTGTTGTTTCTTGACTTTGTTCGTTACCAACAGAACCATCGCCAGGAGGTCTTCAATTGGGGGCTTTTACGTTTGTGCATGGGGATTGACATTCTAAAATTTGACATAACGTCAATTGCATTGTAATGAAACACTAAGTCCACCAAAACTCTCGTGGCAACGGCACTGGTTACCAACAGACGTCCTTTTCGAAAACTGTATTACCAAACCATGCCATGTGGAACATAGGCTCTTTGGATACTTAGCAGTGGTTAAACGTTTTACGTTCGGCGGTAACTGCGGTGAAAAACTTTATTCAGTGCGTCCATTCTCAAGTATTACAACCATTTTCATAAACGTCCTTTTAAAAAAACCTTAACCATAATCATATCTAAACATAACGTTTACCCTTGAGTTAGTTTTCAGACTAAGGTTCTTACTTCAAATTTATCAAAATGTGAGCAACACCTTTCCTTAAGCTTTTCTTGTTGAAATGATTTGAAATTTTCTATGACCGCAAATGATACCGTTGAACAAAGGGGACTTTCACGAAACTCACGCTGCCTATATGCTGTCTCTGATTCACTCTACTTGCAGTTCAAACTTCCAATCTGAGCTCAAAGTGACCCACTCAAACACACCAACTGCACTACCCCGCTTCAAAAACGGCATTGTTCGACAACATTACGTCATGCAGAAAAACAGCAGTTGTACTGAAACTGTGCAACGTTACCTTTGCAAAGTTATTCACTTCAACCAAAAAATTCAATCTTGATAAACCCACCTAATGACTAAGCTGGAGCTTATGGCACTCATTGGGGATATCCCACTGAACATAAAAAAATACCATTTGTTGGGCCAACAAAACCGAACAAGGAGCCAAGGTATGTCGTATGCAACAAGGATGTGCCATGCCACCGATCTGCCTTGCTCAAACATTGCAGTACACAAATGCACGTAAATAATTTGAAAAGTAAGTTAAACACTGCCTCAATAAAAGATGTGTTTCAACAGCAGTCAGTTAAAAAAGATTACAGAGAAAATACAGTGGTGCAAATTTCTGCCTTTATTGCAGAACATAATTTACCTTTTACATTGGCAAATCCATTGCTGTCTCTTATACAGTCAAGTGCACCTACAGACTCGTCTGAAAAAACTGCTTTGTCCCAAGTTCATTTAAATGCTACAAAATGCACTAACATCATAAGACAAGGAACTGGTCTTTATTTTGCAAGTATGCTAACCAACAAACTGCAAAAAACTAAA